>OLZW01000196.1_pt1 | contig 52979 bp, 38 predicted proteins | sample 1674281 | NCBI WGS metagenome assembly OLZW01 (sample SAMEA103958157, study PRJEB25191) | human gut metagenome | biome: human-associated habitat [ENVO:00009003]; feature: intestine environment [ENVO:2100002]; material: feces | place: Germany | collected 2013/2015
CACGGGGCCATGCGGTGTGGGAGGGGGCACCCTGCAAAGGGGCCCTCTACCCGATTCGTCTCCGGATCAGTGCGGTCCGGGTATATCTCTTCTCATTTCCTCAGGACATTTGCATTCATACCATCATTTGATACATACATGATGGTATGGATGATGGTATCGATACCATCATGATCGTATCAATGATGGTATGAATGATGGTATGGATGCGCTTTGGAAACGCATGAATCCAATAAAAACAATAATCTGCAATTAAACTGAATCAATCATACATACATGTATGCATGATTGATAAAACACACCGCTGCAGACTTTCCCGCAGGAGCTTCAGGAATCGTTTTCGAGCGGCTCCACCGAGAGTGCGATCCGCGAACCGATGGCGTTGAGCGCCATGTTGAGGGTATCGATCTTCGTCGCGTGCTCGAGCCGGTAGATGCGGTGCACTTCCTGAGGCTTCATGCTGAGGCGACGCGCGAGTTCGGCCGGGTACATGCCGACCTCCTCGGACCGGGCAATGAAGAGAAGCTTCGCGGCCAGTGAAGGCGGAATCTGCGCGATGCCTTCGCCCTTATGCGCGCGTTCCGTCACGGGAGGGTTCTTCTCGTGGATCCGCGCGACGAGCGCTTTGGCAAGATGGTCGGGAGCGTCCCGGACGCCGTCTTCCGCCGTTTCGGCGGTAAAGTCCGCTTCCCTCAGGTCGGGAAAGCGGAAGCGATAGCCTTCGGGACGGCGTTCAATGCGGTAGCGGTAGATAAGCGGAATCTGAGTCATTTAGGGGGAGCATAAAGCGCAGCGGGAGACGCTTCTATTCTGCCTTGACCCGGGAAAATTCGGAAATCCAAAAATTCGTGCGAGCTTAGGCGCACGGGGAGTGGAAGGAGAAATCGGCCTCTGCTATTCTCCGCTCCGCTCAGCCAAACAACCGATTTTCCTTCGGGCTAGACAAAATGACGACTGCAACCCTCAATCATATTGCCGGTGCTCTCGCCGGCATGGTGCTCGGCGATGCCCTGGGTGTTCCGGGCGAACTCTGGCCGCGCGAAAAGGTGCGCGCTCGCTTCGGACACATCGACCGCTTTATCGACGGCCCTGAAGACAACATCGTCGCCTGCTACTTTAAGGCCGGCCACTATACGGACGATTCCGCTCAGGCCTTCGTGATTCTGAAGGCGCTTCTCAAGGCGGGGACCGTGCCTGAGGCGAAGGTTCTCGCTGACGACCTGCTCGACTGGGTTCGTTCGATGAACGGGTTCGAAATCAATCTGCTCGGGCCTTCTTCCAAAGCATCGCTCCTTGCCTGGAGCAAGGGGGAGGATCCGAAGCCCGTCACGAAGCTTTCGCTTACGAACGGCGCCGCCATGCGGATTGCCCCCGTGGGCTGCCTCATCGATTTTTCTGAGCATGATCTTCTTGCCCGCACGGTGGCGGGCGTGAGCTCCGTCACGCACTCGACCGACGTGGCCATTTCCGGCGCCGCCATGGTCGCTCAGGCCGTGGCGAGCGGCATTGCCGGCAGAAGCTGGGACGAAATCAGCGCCGACATGAAGGCGATTCACCCGATTGCGATGAGGCTCGGCGAACCCACCTGGGCCGCCAATATTCTTTCCCGCCTTGAGGTCTTCGAGCGCGTGATGCTTCCGAAGCGCAATGAAGTCGACGATGAGGCGGCGAGCCGCTTCATTTACGACGTGATCGGCACGGGCACGATGACGAGCGAATCCGTCACGGCAGCCATCTGCATTGCGCTCTGGTGCCGGGAACCCTGGCGTGCGGCGGTGCTTGCCGCCAATATGGGGGGCGATACCGACACGATCGGCTCGATGGCCGCTGCCATCTGCGGCGCGAAGACGGGGCTTGACGCCTTCCCGGCAGAGCGCATTGCCGAGCTCGAGCGCATCAACAGCCTCGATTTCCGCGGGCTCGCTCAGGAGATTCTTGACGGCCGCAGCCGATTTTCCTACTGATTGAAGAGAGGAGACTTGCATGCGAGGCATTACGAAGCTCCTCGACTCACTCACGCCCGAAAAGCGCCTTCTCATCATCGGGAGCGCCTTTGTCGACGTGATTGTTCATGTGCCGCGTCTTCCGCTCTCAGGCGAAGACGTTGAGGGCACGAGCCGGCAGCAGCTCGTCGGCGGCTGCGCCTACAACGCTGCCGACGTGCTTTATAAGCTCGGACTCCCCTTTGAGCCCCTGATCCCGGTGGGCGAAGGCATGATTGCCGATCGCGTGCGCGAGAGCTTCCGCGTGCGCGGCTACCCGCTGCGCATTTATCCCGACCTCGGGGACAACGGTTGGTGCCTTTCCTTTGTGGAGCCTTCAGGCGAAAGAACCTTCATTTCCATGTCGGGGATTGAAAAGTGCTTCCGCCCGTCCTGGCTTCAGGCCGTGACGCCTGAGGAGCAGGATCTTTTCTATCTCTCGGGCTACCAGGCGGATGCCCGCAACGAAGCGTTCATTGCCGAGCTTCTTGCGAGAAAGCGCCCCGATGCGAAGATTCTTTTCGATCCGGGTCCCTGCGCAGGGCGCATCCCTGAGCGCATGATGGCCGATATTCTCTGCGCCAATACGATTCTCAAGGTGAATGCCGCCGAAGCGCAGATTTTGGCGCCCTGCACCTCTGCAGAAGATGCGGCGCGCGAGCTCTCCCGCATGACGGGCGGCGCCGTGGTCGTCACCGACGGCGCGCATGGCGCCATCACGGCCGAAGACGGGAAAACGGTCCGCGTGCCGGGCTTCCCGACGCGCGTGATCGATACCATTGGTTCGGGCGACGCGCATGCGGGCGGCATTCTGGCCGGCCTCATGAGCGGCTTTTCTCTTCCCGAAGCGGTCCTTCTCGGCAACGCCGTGGCGAGCTGGGTGACGGCGCAGGAAGGGGCCGCCACTGCTCCGGACCTTCGGACGCTGCAGGCGCTCCATTCGAAATAATCCCACACCGATTTTTTTCAACCCTCGGAAACAAAAAAGACTATGTCTGACGCATCCCGCATTGAAACCAACGGCGTCAATCCGGTTCCCGACAGCGAACGCTACGGGCGCCCCTTTGACCTTTTCCCGGTCTGGTTCTCCTGGAATATTTCCATTTTCGGCATCACGCTCGGCATCTACGTGTTCGGGCTCGGTCTTTCCGTCTGGCAGGCCATGCTTGCCGGCGTGATCGGCTACTTCCTCTCCTGCGCGCTCGTGGGCATTCTCGCCGTCGGCAGCGTCCGCACGGGCCTTCCCACGCTCGTTCAGTCGCGTCTTGCCTTCGGCTATCACGGGAACAAATTCCCGACCTTCTTCGGCTACCTCGCCAATATGGGCTGGAAGGTGACGCTCCTCTCGATGGCGACGACGACGCTCGCCGACGTGATGGGCAACCTCATTCCCTCCCTCATGGGCGATAACGGCATGCCCCTGAAGAGCTGCACGCTCGGGTGCTTCATTGTCGTCCTTCTTCTTACCATGAGCGGCGCCATCTACGGGCACCAGCTCATCATCAAGATTGAGAAGGTGATTGCCTGGCTCACGGGCCTCTTCACCATTGTTTATCTCTTCTTCTTCATCCCCAACATCAACTTCTCGGTGCTCGACAGCGTTCCCTCGGGGAATTTCGCCACCTTCATCGGCGGCATCGTGCTCTCGATGACGATGGTGGGTCTCGGGTTCCTCAACTACGGCGGCGACTACGCACGCTATCTTCCGAGAAAGAGCGAGGCGAAGAGCGTCATCTTCTGGACGACGACGGGCATTGCGCTTCCGGTTTCGGTGCTTCTCATCCTCGGCGTCATGCTTGCCGTCGGCAACCCTGAGCTCCTTGAGAAAGCGAACCATGAGCCCCTCGCGGCCTTGACCGGCATTCTGCCCTTCTGGTTCTATGTTCCCTTCTCCTTCATCGTCATCATCTCGCTCATCAGTGCGGGCATGACGGGCATCTACTCCTCGGGCCTTGCGCTTCTCGCGCTGGGCGTTCCGATGAGCCGCCTCGGCACGACGATCCTGAACGGCGTCATCATTGCGCTCGGCGCCTACTACCTCCTCTTCATTTCGGACAGCTTCGTCTCGACCTTCCAGTCCTTCCTCGCGCTCATTTCCGTCGTGATGGGCTCCTGGGGCGCCATTGAGATGGTCGACCTCATTCGCCAGAAGCGTCTCGGCTGGAATACCGATCTCGCGCTTCCGCCTTCCGAAGGCGGCGAATCGATCCGCTGGACGGCCTTCGGGTCGCTTCTCGTCGCGACCATCATCGGTCTCGGCACGATTACGTCGTCCGACCCCTGGATCGGCCATGCGGTGAGCTTCCTCCTCCCTGAGGGCACCGAGGGAAGCGTCTTCGCCCGCGCCAATATCGGCCTCGTGGCGGCCATGATCATCGGCTCAGCTCTCTACGCGATCCTGACTTTTGGTCTCAAGATCGGAAGCAACACGAAGACGTCGCGCTGAGCGTCCCGATAAGGCCTTGAGTCCTCAAGGCTGACCAACAAGGAAAGCGTCTGCAGTCCCAACACTGCAGGCGCTTTTTTTACGGCTGAAGAAAGAAGTGTCTGGCGAAAAGCATATCAATATAAAGCATCATTTTTTGGTATGATTACTTTCGATAGACCTTTGCACGTAAGAAAGAAATTGCTTGATATATAGTCTCAAAAGTTGACTTTCAGGCTGCACATGAGTCTTTGTGATGCGGTCTTATTGGTTCTTTCTCAACTTCTTCATCTGACTTTCCCCGACCTATGCAGTACAACCGTTCCTACAGCGGCAATATCGTTATCGACCCGCAAGACACGCTGCCCGATGGTCCCAGACCCGGCGTCTATTCGGGCAGGGCCTATCTGAAGCTGTGGCGAAAATGGCGGACAAAAGAAAAGCCCCTCGGCGCTAAATACGCCTTCATTACTGCTTTTCGACAGGCCGGAGTGCCGATCGATCTGAAGAGTCTCAGGACCTGTCTCAACGACAAATCGCTCGCACTCATTGGTACTGAGGAACGGACGCTCCTTCGGATTTACAGCGAAATCGTCTGCCAAAGACCGCAGCTCGCCCGCGAGAAGCTCACCGCTTTCGAAACGCGCTTTCATGCGCCGGAAGGTCTTTCCGAGGAGGACCGGAAGGAGTACGAGCATATTGAGCTCCTCACGCGCTACGCGGAATTCAAGCGCGAGCACGACGGCATCTTTATTCGCATTGGTCTTCCGGCAGAAAAGCCTGCAAAGCTTATCGATGGCCTGATGAAGGCCGGCCTCAGGAAGGAGGCCGGCGAGGTATTTGCAGCTCAGCTCAAGTCCGAGCGGTACGCACGTGCGGACTTTTCTCCGCTCCTCAAGGAGACGATTCTCAATCATCCGGAGTTGCTCGGCACCGCCGGCACGTGCCTCAGGCTCATCGATTCGGGCCGCATCCTCGAAGGCATTCAGCACCTTCTTTCCCTCGATCGGGAGGGCGGAGATGCGAATCAGCGCAAGGAATCCGTGCTTCAGACGGTTCTTTTGACGGCGTCTGCCGTGAATCCCGCATACGGATCCGCCGAATCCTGGGAAAAGGCAGAAAGAGAGGCGCTCGCACTGATGCCCGGTGAAGCTTCTGTTCCGAATAGAGGGTTCTTTAAGCTCAAGGGGTGTCCAAAGGAGCGAAAAATCAAGGGACCTGAGGTCACGCAGGAAGAGTTTGACCGCCGCTATGAACTCGAGGCGAGGCGCTTTCTGAGACTTCACCACTGGCTTCGCCTTCAGGACTATAGGGCGCTTTCCCGGGAACTTGGGGTAGGCGGCTTGACGCCGCTTGAAGCCGCGCTTCGCTGGGCGATCGAATTGCGGAGCCTCCTTCTTCGCGGTGCTCCCGATGATGAGTTCCGGAAATTGAAGCGCCCCCGCCAGGGTGTATGCATGAAAGGCTCGAAATGGCTGGAAGTGCAGCGGAGCCTCAAGAATGAATTTGTCCGGACCGGCGTCATTCCTTTTACGGTCGCCGATGTACGGGACCCGGACGACTTTTTCGACCGTGATTCCTATGAGACGGCGCTCGGGCTGGCGGCAGTGAAGCTCGCCCAGCTCTTGACGCCTCAGCGCCCGCTTGCGAGCGCAGAGGCCTGCCGTGAGGCCGATGAGATCATGGACCGGATTCTGACGGCTGGAGAGTCGGCGGCGCCTGAGACATTTGAAAGTCTTTTCGCAGCACTCTGCGGGATCCCTCCGCACGAGCGCGGCATCGAGTGGTGGCGAGCAGCGGTGGAGCTTCTCAAGCTCAATGCCTCAGCGAACGCTTTTTCGCAGGATGAACGCGTCGGCATCATGGTGAGAGCCTTCCAGCTCAATCAGTACGCGCCCGGAGGCGACAAGGTGCTCGCCAACTTCCTGAGGATGAAGCTTCAGAATCTCATGCAGTTCGAGAATCTGACCAATCAGTCGGTGGTGAATGAGCTGAGGCTCCCGCTTGCTTTTGGTCTTCCCTGGTTCAAGACGGTTGAACGCGAACTTGGACCGATCCTTTCCTGGCGAGTTTTCAATAACGGCATCAACGCGATCGTCGTGGAGTCGAAAGCGGATCCGAAGCGCGCGTTCATTCTCACGACGAATCTCGATGAATGCGTGCGCCTGCGGCTGCGGCCGGGGCAGCCGGAGCCTTCCAGTCATTATGAAATCGCCATGCAGATGGAGAAGAGGGATCTCGGAGAGGACTATGAAGCTTTCGTTGAGCAGGCAGGAACAATAATCGCCGCCAACCTGATCAACGGAAGCTTTGAGGACAGCGAATACGGCGTTATTCAATTGAAGACGGGCGAAAAGCTCGTGAAAGGCTTTCCCTTTACGGAAGTGCTGATTTCTCGTCACGAGAAAGTCGTGAGGGCACCGCTCTGGGATGAAGATGGAAAAGCCATTCAGTTTGCTTCACTTCTCTTTTTAAAGGAACTTGAGGCAACTGCAGAGGATTTGTTCGGTGTCGACGGCGTCCTCTCGGTAAGGCCCAGGGACTTCTTCCTTCTCGCAAAGCGCCGCCGCACGAATGCGTTCCCTGCGCCCAAGCCTCTTGTTGAGGCGGATGCGGTTCCGAAGATTTTGGCCGAACTCCCCTGCGCAGATGATCGATGCTTTGTCGACAGAGCCGTGATGGAAAAAGGCATGCCCGTTGAGGCGGTTATGCCGGTGTCGCGCCATGGGAGCGGAGAGACTCAGCTTTATTTCACGTCCCGCAAGGGCGAGGATCCTGAGCTGAGCATCATCCTCAACCCGAGAGACAGCATGGTGGTCGCCGTAAAGCAGGTGCTGGTGCTGGAGCCGGCGCTGCAGTATGTCGTCAGGGACGCTTACGAGGACATATTTGTCCGTGATGGAGAACGCTTCCGGAAGCTTGACGATGACGATTTCCGCCCGGCCTTGCCGGAGGAGGAAGGTCCTGTCGGGCTTGCCTGATGAACGTTCGTTTCAAGTGAGAAGCGGCACTGGAGAGCTCTCTTTAGAAGCTCTCAGACGTCCGGCGCTCGTTGACAGGAGCGTGAGAAGCTCGGAAATGGCAGGGAAAGGCTACGGCCTTTCCCGCAGCACGGCCAATGCAGTGAAGTTAACAATCAAAGCAGTCGTCTTGAAGGTGGCCGCCCTAAAGCTCAAGAAAAAACTCCCCCGAAAACTCCCCCGAAAAATATCGGCTTCAGTGATTCTGCGTGATTCGCGTTAGGACGTTCTCAACGCTATCGATTTGACAAAAAAGAAATCCCGCACCGCCTGAGACGGTACGGGATATGTATTTGGTGCCCGGGAAAGGACTCGAACCTTCACGGCCGTGAAGCCGCCAGCACCTGAAGCTGGTGCGTCTACCAATTTCGCCACCCGGGCGGGTAGGAAGCGAATATTGCCAGAGAGTAAAGAAAATGTCAAGAAGCTGAAGAAAAGCTCGGCGTTCTGATCTTTCCAGGGAGGCGCTCATTCTCGTTGAGTATGAGTCTGATGCTCAAATAAGACGGCACCTCGAACCGTCATCGGATGCATCTCTAGACGAAGATTTCGTTTCCTGGCATGCCGCGCATGCGCGCAAACTGTTAGATTGCATTCCGCACAGAATTTTTAAGAAGAAGCCATTTTCCATGTCAAAGAAAAAGTCCCGCACTAAAGCTCAGGTCCCGGCGCCGCTACCGGAAGTAACGGCCGAAGACATCCAGAAGGCAAAGGCATTCCTTGCCGGCCTCAGGGAGGATGTGAGCTACACGCAGGCAAAAAAGAAATTGAAGCGCGAGCTCGGATTTGCGAGCGAGGTCGCCAATGCGCTGATCGTTCGTCTCAATGAAGAAGGCTTTGAAAAAGGGGACGAGAAGAACTGGTTCCTCAATCCTGAGGCGGAAACGACGACGGGCGTGGTGCAGGGCGCGCGCACGCTCGACAAAATGACGGTGATGCCGCAGTGCGATGCGGGCGAAGAGATTCCGCTCCCGGCATACCGGCCCAACTACATTCCGGGCGATGTGTTTGAACTGAGGCGCAGCATTTCCGGCTGGCGCCTCTCGAAATTCATTCGCCGGCCGCAGAAGCGCTGGGTGTGCCAGTTCCTTGCAAAGAGCGGCGAATACGTCTATCTGAAGGCGGTTTCGGCGTTTGCGCCTCTGGAATTCACTGTGCCGGCCAGCGAAATTCCGCCGGACGTTAATCTTAAGAAGGACGCGGTCGAGGTGGAGCTTCTCCCCGACTCGGAAACGCCCGGTGAAGCCGTCAACTATGAGGAGCGGGTTGAGCTCAACGCCCGCTTCGTCAAGGTGGTGGGAGCCATGAATGATCCGCTGGGCGAAATGGCAATTGCCTCGGCGCAGTTCGGCGTTCCCATTGAATTCAGTCCCGAGACGCTCGAGGAAGCAAAGAAGCTCCCCGATGTTGTGGACCGCAGGAGTCTTCAGAATCGCGTTGACCTGACGGACCTTCCCTTCGTCACGATCGACGGAGAGGATGCCCGCGACTTCGACGACGCGGTCTACTGCGCCGACCTTCCCGGAGGCGGCTGGCGTCTTCTCGTTGCGATCGCCGACGTGAGCCGCTACGTGAAGCCCGGAACGTCGCTCGACCGCGATGCGCAGATCCGCGCAACGTCGGTCTACTTCCCGGCATCCGTCGTGCCGATGCTCCCTGAAAAGCTTTCGAACGGACTCTGTTCCCTCAACCCGGGCGTCGACCGTCTCGTGATGGTCTGCGACGCCATCGTGAGCCCGGAGGGCCGCACGACGGCTTATCAGTTCTATCCGGGCGTCATTCATTCCCATGCGCGGCTCACCTACAACGTTGTCTGGTCCGCGCTTCAGAAGGAGCCTGCGGGTCTTGAAGCCATCGGCGAGCGGCTTCCTGAAATCGAGCGGCTTCATGCGCTCTTCAAGGCCCTGAAGGCAGAGCGCATCGCGCGCGGCGCGCTCGACTTCGAAACCGAGGAATCGCAGGCAGTATTTAACGGCAAGGGGCAGATCGAGAGCTTCAGCGTGCGAGAACATAATGACGCGCACCGCATGATTGAAGAGGCAATGCTGGTTGCCAACGTTTCCGCGGCGAAGTTCGTCCTCGAAAAGAAGCAGCTCACGCTCTTTCGCGTTCACGACAAGCCCGATCCGAAAAAGCTTCAGGAATTGAAGAGCCTCCTCGCGTCCTTCGGCATCGCCTTCAAGTCGTCCAATGAGCGCGAGACGCTCGCGCATGCGCTCTCGAAAGTGATTGAGGAAACGAAGGACCGTCCCTATATTCAGTCGGCGATTCTGAGAACCATGCAGCGCGCCTGCTATCAGCCCGACAACATCGGTCACTTCGGGCTTCAGTTCGACGCCTACGCGCACTTCACGTCGCCCATCCGCCGCTATCCGGATCTGCTCCTTCACCGCACGATCAAGGGGATTCTCTCGCACCGCGCCTACGTGCCCGTGGTGGAATTCGACGACGCGGAGGTGATGAGCGGCTACCACGCGCGAAAGCTCGGCGCCCGGCCGGACGAAAAGGCGGCGGCCCCCGCGAAGCCCTTGAGCCGCATGGAAGCAAGAAAGCGCGTCTGGTCGAGGCTCGGCATCATCTGCTCCTCGGCCGAACGCCGCGCCGACGATGCAACGCGCGACGTGATGAAGTACCTGAAGTGCGAGTTCCTTCGCTCGAAGGTCGGCCGCAAATTCAATGCGGTCGTCACCGGCATGTGCCCGGCGGGCGTCTTCATCACGCTCGAAGCGATGCCGATCGAAGGGTTCATTCATATCTCGGAGCTCGGCTGGGGCTACTACGAGTATGACGAGAACGCGAAGAAGATGACCTCCTACGACGAGATGACGGAGGTGCGTCTGGGCGACAGACTCTCTGTCAGGCTCAATTCCGTTGAGCTCGAGGAGCGCAGAATCAATTTTTCGCTCGTCTCCAGCTATTCCCGGCATACGGTGAAGGGCGGAAAGCGCGGTTCGAGAGGCCGCCGGAGATTCAATTACGACGGCTTCGGCTTCTTCCCGGAGGACGACGTCGACTTTGACGATGACGACGACTTTGTCGATGAGGATGTTCCGTTTTAATGAGTGCGCTTCGGCTAGAATGCGCGGCTTTTAAGAAGAGTCTTGAACTCGGCTTTTTAGATTTGAGAATAGGGTGACGCCAATGAGGCAGGAAGGCAGAAACGACAAGCGCGCCAATCACGCGAAGGGCGGTTCGGAAAGCGAGAAGCTTGAAGCGGGAACGGTTGTTCTCGCGGGCTTTCACGCCGTTGCGGCGCGTCTGCAGCTTGACCCCGCATCGATCGAACTCGTCTACGTCGATCCCGAGCGCCGCGACAAGCGCATGCGCGAAATGCGGGAGAAGCTCTTCGCGGCGGGCGTTCGCGTGATGAATGCCGATGCAAGGCGCCTCACGGGCTTGTCGCCCGACGTTCCTCATCAGGGCATCTGCGCGCTCGCGAAGGAGCGCGAAAATACGCTCGACTTTGCGGACCTCCTCGACGACATCAGCCCGAAGACGCTTCTTCTGATTCTGGACGGCGTTACGGACCCGAGAAACTTCGGCGCGTGTCTGCGTGCCGCGGACGCTGCAGGCGTGCAGGCCGTGATCGTCCCGCGCGACCGTTCGGCCCGCATGACGCCCGCCGCCGCAAAGGCGGCTGCGGGCGCTGCCGAAACGGTTCCTGTGGTGCAGGTGACGAACCTTGCATCCGCCATCATGGAGCTGCGCGACAACGGCGTCACGGTGGTGGGCACAGCGGGCGAAACCAAAAAGAGCATCTACGACATTGATCAGGCAAAGGCCTTTGCCTGGGTGCTCGGCGCCGAGGGCGAGGGGCTGAGGCAGCTGACGCGCCGCCGCTGCGACGAACTCGCCGCCATCCCGATGGTGGGGAGCGTCGAGAGCCTCAACGTTTCCGTGGCGTCGGGCATCTGCCTTTTCGAATCCCTGAGGCAGCGCATTGCCGCCGGTATTGTGACGCCGGGGAAGGCCGAGGACCGGCTCTGATCCGGAGGTTCTCCGGAAGAACCCAAAAAAACTTCCGAAAAATTCATGCAGGCCGCGAATTCTTCATGTAGAATCGCGGCCTTTACTGTCCTTGCCGCACTGGAACGACGCTCTGGGCGGCTTTTTCCGCAAGGAGGCTAAATGCGTCACTACGAAATCTGCATCATCGTGCACCCTGACCAGAGTGAACAGGTTCCCGCGATGATCGAGCGCTACAAGACCCTCGTCGCCGAACAGGGCGGCAAGATCCACCGCATTGAAGACTGGGGCCGTCGTCCGCTCGCGTACCCGATTGAAAAGCTCGTGAAGGCGCACTATCTGCTCCTCAACATCGAGTGCGGCCATGAGACGATCCTCGAGATCGAAAACGGCTTCCGCTTCAACGACGCCGTTCTCCGTCACCTCACTGTGAAGACGAAGCATGCCGAAACCGCTCCCTCCCCGATGATGAAGGTCGTCGAGAAGGAAGAGGCCCGCAAGGTTGCCGCTGAGGCTGCCGCGGCTGCTCAGGAAGAAACCGCTCCGGCCGAGGCCTGATGACGGTTGAAGACGTCGGATTCGAAGCCAATTCGATTGAAATCGGCGCGACGCTGATTGAACGCGAGGAAGTGAGATTCACTCCCGCAGGCATTGAGGTTTTCGATGCCGTGTTCCACCATCGCAGCCGATTGGTCGAAGCCGGAAAAATCCGCACGCTCGAATACGCTTTCGAAGCCCTTTCCTATGGGGACACTGCCAGCAGGCTCAATGCTCTGGCAGTGGGCGCGAAAATCCGGATCAAGGGATTTCTCGCCACGAAGTCGATGAAAAGCCGGCGTCTGACAGTACACATCACAGAATTCAAATAGAGAGGTCATCAAATGGCTTTTGGTGCTAAGGGCAAGGGCAAGCCCCGCCGTTCGAACCAGCAAAATTCCCTTTTCAAGCGCAAGAAGTTCTGCCGCTTCACGGCTGAACACGTTGAGCAGATCGACTACAAGGATGTCGAGACGCTGCGCGACTTCATCCAGGAAAACGGCAAGATCATGCCGGCTCGCCTGACCGGCACGAAGGCGCACTACCAGCGCCAGCTCGATACGGCCATCAAGCGCGCCCGCTTCCTCGCCCTCCTGCCCTACACGGACAACCAGTAATCGACGGGAGAATTTTCAAATGCAAGTTATTCTGCTCGAAAAGATCACGCATCTCGGCGACCTGGGCGACATCGTCAAGGTTAAGGATGGCTACGGCCGCAACTTCCTGATCCCCCAGGGTCATGCCAAGCGCGCCACCAAGCAGGCTATCGCTGAGTTTGAAGCCCGCCGCGCCGAGCTCGAAAAGGCTCAGGCTGAACGCGTTGCTGCTGCTCAGGAACTCGCCGGCAAGCTGAACGGCGCCGAAGTCGTCATCGCCTCCAAGTGCGGCGTCGACGGCCGTCTCTTCGGCTCCGTCACGAACGCCGACATCGCTGAAGCGGTCGACAAGCTCGGCTTCCAGATCAAGAAGTCCCAGGTTCGTACGCCGCTCGGCGCCATCAAGGCGACCGGCGACTACACGATCACGATCGGTCTGATGACGGACATCACCGCCGACATCACGGTCAAGGTTGTTGCTGAGGAATAATTTCCTCCGTCAGACCAGGGATCTTCAGTTCCAGAGCTTCCTTGAAGCCTGCGAGCTGAAAGCCGGAAAAGGCTCTCCAAAGGATTCACTTCCAGTGGGGAGCCTTTCTTTTTGTCCGCGGCAAAGATAAAAATTGCAAGTTTCGGCAAAGATCGATTGACGGTAGAGACGCCGCAGACGAAATCTCCGATAATTCTGCCCCGCATCCTTTTTAGAAACCCGAACCACAGATGACCGAAGACATTCAGGATGATGCCGCTCTGGCCGTACGAAAGCCCCCGCAGAGCATTCTCTCCGAGCAGGCCATTCTCGGCGGATTGATGGTGGACAATTCCGCGCTCGACAGCGTGGTCGACGTCATTCGTCCCGAGGATTTCTACCGGCGAGATCACCGCCTCATCTACGAAGAAATCGCCAAGCTCATTCAGGGAAGCCACCCGGCGGACTACCTTACGGTCTATGAGAGCCTCAAGGGTTCGGGCATGGATGTGGAGGCCGGAGGCCTCCCCTACCTCATGGAGCTCGCGAACAACTCTCCCTCTGCGGCCAATATCCGCCGCTATGCGGAGATTGTTCACGACAAGTCCGTCCTGCGGCAGCTGATTACCGTGGGCGACAAGATCGTCACGAATGCGCTTTCGCCCGAAGGCCGGGAGACGCGCGAAATTCTGGATGAAGCCGAAAAAGAGGTGCTCGCCATCAATGAGCGGAATTCCCGCAGCCAGCGTGGATTCCAGCCTCTTGCGACGCTCGTGCGCGACGTGTCGGCGCGCGTGATTGAGCTCTACCAGACAAAGGACTCGTCCGAGGTGACGGGCGTCTCCTCGGGCTACCGGAACCTCGACTTCGTGACGGCGGGTCTTCAGCGAGGCGACCTCATCATCATCGCCGGGCGCCCCTCGATGGGCAAAACCTCATTCGCGCTCAATATTGCTGAAAACGTCGGCATCGTTCAGGAGCTTCCGGTAGCGGTCTTCTCGATGGAAATGGGCGCGGATCAGCTGACGCAGCGCATGATTTCTTCCGTCGGGCACATTGATGCGCAGAAATTGCGAAAGGGGCAGTTGGATGACGAGGACTGGGACAACTTCACGGCGGCGCTACACCGTCTTGAAGAGAAGCCCATCTTCATCGACGACACGCCTGCACTCACGATTACGGAGCTTTCGAGCCGTACGCGGCGCCTCGTCAACCAGGCGGGTCCCCTGGGGCTCGTCGTCGTCGACTACCTGCAGCTCATGGGGTCTCAGAGCAGAAACGCTCAGGACAACCGCGCGCAGCAGCTCTCTGAAATCTCCCGCGGCCTCAAGGCGCTCGCGAAGGAACTCCGCGTGCCGGTGATTGCGCTTTCGCAGCTGAACCGCTCGGTCGACAGCCGCACGGACCGCCGTCCGGTGATGTCCGACCTTCGCGAATCGGGCGCAATCGAACAGGACGCTGACGTGATCATGTTCATCTATCGCGACGTCGTCTACAACAAAGATACGCCCGACAAGAATTTGGCCGAGATCATCATTGCCAAGCAGCGTAACGGCCCGATCGGCACGCTTCGCATGACGTTCTTGGGCGGCAATACGCGCTTCGAACCTTCGGCGGACGAAGGCTACTGGGGCGGCATCGAGGAGTAAGAAAAATGGAATGGCTCACAAGCATTGACTGGTTTGCGCTCGTCTGCTGGCTCGGTGCTTTCGTTCTGATTGCGCTTGGGTTTGCGGGCACGATTGTGCCGGCGATTCCGGGTCTCCCCATGATCGCGGGCGGCGCCTGGCTTATTGGCTGGGCGGACAACTACGACAAGGTGGGCTGGAAGACGATTCTCTTTCTCGCGGTGCTGGCCGTCATCGGCGTCATTGTGGATTCGGTGGCGCAGACGGCGGGGGCTCAGAAGGCAGGGGCTTCAAAAGCGGGCATCATCGGTTCGCTTGTCGGCACGGTGCTCGGCATGTTCATGGGGCTTTTCGGTCTTCTCTTCATGCCGCTTATCGGCGCTGCGATCGGCGAATTCTGGGCCAGGCGCGATTTGATTCACGCGGGCCGCGTGGGCGTCGCCACCTGGATCGGCATGATCGTGGGGACTGCAGTCAAGGTTGCGCTTGCCTTCGCCATGACGGGGATTCTCTTCTTCGTCTATCTCACGGCGTAAGGCTTCCATAACGTCAGGCAATAGAAAAAAGGGCGTTCCCGCAATGGAAACGCCCTTTTGAATTTTCATGTGCTTAATTGAGCACTGAAGGCTTCAATTAGAAGCTGTGACGCATGCCGACGTAGACCGTGGTGGTCTCAGGCTTGGTTTCAACTTTTTTAAGCGTCTGCTTATCCTGATAGTAGCCAGCAACGCCGTAGACGTTCGTGCGCTTGCTCAGGCTGTAGGTGTAGCCGACCGAGGTGCCCCAGCGGGTGAACTCGTTGTCGTTGTCCTGTTCGCCGTCAGCACCATTAGCACTTTCCGTATCCGCATAGCCGAAGGCAAGCATGGCCGTGCCGCCGGCAAGCGGCATGTCGAAGCCGGCCTGAGCCGCCCAACCCTTGAAGGTTTCACCACTAAGGCCGACGGAGGCGAAAGCGTACTGACCATCCTTATAGTTGGAAGAGGTCTTGTACATGTTGTCGAAGTACTGGGCGCTCAGATAGGTCTTCGCAAAGCCGCAGTTGTAGTAGCCGCCGGCAGTGAGCGTATAGCCGTTGTCGGGCTTGTCGGTATATTCCGTGCTCGACCAGTTGTAGAGCGCGGCAGACGCGGCGAGATTGAACGGACCGGCCACATAAGTGGCGCCGAGGGCAGCGTAGCGGGTATCGCCCGACTTGCCTTCAACAGGAGCAACGGTGTCGTCATTGTGATCGGCTGCAGTGCCGAACTTATCCTTCGTGTTCATGCCGAAGGAGTACTGCGCATAGGCATTGAAGCCCGCAAAGTTCGGAGACTTGTAGGTGACGGTGTTGTCCATGCGGGCGCCGCCCACATAGAACGTGCTGAATTCAACCGCGCCGGCCCACGAAGCGCCGAAGGGCGAGAGATAGCCGAGAAGACCGTAGGAGCCGTTGGCGCTGTCAAGAGCGCCCACACGGCCGAAGGAGAGTTCGCCGAAGGCGCTGCGAACGAAGAGGTTCGCTTCACGGCCGAAGAGGCGATTGCTCTGACCGAGCGTGCCGTCGTCGATCGCAAAGCCGTTTTCGAGCACGAAGCCGACGCTAACGCCGTTGCCGAGATCTTCGACGCCCTTGAGGCCGAAGCGGTTGCCGGACTGGTTGCCGGCAGCCATGGTGAAGGAGTCAGTAGTGGCCTTGGTCGAATCATCCGGATCGGAGTGAACATACTTGACGCCGACGTCGACGATGCCGTAGACGGTCACGTCAGCGGCCATGGCCGAACCCGCAAAAGCGCCGAGGACGGCGAGTGCAGCAAGAGTCTTTTTCATTTCTATGTTTCCTGGAAAAAAGGTTTTCGGGCCGGGCTCTTTTATAGGGCCCTCGAATGCCCCGGCATTGTCTGAGGAGATCGGTCTCAGGACGCCGCTCAGTGAAGCCGGTGAATGCTGTAACAAACATTCACGGCAAACCCTGATTTCTTGCAAGTCTCACACAGCTCGGTTTTGAGCATCTCAGGTAAATGCCTCATGCCGTGTGATGCAAGTCTCGTCATTACTCGATTTCATGAAGACTTGTTTCCCGAAAAATGACGTGGATAGAGAAAAAATTTTCGGGAAATAATGAAAAGTATCTATCTCCTCCGGCCGCTTTTCCTACCTTAAAAATGGCGTCATGGAAAAAGAATGTCCTTGAAATGAGAAGGATTTTTCTCGCGACGAAAGTTGACGCAGAGATTCTCTAAACTTCGAAAGGCGTGCTTCGGCGGGAACCTCAAAAAGAGGATCGCCGAAGGCGGAGCGCTTTCCTTCCTTGTCACCCAAACTCCCATGATTCATACGCTTTACAGCAACAGTTACGAAGTCCTTCGTGCGGTGCTCCTCAACAACATCGAACGGCTTCGCTTTCGCCCCGAAGCTTCGGAACTCGGTGCGGATGCGCTCTTTGAAGGCGTCTTCGACCGCGTGCCCGTCATCATTCCTTCGAAGGCCGTGGAAACGGATCTGACGCGCGCCATCGCCCGCGAGGAGCAGATCTGCGCATCAATGCAGTTCATGTTCCTCTCGCAGTGGCTCGGGTTCTTTTCGAAGGAGCCGCTCGCCAATGTGGTCGGCAACGAAGCGGACTGGATGGTCTGGGAGATTCTCAGAAAAACGGGACCAGGAAGCTTCCGGGAGGAAATGAAGGCGCGGACGGTGCGGCTTGAGGACTGCCTGAGAGGACGAACGGAAGAGGAAGTCTTTTCGCTCGCGCAGCGCGTCTGTTCCGTCTTCGTCTCCTACGCAAGCTACCGACTCGATTGGGTGCTCGAGTGGCTGGGACTCCACCAGGAACAGCTCATCCTTACTGAAGAAATGCAGGACGAGCGAAGGAGGATGGAAGCGGACCCCGACTTTGTCTGGCAGCGCGCGCTCTGGCAGCGGCTTGCCGACAATCCTAACTGGCGCGGGAGGCGTTTCCTCGAGACGCTCCCCGAGACGCTTGAGTCCCTCGCCGGGGCACCCAGGGATCTGCGGGAGCTTGATCTCGGGCACGGCCGGACGGTGCCGCTCCCCAATGCGCTCCACGTCTTCATGCCCTTCGTCGTGCCGCCGCTGATGCTGCCGGTTCTGAAGGCTTTCGCGCATTCCGGGCGCGATGTCTGGCTCTATCTCCTCAATCCCTCTTCCGAATACTGGTTCGACCTTGTGCCCAAGAGGCTCTTCAACTGGAAGGAAAAGGGCGACGGGCACCGTGAGATCGGGCATCCGATTCTCGCCGACAACGGCAGAAGCGTGCGCGCCAACATCGACCGCCTCTGGCGCTTTACTGAGGAGGACATCCGCGAAACCCTGCTTTCGGGGCCTTCAGAAAGCGCTCATGCAGATGATTCCGTAATGGAGCCGAGAGAGCGGAGGATGCTTAGCGCCCGGGACATTCTGCGCGACTACCAGCTGAGTCCGAAGAACATTACGGTCGACATGAAGGTGGATGCCGAGAGCATTTACCTGGAAGCCAATGAACCCACGCTTCTGAGGCGCATTCAGGATTCCATTCTGAAGCTCGACCCCGATCTCTCGCAGTTTGAAGAAAAAGCGGTGAGGGAAGAGGATGAGTCGCTGCGCTTCGTCTGCGCGCCCACGGCCGTTCGCGAGCTCGAGGGGCTCGCCGACTGGCTCCAGGCGCAGTTCAGGAAGCGAAATAACCTCCGGCCCGAAGACGTGCTCGTTGCGACGCCGGATATCTCGGCTTCGGCACCCTTGATCGACCAGGTCTTCGGGAGCCTTCCGGCCGGACGGCGAATCGAATACCGCATTACGGGCGCGCTCATGGCGAGCGAGGACGCGCCGCTCGAAGCGCTCTCAGGACTTGCCAATCTGCTGACGGGCCGCATGAAGCGGGGAGATTTCCTCGCGTGGCTTTCGCTCCCCCTTATTTCGAGGCGCTTCGGCTTTGAAGCGGACGACCTGGAGACGCTCTCAGCGTGGCTCTCAAGCGCAGGCTATGAATTCGGGCTTTCCGACGGCCATCTTCTTTCGCTCGACGAGGAAACCTTCCGGCACGTGAGGGAGTCGACGCTTTCGCGGGCGTTGGAGCGCCTTGCTCTCGGCGCCATGCTCCCCGGAGGCGTGAGAAAGCCCTTCCTCGACGTGCTGCCCCGCGAGGGCGTGGAAGCAAGGGGCTGGAGCACGGCGGCTGAAAGACCTGAGCTCCTCAATGCCCTTTCCACCATCTATGCGGCGCTCGAAAAGCTCCGGCGCGAAGCGGAAGGCGCTGACGCCGGCGACTCAGCAGAAACAGACGAAAGCGTCGAAAAAGGACCAAGACGCTGGATGCGGTGGATTTCCGAGGCGCTCGAATATTTCTTCCCGCGCGAAACGCCGCAGGAAAACTGGCAGTCGCTGCGTGCGGGCGCGGAGTCGCTCGCCGCTGAAATCGAGGCTGCGGCGGACCCCGATGAAGGGGCTCCGGAAGTTCCCTTCCGGCTCTTCATGTCGGCCCTGAGGGACCGGCTCGCCGGCGCCCAGCCGGGCGGGCGCCCGGGAAGCGGCGTTACCTTTACCGGCATGCAGCAGCTTCGGGGCCTTCCCTACAAGGTGATCGTCATCGTCGGGCTCAATGATGATTCGAGATTCCCGGGGTCGTCGCACGCCGAGGAATTTGATCTGATGGCGCGCTTCCCCCGGAGAGGCGACCGCGACAGCCGGCACGACAACCGGAACATCTTCCTGGACCTCCTTCTTGCCGCGCGCGAAACCTTCCTCATTTCCTATGCCGGCGGCGTGAGCGAGGCGGAAAGAAAGGAACCCTCCATCGTCGCGCAGGAGCTTCGCGAATGGATTCTTTCCTTTGCGGAAAACCGGGAGGAGCGCCGCAAATGGGGGGCGATGCTCACGAGAACGCTCGCCCTTACGGGCTTTTCGCCCAATGCCTTCCGGACCCATCAGGGCGACTGGCGCTCGACCGACGCGGATCTTCTGACGGCGCTCCGGGAGGCTGCAAGCGATGACTGGTCAAGGAAGGAAATCCCCTTCGAGGATGCGGCAAGGACGCTCCCGGAAGCAGGCGACCAGGTTCCCTTCACGACGCTCTGGAAGTTCTGGCGGGATCCGGCTGATTCCGTTCTGAAGGCAAACGGCATCCGGATCGATGACGAGGAAGAGGATGAAGAGGTGCCGGTGGTGCCGTCGACCGGGGGCTTAAGCTTCTGGAAGCGCATCGACGAAGCGCTCCGGGCGTTCTTTGCGGGTGAAAGCGAGGACGATGTCCGAAGACGCTGGGATCTCAATCCTGAGCTCGGCGCCCGGGGCGTGCGCGAATGGGCGCTCGAAGAGGACCTCGCGATTGCGGCTGCGCTCTTCGACTGCTTTGATCGCGCCATGAAGAATACGACCGGGGTCGATCCCATGATGATTTCTGCAGATCTTCCGGGGCTTTCCTGGAAGATTTCCATGCAGACTTCGGACCTGAGAAAGCGCGGGGAAACGGGCGATCTTCTCTTCGTGCCCGTTTCGGCTTCTTCCAAAACGGGAAGCCGCGGACAGAGAGCCGCCTGGGAATTCCTCGTCATGCGCGCGGCCGGGCTCGACGTCAACGGCTGCCTGGTATCCCGTGAAAAAAAAGAGAAAGAGGGATATGTGCCGGAAATCACCGCGTTCGCACCGATTCTGGGGGATGCAGCGGCGCGGATTCTCGCGGTGCTCGGACGCCTCTGGGAGGCGTCCCTTTCCGGGAATACGACGGTGGCGAGAGCGCCCTTCGAGGGGGCCGGGAAAGGTGCGGGCGACGAAAGCCACGCCAATCTTATTGCTTTCCGCGGAAAGGAACTGGCTAAAGCGGAAGAACGACTCAAAAAAGCCGCAGATCTGCTCGAGAAGCTTTACGCCAGAGTCGACAGCGACGAACTCGTGCATGAGTTTGAAGCGCTCATCGATGTGCATTGAGATCGGGGGAAAATAAAAATGACAACGGAAAAGAAAGAGAAGAACCCGGGATTTGACGTTGCATCGGCGCCTTTGCTCGTGCCGACGCTGCTAGAGGCGTCGGCCGGCACCGGGAAGACCTTTTCGATCAAGCATCTGGTGCTTCGCTTCATCGTTGAAGCCGGAATCCCGATCAACCATCTCCTCGTGATGACCTTCACGCGTGCGGCAACGGCGGAACTGAAGGCCCGCATTGAGTCGCACCTCACGGAAACGCTCGACCTCCTTACCGGAACGATTGCGCCCGCGGATGCCGACGCGCTCACTGTGAAGCAGATCGGTCTCTGGCGCGGCATGGGAATGGATGATGCGGATGCGGAGGACCGCATCCGCGAGTCGCTCGCGCTCTTTGACAATGCCGGCATCTTCACGATTCACGGCTTCTGCCAGAAGGTGATTGAAGATAACGCCTTTTCGTCGGGCGGCACCATCAACTTTGATCTTGCCCAATCGGACGACAAATTCCGCTCCGACGCCGTGCGGGATTTCCTTCGGAGATCTTTGGACAGCATGCCTGAGGAAGAGGACCGCCGGGAACTCGTCGATGGCAAGGACTGGGACAAAAAGCTCGGGGAACTCGCCGACTACCCCGAGTCCCTCGTTCCCCGTCGATGGACGGATTTCGACAATCTCTCGCCTTCTGTTCAGGCGGCAGTGAGCGCCTTCATGACGGAGGTGCCCGGGCGTCTCATTGACATGAAGAAGAACGCCGGGGTGAAGACCTTCAACGACCTCCTGCGCGAACTCTACGACCGTCTGCTCCCGGGGGCGGATGCTCCCGAGGAGGTTTGCCGGCAGGCCGATCGCCTTGCCCGGCGCGTGAGAAGCACCTATCGGGGTGTTCTCATCGACGAATTCCAGGATACGGATCCGATTCAGTACGCCATTGTCGAGAAGCTTTTCCTCTCGGTCTATGACGCAAACGCCTCACCCGACATTCAGGCTGAGCGCGAGGGCCGCGCCATCTTCTTCGTGGGCGACCCGAAGCAGGCGATCTATCGTTTCCGTTCGGCGGACCTCAATACCTATCTCCGCGCGAGAAAGCGCATTGCCGAAATCGGCCGCACGGAAGCGCTCATGACGAATTACCGCTCGTCGCCGAAGCTCGTTGCTGCCTTCAATGCCTTCTGGATGACGGCGCCGACGGGGCTTCCCTTCCTGAGGGAGGGTCTCGCTTATCAGACGGTCGATAGTTCTCCCTCGAAAACCGGTCTCTGGGTGCGGGAGGGAGACGGCTGGAAGGAACCCCTGCCGCTTGAAATCTGGACAGATGCGGGTGGAAGTCTTTGCGAGAATGCGGATGACGTCAAAGCGTCTTCAATGGCAGCGCTCGGACTTTCGATTGCCAAATTAATTGACGCGGGCGCGAGGGGCGAAGCCGTTCTTGCCGCGGAGGCCGGGGAAACGCCGATCGAGGGACTTGATCTTTCGCCCTGGGGCGGCCCCTCGTCCGTGCGCGGGGTTGAGGCCCGGGATATTGCCGTCCTTGTGCGCGCCAACAGCGATGCGCTCCTTGTGAAGGATGCGCTTGGCAAACGCGGCATCCGCGTACGTTATCAGCTGAGGGAAAGCGTGGCCGCAACCGAAGAAGCGGCTGAGATGATTCTGATCCTTCGCGCCTTTGCTGCGCCTGGGGACCTGCACGCGATGAATGCGGCAAGAGCAACGCGCCTGATCGGCGATACGCTCAAAACGCTGGAGAACGATGAAGAGGATGAAGCGCGGCGCGTGGAATTGAGAAGAGTCCTAGAGGAAGGCGCCCGCCGCTGGCCTTCGAGCGGACCGGCGCCTGCCGTTCGCCGGCTGATGGCGCTCTGCAGGACCAGCGAAAGGCTTTTGCCCTGCGTTGAGGGCGAGCGCAGGCTCGTCAACTATGCGCATCTCCTTGAACTCCTTCATGCCGCGCACCGTACGGTGCCGACGCCTGGCGGCCTCGCCGAGTGGCTTGAGAACCAGAAAACGAGCGGAGACTCCGCGGAAGATCAGAAGGTAAGGCTCGAGAGCGACGCCAATTTGGTCACCCTTCAGACCATTCATTCGAGCAAGGGGCTCCAGTATCCGATCGTCTATCTGCCTTTTGCGCAGAAGAGATTCACAAACTGCAGCCAGTCCTCCGTGCACCTAGTGCCCGACGACGAGGGGCGTCTGAATCTTCTTCTGAGCCACGTGCCGAGCAGCGCCGATGAGCGTGAAAAAAGCGAAGCAATCGAAGAGGACGTGCGTCTCGCGTACGTGGCTATGACGCGTGCAGCCAAGCACCTGGTCGTCATGCTTCCTCAGGCGTCGATGAGCAAAAAGTCGCCCGATTCCTGGGCCGCCTTCACTTACAAGAATCCTTACTTTGCTGCGCTCTGCGGAGGGGAGGATAAGAAGACCCTGACGGCCGCTGCAGCTTCGAAGCTTCTTCAGAGGCTGCAGAACACCGGCACGGTCGACCTTCGCGATTTTTCGCGCCTCGCGGAAGCCGGAAAAACCGACGGCTTTCAGGTGCAGTCGGAAGCGAAGCCGTCCGACTTTGATGTGGAGAAGGCGCGCGACGTCCGCGGAGGCTGGAGGACGTCGAGCTTCACCGGCATTTCCCGCATGGCCGAGGATGACGGCTCGGGCTTTTCCGTCTGGTACGGCGAAGCCGAAAAGGTGCCGGCAGCCGGAGACATTCTCTCGTTCCCCAAGGGCGCGCAGGCGGGTACGTGTCTCCATGAAATGCTCGAACTTGCGGATTTTGCCGGGATGGCGCTTGATTCGGAGGCGGCCCGCACCGCAAGACTGGAGCTTTGCGGACGGGAAGTCGAAAAGCATCTTTCCTTTGCTGACGACGCAGCCCGGGAACTCGCCGCAGAGGGTGCGGCGCAGATGATTTACGACATTCTCAATGCGGAAATTGCGCCGGGATTATTTCTGAAGAATGTTCCGAAGCGCGCAAGAAGCGCGGAGCTTGAATTTCTGATTCCGATACCGAAGGGGCTCACGGCAGAGCGGCTCGCGGACGAGCTTCGAAAGCTCAACCCCGACAAGTACGACTTCGGCGACCTCCGTCCCGAGTCGCTCGAAGGGTTCCTCACGGGCTTCATCGACCTTGCCTTCATGCATGACGGGCGCTTTTACGTCCTCGACTGGAAGAGCAACAAGATTTCGTCCGAGGCCGAAGGGTATGAGGAAAAAGCAATGGATGAGGAAATGCGCCGTCATCTCTATCGACTGCAGTACCTCATCTATCTTGTTGCGCTGAGAAGATTTTTAAAGACCCGTCTCGGGGAGCACTTCCGAGACGACATGATCGGGGGCGCCATTTATGTGTTTCTGCGCGGCGTGCGCGCGGATGCAACGACTCCGGATCACCCGCAGGGCATTGTTTTCGATCCCGTGAGCCCCGCCGTCATCAGGCGGCTTGACCAACTTTTTGCCGGAGAATGCTGATGGCCGGAGTTTTTGAAAATTCGCTCCCTCTGGGAGGCCTTCCGGGCCTTGGAGACGCGCTTCTCCGTGCGGTTGAAAGAAATCTGGAGGCGCAGGGTGAAAGTCTTCCCGCGGAGGCTCAACCCGCCGTGCGGGCGCTCATGAATGCCTTTTCGCGAGCCGAGGAGCGCGGGAATGTCTGCGTTCGGGCGGATAGTGCAGCGCTTTTCTGGAAGCCTCCCTCTGACGGCGCGGATGAGGCAGGCGATAAGGGCGATGAAAAGCGGCTCGAAGGCTTCCTTGAAGGCGTGAAATGCCTCAGGAACCTCGGGCTCGTCATGGGGCTCGAGCCCTTCATTGAGGAAGCAAAGTTCGATCTTCGACGCAAGGGCGAAGGCGCCTTTGCGCCTCTTCTGCTCGACGACAAGACCGGAAGCGCGGCTGAGACGCGTCTATATTTCGCGCGCTTTGCGCTCGAGGAATTGATGCTCGCGCAGGCGCTTCTGCGGCTCGCAGGCAAGAAGACGTCTCAAGGCGCAGAAGCTCCGGCATCGTCCGGCGTTTCGGCAGCCGTCGGCCGGATCGCAGCGGCTTCGGGCGCCGACAGCCTTCAGAAGAAGGCGATTGAAGTGGCGGTTACCGAGTCGCTTGCCATCATTTCGGGCGGCCCTGGAACGGGGAAGACCACGACCGTTGCGCAGATTTTGGAGTGCCTCCTCGAGGAAAAGCCTGACCTCAGAATTGCGCTCGCGGCGCCGACAGGAAAGGCCACAAGCCGCATGGATCAGTCGATGCGGATGAGCGTCGGCCGCGGGTTCCTGCCGAAGCTTTCCGAGGTCCTCGCGAAGGATGAGGCGCGCCCCGAGGGCGAGCGCCAGGTGAAGGGCCGCACCATTCACAAGTGGCTCCTGTCGCCCACGCCCGCGGGCGGGTTCCCGGGACCCGGAAATCCGCTCCCGGTCGACGTGATCGTGGTCGACGAAGCCTCCATGGTGGATATTCACCTTGCCGCCCGGCTTTTCGACGCAGTGGGCGAAAGGACCCGCGTGATCATTCTGGGCGACAAGCATCAGCTCGCCGCCGTGGGACCGGGTGCCGTCTTTGCGGAACTTTCCGACCCGAAGGGCGTCCTCGGCAGCCACGTGGTCGAGCTCGAAAAGAGCCGGCGCTTTGAAAAAGGTACGGTGATCGCAAGGCTCGCCGAAGCCATCAACCATCAGGGCGAAGCTGCGCATCTCCCTGAAGCGGCAGTCTTTGAGCGTGTGCTCGCTGCTTTTTCCGGCATTGAGGACGAGAAAAGCGGCTACCAGGCGCTTCTCCATGAGGAGATGCCGGCGGCAGCCGACAAGGCCGAGCGCGAGGTCTTCAACCGCACGGGGTTGACGCGGGCCGCGCGCGAGTGGCTCGACCGGGAGCTCGGAGGCTACGCCGGGGCGCTTCTCAACTATCGCGATGCCTGGATGCGTGGCGCCCCGGAAGCGGAGCTTCTCGGCCTCATGAAGACCCTCTGGGCGAGGCTCTCCGAATTCCGGGCGCTTGCTGCTCAGCGCCGGGGCGCAATGAGCGTGACGGCAATCAACAACTATGCCGACGAGATGATGAGAAGACTCTGGCCGCAGGCGGACGGCGCAGGCGCCGGGGAAAACTATCCCGGGCGCGTTGTGATCGTCCGCAGAAACGATGACGGCCTCGGGGTCTACAACGGCGACGTCGGCATCGTGCTCCCGCAGCAGGCAGAAGTGCATGCCGAAGAGCGCGGGAGAACGGAAGCCGCAGACCCGTCCGAGCCCGGGGAGAATAACCTTGATCAGACCATGATTGAGCGCACCGACCGCACGGGCGGGCGGATTCTCTACACCGTCTATTTCGGCGACCAGGAGCGGACGCTTCCCGCGCAGCTACTTCCCTCCCACGATACGGCCTGGGCCATGACGATTCACCAGTCCCAGGGTTCGGAATTCGAGCGCGTGGCGGTATTCCTCCCCGAGCGTCCGGACTCGGGGCTCGCCACCCGGGAACTCCTCTATACGGGCGTTACCCGCACGAAGCGGAAGGTCGATGTCTTCTCGAGCCGCAAGGTGCTCGCCGAGGCCGTGCGGCGTCCGACCGTGCGCGACGGCAATCTCGGGCGCAGGCTTGCGCTCGGGCTTCTGGAAGATTGAGGCCTTTCAGATTGCTTCCCGCAAAAAGAAGAAAGGAGTCATTCGGATCTTCCGGATGACTCCTTCGCTTTGAGGCGCAGCGCGAATTAATTCACCTTGGCTTTCTTCACGAGCTCGGCGAAGTGGTTCTTGGCCTTCAGTTCGGAGAGCTGATCCTTGAGGCTCTGCTTCTGGGATTCCCAGGTCGGGAAGTTCTCAGCCTTTCGCTTCGCGTCAAGCTTCACGATGTGGTAGCCGTACTGGTTGAGAATCGGCGCCTGAGCAACCGAACCCGCGGAGAGAACCTTGAAGGCGTTGCCGAAGGCCTGGTCGACATTGCTCGGGACGAGCCAGCCGACGAGACCGCCCTGATCGCGCGACTGCGGGTCGATCGAATACTGCTTGGCGAGATTCTCGAACTTTTCGCCCTTGTTGATGCGCTCGATCAGCTTCGTCGCCTCGTCCTGGGTCTTCACGAGAATGTGGCGAACCTGATATTCCGTGTCGCCGTATGCGGCACGAGCCTTGTCGTAGGCCGCGCGCGCTTCCTTGTCGGAAACGGGGTTCTTCTTCGCGTATTCGGAAACAAGGAGCTGGACCTTCAGCTGCTTTCCGGCTCGGTCAATCGCCGTGCGGTATTCCTTCGTGCGCTCGATGCGCGCCTTGGCGGCTTCCTGCAGGAGCACCGTTTCCTCGGTGATCGCGCGGCGGACCTGGTCCTCGAGCTGAGGACCGGCCTTGGCGCCCGCCTTGACGGCGTTGTTGTAGACCTCTTCCTGTCTCTGAACGGAAACCTTTTCGCCGTTGACCGTCATGACCTTGAATTCGGCCTGGGCAGCGGCAACAAAGCCGAGGGAGAGTACCGCTCCGGTTAAGAGTGTGCGCTTGAACATGTTTTCTGCCATTTTTGGTGTTGAAAATGATGCCGCCCTGAGGCCATAGCAGTCTGATCGGGCGGCAATGATGGAATTGATTTTAGAGCGCTTCGGCCGCGAACTCCGCAAGCCTCGAGCGCTCGCCCCGGGTGAGCGTGATCGTGGCGGCGTGCTGCCAGCCCTGGAAGCGTTCGACCACGTAGGTGAGGCCGGAGCTTCCTTCCGTGAGGTAGGGCGTATCGATCTGCGCGATGTTGCCGAGGCAGACGATCTTCGTTCCCGGGCCCGCACGGGTGATGAGGGTCTTCATCTGCTTGGGCGAGAGGTTCTGCGCCTCGTCGATGATGACGAACTTCTGCAGGAACGTGCGCCCGCGCATGAAGCTCATCGACTTCACGCGGATGCGGCTCCGGATGAGGTCCATCGTCGCCTGGCGTCCCCATTCCCCGCCCGTGTCGGAGGAGTGAAGGACTTCAAGGTTGTCTTCGAGCGCGCCCATCCAGGGGGCCATCTTTTCCTCTTCCGTGCCGGGGAGGAACCCGATGTCTTCGCCCACGCTCACTGTTGCGCGGGTCATGATGATTTCGCTGAAGCGCCTTTCGTCAATCGTCTGCGTGAGCGCGGCGGCAAGCGTCATGAGTGTTTTGCCCGTGCCGGCCTGACCGAGAATCGTGACGAAGTCGATCTCCGGATCCATGAGGAGATTGATCGCCATGTTCTGCTCGCGGTTTCTCGCGTGGATGCCCCAGACGCGCGTGCGGCTCTTCGCGCGGTAGTCCTTCATCAGACGGAAGGTGACTTTGTTGCCCTGGACCTGAGTGACGAGTCCCATGAAGTTTTCGTCGCCGTCAATCCAGAGGCATTCGTTCACGATGAAGCGCGAGGGGTCGTCCGCCTCAAACTCGTAGAAGGTGGAGCCGTGATCCTGCCAGGAGCGAAGCGTCAGCGAAGCCTTGTCCCAGAATCCGGGTTCGAGCATGAGCTTCCCGGAATAGAGCATGTCGGTGTCGTCGAGCACCTTGTCGGAGAGGTAGTCCTCTGCCGGAATCCCGAGGGTGGTCGCCTTGATGCGCATGTTGATGTCCTTCGACACCAGCACGACGGCGCGCTCGGGGAAGGCTTTGCGCACGCCTTCGACGGTTGCGAGAATCCGGTTGTCGCCCTTCGAAAGGTCGAGTTCTCCGGGGAGGTCCTCGTGAAGGGGCTTCGTTTCGAACCAGAGGCGACCCTTCGCTTCGGCGTTGCCGAGAAGCGCGAGCGGAACCCCGGCATCGATTTTGCCGTCGTTCGCTTCAATCAGGGCGTCGAGCGTGCGGCTCACCGAACGGGCGTTCCTCGCGACGTCGGTAAGGCCCTTCTTGTGGTTGTCGAGCTCTTCGAGCGTCGTCATCGGAAGGAAGACGTCGTGCTCGGCAAAGCGGAAGAGCGAGAGCGGGTCGTGCATGAGCACGTTGGTGTCGAGAACAAAGAGCCTCGGCTCGCCGTCGGCCACGCGCGCGCGGCCCTTCCTCCCCTGAAGCGACCCCTGAACGCCGGGCGACGAAGAGCGGCCGCCCGCAAAGGCAGCGGCATCCTTCTGCGTGCGGGAGGGCTTCCCCTTCGCCTTCGCTTTTGCTTTCGAGGCCTGGGCGGAGAGCGTCTTCGAGGAGGTTTCCTCCATCGGCCGGGATTTCTTCTCCGCTTCGACGGCGGTCTGCGGCTGGGTGCGCTTCGCGGCTTCGGCCTTGCGGGCCGTCTTTGTCTCCGCAGCGCCCGGCTTGGCTTCCTGCTTCGTTTTCTTTGCGGACTTCTTTTCGGTAGCAGGCTTCGGCGCCGCCGCTGCTTCAGCCGGAGCCGGTGCGGGAGCCGGCTGGGCGGAAACGCGCTTGCGGGTCCGCCGCGACGGCTTTTTGGGTTGTTCGGTCTCAGGCTTCACGGCGGATTTCTGCTCGTCGGCGAGAAGTGCGACAACATTCTTCACTTTGGGAAGCGTCCGTTCGGACTGAGGCTTGGCGGGAGCGCCGTAGTCCTCAAGAATGTCTGCGGGTCGTGAAGGAGCTTTTGGAAGCGGCATGTGTATTTGTCTCAATAGTAGGAAAGGGACCGGAGGTCTTCGAATTCACATGAATCTGAAAGCCAAAAGTCCTTCGGACATTCTATCGGGAGGGACCCGGTCTTTCGGGCGCTCTGCCGCGGGACTTAGTGAGCGGATGTACGGGGGGCTTCGAAGGAAAATGGAGCGGGCATGCCTTTCAAGGCGCCCCCAAGCGTCATGCAAAGTTCATGAATCCTTGATTGAACCGTCACGGTGAGATTTGAGAATTCAGGGCGTCGGACGAAGGCGATGAGGCGCGTCAAATGAAAGCGCGATCGCAAGGCAATCCGGCACTGAATTCCAAAAATGTGGAGAACCCCAAAAAATGAAGCGTCGCTTGTTCCTCCAGACCGCTGCCGGTCTCTTTGCTGCTCCTGCCGTCATCCGTTCGGCCTCTGCCGCCACGCCTGCCGAAGCGCAGATCACGCTTCCGCCCGCAAAGGACCTGATTTCCTCCTTCGGCTGGATTACGGACGTGCACTACTGCACGAGCCCCACGCGCACGATTCCGAAGGAAGATTCGATCCGCGTCTATGCGCATTCGATGGCGAAGATGCGCCAGGCGATTGATCTCTTCAATACCCGCAAACTCGATTTCGTCATTGAACTGGGCGACTTCAAGGACTGCCTCGACAACGGCGACCGCCCGGGCACGATCGCGTTCCTGCAGACGGTTGAAAGCGAATTCCGCCGCGCCAATGCGCCGCGCTACCACGTCTGCGGCAACCATGACTTCGACAAGATCACGCTCGGCGACTTCCTCGACAACACCGAAAATGCGGGCGATGCCGTCGGCCGCACCTATTACTCCTTCGTGAAGGGCGGCATCAAGTACATCGTGCTCGACGCCTGCTACAACAATGCCGAAGGCGAACACTACAGCCAGGGCAAATTCAACTGGGCCGTCGCCGTGGTGCCGAAGGTCGAGATGGATTGGTTCAGAAAGGAACTCTCTGAAGGAAAGGAACCCGTGATCGTGATGACGCACCAGCTCGTCAACACCTGGGACGCGAAGTCGCAGAAGATCCCCGACGCCTTCTTCATCCGCAATTCGGCTGAAGTGGTCGAGGCGATGGAAAAGAGCGGCCGCGTTCTCGCATACATCTGCGGCCACTTCCACAAGGGCGCCTACTCCGAGAGAAACGGCATTCACTACATCGTGAACCAGGGCCTCGTTGAAAGGCCGCTCCCGCACAATGTCTGCGGCATGGTTCACGTCGACAAGAATCTCAACGTCTACGTCGAGGGCGTCTACAACGAACGCTCGCACGTCTGCAAGAAGGCGTAATGCCTGCCTGATGGCGGCTTCCCTCGGACCAACCGTCTGACGGAAGCGTCGAAGCGGAAAAACAAAAAGGCCGCCTGGGGAAAGCGCGTTCTTTGAGAACGATGCTTCCCCAAGCGGCCTTTCTTCATGCGGAGAATACGCTCAGATCATTCCTTCCATTCGGCATTGATGAAGTCGATGCCGGTATCGGGACGAAGCGTGAAGTTGACGAGCCTCGCGTCGGCGCCCGCGGTGCCGACCTCATAGACGAGGTAGGCCCAGGGAGCGTCGTTCCAGACCATCTTCTGCGCTTCCTCGTAGAGCTTCGCGCGCGCTGCGTCGTCGGGGGTCGCCACTGCCTTGTCGAGAAGTTCATCGAGCTTCGGATTCGAGTAGTAGGACGTATTCATGAATTTGGGCGGCGCCTGACGGGAGTCAAGGAGCGGCCTCAGCACCCAGTCAGGGTCCATGCTCGCGTCCGCCCAGCCGACGTAGTAGAGGCGAAGTCCGGATTCAGCCGGGTTCTTGACGCCGTAGACGACGGAGGCTCGGACGCCCGGCTCAAGCATTCTCGTGCGGGTCTTGATGCCGACCTGCGCGAGCTGCTGCTGAATGAACTGGATGACCTTCGAGGACGTCGTGTTGGCATAGGCCGACCAGAGGTCCGTCGTGAAGCCGTCGGGGTAGCCCGCTTCCTTCAGGAGCTCGCGCGCCTTCTTGGGATCATAGGGCCAGGGGCCAAGCTTGACGGCTCCCGGAATTTCTTTCGGATAGAGGGTTTCCGTCGGGACCGCGTAGCCTGCGAAAGCAACCTTGGCGAGCGCCTGCTTGTTGATGGCGTAGTTGATCGCCTGGCGCACGCGCACGTCGCTGAAGGGCTTCACGGTCGTATTGATCGAGAGGTAGCGCTGCATGATCGAGGGCACGGTCTCGATGCGGAACTTGGGATCATTCTTGAAGGAGGCGATCTGTTCATTCGGCATCGGGAAGGCGTACTGCGCTTCGCCCGTGTGAAGCATTGCCGCGCGGGTGCTGTTCTCAATCACCGGGAGCAACGTAATGCCGTCGAGCTTCGGGAGCCCCTTCAGGCGGTAGTCAGGGTTCTTCTTCACGACGAGCTTTTCGCTCGGATTGAAGAATTCGAGCTTGTAGGGGCCCGTGCCGCAGGCGTTGAAGGCAGTGATCTTCTTTCCTTCAACTCCCTTCGCGTCCTTGATGAGGCTCGGGCACATCATCTGCGTGCTCGACATGGCAAGACGCCGCGGGAAGGTGGCGAGCGGGCCTTTCAGCGTGAAGCGGACGGTGTAGGGGTCGACCACCTCGACCTTGTCGATGAACTTGTAGACCTGGTAGCGCGAGAGGTGATTGTCGGGATTAAGGAGCCGGTCGAAATTCATCTTGACGGCGTCGGCCGTGAATTCCGTGCCGTCATGGAATTTGACGCCCTTCTTCAGGGTAATGGTGAAGACCTTCGCATCCGGCGTCACCGTGTAGCTTTCAGCCAGTTCGGGAACAAGCTGCATTTTGGAATCGAAGGAAAAGAGCCCTTCATACATCGACTTCGCCGCAAGGCGGGTGAGGATGTCGGGCGCGTCGTAGGGGTCGAGGGTCGAGAAGGTCGCTGAAACCGCTACGGTGATTTCCTTGGCGGACGATGCCGCGGGAATGGCGGCGAGGAGCGCGGCGGAAGCGGCCGCCGCAAGGGCAAAGCCCCTGAAGTGTTTTTTCATCATGACAAGAATGACAAGAGAATCGGATTCAAATGGGAATGGGGGCGGCTTCAGAGCTAGCGGGCGAGTTCCTCGAGACGCGTTCTCGCGATCTCGGAAAGGAACCAGACGGCTTCGGGGAGCACGGCGTCGTTGAAGTCGAACTTCGGGTTGTGAAGCATCGCGTTGTGCGCGTCGTCGGCCATGCCGATGTACATCTGGATGCCGGGGATCCGGTTCACGTATTCGGCGAAGTCTTCGCCCGCCATGGAGAGCGGGACGTCGACCGGGCAGTCGGCGCCGAAAAGCTTTTCAGCAACCGCCTTCGCATGTCTTGCGGGAACGGCTGAATTGATGAGGGGCGGCGTCAGGTTGTCGACGCGGATCTCCCAGCCGAGGCCCTGCGCGAGCGCAATGTGTTCGGTCATGCGGCGCATTTCAGCTTCAATCATGGCGCGCACGCCCGCGTCGAACGTGCGCACAGTGCCTGAAAGCGTGAGGGATTCCGGAATTACGTTGGGCGCATTGATGTTCCCTGCCTGAACGGCGCAGATGGAGAGCACCGCCGGCTGCGTCGGATCGGTCTTTCTTGAAATGATGGTCTGGAGGGACTCCGAGAGGAGTGCCGCCGTCGGAATCGGGTCGAGCGACGTATGGGGGCGCGCCGCATGGGTGCCGCGGCCCTTGAGCGTAATGTAGAAGAAGTCGCAGGACGCCTGCACGGGGCCGGCATGAATGCCGATCTCGCCCTTCGGGAAGGCGGTGGAGCCGTGAGCGCCGTAGATTTCGAGGGGATTGAATTTCTCGAGAACACCCGATTCAATGACGCGTCTTGCACCGCGGCCGATTTCCTCCGCGGGCTGGAAGATTCCGAGCACGCGGCCGGGGAAGTCGCGCGTGAGGGAGAGGCGCCGCATGGCGCCGAGGAGCCACGTGACGTGGCCGTCGTGACCGCAGGCGTGGCAGCGGTCGGCAACGACGCTCTGCCAGGGGTTCCCCGAGCAGTCCGGCATCGCCAGCGCATCCATGTCGGCGCGAAGCGCAACCGTGGGTCCGGGGCGATTACCTTCAACAAGGGCTATGACGCCGCCCGGCACCATCAAGTCGTCGCAGGTGATGCCCCATTCGCGAAGCTTCGCTGCGATCACGCCGCAGGTGCGGGTGGTATCGAAGCCGAGCTCCGGGTGTTCATGAATGTCCTGGCGGATCCGGGCGAGTTCGTCGCCCCAGGCGAGGATCGCTTCAGGGATGCGGTCGGCATAGGCAAACTGGGTCAAGATTTCCTCCATTTCTTCAATAGAAATCTAAGGAAATTCATTATTCCTCTTTTGCAAAAACGGAGGATATGCAGTTTATGCCATGCCTCTTTGCGCTAGATCATGATTTGAAAACCCAGGCGTAAACAAAGCTCCGAAAGACGGATGGCCCCACTTTGCTGATCCGCCTAGGCGAGCTGTTAGAATTTTCCCTCCACACGAAGGTTTACCCGGGTGCATAGTGGGCTTCAGGCGTCCGGGAGTCTTTCAGAGAGCAGAGGGCGGAGCGGTCCTTTCGGGACGAAGGCTCCTCTTCGGCGTTCCCTTGCCTTTTCATCACATTCAGATCCATGACTTCCACTCGCCCGGCCTGGATTCTTTTCGCCTGTCCTCAGACGCTTTTTGACGTGAGCAACGGCGCCTTGCTCCTTTGCTACTCGATGATGCAGGAGCTTGCCCGCAGAGGCCTGCAGGTCGCTTCCATCGGGGGCGGCATTTTTGATAACCCCTCGGGCGTCGCGCGCATTCCGAACCTCGCCGAACAGATTGCTGAAAACAAAGACAAAAAGCTTCTCGTCAACAAGGACTACTCGGCGGGCGGCGAAATCCCGATGACGCACTGGTTCTTTACGGGCTTTCACTCCACCTCTTGGAACGAAATCACCTATGACGAGTCCAATGCCTTTCTCAACGAGTACACGCAGATTCTGAGGACCTATAAGCCCGATCTCGTGATCGGCTACGGCTGCGATCCCCTCTGCCGCTCGATGTGGATGGAAGCGCGCTTATTCAAAATTCCGACGGTGTATGTTGTCGTGAACGGCAACCATCATCACTACCGTTTCCTGCTTCACGACCTGGTGATTACGGATTCAAGATCAACGGCGGAACTCTATAAGCGCACGGAAGGTCTGACCGTTACGCCTGTCGGCATCTTCATCAATCCGGACATCGTCGTGGCGAAGGCCCGCAATCCGCAGACAGTGACGTTCATTAATCCGGCCATTTCGAAAGGCGCTGCCATTGTTGCGAGGCTCATCCTAATGGCAAATAAGGAGCGTCCTGAAATACCGTTCATGGTCGTTGAAAACAGACAGAAGTTTTCCGATGCATTGAGAGCGCTTCGTAAGCCGGGTGGAGAAATTGGTTCGGCTTTCTCGAATCAGACTTTTCACAATATTGCTCTTCATGCGACGACCTTCAATATTTCCGAGATTTACGCGACGACGAAGGTGCTTATCGCTCCGTCACTTGGGTACGAAAGCTGGGGACGCGTCGCAACGGAAGCGACGATGAACGGGATTCCGGTGCTCGGCTCCCGCAACGGCGGTATTCCGGAGGCCATCGGCCCGGGCGGCATAACGCTCGATACGCCGGAGGAACTCGGAACGATTGAGGAGTCCGACAAGTGGCTGACGCTTCCGTCTGAAGCGTCCTGCCGTCCATGGGCGGATGCGCTCTACGACCTTTACGACCATTCGGAAGAATGGGCCGGGAAGTGCCGTGAAGCTGCTGAGGCCAACAGCCTCAAGGCCTCTGGCGACCGCCTGATGGCGGCGCTCGCACCGCTTCTCGAGCGCTGCGCGGGCGACGCCGACTTCTCACGCATGGGTTCCATCATCTACGAGGGCGATCCCAGGGACTGGGAGACTGTGCAGCCGCAGGGGCCGCATCTCTGATGAAAGGCTATGCAGGGCCTGAAGTTTCACGAATTGACGGCCCGGCTCCCTTTTTTCCGATCCGTATTCCGCAAACGAAGGAATCCTCAGCAAAAAACGGGTTCCTTCACCTCTTTTTTCGCTTAGATATGACTACCACTCGTCCGGCCCGGATTCTTTTTGCCTGTCCTCAAACGCTCTTTGACGTGAGCAACGGCGCCTCCATGCAGTGCTACTCGATGATGCAGGAGCTTGCCCGCAGAGGTCTGCAGGTTGCTTCCATCGGCGGCGGCATTTTCGACAACCCTTCGGGGGTTGCGCGCATCCCGAACCTTGCGGAGCAGATTGCTGAAAACGAGGGGAAGAAGCTCCTTGTCAACAAGGACTACTCGGCGGGAGGGGGGGGGGTAACCTCTAATTCCAACCCGATAACTCATTGGTTTTTCACGGGTTTTTATTCTACTACCTGGAGTGAAATGACCTATGACGAATCCAACGCCTTCCTCAATGAATACACGCAGATTCTGCGTACCTTCAAGCCCGATCTCGTGATCGGCTACGGCTGCGATCCGCTCTGCCGCTCAATGTGGATGGAGGCGCGGCTCTTTGGAATTCCAACCGTCTACGTGGTCTGCAACGGCAACCACCATCACTACCGCTTCCCGCTCCACAACCTCGTCATCACCGATTCCAAGTCGACGGCGAAGCTCTACAAAGACGCGGACGGCCTTACGGTTCATCCCGTCGGGAACTTCATCAACCCGGAACTCGTGGTTGCGAAAACCAGAAATCCCCAGACGGTGACCTTCATCAATCCGGCCTTTGCCAAGGGCGTTGCGGTCGTTGCACGGCTCATTCTGATGGCGAACAAGGAACGACCCGACATTCCCTTCATGATTGTTGAAACGCGCCAGAAGTTTGCGGATGCGCTGCGGGCGCTCAAAAAACCGGGCGGCGAGACGGGATCCGCATTTTCGAACCAGACATTCCACAACATTGCTATTCGCGAGTCGACCTTCAACGTCTCCGAAATCTACGCGACGACGAAGGTGCTCCTCGCGCCTTCTCTCTGGTATGAGAGCTGGGGCCGCGTTGCAACGGAAGCGACCATGAACGGCATTCCGGTGCTGGGCTCAAAGAGCGGCGGCTTGCCTGAGGCGATCGGCGAAGGCGGCATCACGCTCGATGCGCCGGAATCTGTGGGCGATGTCGATGAATCCGAAAAGTGGCTCACGCTCCCTACAGAAGAAGAGTGCCGCCCGTGGGCGGATGCGCTCTACGAGCTTTTCGATCACGCTGAGGACTGGCAGGCGCGCTGTGCGGCAACGGTCGAAAAGAACAGCCTCAGAGCGCGCGGCGACCATCTCATGGAGCTCCTCGAGCCGCTCCTTCAAAAGCGAGCCGGCGACGGCGACTTCCCGCGCATGGGATCCATCTATTACGACGGGGATCCGAAGGACTGGGAGACGGCAGGAAAGATGCGCAAACCCTGACGTCGATTTTTTTCATCAGGGGGGAGGCGGTTCCTGAAATGTGCTTCAGATCATAGATAATGAGAATCAAGCACACTCTTGCCGTCTCCCCGACCATGCGCAGGATCTTCACCACATACCCGTATTTCCTTCCCGCGGAACCGGAGCCTTTCGTTCAGCTCTTTCGCGAGCACGGGACTCTGCGCGTCGTCAATAAGGGAGAAGTATTGAAGCGCGGCGGCGAATCGCAGCGGCTCTTCTTCCTCGAGGATGGTCTCTGCGCCTACTGTGCGGCCGAAGCGCTTGATCACAGGCCGTACATCCTCTCCATTGTTCTGCCGGGGCGCGTTATGGGAGACATGACGGCAAGCATCCGCACGCGCTGCAATGTCTATACGCGGGCATTGAAGAAGAGCCGCGTGCTCTCGATTCCGCCCGAGGTGCTCGCGCTTGCGATTGAGGAGCGCCCTGAATACGCCAAGCTCGAGATCAGGAACGTCATTGCGAAGGAAGAGTCGCTTCTTGAAGGCATGGCGGCCAACTTCCTGAGGCCGCCTCAGGAGCGCGTCGTCATCTACGCAAAGTCCCTCTGCCGGATCACCGGGACGCTCCCGCGCGAGGACGGCTGGCATGCGCTCCCTCTTGAACTCCCGGTTTCAACGATCGGCGAGCTCGTCAATCTGAATCGAGTGAGCGTGTCGCGCATTCTGAGCCGCTGGATCCAGATGGGAGAAGTGCGTCGGGAAGGCCGGACGCTTCTCTTTTCGGAGTGTCTTTTTGCCTCGGTTGACGACTGGATTGAAAACCGGGCGCCGCAGCATCCGCTTCCCTGATCACTCCGAAACGTCCCGATAGTCAGGTTCGTCACTGCGGCGAAGGTTTCTGAACGTTCCCTGCCGGGAAAAGAACCTTGAGCGCATCAAAGATGGCGGGCGGCGCAACCGTGCCGTGTACTTCGTCGGGGAAGAAGCGGACTTGAGTGCGGATCCCTTCTTTGTCGAGCGTGACAGCGGTTTCTTCCTGAAAGCGCTTTCCTTCGGAAAGGTGGAAGGTGTTTTCCTTTCTCGGCTTTGAAGCAAAGGCGGTGTAAAGCTGCGGAGGCTTTGCGAGGGACTGAGCGCCTGCTGCGCCATGCTGGCGGGCGAATTCTGCGAGCTTCCCCTGGTCCCACCAGAGGCTCGGATCGAGCGCTGCGTAGGCGTCAAAGCGTTCCGGGTGCGTGAGGAGCGCATGGAGCGTGAAGAGTCCGCCGTAGGAGTGTCCGATCAGCATGCGGCGCACGACGCGCGTTCCGGCAGGCAGGCGCTTTTCTGCCGCGTCGCGAAGTTCGGTCGTGAGGAACTCCAGAAATTTGTCTGCACCGCCGCCGAGCAGAGCCGCTTTCTCGTCAATCGAGCCGTCCCGTCTGGCGTTCGACGCCGTCGGCGTAAAGTCTCGCGTCCGATCGGTGCTGACGATTCCGACGACGACAGCGGGCCCGAGAGAAGAAATGCGCGAGGCTTCAAAGAAGGCGGCAGAAGCCGCGGCCGAAGCGAAATGCTTTTCGGCGTCAAGAATGTAGATGACGGTGAGGTCGACGGGAGCCTCAGAGCTCTTCTTTGCTTTGGGCGGCACTCTCATGAGGAAGGTTCGGTCTTCATCAAGAATCCGGGAATGGATCGTTGCAGCGCTCCCGAGAAGCACCGGTTCGGCGTCCGTTGCTTGAAGCGAAAATTCCGGAAAGCCGGCTGGTTCAGCAGCCAGAGGCTGTGCGACAAGCAGCGAAGCCGAAAGGAGTGCAGAGAATGCCGCAGCGGAGAGTGAGCGTTTTCGCATGACAAATAAGAAATGATTTTCATTCGCAGAAAATCATTATGGCGTATACGGTGGTTGGCCTGCTGCCATGAGGTCTTCTGTTCCGGAGTTCAAGCGCACCTACTGCAGGAGTGTCTCCGGAAATCCATGAATTTGATCGAAAGCCGCAAGCCCGCAAGAGAGTTCGGCAAAGAACGGCTGACGGGTCTCAATAAGCTCGAACCTGAAGTGCAGGCGCTTTTCTGCATCTTTCCGACGAATTATTGGAGACATCATCATGAAGCACATCCTCCTTTCCCTCTCCGCTGCGGCGCTTGCCTTAACCGTCGGTGCTGCTGCGGTAGCCGCGGAACCCGAGGCGCCTTCGGAAGCTCAGGCCAAAGAGATTTCCGCCTCGCTCCTTGAAGCAGGCGGCACGGTCTTTCCCATCGGCGTTGAAAATGTCGGCTACGCGAAATACTTCACCGGGCAAACATTCCTTGCGTCTCTCACGCCCGCAGGTCAGTCGCTCGGCGTCTCGAACGTAACCTTTGCGCCGGGCGTCATCAACTTCTGGCATACGCATCAGAAGTCCTGCCAGGTGCTCGTCGGCGTCTCCGGCCGCGGCTGGTATCAGATCTGGGGCGAGGAACCGAAGGACATTCTTCCCGGCACAACCGTAACGATCCCGGAAAACGTCAAGCACTGGCACGGCTCGCAGCATGGCGGCTGGTTCCAGCATCTTTCCATCATGTCGACGGGTGCGGGAACAACCTGGATGGAACCGGTGGATCCTGCCGAATACGCAAAGCTCAAGTGATTTGAGGAGCGGGAGCAAAAGTCGAAAAAAGCGGCCGGAAGCTTTGTCAGGCATCCGGCCGGGAGTGGAGAGATTCTGGATGGGTGAGAGAAAGCGCGATCGATCGGAATCGGCGCGCTTTCTCAGGACTTTCGGTGATTACTTCTGAGCTTTGATGTACTCGGCCGCGGAGTCGACCGCAATGCGGGCGGAATTGACCGCGAAGCCCACGGTGGAGCCCGCCATCAGAAGGTCGTAGGAGTCGCCGTACATGCCGCCCACGTCGTTGCCGGCAGCATAGAGACCCGGGATCGGATCCTCATTCTGCGTGACGACCTCAAAGCGTTCGTTGGCCTTGATGCCGCCCAGGGTGCCGAGCGTCGAGGCAACCGACTTGATCGCGTAGAAGGGACCGGTCTTCACCTCGCGCAGGTACTTCGGGTCCTTCGCGAATTCGGCATCGTGGCGCACGGCGCAGTAGCCGTTGTATTCAGCAACGGTCTTCGCAAGCTTTTCGGGATTCATGCCGGTCGCCTTTGCAAGGCCTTCGAGCGTATCGGCCTTGAAGGCCCAGCCCGCCTTCACGGCAGCATCCCATTCCTTCTGGTAGTTGACGAGCTTCGTGCCCACCGGAACCATGACGCCGACGCCGAGGTCGATGCCCTGGTCGGTTTCCATATGGTCAAGGGTCTTCTGGTCGTAGACCACGTACATCGTGCCGCCGATGCGTTCAAGGGCATTGCCGGCAAACGGCCACTCGAGCATGATCTGCTCATTGCAGAAGCGTTCGCCCTTGGGCGAGAGCCAGAGGTGCGGCTGCTTGGCGGTGGCGCTCACGTGGTTGGTCGTCCCGACGCCGCGGGGGCCCGGACGGTAGGAGGCCTGCACTTCGGTGCCTTCCTTGCCGCCGCCCACGGACCAGGCCATGCGGATGCCGTCGCCCGTCTTCCCAGTCTGAGCAAGGCCGTCAGAGTCGGCAAAGCGCAGATACTTCTCGCGCATTTCCTTGTTGTCGAAGAACCCGCCCGTGGCGATGATGGTGGTCTTCGAGCGCACGGTAATCTTGTCGCCCGCCTTATTGGTCGCCTCAACGCCCACGACGCGGCCGTTCTCCTGAAGGAGCTTTTCGCCCCAGGTATTGAGGAGGAGCGTCTGGCCGGCATCCTGGTACTTCTTCATGAAGAGGTTGATCCAGCCCGCGCCGCGGCCTTCATAGATGTGCCACGTGTAGAGTCCGTTCGGATAGTTGGAGAAGAGCTTCTCGAACTTGACTCCGTTCTTCTTCATCCAGTCGATGGTATCGGCCGAACGGTCGACGAAGGCGCGCACCATGCGGGCGTTGCCGCGCCAGTGGCCGTAATTCATAATCATGGTGAAGGCCTGGTCCTTCGTGAGGCCGTAGTTCCAGTCGCGCTGCATGGAGCTTTCGACGGCGAAGATGCCTTCAGAGAATTTGCCCGTGCCGCCCACCATCGCGGACTTTTCGAGCGTCACGACCTTGAGGCCCTTTTCCGCGGCGGCCCAGGCAGCGGCGGAGCCGGAGGCGCCGGCGCCGATCACGACGACGTCGGCGTCGTAGGTCCGGTCTTCAGCAAGGGCCGGATTCATGGCCAGAACAACGGCCGCAGCAGCGGCGGCGAGCTTGAATGCGTGCTTCATCTGTTTTTCTCCTTTTACTGAGGGCGCCCGTCGTTTGGGTCGACGAGCGTGCAGAGTGTTTTGGTTTTTCAGCACTCTATTTTTGGAGCCTCAGCGCACTCTTGTCTGTAGTCCCGGCTACAGCTTTGGAGGGAGAAATAAGAAATCCGCTAGTCCGGAAGTCGAGTCCGCGGCATATCCGAAAGAAGGTTAATGGGGAGAGAGGGAAATTTCCGCATCCCGAGTGATCCCATGGGTTTAGCCATAGGGTACGATTTCAGCAATACGCCATTGAAGCAAACTGGCGACACACGATTCTGCCCACAGCTTTCCGGCATTTTCATCTTTTTAAGGAACGCTTCACCTCGAAGGAGGCGAAGCGCCGCCGGAAAAATCCGGGCCCCCGAACGGAGATCTCTCAATATGCTTTATATCTCGACGCGCGGCGCCGCAGACGGCAAGACCTTCGCAGACATCGCCTTTGAAGGCTTCGCACGGGACGGTGGTCTTTACGTCCCTGAAAACTATCCCAAATTCACTTCGGAAGATTTGGCGCTCCTTCGCGGCCGCGACTTCCCGAGCGTTGCGCTCGAGGTGCTCCGCCGCTTCTGGACGCAGATTCCTGTTCCGGATCTCTGGGGGCTCTGCCGCGATGCCTGGCAGCCCGCAAACTTCGGCAACGGCCGCGATCCCTTCAAGGCCCACGACGTCGCGCCCATCAAGTGGCTTCATGACGGCGTGGGGCTCTATGAGCTCTCCAACGGCCCGACGCTCACGTTCGACGACTTCAGTCTCCAGTTCCTGAAGCGCCTTCACGCGAAGCACCTGGGCACCGAACCCGAAAACATCACGCTCCTCGGCGCTACGACGGGCGACATGGGGGCGTCGGCCGAATATGCCTTCGGCGACCGCAGGGACACGCGCGTCGTGATGCTCTCGCCCAAGGACAGAATGTCGAAGTTCCAGTCCGCGCAGCTCTATTCCAACAAGGATGAGAACGTCCTCAACCTCGAGGTCGAGGGGACGTTCGACGACTGCCAGGAATTGGTCTACAAGCTCCTCGAGGATGAGGAATTCCGCAAGGCCAACAAGCTCGGCGCCGTCAATTCCTACCTTTGGGCGCGAATCGCCGTTCAGGTGGCCTGCTACTTCTACGCCTACATTCAGGCGACGGGCGCGCAGAACGAACAGGTGGTTTTCTGCGTTCCGGGGGGCAACTTCGGCAACGCCTTTGCGGGCTACGTTGCGCGCGCGATGGGGCTTCCGATCCTGAGGATCCTCGTTGCCACCAACGAAAACGATGCGATGGACAGGTTCCTCCGTACGGGCGTCTACAGTCCCCGGCCGGCCAGCGAAACGATCGCCACCTCGTCGCCCTCGATGGATATTTCGCGCGCGGCCAACTTCGAGCGCTTCCTCTTTGAGGTGCTCGGACGAAACGGCGTGCGCGTGAAGGAACTGATGAAGGATCTGGAAGAGAAGGGTTCCTTCGAGCTCACGCAGCAGGAATTCTCGAAGGTTCGCCGCTCCGGCCTTGCCGCCGGCACGTCCAATCATGCGAACCGACTCGAAATCATCGAATCGCTCAATATCGAGTACGCGACGACGATCGACCCGCACACGGCCGACTGCCTCTATACGGGCGTCTATCTCCACCCGGTCGGCGTGAAGACGATCTGCTTTGAGACGGTTCAGGCCGTGAAGTTCCCGAAGATGACGATGCAGGCGACGGGAAAGACGGTGCCGCTCCCCGACGCTTTCGCAGACATCTTCGAGCGCGAACAGAGAAAGACCACGGTTGCGGTTGATGAATCCCGCATCCGCGAGGCCGTTGCCGCCTTTGCGTCGAAGCCCTGGGCATGACGCAGGGAAAAAAGCCCTTTGCCGTGGGCTTTATCGGACGTTCGGGGTCGGGAAAGACGACGCTTTCGGAAAAGGTGCTCGCTGAACTCGTGAGGCGCGGCAGGAGGGTCGCCGCCATCAAGGACGCGCATCACGGGGTTGACCTCGACCGTCCGGGGAAGGACACCTGGCGCTACCGGGAGGCAGGCGCCTCCCGCGTCATTCTGCGCACGGCCGAACGCTGGGCGGTGATGTCGGAAACGCCGGAGGGGCCGGTCTCCATCGAGGAGCTCATCAGCCTTGCGGGCGAAGCGGACATCATCCTGATTGAGGGCTTCAAGCACGAGGGAAGCTTCCCTAGAATTGAGGTTCGCCGCAGGGAGGCGGCAAATGAACCCCCGCTCGCAGAGCGCGGCGGGCTTCAGAATCCTCCCGTTGCGGTAGCGACGGATTTCGATGAGCCGGGATTCGAGGGAATTCCGCGCCTCAGCCTGAACGATCCGCAGGCGGTTGCAGACTTTATCGAGGATCTGATGTCGGCAGAGACCGCGAGGGAAATCCGGCGCCAATCCTTTTGAAGGACATAATCGATGATTACCTATGCTGAGGCGCTCGCCATGCTTCTTCGGGAAGCAGAGCCCATTCATGAGACAGAAACCATTCCGCTCATGTATTCAACGGGCCGGGTGCTTGCCGAAGACGTGACGAGCATGATCGATGTTCCGGGCTGGGACAATTCCCAGATGGACGGCTACTGCCTGAGGGCGGCTGATCTTGCCTCCGCTTCCGAAAATGCGCCCGTGCGCCTTCCCGTTGCCGAGCGCATCGCAGCAGGCAAGGTGGGCGTCGCAATTGAGCCCGGCACCTGCGCGCGAATCTTCACGGGGGCGCCCCTGCCGGAGGGGGCAGATACGGTCGTGCCTCAGGAAGAGGTGGAGCGCGAGGGCGATCTGGCGGTATTCAGCAGGGCTCCCAAGAAAGGCGCCTGGGTTCGCCTTCAGGGCTCCGACGTTGCCGCGGGCTCGGTGATTCTCAAAAAAGGCGTGCGCATGACGCCGGGCGCCATCGGCATGACGGCGTCGATCGGCCGCGCCTACGTGAATGTCTACCGCAAGCTCCGGGTCGGCGTCTTCTTCTCGGGCGACGAACTCGTGCAGCCGGGCGAACCCCTTCGTCCCGGCGGCATCTACAACTCCAACCGCTTCATGATCCGAAGCCTCCTCACGCTCTTCGGCTGCGAGGCGACCGATTTGGGAAGCATCCCCGACAGCCTTGAGGCCACGAAGCGCGCGCTCGAGCACGCGGCGGAAACGTCGGACGTCATCATGACGACGGGCGGCATGTCCGTGGGCGAAGAGGATCACATCAAGCCTGCGGTTGAGGCTCTCGGACGGATCGACCTCTGGCGCGTGAAGCTCAAGCCCGGCAAGCCCCTCGCCTTCGGCGAAGTGAAGGGCGTGCCCTTCATCGGTCTCCCCGGGAATCCGGTCTCAGGCTTCGTCGTCTGCCTCATGATGGCGCGTCCCTACCTCATGCGCAGAATGGGGTTCGCCAAGGTCGACATGACCCCCATGAAGATCCGTGCGGACTTCGACTGGGCGAAGCCCGGCGACCGCGAGGAATTCGTGCGCGTGCGCAGAAACGACGAGGGCGGGCTCGACCTTTATCACACCCAGAATTCGCAGGTGCTCTCGAGCTGCGCCTGGGCGGACGGCCTCGTCGACATTCCGGCGGGCGCGTCGGTGAAGAAGGGCGACATCGTTCACTACTTCCCCTTTGCGCAGTTCTTCGCCTGAGAACCGGCGGCTTTTCCAAAAGGATTTTTTGATGCAGGTAAAAGTGCTTTATTTCGCGAGCCTTCGCGACAAGATCGGCAAGCCGGGCGAGATGATGGATCTCCCGGGCGCCGCCTCGACGCTCGCGGGCGTGCGCGATGCGCTCATTGCCAGGGGCGAGCCCTGGGATTCGGCCTTCAGGAACCTCAAACGCATCCGCGGCGCCGTCAACCAGGAAATGGCGGAGGATGACGCCGCCGTGAAGGACGGCGATGAGGTCGCTTTTTTCCCGCCGGTGACGGGCGGCTGAGCGGAGGGTCGTCGTGGCATTAACCACCATTCGCGTGAGCCCGGAAGACTTTTCGCTCGACGATGAAGTCGCCCGCGTGCGCGAGGCGAGCCCCTCGGCGGGTGCCGTTGTTTCCTTTGTGGGCGTCGTGCGGAACAAAAACGACGGCGCGGCCGTTTCGAAGATGACGCTTGAGCACTATCCCGGCATGACCGAGAAGGCGCTCGGGAAAATCGTTGAGAAGGCCCGCGAGCGCTTTCATCTCGAGGACGTCGTCGTCATTCACCGCGTGGGCGACCTCTCGGTCGGCGACCAGATCGTGCTCTGCCTCGTCTCGGCGCCCCACCGCGGCGAAGCCTTTGAAGGCTGCGAATACATCATGGACTGGCTCAAAACCGAGGCGCCTTTCTGGAAGCGCGAGACGACGCCCGAGGGCGAACGCTGGGTTGATGCGCGGGAGTCGGACGACCGGGCAAAGGCCCGCTGGGCCTAAGGATTCCTGCCAGAAGGCTGAGCGAGCGTCAAACATCTCTTTGAAACCAAACGTAAAAAGGGCGCGTTCCGCGGGGGACGCGCCCTTGATCTTTTGAGCTCCACCCCCATATGTATTGCATATTCGGGATGATCCCAATACGGAGCGTCCCAAAGGGAGATTTCAAACATATGCGTCAAGACAAGCTCACGACTAAGTTCCAGGATGCGCTCGGCGCGGCTCAGTCGCTTGCACTCGCCCATGACAATCAGGTCATGGAACCCCTGCATCTGCTTGCAGCCGTGCTCGCCGACAATGAAGGTTCGAGCAGGAGCCTGCTCGAGCGTGCCGGCGTCAACGTGCAGCGCCTCACGCGCGACGTGAACGAAGCGATTGACCGGCTGCCGAAGGTGACCGGTCAGGGCGGCGACATTCAGGTTTCGCGCGACCTCGTCAACCTTTTGAACCTCACTGAAAAGGAGGCGATGAAGGCGGGCGACGAGTTCGTTTCGACCGAGATGTTCCTGCTTGCGCTTTCGGACGACCGTTCCGAAGCCGGGCGCCTTGCAAAGGACGCGGGTCTCACGCGCCGTGCGATGGAGGAAGCCATCAAGGCGGTTCGCGGCAGCGATACCGCGGACAACCCCGATGCGGAAAATCAGCGTGAAGCGTTGAAGAAATACACGATCGATCTGACGGCGCGCGCCCGCGAAGGGAAGCTCGACCCCGTGATCGGCCGCGACGACGAAATTCGCCGCACGATGCAGATTCTGCAGCGCCGCACGAAGAACAACCCCGTGCTCATCGGCGAGCCGGGCGTCGGCAAGACGGCCGTCGTCGAAGGGCTCGCGCAGCGCATCGTCAACAACGAAGTGCCCGATACGCTTCGCGGCAAGACCATTCTTTCGCTCGATATGGCGGGCCTCATTGCAGGCGCCAAGTACCGCGGCGAATTCGAGGAGCGCCTGAAGAAGCTTTTGAAGGAAGTGACGGACCAGCAGGGCCAGATCATTCTCTTCATCGATGAGCTCCACACCGTTGTCGGTGCGGGGAAGACCGAAGGGAGCATGGATGCCGGCAATATGCTGAAGCCCGCCCTCGCGAGAGGCGAACTTCATGTGATCGGCGCGACCACCCTTGACGAATACAGAAAGTATGTCGAAAAGGATGCCGCACTCGAGCGGCGCTTCCAGAAAGTGATGGTCGACGAGCCCTCTGTTGAGGACACGATCGCGATTCTGCGCGGTCTGCAGGAAAAGTACGAAGCGCACCACGGCGTCGAAATTACCGACCCCGCGATCGTTGCCGCTGCGGAGCTTTCGCACCGCTACATCACCGACCGCTTCCTTCCGGACAAGGCCATCGACCTCATTGATGAGGCCGCGGCCCGCGTCAAGATGGAAATCGATTCGAAGCCTGAGGCCCTCGACAAGCTCGACCGCCGCCTCATTCAGCTGAAGATCGAGCGCGAGGCGATGAAGAAGGAAACGGACGATGCTTCGAAGAAGCGCCTTCAGGTGATCGAAGACGAAATCGCCAAGCTTTCGCGCGAATATTCCGACCTCGAAGAGGTCTGGAAGAAGGAAAAGAGCGAAGCGCTCGGTGAAAAGTCGGTCCGCGACGAAATCGACCGCGTTCATCGTCAGATGGATGAATATAAGAGAAGCGCGCAGTACGAAAAGCTCGCAGAGCTCCAGTACGCCGTTCTCCCGAAGCTCGAGGAGAAGCTGAGAAGAGCCGAGAAGGCCGAAGCCCGCACGGAAGCGAGCGAAAAGGGGCCGAAGCTCCTGCGCACGTCCGTCGGTGCTGAGGAAATCGCTGAGGTGGTGAGCCGCGCGACCGGAATTCCCGTCTCGAAGATGATGGAAGGCGAACGCCAGAAGCTTCTGCATATGGCCGAAGCCCTTGAGAAGCGCGTGGTCGGCCAGAACGAGGCCGTGCGCCGCGTGACGGAGACGATTCTGAGAAGCCGTGCAGGACTCTCGGATCCGAACCGCCCCTACGGCAGCTTCCTCTTCCTGGGGCCCACGGGCGTCGGCAAGACCGAGCTCACGAAGGCGCTCGCTGAATTCCTCTTCGATACCGACGAGGCCATGATCCGCATCGACATGAGCGAATTCATGGAGAAGCACAGCGTGGCTCGTCTGATCGGCGCGCCTCCGGGATATGTGGGCTATGAAGAAGGCGGCTACCTCACGGAAGCCGTCCGCAGAAAGCCCTATTCGGTGATTCTTCTCGACGAAGTCGAAAAGGCCCATCCGGATGTCTTCAACGTGCTTCTGCAGGTGCTCGACGACGGGCGCATGACGGACGGCCAGGGCCGTACGGTGGACTTCAAGAACACCGTGATCGTCATGACCTCGAACCTGGGCGCTCAGGAAATGATGGAGATGACGGGCGAGCCGCACGAGAAGGTGAAGGATGCCGTGATGAAGGAGGTGCGCCAGCACTTCCGTCCGGAATTCGTCAACCGCATCGACGAGATCGTGGTCTTCAATTCTCTTGACGCGAAGAACGTGAAGAAGATTGCCGAGATTCAGCTGAAGCAGCTGAAGAAGCGCATGACCGAGCAGCAGATCGGCCTCGACGTGACTGAAGCCGCGCTCGACGAAATCGCGAAGGTGGGCTTTGATCCGCAGTTCGGCGCAAGACCCCTGAAGCGCGCGATCCAGGACCGCATCGAAAACGGCATTGCACGCCTCCTCCTCGAAGGGAAGGCTGCGCCCGAGGATACGGTGAAGGTCGACGCCAAGGGCGACGAATTCACCTTCACGGTGGAAAAGCCTGCGGAGAAGGAAAAGGCCTGAAGCCTTTGAGTGTTCCGGGCTGCGCCCGTTCAATTTGAGCGAGCGGGCCGGAGCGAAGAAACTTCAATAAAAGCGCACGGGATGGGAATTCAATTCCTGCTCCCCGTGCGCTTTTTCTTTTCTTAAGCCGGACGCAAGACGCCGGCGCGAGAATCCCGCTCATGGCATGGCAGCGGGAAGTAATTCCGATAGCGCCATGATTCCCTAGTACAGGAGACTCAACGTGAAAAAGACGGTTCTTGCGCTTGCAGCTCTCGGCATCGCGGCCGGCGCTGCTCAGGCTGCCGATTCGCAGATTCTGAATTCGCTTCTCGCCTGCAATGCGAGCTACTTCAAGGCCATTGCAAAGGATAAGAACATTCCGGAAACGCTCAAGATCCGCTCTGGCGACATGGCGTTTCTCAAGGTCGAGAAGCAGCCCCTTGACATCGTGATGTTCCCGAAGCCCTTCAAGGACTCGGGCCTCACCGTGACGGGCTACGTCTTCAATGACGAAATCATCCGCTATCCGGGCGTGCCCGACATGCACACCCACTTCTGGGGCCTCATCGTCAAGGAAGACTGGAAGAAGGCGATCGACGCCTTTAAGGTTGACTGGGAAGCCGTTGATACGCGCCACATGTCTGCGCACGCCAACCGCATGGTCCGCAGCAACAACGAGCCGGTCTGGAAGCCCTACAAGCGCCCGGACAACTACGAATATCCGGAAATGGATATGACGGAACGCGCCTTCCACATCCAGCCGTACAACGGCCAGACGATGATCTTCTGCGCCATGCAGACGGCGGGCGCTCCTGAAGCGGCGATCATTCAGGAAGTTCGTCCGGATCTTCTCCAGGGCGAAAACCAGGTTCCCATCCGCGAGGAAGAGATTCAGAAGGATCAGCCGAAGGCGGATGCAAAGAAGCTCCCTGAGGGTCACCCTGAAATCCCGGCGGGCGCCAAGCTCCCTGAAGGCCATCCGGACATCTCGGGCGCGAAGAAGTAATTCGGCTCGGATTCCCAAATTAAAAGCCCGGCTTCCTTACTGGAGTCCGGGCTTTTTTGGTGCCTTTCAAATTTAGTTGAGCATCATGCTCGGCATCATCGGACGCGGCACGGCGTCCTTCTTTTTGAGGGGCTTCTGGATGTTGTGGATGGAGTTGTAGAGACGATCCATCGTGTCGGGCTCCGCCGTGAGCCAGGGACACTCGCCGTGAATCGGGGTCTTGAGGTGGATGCCCTCCATCTCAAACTGCCCCACGATCATGTTGGCGATTTCGCCCACGGCCTGGGAGACGTTGGGTCCCGAGGGGAGCGGAATCGGGACGCCCGAAATCAGGTCGTCGGGGGCCTCGGGGCGTGCAAAGGCAACGCGAAGCTCCGAATAGCCCTTGAGCGGATCGGAGAAGGCGCCGAGGCTCACGATCAGTTTTTCGGGAGGAACATTTTCGTCGAGCGCGGTGCGGGTGAAGACCACCATGATGCGCTTCAGTCCTGTCACGTAGTCGAGCTGCCGGACGGTGTCGTTGAGGAGCGTCGGTTCGGTCACGCAGAAGCGAAGTCCCCGGCCGCAGCGCACCGAGAGGAGCGCCGTGAATTCAGCGCCCCAGCGGGTCTGAAGAATGGCTTCGCTCGTGAGCTTCGGGTTTTTGCCTTCGTTTGTAGCAAACCCGAGGAATCGGAAGGGGCGCTTCAGGGCCGGCTTTTCTCCGCACGGCGTGCGCACGGTGAAGAGAATCAGGCGGAAGCGGGCGGCAATGTCGGTGCCGTCTTCTTCGTCGAGCGTGTAGTCGATCCCGGGCATGTCGATCGACTCGAAGGTCGTGATGAAGTCGCTCTTCGAGCGCATCATCTGGCGGAGAAACCGCTGCGACTCTCCTGCATCGACGAAGGCGCGGTGGTTGATGGGCATCAGATGCTCATAGATCTGAATCTTCGCGACCGATTCATCGAAATATTCTTCCAGAAGAAGCGCCTTCAGCTTTGCGGCATCCTCGCGCGTGAGGTTTTCCGCCGCGAGCGGCTGATTTTCAAGCCCGTAGGCGAGAAAGCCCGCGGCGTAGAGGGTCGTTACCGACCCGTCCTCGCGTTCTGCGGCGACAATCTGGTCGTCAAGTTCGGCAAAGCCCGCCTGTTCAATAAGTTCGGTGATCTCGCGCGGGTATTCCGTGCGGATTTTCTCGAGCTCCGCATCGAAAACTTCGCTGAAGGCCATAGGGTCTTCGGCGTAGAGACGGCGGAAGGCGCGCAGATAGCATTCGCGGTCGGCGCTGGCGGTATTGCGGCCGATGAAGGGAAGAATCTTGCGCAGACGCGCGGCGAGGGAGCTCGATGACATTGAAAGTGATTGAAAAACGGGAAAAAAGAGATGCGCTTTGAAGGGCGCCCATTGTAGCGCAATGATTTCGTGCGGAAAGCGTTCTTTGAGAGCGTACTTGAAGGTGATGTCAGGAAAATAGAAAACCGGGAGCACCTGAAGCGCATCCCGGTTTTGACGATTCGGATCGGAGAGATCAAATTCTCGCGAGGAATGCCCTGACCGCGGACTCCGTCTGCGGGAGCGAAAAGAGCGTATGAGGCGCGCCGGGAATGAGGAGGATCGACGCCGCAGGATGATGCGCGAGCGTCCGTCCGGCGTGACCGAGCGCATCCGGGTTGTCGAGCCACGGATTCGCCCGGCTGAAGTATTTGTCTTCCGCGCTCATGATGTTGAGCACCGGAACATCATTCGGAACATGCGTTTGGTGGGAGACGACGTGGTAGTTGTCTTCGCAGGGCCAGGAAAAGAGAATGCGGCCGGACTCCCGGCGGCCTTCCGGAGCCGTGAAGCGCGCGGCAGCAACGCCCCCTTCGCTCGTGCCCGCAACGGCATAGCGGCCTGAGAAGCCGGGCACTTTGTCAAGGTGACGAGCGGCATAGTCGAGCTCCTGAGACCGCATCGCATGGACGCGCTCGTAGTTTTCGCGCGAGACGGGAGAGGAGTAGGTGATGCGGTCGGGAAGCACGAAGGAATCGGGCGCAAGGAAGGACCAGCCGAGACCTGCTACGAAGCGGGCGAAGGCCTTCAAGGGCGCGCCGATGCCGGAACTTCCGTGCGCAAAGAGAAGAATCGGTGCAGAGGGAAGGACCGCGGGAGCGTCCGAAAGCTTTCCTTCAAAAGCGCCGTCAGCAGCAGCAAACCAGGCGTTCTCAAATGAAGCCTGAAGCGATTGGGCGGTGTGCTTGTCGGCCGTTCTCGACATTTTTCCGGTGAGCGCAATAGCCATGAGTGAACCTCGAGGAAGAATGGTAAACGCAGAGAAAAATATATCCCGGAGGAAACCCTCCGGGATACAGATGAAAGAAAAGTCAGAACAGAGCCTTATGGAAAATCATTCCTTCCACTCGGCCGAATAGAAGTCGAAGCCCCCGTCGGGAAGCACAGTGAAGTTCTTCAGCTCCTTCGCGGTGCCCGCCGTAACCATCTCAAAGACGAGCGGCGCCCAGGGCTTGTCGGCGTTCACGAGCTTCTGAATTTCGTGATAGAGCTCAACGCGCTTTTCCGCATTGGTTTCCCTGATGGCCTCATCAAAGAGCGCATCCACCTTCGGGTTCTTGTAGTAGGAGTCGTTGTTGAGGACCGGCGGGCAGCTGCGGCTGTCAAGGAGCGGCCTCAGCCCCCAGTCGGGTTCAGCGGCGGAATTGGTCCAGCCGATGAGGTAGAGCTGGTGCTGCGATTCCTCAGGGGTTTTGGCGCCGTAGATCACGGTGCGCTGACCGGCTTCAAGCGCCTTGGTTTCGGCGTGGATTTCGACCTGAGCGAGCTGCTGCTGCAGGAACTGAAGGGTCTTCACGGTCTTCCCGTCGTTGTAGGCCGACCAGATCGTGGTTTTGAAGCCCTGCGGGAAGCCCGCTTCCTTCAGAAGCTCGCGGGCGCGCTTCGGGTCGTAGGGGAATTCGCCGAAGTCGACGCCGCCTTCAATCTGCGTGGGGAGGTACCCCGTCGACGGCACGGCAAAGCCGTTGTAGGCCACCTTGACGAGCGCCTTGCGGTTGATCGCGAGGCTCACCGCCTCGCGCACGCGGATGTCGTCAAAGGGCTTCTTCGTCTCATTCATCGAGAGGTAGCGGGTCACGACGGAAGGCGTCTTCTGAAGCGTGAGCTTGCCGCTCTTCGAGAGCGGGAGGAACTGCTCGTTGGGAACGGGCGAAATGAACTGCGCTTCGCCCGTCTGAAGCATCATCGCGCGGGTGGAGTTTTCCGTTACCGGCACCCAGCGGATGGCATCGAACTTCGGCAAGCCCGGCACGCGGTAGTTGGGGAATTTGACGGCATAGAGCTCTTCGGCGGGGCTGAAGCGCTTCAGGGTGTAGGGACCGGTGCCGCAGGCTTCATAGGCCGTCACCTGCTTCGTGGTGGCGCGCTTCAGAAGGCTCGGGCAGATCATGCCGGCCGTGCCGTTCGCGAGGCGCTGAATGAAGCCCGCGGTCGGCGTCTTCAGAACAATCCGGACGGTGTAGGGGTCAACGACTTCAACGCGGTCGACGAACTTGAAGAACGTCCGGCGCGTGAGCTTTGAATCCGGATTCATGCCGCGGTCAAAATTCATCTTGACGGCGTCGGCCGTGAATTCCGTGCCGTCATGGAACTTGACGCCCTGGCGGAGCCGGAAGGTGTAGGTGAGGCCGTCCTTTGAAACCTCATAACTCTCGGCGAGCTGAGGAACGGGCTTCAGATCCTTGTCAAAGGTGTAGAGGCTTTCGTAGAAGGAGCGCGAAACCGCGCGCGAAAGGTTGTCGACCGCGTCCCAGGGATCGAGCGTCGTGAATCCCGTCGCAACCGCAGCGGTTATCTCACGCGCTTCGGCCGGAGCCGAAGCGATGAGCATGGCGGCGGAAAAAGCGGTAAGACTGAGCGCGGCTTTGAACGGGAATTTCTGCATTTTGCACCTTGTAGAGAAAAAGAAAAGGAAGCTGTATACGTATAAGAAGATTGGGCGCTTCCTTCAAAATCAAAGTGTAGCTTCAGCAGAAATTCATTTTTCGCGAATTTAGGCGCTTCCTCCTAGGCGGGAAGCCCGATGCGGTTTGGCCCGAAGACAAAATTCGTCGAATAGCGGTTCCGAAGCGCCGCTCTCCGGGATGGCGTGAAGAAGAGAAGGCAGAAAAAAGCCGCAGAAGCATGAATAACTTCTGCGGCTCGATTCAAAAA
>OLZW01000222.1_pt1 | contig 50316 bp, 46 predicted proteins | sample 1674281 | NCBI WGS metagenome assembly OLZW01 (sample SAMEA103958157, study PRJEB25191) | human gut metagenome | biome: human-associated habitat [ENVO:00009003]; feature: intestine environment [ENVO:2100002]; material: feces | place: Germany | collected 2013/2015
GTTTATACCGTTTTTCTTTTTCATTACATATAAATTTGCCTTGTGAGAGGACGCTTATATCTGCCCCCTCACAGCGTATAAAAGCACCACAAAATCTGCTACTTTACGGTAAGCTAAACTCCAGTTATTTATTCATAATCCTGCGGAATCCAGATTCCATCCTCGCTGTCAGGCTGGATCATTTTTACAAACCGCTCTGCGCCGTCCTCGATAAAAGTGATTTTTATATTGATACCTTCTTTCGAGCCGTCCTGCAACGCCTCCACTTGTACTTTGTTTTCGTTATCCAGCAGATTCAACAAATACTTTGCAGCCAATACCGGATCCTTTAGATTCTGATATAACATAGAACTGGAAAGCAGACTGTTCATAACCAATGCATCATACATGCCATTGACCGTGTAATCCATTGGCGTGCCATTAATTTGCGGATATGCCTCATCAAATTCCGTTCCTGATACAATATAATCCAGAAAACGGATATTCTCATCCGTCACTTTATAACTTCCATCTCTCTCCTCAAACGTAATATCTTCTTTCCACACCGTAACATGTGGATCAGATGTCCATGCATAGTACAAAATCTCTGCTGTGTTTTTTCCATCATAGGAGGTCGTGATCGTATACCCCTTCGAATTTTCATCCGACGTATCCCACATTGGCCACGGGCTTGACCATCCAAAGATGGTATCTCCTTCGTCGATCACAAGCAGCTGCTCCTTCATCATTTTTTTTCTTGCTCCATCCATGCACAAACTGTCAATCGCTGCTCCGTCCCTGTCACAAAATGCATCCGCCCAGGTTTGTAAGAAACTTTGTTGTTGTGCCCGAATCGCATCGGACTGCTTTTTTAATAAGGCATTTAGTTCTGATTCCTGATCAGCCAAAGAATCCTTCTCTGTGTTTAACGTTTGGTCAGTCAGACTGCTTTCTGATAATTCGGTTGCAATATTTTCTTCCACATTATCGTTCTTTTTCGGATTGGTAAGAAAAAGTGCTCCTATTATCACACAGAAAAGCAATGCTGCTGCAATCAGCCAGAAGGTCGGCTTTTTAAAATTCAGGATTCCTTTTACTCTCTGTTTCACACCCACTTCCCCAAATGCTAACGGGCAGACGGTGATCATTTTTCCCGGCACATGGAACGAAAGCAGGACAAGTGAATACTCTTTTTTCTGCTCTGCGCTCCAGTCCTTTATCACACGCTCATCGCATGCCATCTCAATGTCCCGGCAAAACAGAATGTACGCCAGCCAGCAGAACGGATTGAACCAATATACTGCAAACAACACATAACCAAGTGGTTTCCACAGATAATCCAGCCGTCTGATATGCGCTTTTTCATGCGCCACAACATTTTTTATCTGAACTTCTTTTAACGATGATGGCAGATAGATCCGAGGATTTAACACTCCAAAAATAAATGGTGTCTGGATTCTGTCACAAATATAGATATTTTCTTCTATGCGGACGGATTCTCTCACTTTCCTGCGAATATGTACATAACTGACTGCTGCATATACGAGTAAAACCGCTACACCGCATAACCAGACAGATGCAATCAGGTTCATTGGGTTTTGCGCCGTCTCCTGCTCCGGAACTGTGATACCCTCAAAATAATATTTTGCAAGATACCGGTTTGCCGTGTTGTCTAAAGCCGACATTTCTGCCAGAACCTGCGATGTTACCGCACCTGCTTCAATGCTTACAACCTGTGCGTTTGGTGCGAGGCTAAATGTCGTCTCTAATTGAAACGGGCACAGCAGCCGGATTCCAACCAGCGCCCACAAGATACAGTGAATCCACTTCGGCGATCTCCTCAGCAGACAGCGTGCCAGCACCACAACCACGATCAGCACACTGGCAGATATACTCATGTTCAACAATTTCAAAAAGAGTCCTGACATTTTCAGCCCTCCTTTCCAATAGCATCGATCATTTTCTTTATCTCGTCCACCTCTGATTTATTTAATTTTTTTCTCGTTGTGAACGCGGCAAGAAACGCCGGAAGGGAACCTCCAAAGTTTTCCTCCACAAATTTTTCACTCTGGGCAGCGTCGTATTCCTCTTTCGTCATCCGGGCGGAAACCATTCCTTTTTCGTTCTGAAAGATTCCCCGCTCGCACAACCTCTTTAAAACCGTGTAAGTGGTCGACTTTTTCCAACCAAGCTTCTGCTCACATAATTTCACCAGCTCACCGGACAGAAGCGGTTCATTGCTCCATATGATTTCCGCAAACTGCGATTCTACTACCCCTAATCTTAATTCCTCCATTGTTACCTCCTTGGTCTAATGCTTGTAGACTTGTTGTTTTTAGTCTACAGTCATTAGACCATTTTGTCAAGAAAAAATCCACAGATATGTGGAAATCAATTTCTTTTTTCCTCATATCTGTGGATAAATAAATTTTTATAAATTTGTTTCCTTCCAAAATCACTCCCACAAATCGCCCCAGATATCCGTACACAACTTTGTACAATATTGTCTGGAAAAATTTGCGTCCTGTTCTATGATCGCATTTTTTCCTGCCATTTCATCTGTATAGTCTCTCAGAAAGTAAGTGGTAACTCCGCCATGCCCCTGTTCCACCTGTGTCACAAGTGCATTCACGCCATAGTCTGTAATAAAGCCCTCGCCATTTTCATCCAGTCCGATCGTGACTTCCGCCATGCCACCGACCATGCGGTTAGCGATCCCATCTCCACTACTCGAAGTCCAGTTTACATAATTCCCGAGCGAATAGTAAACGAGTGTCTGGTTTCCGGTTGTCTCATCTGTCACCCACTCAACAGGCTCGATCACATGAGGATGCGTTCCTATCACCAGATCAACGCCATTTCTAACAAAAATCTCTGTCCATTTTTTCTGCATGCTGTCTGGCTGCAAACTGTATTCTGTTCCCCAATGCGGGCACACTACAACAAAATCCGCCTGTTCTCTGGCGGAGGCAATGTTACTTACGACTTTTTCCTCATCTAAAAGATTGACTGCATACGGCATATCCTGTGGCAGTGCAATGCCATTCAGACCATATGTATAATTTAATACCGCAATTTTTATTCCATTCTGCTCTAAAACGGTAACGCTATCCTGCGCATCCTGACTTTTATTAATTCCAAGAATTTTTATATCAGGATGTTTTTTCTCCCAGTTTGAAAGGCAATTAGTAATTCCTTTTTTCCCCTGATCCATCGCATGATTTGTTCCATGCAAAATGACATCAAATCCGGTTTCTGCCAATGCATCCGCCACCTCGTAAGGTGCATTAAAGCTTGGATAACCAGATACTCCTAGTTCCTCCCCGCCAATGATAACTTCCTGATTGACAATCGCAATGTCTGCCACCTGCACCTCGTCTTTCACATTGGCAAAAAGACTTGAAAAATCATAAGAGCCATCCTCTGCCTGACAGCTTTCTTCCACCGGTGTGTGAAGCAGAACATCCCCGACCATGGTAAGTGTCACGGTCGGACCTGAATACACATCTGAGATTTCCGGCTCCTCGGTTGTAATATCCACAGCCTGTTCTGTCTCTGCCTGAATGTTATCCACGCTTTCTGTATTTTCGATTTCGTTATCCACGGAAGCTTCCTCTACATGGTTGAAACTGTAGATCATTTCCTGCCTATCACACCCCGATAGCGTGAACATGGCAAGCAATATCATTGGTATCTTTTTCATTTTCACCTCCTACGAAAGCAACGCCTGATACACATCCCTCTTACTGATCCCACGGTCTTTTGCCACAAGTTTCATTGCCTCTTTCCGTGCAATGCCCTGACCCTCATATACCTGCATATGTTCCTCTAATGTCATGGATTCCCAGTTTTTCTTCTCTTCCTCGGCAATCTCCTCAAAGCTCCTTCCCTGCAAAACAAGGACATACTCGCCGCGTGGTTCGTTTTGCTCATAATAGCGGAGACTGTCACCTAACGTTGTCTGCATTTTTTCCTCATATCGCTTTGTAAGCTCCCTGCAGATCGTAAGCTTTCTGCCGCTTCCAAGAACACTCTCCAGTTCCTCTAACGTTTTCACAAGATGGTGCGGCGCCTCATAGATAATGATGGTTCTTGTCTCATTTGCAAGACCGTCTAAAACAAGCGCCCGCACTTTCTTATCTCTCGGCAAAAATGCTTCAAACGCAAATCTTCTGGTCGGAAGCCCTGACATGGTAAGCGCCGTGATACATGCAGCTGCCCCCGGCAGAGACGTCACCTCAATACCTTCCTCATAGCAGATGCGCACGAGATCTTCCCCCGGATCAGAAATCCCAGGTGTTCCGGCGTCCGTAATAAGTGCAATATTTTTCCCCTCCCGCAGCTTGTCCACCAATTGGTATGCCTTGTCAATTTTATTAAATTCATGGTAGCTTGTCATAGGTGTTTTTATCTCAAAATGATTCAGCAGTTTGATGGAATTTCTCGTATCTTCTGCTGCGATCAGATCAACCTCTTTTAACGTGCGAAGTACCCGATAGGTAATATCCTCAAGGTTTCCAATCGGTGTTGCGCACAAATATAACTTTCCTGCCATCATTATTCTCTCTCCAATATCCTCCCGGAAGTATTTTTCAATTTATCTTTTTGCATAGATCAAAATGATAATGTTCTGAATATTTGTTACGAAGCAATATAAATGAAATGGTACAACTAACAAAAAACTAAATTATATCTGTCCGCTGCGCATCAGTCATTTTTCGCATGATTATAAAAAAAGCACACGTAAATATAATGCCTTTCATCATTGTGGTTGTTGTAAGCGCCCACCATATTCCCAGAATTCCTAGCACACCACTACTTAAAATGATTGCAAGCGGAATACGAAGCGATGTGAATACAATACTAATCACACTACACAGGCGAGTCCTGCCAAGTCCTGATAATGCACCTACTGTCATCAGCTCAACACATAAAAAAGCTTCGCTGTATCCGACAATGATCAAATAGTCAACTGCTGTTGCGATCGCTGTCTTCTCATGGAAAAACACGCTTGCGATCGGTACTGGAACAACTACAAACACAAGGGTGATCAAAATTCCCCATATACCAACGGTGCACAACGATGCTCGATATCCCTTCTTCACACGTTCGGTTTTACCAGCACCATAGTTTTGACCGATAAAAGCGTTCATAGCTGCGCCAAATCCATCTGCCGTATTCCATGAGATTGATTCAATCTGACCGCCCACACGCTGCGTAGCGATTGCCTCTGGACCAAAACCAGCTACCATGCGTGTCAATACCATAGAGATAAAACAATACACCATACCCTGAAGTGCAGTAGGAATACCTATTTTGCAGATTCCCTGCACATATTCCAACGGAATTTTTACAAACAAGCGAAGACCTTTCAACACATTTTCCTTCTTCTGTAATATAACTCCAAACAGCATAATCATTGTAACAATTACCTGTGCCAAAACAGTTGCCATCGCTGCGCCTGCCGCTCCAAATCTCTGAAATGGTCCCGGTCCAAGAATCAAAACAGGGTCCAGGATCATATTCGCCGCCAAACCAAAAAGATTTGCAATAAAAGGAGTTTTAGAATCTCCCTGAGCCGTATATATTCCCGTTAATGTGAATGATAAAAATGAAAAAACAATGAATCCGCATGCAATCTTAGTGTAATCCAACGCAGCACTCAATGTTTCCGCATCATCCAGCTTGAAAAATCCAACCAGCTGATTTGCAAATAGTGCTACAATGATCCCATATGCGAGTCCCATCAATAATGCCAACTGCATCGCTGTCTGTGCATATCCATGTGCCTTTTCCTTCTCTCCTCGTCCTATGCACTGTGCAATCTGTACCTGGCCTCCCATTCTTGCCATCGAAGCAAGCCCCTGCGAGAGCCATGTAAACATACCTCCAACGCCTACTCCGGCAACCGCCTTGGCGCCTAGCAGTCCAATCCATGCCATATCGGTAATATTATATAATGTTCCTAGAAATGACGATGCCATAATCGGAATCGCAAGTTTCGTTAATGTCTTTAAAATTGGTCCTTTTGTTAAATTTCCTTCCATTCAGTCCCTATTAATTCCTTTTCCCTTGTATTTCCTTCTGCATGACGTTCTATTTCTGTACATAAATTTTTCAATCATTTTATACATACTTTACCTTTTATCCCTCTATCTTTGTTTCTGCATTTACTCTTTCTTCTCCATCATCTTCGGAATCACAAAATATAGCGCAATTCCAAGTGCTACGATTCCAAAAGAGATAATCTGCGATGTAGAAAAAATTCCAATGCTTCCACGATAATCATTTCGTAAAAATTCGATCAAAAATCTTCCCACTCCGTAGAGCACCAGATAACCTGCTGCCACTCTGCCCGGCTCTGGCTTCTTAGATGCATACCACAGTAATACGCCGCAGATCAGAAAATCACCTGCGGAAGAGATCAGCTGCGTCGGAATCAGGCTTACACCATTTGGTGCAAAATCAGAATGTGTAAAGGTAATGCCATACCACGCATGTGTCTCTCTTCCATAACAGCAGCCGGCACAAAAACATCCAATACGCCCAAATCCCTGTGCCATGGAAACTGCAGGCATCACAAGATCAAAATAAGAAATAAAATTTTCTTTTTTGATACGGCAATAGACATAACTTGTCACAATTCCACCGATAATTCCACCATAAACGACGTATCCGTTTTTGAAATCCCATAAAATAGATGGATCTTCTATAATTGCCGGAAGTTCTACAATATAATAGAGCAGGCGGCAGCCAACCATTCCACCAAGCAACGCACATAAAAAAATACCAAAAATCGTATCCTCATTTAAGCCTCTCTTCTTTCCCCGGTAATTACATAGGAAAAGTGCCGAAGCAAATCCAATTGCAATCATCAATCCATACATATAAACCGTGATCGGTCCAAGCGTTATCTTATTAAACATATAATCCTCCTTGTTTTGCGAAGCAAAATGCGACTGCTCTTGCAGGAGCAGAGGATTTAGCCTCCTTGTTTACCAGACTTATAAACTGATAATTACGAAACTCTCATGCCGTAGATTTAATTGTGCTAAAATAACAAAAGCTTGAGAAGACACTGGGGAGCCGCCGGTTCTTACATGGCAGACATAGCAACTTGCTGTGGCTGGCATGTTAGTACCGCTGCGAGCGACACGTAGCGAAAGCGTGTCTTCGAAAATTTTGTTATTTTATCACAATCTTCACACGCCGTATTGAGTTTCGTATTACCAATCAATATCCATAAATGTCATAAATCTCATCCGTATACACGCCCTGCTCCTTGTATACAATGAGCGGCTTCTCCACTGTCACACGGGATTTTCCTCCGCGCAATCCCTCGATCAACACCATATTAGGTTCCTTATCAATATAAGGATATACCAGGCGCATACGCTTCGGCTCTATCTTATATTCCACCATTTTACTCATGATCTCTGCCAGACGGAACGGGCGGTGTACCATATAAAATCTGCCTCCCGGCATAAGCATTTTTGCGCTCTCCCGCAAAATATCGTCCAGCGTGCACAAAACCTCATGCCTTGCGATCGCTTTTGCTGTGGATGGCGAGTTTTCCCCATGAGTGCCGATCATGTACGGCGGGTTTGTTGTGATGACATGAAAAGAAGATGCTCCAAAAATATTTGAAGCATCCCTGATATCTCCTGTGACTACTTTGATCTTATCCTCGAGATGATTGTACGCGACACTGCGTCTTGCCATATCTGTGCTTTCTTCCTGAATCTCTAACGCTGTAAAATCTGCTGCGTCCGTCTTTGCTTCCATTAAAATCGGAATAATTCCGGTGCCGGTTCCAAGATCCAGTACTTTTTCCCCTGCCTTTGCTTTCGCAAAACCGGATAACAGCACAGCGTCCATGCCAAAACAGAAACGCGCCGGATTCTGGATGATTCCATATCCATTGCGTTGCAGCTCGTCCAAACGCTCTCCTTCATGAATCAGATTATTTTGTATCATCAATCTTTGACTTTCCTCCACGGTCTTCTAATGCAGCCAGCTCTTTCATTTCCTCGGCAGTAAGCTTCACATCTCTGCGTCGTTTTGGTTTGAATTTCAACTGATCTGCCTGATATTCCCGCAGTTCCTTCTCATCGTTGACTTCCACTAAAACTTTTACAAGCTGGCGAAGTACATTTACAGAAGAAACTTCGCCCTTCAAACCATCATCCGTTGTGACATAATCACCAACATTTGGCAGACGGCTGTTGAGATACTCGTATGTCTCTTCCTCATTTTTCAGACAGCACATCAGTCTGCCGCACACGCCGGAAATCTTGGTTGGATTCAGGGAAAGATTCTGCTCCTTCGCCATTTTGATTGATACCGGTGCAAACTCGGAAAGGAATGTGTGACAGCACAGTTCACGTCCACAGATTCCATATCCTCCCATAATCTTTGTCTCATCGCGGACACCGATCTGACGCAGTTCGATCCTTGTGCGGAATACGGCTGCAAGATCTTTTACCAGCTCACGGAAATCAATTCTTCCGTCTGCGGTAAAATAGAACAGCAGCTTATTATTATCAAATGTGTATTCTGCTTCCACTAACTTCATATCCAGCTTATGTTTTGCAATCTTTTCCAGACAGATCTTAAACGCCTCTTTTTCCTTCTGGCGGTTCTTCTCTGCCTGCTTTTCATCCTGCTCAGTCGCAATGCGGATGACCGGTTTTAATGGCTGGACGACGCTCTCCTCGGACACTTCCCTCGGATCAGTCATGACAGTTCCCATCTCAACGCCTCTTGCAGTCTCAACAATTGCATGCATGCCTGCTTTTAACTGTAACTTTCCAGGTCCGAAATAATATATTTTACCTGCATTCCGGAAACGGATTCCTACTACTTTTACCATTCTAGTTCTCCTTAATTGTCAGCAGTAATAACTCAATCACCAGATCAAAGTTTACGTTTGCGTCCAGACGTATCTGGGCTTTGCGCAAAGCTTCCAAAATACTGTTGATTCCATTGTAAGAGCTTTTTTCTGCCTGTCGTTTTATGTCGTAGACCTCATCCTTGAAAATAAGGCCATTTACGTCACCTGTTGCTTTAAAATATAATACGTCACGATACCAGATCATCATCAGATCAAAGTAATCGTTAATTTCTAATTTGTAATCTGCGATCTGCTTTACCGCAGCGGTCATCTCATAGAGATCAATATCATCGAGACGCTTGATCAGCTGCAGTGCGCTTGCCTTCATCTCATTAAAATCATCAGAGGACGCAAGCTGGATTGCTTTTCCCACATTTCCCTGTGCAAATGCCACACACACATCCGCCTGATAGTCAGGGATCTGATACTTTTCCATCAGGAACTTTTTGATTTTCTCATCCGGCACAACTTTAATATTCAACGTCACGCATCTGGATAAGATCGTTGGCAGAAATGTGTCCGCATTCGTTGTCAAAAGCATGATGACCGCATATGCCGGCGGCTCCTCGATGGTTTTCAGCAGTGCATTCTGTGCCTGCTGGTTCATCTTCTCCGCCTCATCAATGATATATATCTTGTGACTGCTGCTGTATGGTTTCACATCAATATCATTATTTACCTGTGTACGGATATCATCCACAGAAATGGTATTTGGCTTGTCGTGGTTTACATAAATAATATCCGGCTGATTATGTCCCAGTGCCTGTCTGCAGGAATGGCACTCCATACATGCCTCTTTTCCATGCTTTTCACACTGCAAAGCCATTGCAAATGCCTCCGCCAGCATCATTTTTCCGGATTTGTCCGGTCCATTGATGATGTACGCATGGGATACTTTATCCATCCCGATCGCGTTCTGTAAATGCTCTATAATCTGCTCATGTCCGATAATATCTTTAAATCCTGCCATATGCCGCTCCTTTAAGTCAATATATCCAACAACAATCCACGGATCTCACCTATCCTGCTCAGGATTGCAATGTGATCCTTCTCATCCTTCACAAGCTCCCTTGCCAGTTCATCCAGATTTGAATCGATCAGCCGGATCAGTCCATACACTCTGTGCCGTCCTTTGCGGTCTAAGAAGTTCTCTCTGGAAAACTTGTGTGAACGATACACCACCTCATTTAAAAAATCCTTGATCAGTCCACGGTATTTTTTCATATCGCGGATATCCATATGCTGTGCAATACGGTTTCCCTGTGCCGTGATATCATTCATCAAAAGATCGACTTTTGCCTGAAGATCTGCATCGGTGATGGCACTCGCCAGAGTGAATTTGAATGTTCCATCTCCGGTTTCCGTTGTCACTGTATCAGGTACCTGTGTCACCTGTGCTATATTATTTACTTTAATATCCACCAATGCCCACCTTCTTTCCTACCTGTCTTCTAAAATTGCCCTGCGGATCTCTTCCTCTGTCTCATCGAGATCCTGATTGACAAATCTCCTTGTGATCCCTGCTTCCTTTAACTTTTCCCCGGAAAAATCTTTTGCATCTGACAGAAATCTGCGGCAGAGTTCCTCATACTTCGGGCTTTCCTGCATACGCTCTCTGTTTAATGCCCGGCTTAGACGCTCGCCGTCTTCCACTTCTATATAAATCGGCACGACTTTCTCTTTTCCAAAGTAATCACGAATCTTTAAATAAGATTCCAGCGTTCCTATGATCAGATAATTCTGGTGTTCCAGATTGATCTGGTCATCATTCACGGTAAGATATTTCCAGATTCCATGGATGGTATCGTAAGCACGAAGCTCGATAATACGCCCTTCACGCTCCAATTCTTCCACTTTTTCCTCATCACAGAAAAAATATTCTACTCCATTTTTTTCCCCGGCACGCGCCGGTCTTGTCGTGTATGGAACAATGGTCTTTAACGCGAGACTTTCATCTCCCAATATCTTTTTAAACAGGGTATCTTTTCCCGTGGAACTTTTTCCCATGATACAATATATTTTACCCATTTTTCCTGCCTCATTTAGTATAATATAGTCTTTAAAAATATACAATCTTTAGAATTTTTTCCTGCATATCAGAACTCCCTTCCACACGCAGTCCAAGTGATAAGCATTCCTCAATATTATCTGCCAGACGCTTCGTGATAATCTCTCCCGGAACGATCATCGGAATTCCCGGCGGATACAGATAAATCGTATCCGCAGACATATTTCCGACTGCCTCCTCTAACGTTACTTCTTTATATGGAAGCTCCTCTGCCTGATAAATCTGCATTTCACGCGGATATTTCTGATATATTTTCTCAATAAACGAATGATACTTCTCATCACTTGTCGGATTATTCAAAATTTTGTTTCCATTTGAAACGTCCTCTGCCACCTTTGCATCGATCTCATGCAATGCGCCTGCCAGACGCTCCAATCCTTCGTCCTCATCCATCAGACTTGTCATTCCCAGCACATAATAACCGGAAACCATCTCCATCTGTAAATGGTATTTTTTCAAAAGAATCTGATGCAGTTCATCCCCTGCCATCCCAGCTCTCTCCGCAAAAATGACCAGTTTGGAATCGTCCCAGTCAAATGCTTCCTCAATACTCAAATCTTCATTCTGCATGACATGCAGGTATTTTAAATCGGCTGTTTTCTCATAAAAAGCTGTCAGACGCTTTCTGTAATCTGCAAAAAGCTGCTGCCCATGTTCTGCAATCAGCCGGATACACGAATCCATTCCCGCCATAAAAATATAGGATGGTGAACTCGTCTCGTAAATGGACAGATACCGCTCCACCCGCTTCTCATCAATGAGATCAGACGCCAGATGCAGCAGCGCTGTCTGGGTAAACGACGGTAATGTCTTATGTAAACTCATAATCACTGCGTCCGCACCAAGTTTTACTGCATTTTCCGGGAAACCGCCTCCGAATCCAAAATGCGCTCCGTGTGCTTCATCCACGATAAGCGGAATCCCATGTTCATGGCACACCTCTGCAATCTTCGCCACGTCTGACACAATTCCCTCATACGTCGGGGAAGTGAGGATCACTGCCACTGCGTCAGGATTTTCATATAACGATTCCTGCACCTGCTCTACTGTGATCTGCCCCTGGATTCCATTTTTTGTGATAGAAGGATACAGATATTCTGCCTGCAGTTCATTCATATATAATGCATGATAGACTGCTTTGTGACAATTTCTTGCGACTAATACCTTGTCCCCGCGCCTTGTGGCAGCACTGATGGCAGCCAGCAATCCACAGGTACTTCCATTTACAAGAAAAAAGCATCGTTTTGAATGGTAAAGCTCTGCTCCGCGCACTTCGGCTTCCTTTATCATACCGGTCGCATGATGCAGATTGTCAAATCCGTCAATCTCCGTGATATCAATCTCATACGGATTGGGAAACGACAGACTTTTTCTTTTGTGTCCCGGCATATGGAACGGATAATAGTCCGACTGCGCATATTCCTCTAAATCATCTATCAAATACTTCATGTAAGCCTGCTCCTGATGTTCGATATCCATATCAGTATATAATACCAGATACATACTGATATACCTTAGTATAACACACTTTCCCCACAGATTCAGCAATGACTTGCATTACCCTCCACTCATTACTCTTGAAAAAAAAGTATTTCCTATGCTATAGTATTTTAGATTGCGGATCAAACAATAACATTCCGGAGGTATATTATGGAAAATGCGCTTGTGATCCTCTGTGGCGGAAACAGCACACGGATGGGAACTGATAAGGCTCTTCTTCCTTTTGGGGACACCTGTTTAATTGAATATCTTGTCAGAAAATTTCAGCCGTATTTTTCCAGGATCTATCTCTCGGTAAAAATAAAGGGGGATTACTCCCATCTGAAGCTTCCCGTAACTGAAATCCCGGATATCTATCCGAATCAGGGACCAATGTCCGGCATTTTTTCCGGCTTATCCATGATCGATGAGGAATGTGCATTTTTTATGTCTGTAGACACTCCGTTTCTGGAACCGAAAACAGGACTGGCCCTGCTCTCAGAGCTCGGTGACGCCGATATCTGCACACTTGAGGGAAAGGCTTCTTATCTCGAAACTGCAACTGCAGCCTACTCCAAAAATTGCATTACAACCATCGGAAAATGTCTCCTGCTCCACCAGCTCACGTTCAATACGCTGCGGGAAAAATGCAGCACCAGATACGTGACTGAGGCTGCGATCGCCGAGGCTGCACCGACACCGATCGATATCCAGTACTATAATCTGGACACCAGAGACAATTATTATCATGCGCTTCGTATTTTAAGCGGAATTGTACCGCCAGATTCTTCTCAGGCGTTGATTGAATATTTTAAAGACACCAGAGATTTATTTTTGCATACAACTCCGGTGATCTCCTTTGTGGCAAAACCGGGAACGATCATGACACCTCTCATTGAGCGGCTGCTTCCTTTATTAGCGCGTGAGGGGTTAAAAGTCGTTCACCTCATCAAAGAAGATTCCTCTGTCGTATTCAAAAACGTCTTTTTTGAGCCGACTCTGGAAAATCTCTCCTCGTCGCTCTCCGGTGCCGACCTTGTTCTGACGGAAAATTTTGGAGCAGATGCGCCGAATAAAATTGAAATTCTGCGGAAATACTGGTCGGAAACACCGTTATCTGACGAAAAAGATCTGATCGCTGTATTTGCTGATTTTCCATATCATGCAGAGACTACCCTTCCGGTCTTTGATCTGAACAAACCAAAAAATATTGTCACATTCCTCCGGGAATATCTGGGCAGACAATAAAACCAGAAATAAAGGCTGCCTGTTGGCAGCCTCTTATAAATATCGTTCCAGATCCGGCATCCAGTCTCCAAAGAAAACCTCATCTCTGCACATTGCATTCCAGACAGGTCTCAAAAACAAAACAATCCGGTGCAATACTATTTCCCAGGAAACATTCTCTATTCCCTGCTTTCTAACATATTTTTCCCACCGTTTTTTCATATAAGTGTAAGTATCGTAAGATTCCAGCATTTCAATCCTTTTTTCCTGTGGGATCACTTCCTCGTTTCCACACAAAAAAGACAGTGTCTCGTAAATATGCCTTCCATCGACAGTTTCCTGCTCCAGAAGACGAAATGTTGTATCGTATACCTCCATAGAAGGAATCAGTTCTAAAAACTTTAAAATAGAAAAAAGCTGCTCTGCCAGATATGTCTCAACCGGAAAATGCTGATATACTGCACACTTCTTCTCAAAAAAGACTGACTGCAGCTTTTGTTTTTCCGGTTTTGCTGCATGATAAACCAATGGACTGATACGAATTACAAGCGGAACCTTCATCTCTTCCCATTCTCCGGTTATGTAAACCAGATAGCCCTGTTCCTCTTTTTCCATTGAACAACTCCAGCGGATATGTTGTTCCCCTTTTGCACGGATCTCCTCTGCAAAGCCGGTGATCCACTTTTCGTCCAACACCTGCTGCTCTTTTCCATCATCCTGTCCGTATACAAAATGAAGTGGCTTCTGCCACTCCTTCCGATAACCGTCGATACTGAAATCCTCACGGTCTTTCAGCCATAACCGCTTTGCAAAATCGGTTTCCAGAATCTGGAACATCAATGTTTCCTGCAAAAAAACTTCCAGCAGATCTGCAAATGGGATTTGATATTCTATGCTCTTTTCTTTTAACTTCTTCTTCGTAAGTAGGTTCTGTTCCATTTAAAGCCAGACTCCAATCATATTCTGAACTTTTTTCACAACTTTACGCTCTTTTGCATAATACATCAGTTTTGCGATATCTTTCTTCGGGTCTTTTATGTAAGCCATCAGTCCTTCTTTGAATCTTTCCCGATCCATCTTGTCCTCGTATTTTAAACATTCACAGATCAGTCTTTCCTTCTCAAAAATCCGGACTGTCACACCGGAAAGCTGTATTTCTGTCACTCCAAGTTCCAAAGTCTCCGGCTCTGCATACATCGGAATGATCTTCGGATAATCCATTTTAAAACGTGATTTGGAAGTATTCTTATCCACTGCAAGCCGCCAGCCATACGGTTTCTTTTTGATATAGCCATACGCATATAACGCATTCTCCAGATTCAGCACGCAGTCCGGAAACAGCTTTGCCACAAGCTCCTCCTCTGTAAAATCACTGAGATGAACTGCATAATAACCGCTTTTTATGCGCAGAATGTCCCCCTTTTCCACAAAATCAAGGATCCTGCGATAATCGATCCCCAGCCCGGCGAGCTGGCTCTTTTTTACAATTCCGCCATTATCCAGTATAAACTTCCTGACCCTGTCTAACAGCAACTCTCTTTTTTCACTGACTGCATATGACTCCGACATGCTTTATCTCCATCTTCTGCGTCTTCTACGTTTTTTTCTGATTCTTCGTTTCTGATCTTTTCTGTCTCTACGAACGGCTCTGTTGTGTTTGATAATATAGTAATTATCGTAAAAACGTTTTAAGAAAAATAAAAGTACACCAAGCAAAATCACTGCAACAATGAGTAATACCACAACAATCGGTCTCACCTGCACCGTGGAGACAACTTCCTGTTCCTCCTCCTCGGTCGACTCATTGTCAAATGCGTAGCCTTCTACTACCACGCCGGTTGTCTTAATATCTGCTTTTCCTACATTTCTTCCCGCATAAGTATATGTGATGCTTCCTGCAATCTCCGGATCACTGTCGTTATATTCCACCGAAGATGAGGTATCTGAAAATTCTGCTGTTTTCGGCAGAACAATGACGGCATCTTTATCAAGCTCCACAAATGGCGCAATATTGTCCAGATTACCATTATCCACCGTTGTTTCTGCGCTGTAATTCGTATCATTTTCTGCTACATTCAGCACCTGAAAATTGTCAAATGCATAATCAAATAAATTTACCGTATCAATAAACTGATTCGGTGACTGCGTGTCCATTACCACACAGATCAGTGTCATACCATCTTTTTCCGCGTAAGTCACAAGCGTGCTGTTTGCAGCCGCCGTGTATCCGGTCTTTCCGCCGACACAGTACGGATATAAATACTTACGGTTCGCATTGTGGTAGGTGCACAGCATATCGTGATGATTCCTTAACACCGTCTCCTCCGCATGCTTATTGGTTGGAGGGATTGTATACATCTTCGTTCCGATAATAATACGAAACGTTTCATTCTGATAAGCCGCCTGCGCGATCAACGCCATATCATGTGCGGTCGTGTAATGATTTTCATCCTGTAAGCCGTGCGGATTGGCAAAATGTGTGTTGGTACAGCCTAATTCTTTTGCTTTGGCATTCATCATGTCCACAAAATTTTCTACCGTGCCGCCCACATGTTCTGCGACAGCATAGGCACATTCATTTGCCGACTCTAACATGACACCATAAAGACACTGCTCTAAGGTCATCTGCTCGCCGTAATCTCTGGCAATTCCCGATCCTTCCGTGTTGTTGATCGCATCATCCGAAAAAGTGACCATGTCACTCAGGTTGCCATTTTCTAACGCCAGCAGCGTGGTCATGATCTTTGTGATACTCGCCGGGTAGTGTGCTTCATCACTATTTTTTTCATAAAGGATCGTGCCTGTGGACTCTTCCATCAAAATAACACCCGGTGAGAGTGTCTCCGGCGCATCCGGCCAGTAGTCTGCCGCCCTGACGTCCACTTTTCCAAGACAGACAGTAGATATAATCGTAAGGATCAGGCATGCTGCCTTTTTCCATCTATTTTTCAACATCATAAAAACTCCAAATCTATATTAAATCTATTAATTTCGCACAATCCGTCCCATGTATACACAATTTTTACGGATTGTTACTGTTCACCCGTAACTCGTTCCTGTAACAACAACGTTACTCTATCAACATTATTAGTATAATAGTTGGAAAAAATACATGCAACCACTTTTCATCATTTTATGACTTTATTAATTTGTCAGATTATGCAATGTGTGCTTGAAAGTTGGGGTTTCTTTATTGTAGAATGTAACTGATCGCTTTGCGCTTAGATATATTTGCTGCAAAAAACGAAAATTCATTTTGAAAAAATATTAGTTTACATCATTAGAGAGGTTGTTTTATGAGATTAAGAAATATCCCTGGCGCGGATGACGCCATTTTAAATAGTGAATACTGCATCAAAAATCCAGAGGAGCAGAAAGGGCACTGGCAGGATTGCTTTGAGACAGCACAGCCGCTTCATATCGAGATCGGCATGGGAAAAGGCCGTTTTATTATGGACATGGCTGCCCTGCACCCAGATATTAACTACATCGGTATCGAGCGTTACTCCAGCGTACTTTTACGTGCTTTACAGAAAATGGAGCAGAATCCGCTTCCTAATATTAAGTTTATCTGCATGGACGCTGCCGATGTTGCAGAGGTTTTCGCCAAAGACGAAGTCGACCGTATTTACTTAAACTTCTCCGATCCCTGGCCGAAAGACCGCCACGCCAAGAGACGTCTCACTTCCAGACAGTTTTTCGCGCGCTATGACCTGATTTTGAAAAAAGAAGGACATCTGGAATTTAAGACTGACAATCAGGATCTTTTCACATTTTCATTAGAGGAAGTTCCGGAAGCCGGCTGGAAATTAGACGCTTCCACCAGAGATCTGCACCATGATGCCGTCTTAAATGAAGGCAATGTCATGACGGAATACGAAGAAAAATTTTCTTCCAAAGGAAATCCAATCTGCAAACTGATCGCATCGAGATAGAAAAAACGCCCGGTACCAATGGTTTTACGCCATTGATACCGGGCATTCTATTTATCCTTCAATTGCAATGTAACGTTTTTCCGGAACAGCTTTCTTCTGTTCTTTCGGAACGTCCAAGGTCAGGATACCGTTTTCGTATTTCGCATGGATATCTTCCTCTTTCATGTTCTCACCAACATAAAAGCTTCGGCTCATGCTGCCTGCATAACGTTCACGTCTGATGTATTTGTCATTCTTATCCTTCTCATCCTTATCGAGTCCCTTCTCGGCACTGATAGTCAGGTATCCATCATTCAACTCAAGATGAAGCTCATCTTTCTTGAATCCCGGAAGATCAATTGCTACTTCATAGCCATTATCTTTCTCCTTAACATCTGTCTTCATCATATTCCTTGCATGTTTGCCATACAATGTTTTATCAACATCTGGGAATGAAAAATTCATTAAATTGTCAAAATCATCAAATAAACTCTCTCCAAAAATACTAGGCATCAACATAAGTCATCTCTCCTTTTCTATCTGTCCACTTTTTTGTGGATATTCGTATGCTCATTAACCTTGTTTCTTTGGAACTAACAGATTAGGGAACTCGGGGAATCTTTCTTTCTCTTTTGTTCCCTCTTCCTTTGTTCTGACTACGTTATACACCTGTTCGTTAGCACTGTCAAGTGTTGAGTGCTAATTTTTTGTGAACTTTTTGTGATTTTCTTCAAAATTTTAAATTTGAATTCAAACATAAAAAAAGCACCGACCCCATAGCCTATGCTATAAAACCGATACTTCGTAATGCGCCACCAGGGGTTCGAACCCTGGACACCCTGATTAAGAGTCAGGTGCTCTGCCAGCTGAGCTAGTGGCGCATGTCTTTCAGCGACGAATGTTATTATATAATACTTTTTTTAGAAATGCAACTATTTTTTTATAAATTTATTTCGCATTTCACTATTTTATGGTATTTTATAACTATGTGTGCCCGGCTTGATTTTATATCAAAATAAATACGGCACCATTTTATAAGGAGGTTTCACATGCGTGTTGAAGAACGATTATTAAAATATGTCTCTTACTGGACAACTTCTGACGAGGAATGCCGACAGATTCCATCTTCGGAAAGACAGTTTGAGTTAGGAAAAGTGTTAGAACAGGAATTGCGCGATCTCGGTTTAGAGAAGGTCACTTTAACCGATCACTGCTATGTTTACGGACTGCTGCCGGCAACGAAAGGATATACTGACAAGCCTGCTGTCGGTTTTATTTCCCATATGGACACTGCTCCTGATTTTTCCGGAAAAGATGTCAAACCACAGATCATTCCGGATTATGACGGCAATGATGTTCTTTTAAAAGGAAGCGGCACTTATCTGAAAGTATCCGATTTCCCTACACTTAAAACATTAAAAGGCCGCACACTGATCACTACAGATGGAACAACCCTGCTCGGCGCTGACGATAAAGCCGGGGTTTCCGAGATCATGACGGCAGTGGAACAGATCATCACAGAAAAAATACCTCACGGCGACATTTGGATCGGCTTCACACCGGACGAGGAAGTCGGAAGCGGTGCTGATTTATTTGACCTTGACTATTTTAAAGCCAGATTTGCCTACACCGTTGACGGCGACTACGAGGGCGAAGTTGCCTATGAAAACTTCAATGCCGCAAGTGCTTCTTTTGAGATCAATGGCGTCAATGTCCACCCTGGAGAGGCAAAAGATATTATGATCAACGCTGCCCTTGTCGGCTGTGAGATTGCATCTCTTCTCCCTGAAAATGAGACTCCTGCCCACACCGAAGGCAGAGAGGGATTTTATCATCTGACTGATTTTAGCGGAGACATCGCCCACGCCAAAGTGAATTATATCGTGCGCGACCATGACAAAGCCACTTTTGAAAAACGTCTTGATACCCTGCGTGGCATTGAGCAAAAAATGAATGAAAAATATCACGCAGACACTGTAAAATTGAACATTCAGCATTCCTATAGCAATATGCTGGAAGTCATTGAAAAGAATGAATATGTCGTTGCAATTGCAAAAAAAGCAATCAAAAACGTTGGTCTGGAACCAGTCTCCCGCCCAGTCCGCGGTGGTACAGACGGCGCCAGATTAAGTTTTATGGGACTTCCTTGTCCGAACCTCGGAACCGGCGGCTATGGTTTCCACGGACCGTTTGAACATATCAGTGTAGAAGGTATGGATACCGCTGTTTCGGTTATCAAAGAAATCGTAAAAATCACTGCCGAATAATGATCCGGAACGTTTTTCCTGTTACACCAAAAATCTGCCATACAAAAATTGCATTTGTATGACAGATTTTTTATTGTCGTAAATATTATTTTTTACTTTACACCGAAGTCTTTCTTCTATTATAAGTTTGCAATCAACGCTGCGATCTCATCCGGTGTCATAACCTTATTCGGATCTGACAGATCAGGCATTGCCGGCTCATCATCTACAACGGTTTCATCTTCCAATGGAATCTTCTCGACCGGAACATTATCATCCGAATCCGTCAAAGTATCTACCATAATATCATCATACTTGGATAAATCTTCCTCCGGAGAAGAAACTTCTTCTTTACCAATTGATGTTTCCGCCATATCAGATGGAACTTCCTCGATTGGTGTCTCCTCCATCATGGACGGTTCTTCTTCGATCGGTGTCTCCTCCATCACGGACGGTTCTTCTTCGATCGGTGTCTCCTCCATCACGGAAGGTTCTTCTTCGACCGGTGTCGCTTCCATCACGGAAGGTTCTTCTTCGATCGGTGTTTCCTCCATATCAGATTGAACTTCTTCGATTGGTGTCTCTTCCATCACAGTTGCTTCTCCAGCAGCCGATGGGATCTCCTCAACTGCGGCTTCCTGAACCTGTGGTTCTTCTTTTTCAATTTTATTCTCTTCTGCCAAGATACGTTCCTCGGTAAAAAAGTTCTGTTTTGCAGACTCTGCTGCTATCTTTGCATCAGCTCCGATCGTATTCAATGTATTCTGCAAAACTTCCAGCTGCTGTAATATTTTATTCTGATTGTCTAAAATATTCTGTGCATATGCGCTGTCATTTTTATTAGTTTCCGGTGCCGGATGCGAAACATTGTCTGATAAAACAGCCTCTAACATCGAAATCTTTTCCATGATGTGGTCATTGGAATTCATCAGTGCATCTGCATTCTCTTTACTTCTTCCAATGGAAACCTTTGCTACTGCTTTCTGTGCGTGGATAATATCCTCCACATTTGCTTTTCGGGACTGGTTTCCTTTTTCAATGAGTTCATACAGATCATCAAATGTTTTCCTCAATAAAAGATAAGACGCTTTTTCTGATTTAAAAATACTATCATACTGTTCTTCTTTGCGATTCTTTTCTGCCATCAGATAAATTGAAATGGAATCTACCAAAAAATAGATTGCAACCAGAAACAATGCTGTAATGATCGCCAGAATAATAAATTTCTGAGGCATATTGATCATTGCATATAAATCTGCAACCAATAAAACTACCGCAATTAACAATGTAATATTTATGCGGAACCTGACATTTTTTTCGCTGTTCTTATCCATAAGAGCTACCTCCCACTATTGCGTCCTCCTTGACGCTCTCTGTGGCTATTTTACCATAACTTACACGAGATAGCTATATGCGAAAACAACAATCTTCAACAGAATACGACCAAAATTTCTTTTTATAATAAAATAAGCTGTCCGATCAGCTCTGCTCCTTTATAAAGATCGTCGACGGTTGTGTATTCACGTGTGGAATGTGCATTATACATTCCATTCGATAAAACAAGCCCTTCGATTCCGTTTTTTGCAAAACTGTTGTTATCACTTCCGCCGAACGTACCTGTAAGTTCACCGGAAAATCCTAAGATTTCACAGGCTTTTTGAAAATCGGTCACTGACTTGCTCTCAAGTGGTGTCTCATAGGCAATCAGATGGATCTGGCTTGTCACCTCCGCCGTGGCATTGATCTTCTGCGCCTCCTCTGTGAAAATCCGTTCCGTCATGCGCACTGTCTCCAACGCCTTTTCGTGATCGTAACTTCTAATCTCTCCGGTCAGCACACAGCAATCCGGCACAATGTTTGTCGCTGTTCCACCCTGAATCGTTCCGATATTAAACGTCGTCTCTTCATCCACATGCCCCATGCAGAGGCGGCTGACCGCATTGGCCGCAGCAAAAATCGCATGGATCCCGTTTTCCGGTTCAAATCCAGCGTGAGCCGCTTTTCCTTTTATCTCAGCTTTCACGGAAATGATAGACGGCGCACGTCTTGCAGCGGTTCCCACCGCCCCGGACAGATCAAGCACATACGCCTGTTTTGCGGTTACTTTCGAATAGTCAAAAACATCCGAACCTTTGACATATAATTCCTCACCAATTGTAAACAGGATTTCAATTTTTTTATGAGGTTTTCCACTGTCAAGAACAAGTTGTACACCATAGAGAATTTCCAGAATACCACTGATGTCATCTGCACCAAGCACAGTATCCCCGGCAGAATGTATTGTTCCGTCTTTTTCCAAAACAGATTTTTTGCCGCTCCCAGGTTCTACAACATCCATATGTGCGCAAAAAATAACCGGATCTCCTTCTAATTCTCCATCTAAGACAGCAAAAATATTTCCGGTGTCGCCACCGTAAGAAGCTCCTGCCTGATCTTCCTCCACAGAAAATCCCATACTTTTTAGTCTGGCAAGCAGCCAGTCTGCGGTCTTCCGCTCATGAAAACTGATGGAATCAAAGGATACCAGTTGTTTAAAATCTTCTATGATGTTCTGTTTCCATGCCATGATGAGGTACCTCTTTTCGATTTATTTAATCTGCATTTTATTTAGTTTGATTTGAATTTAATCTACTCCGCAGTGCACGCCGGGAAAATCGCAGATTTTCCCGGCTGTCGGGCATTCGCCCTCTTCATAATGTGAGGAATAAATTATTGCCTGCAAGCAGTCAAATTTATTCCTCACATTATGAACACTGCTCATTATATTACATATTCCGGTTCATTCAGCAACTGCATTTTTCTCAGGAATTCTTTTGTACGTTCATTCTGTGGATTGGTAAATACTTCCTTCGGCGTTCCATACTCCACGACATGACCGCCATCTAAAAATATCACTTTATTGGCAACATGCCTTACAAAGTTCATTTCGTGAGATACCAAGAGCATCGTGTGTCCCTCTGCCGCAACATTTTTGATCGTTTCAAGTACTTCACCGACAAGCTCCGGGTCTAAGGCTGAAGTCGGCTCGTCGAGCAGGAGTAATTCCGGTTTTAGGGCAAGTGCTCTGGCAATTGCGACACGCTGCTGCTGTCCTCCGGACAAATGTTTTGGATAATGATTTGCCCATGATGCCATTCCAACACGCTCTAATTCTTTTAAAGCAATTGCTTTTGCATCCGCTTTGCTCTTTTTCTGAACAACCATAAGACCTTCCATAACATTTTCCAACGCTGTCTTTTTCTCAAACAGATAAAATCTCTGGAACACCATGCCCGTGCTCTTACGGAATTCCAGGCTGTCTTTGTGTTTCTTGGAAAAATCGACCGTTTTTCCACCAAAAACAGCCTCCCCCTCCTCCGGGATCTCCAACTGGTTGATACATCTTAATAAGGTTGATTTTCCTGTACCGGAAGGACCGATAATTCCGACAACATCGCCTTTTTCAATTTTTAAATTAATATGGTCTAATACTTTATTCTCATGAAAACTTTTGGAAAGGTTTTTGATCTCTAACATTTTTATACCCCTCTCTCATCCTCGAATATCTCTACTTTTGCCACCTGATCCGGAATCTGCATTTTCTTCTCAATCAGCCTGATTCCCTGCTCGATCACAAATGTGATCACCCAGTAAATGATCGCAAGTGAAACATATACTTCAAAATAACGGTAAGTTCTTCCACCAATGATTTTTCCCTGTGCTGTCATTTCAACAACTGCACAGACAAACGCAAGAGACGTTCCCTTGATCAGTCCAATAAAGGAATTTCCAAGTCCCGGGAGCGCCACGCTTAGCATTTCCGGGAAAATGATTCTGCGAAACGTCTGGAAATATGTCATTCCGATCGCACTTGCAGCCTCGATCTGTCCGACATTGACAGATGCCAAAGCTCCCCGGAAAATCTCTGCGATATACGCTGATTCATTGATAGAAAGTGCGATGATCGCATACACAAAACCGGAGGTTGTCGAACTCTGATAATTCCATCCATTTTGCTGGTATATGTATTTTGTAATCATCGGGATTCCAAAGTATGCAATATACAACTGCACGATCACTGGTGTTCCCCGGATCAACGAGATATACACTCCTGCGATCTGTTTTAACAAAGGAATATTTTTTGTTTTGATCAATGCCAGGAGCATTCCGATGATAAGTGCAATGATCATGGAACTGACTGCAAGGATCAGGGTTGTCGGAAGATATTTTAAAATCTCCGGAAGCTGGCTCAAGACCGCTTCAAAATCAAATAACTTTGCCATAGTTTTTCTCCGTTCGTTTTCTGTTTTTATCACTACAATTGTCTGTAGAAATTTACAGTGTTTTTGAAGTCATGATGCACACAAATTCTCCTTCACCGGAGCGGGTGGAAAAATCCGGTGTATATCCAAGCTTCTCATAAAAGCCAAGTGCCTTCTCGCGGGAATTGATCCGTATGTTTGTAACACCCCGCTCTTTCAAAAGCTGCTCTGCTGCCTTGATTCCAAGTGCCCCGTAATGTTTTCCCCTGTACTCTTCCAATGTGGCAACACGCTCGATATGACCGGCATTTTCTTCATCGATCCGTACCCGGCAGGTAGACACCGGAAATCCGTTTTCGTGAACCAGAATGTATTCACTGTCCTTTGTGTCATCCGCAAATTCGTATCTGGGTGGAATATCAAACCCGACACACATTGCCTGTATTCTGATATAATGCACTCCTGCTCTCTGCCATTCTTCTGTTGCATGCACTGCTTCCATCATCTTCCGCTCCTTGCTTCTCCCTTAGTTCCACGGTTTATAAAAATCGTTTGGAATTTTTAATTTATTTGCCGGATCTTTGCTTAAATGCTCTCTTCCGGCCGGTGTCTTCCAGATCGCATCAAAATCAGTATCCGGAATCACGATATCGTAATAAGTAGACTCCCAGTAATCCGGGTCTGCCTTGCTAAGATCAACACTCGCTGCAAAATCTTTAAAATACGTGTTGTGGTAAAATGCCGGAATCTGATATAAATCCCTTGCATATCCCCATAAATTCTTGTAATCCACGAGACGCCTTTTGCATGGACCAATGTTTCTGGAATAAGCGACATCGAATCTTGCCAGTGTCACATATAAACGGATATCACTGTCTGTCACGTAATCTCCAAACAGAAATCTCTGCTGTTCTAAACGCGCTTCCATTGCATCTAACCCTGCAAAAAATGTCTCATAAGCATCGGAAAAAGCCTGTAAGGATTGTGCGAACTGTGCTCTGTAAACAGCATTGTTAACATTTTCAAACAACCACCAGTTTAACTTGTCGATCTCTTCTCTGAGTTCTTCCGGGTAAAGATCCGGTGCATCCGGCTTCTGGAATGGCTTAAAATCAACCTCCAGATAGTTGGTCAGCCTGTGATAATCGTTGTTCACTACCTTTTTCTCTTTGTAATCCACAAAAGAAGGGACTGTTGCACGGCCTGTGTACTCCGGGTCTGCATTGTAATAAAGCTCACTCAGAAACTGTGCTCCTGTTTCCGGGTTGATATGATCTGGCGAATTTACAAATTCCCAGCCCAAAGGTTTTTCGTAAGCATCATCATCCCAGCCTACGATTTCCACTTTGATTGCATCCTGTAAACCAAGAAGTTCCCTTGTAATGGATGCACGGTTTGACCAGTGGCATCCTTTTGCCCAGAATAAAATGTACCGGTCTTTCTCTACCGGATTTTCCCCGGGTCCGAATCCTTTTGTAAAATGATTTGGCTGTCTGTGGAAATTGCCATATTTGTCTACTTCACTTACTGTCTCTGTCGGACGGACTCTGATCTGCCTGCCGTTTACTTCTATATACTCTGCCATAATATGCCTCCTGCCTATCGCTTCCCAATTTTAAATTTGTTACCCGGATCACTGCTTAAATGTGCCCTGTCTGCAGGTGCTCCCCAGTATGCATCAAAATTGATCTCATCTAAAAATCTTGCATTAAATGTCTCCATGAGATGTCCCGCTTTTTTATTGGAAGGATTTGCAAAATCTTTAAAGTACGTGTTGTTCTTAAATGCTGGAATCTGGTAAAGATCTCTTGCATATCCCCACAGGTTTTTGTAATCAATGAGACGCTGTTTTGTGTGGCCAAGCTGGAATGCATAGCGGATATCAAGTCTTGCCAGCGTCACATAAAGTCTCACATCACTGTCTGTCACATAATCTCCAAATAAAAATCTCTGATGTCCGAGCCTTTCTTCCAGAATATCAAGTGCTGCATAAAATGCATTGTAAGCATCCCAGAATGCCTCTTTGGAGCGGGCAAATGCTGTTTTGTATACACCATTATTTACATTATGGAATAACCAGATATTTAACTTATCAATTTCTTCCCTGAGTTCTTCCGGATAAAGATCCGGTGCATTCTCTCCATGAAATTCCCTGAAATTTACTTCAAAATAGTTGGTCAGTCTGTTATAATCGTTGTTCACTACTTTTCCGGTCTGTACGTCGATCAGCGCCGGAACTGTCGTTCTTCCGGTATAATCATCATCTGCTTTATAATATGCCTCACTCAAAAACTGAATGTTTAAAACCGGATCTGTGTTGTTCTCGTCATATACAAATTCCCAGCCAAGATTTTTTTCATGAGGCGCATGTTCTACCATATTGACACTGATGGCATCCTCCAGCCCCAGAAGCTCCCTCACGATGGATGCACGGTTTGACCAGTGGCACAGCTTTGCCCAGACCAGACGATAACGTCCTTTTTCTATCGGATTTTCGCCCGGTCCGAATCCTTTTGTAAAATGATTTGGCTGTCTGTGAAAATATCCGTTCTCATCAACCTCTGAAACTGTCTCTACCGGACGGACTCTGATCTTTCTTCCATTTACTACTTCATAATCAAATTCTGCCATTTTTCTGCCTCCTGCTTTTCGTTCTTCTTAGTTGATCGGTGTTTCAAATTTATCTGCGGATGGAACCTGATCTGCCCCGAAATATTTCTGTGAAAGTTCTTCTAATGTGCCATCCTCCTGTAACTCTTTCAATACCTTATTAACATCCTCCCGAAGCGCTGCCCCCTCGTCATTTAACGGGAATAAGAAGTACGCATCCAGTGCGGTTGAAAACTTTGCTGTCTCATCAGCAGATAGTTCTGTTTTCTGTAATCCGTCAAAACCAAACTCTTCGATGTAGCTGTTGTAAATTGGAAGGTCATCTACCCTGAAATCGCTTGTTCCGTCCTGAATATGTTCAAATACAACCGAGAGATCTGCCTCTGTGTAAATAATCTCAATCTGTGATTCCGGATTTTCTTCATTCCATTTTTCAATGGCATTCGTGACATTCACTCCGGCACCTGCCTCAATCTTGTAACCTCTGTCAGCGGCATCCTGTAAAGAAGTGAGTGGTTCATCATCTGCTCTCTGAACAAATACATATTTGATCTCGTCATATGGGAAAGAATAGTAGTAACTTTCCGCTCTCTTCTCGTTGTAGCTGAAATTATTGACAGCAATCTGATAATTACCAGCGGTAAGTCCTGAGAAAATCGCATCAAATTCTGCGGTCTGCAAATTCAGACTGTACTGTGGAAGCCGGTCAAATACTGCCTGTAATACTTCGATATCATATCCTGAATAACTTCCATCTTCCTCCACGGAAATGTAAGGCTTTGGCGAACCTCCGGTCACTGCATTGATCACGGTGACATCTCCACTATTCTCTGTTTCTGCACTGACGTCTGCATTTGTGGATGCATTATTTGTATCTGCGCTATTTCCACCGCACGCTGTTACACTGATTGCTAATGCTCCTGTAAGAATTCCTGCTGTTAATTTTTTTACTAAACTCTGTTTCATAATGTTTTCTCCTCTTCATTTTTCTACTTTTTAGAAAATTGTGAAACTCCTCCTATTCTTCTTTCACGAGTTTCGCAATTATCTATTTCTATTTTTAAGCATCTTTCTCTCATACACTTTCATACGTTAATTCTAAAGAGTGTGCACATAAAGAAAGAAGCAGGTCGTTGTCATATGTTTATCACAACTGCCTGCTTCTTCTTTTTCCAAAACACTCAGGTGCATAAATCATATGAAAATAAAACCGTATTCATCCATACAGCACATACAACAGCGGCACATCTGTTTTTTGTTCTTTACAATCGTATTTGTTTTCATATGATTTTCTCCCTTCTTTATTTCCTATCTTTTTGATATGTTTTATAGGAATTAATTTATGTTTGTGATTATAACTATGTGGTCATGGTTTGTCAATTGTTCTGGTTATAGAAGATTCCTTGTGGTTGCTATAGGTTTTTCTTATAACTCATATTGTCGTTCATTTCACTTTAATTTTTTGCTTATCTTACTTTTTTCTGATTCCAACTGCGGTCAATGCTCCACAGGAAAGAATGAGAAGCGTGATCCACAAAGCTGCCTGACCGTTATCTCCGGTTTTCGGTGAAACTGCTGTTGTATCTGCTGTCTGAACTTCAAAGTTTGCTGTTGCAACTCCATTTGCAGTACACTTTTATGAGTATTTGTTTCTTGCAGGTAAAGCAGATCATGGTTGATCAGAAGGATATTTACCTAAACAACCCAATAATCGTTAGACACTATCCTCTGGAATAAAATATAAACTATTGTTTTGTCGGCATCAGAAGAACCGGCAAATCCTACATGATGTATCAGCAAAATGCTCAGCAGCGAAATTGCTTCTACACTGGGCGGCCGTTTTGTCATCATGAATATATATCCTTATTCCTTCTCTGAGTATCTGACTGCAAATGGAAAAGAAAAGAATTATCTGGATACTATCAGCACAAGTGATAATGCTCATGCGCGGTAAAGTAACACACAAGAATTTGATAGACAACCGCCCATTATTCCGTTACTATTCTTCAATATGGATTGAGAAAACCTCTCTGATACAGTATAATAAAGTGTCAGGGAGGTATCTCTATGAAGGAAAAAATACTAATCATTGAAGATGATTTTACGATACAAACACAGCTTAAAACTCTTTTGTCTGGGAATGGATATGAAGTATTTGCAGTTACGGATTTTTCCCAAACAATAGAGCAGTTAAAAGAAGCTGCTCCACATCTGGTTATTCTGGATATAAAACTTCCGTGGAATAACGGTTTTGAAATATGCTCTCAAATTCGCACCTTTTCAGATATTCCGATTGTATTTGTAACAAGCAGCAATACAGATATGGACGAACTTAACAGCATTATGCTGGGTGGAGATGCGTTTATCACAAAGCCTTATAATCCCGCTATTCTTCTTGCTAAAATTGCTGCATTGTTAAAGAAAGCCTACCGTTCCCCTCAAACAGAAATTTATATGTGGAAAGAAGCTACCCTGCATTTGGAGAGTAGCATGATAGAGTACAAAGGACAGAAAGCAGAATTGACAAAGAATGAATTGAAAATCCTCTACTACCTTTTTAAGAACGCTGGAAAAATCTGTTCCAGAAATGATATTGTGGATTTTCTTTGGGACAATCAGCTTTATGTTGATGATAACGCCCTAAGTGTCAATATTACCCGTATTCGCGACAAACTGGCAGCAATCGGACTTGTAGATTTCATTAAAACAAAACACAGGCAAGGATATACATTATGAGTGGAAAACAATATTTGAAAAATCAACTCCCCGTTATTTTAATCAATCTGCTGGGTATGCTTGCCCTTGCTTTGTTCCTGATTGCAAGCGATAATCCTATCCAAACAGTCCTGTTTATTCTTGCAGTCTGGTCGATTGTCCTTGTTTTATCTTTGCTGGCATTTTATTTCTCACGAAAAAAATATCTGAATAAATTGCTCAATATGACGGAGCAATTAGAAGAACGATATTTATTGCCGGAAATCATGCAAGTGCCGGAAAGGGCTGATGAACAGGTTTTTTACCAGATTATGAAAATGGCTGAAAAATCTATGTTGGAACGGATTGGCGAAGTACAGAGGGAACGCAGGGAATATAAAGAATACATTGAACAATGGATACACGAAGTAAAAACACCAATTACAGCCATGAAGCTGCTGTGTGAGAATAACCGTTCTCCCTTTTCCAGAGAGGTATTGGCAGAGTTAGAGAATATCAATCAATATACAGAACAGGCGCTTTACTATGCCCGGAGCGAACACGCTGAAAAAGACTATTCTGTCCGTGAAGTCAATTTATGCGATGTTGTGCATAGTGCAATCGCAGATAATAAGTATCTTTTGCGTCAAAGCAATATGACGATTCAGATAGACGATATAGAAACAAAAGTTTACACCGATGAAAAATGGGTGCGGTTCATCTTAAATCAGATTATCGGTAATGCAATCAAATACCATGCAGAGCAGCCTATTTTGCACTTTGGGGCGACAAAAATGAATGACAAGATTGTGCTATCTATCAGCGATAATGGGATAGGTATTCCTAAAAGTGATTTACCCCGTATTTTTGAAAAAGGATTTACAGGTCAGAATGGGCGAACCGGGAAAAATTCTACTGGAATTGGCTTATATCTTTGCAAGCGTCTATGTGATCAACTGGGAATAGGACTTACTGCTTATTCCGAAAACAGAGGAACAACGATTTCACTTATCTTTCAAATGAATGATTTTATTATCGGAGTGCAGGGCTGATAGGTTCTGCACTTCTTACATTTTTGTAAGAACTGTGTAAGAAAACTTGATACAAAAAATGATATACTCCATTTACAATATGGGTATGGAACAGTTAAGGAGGTTTATCCGATGAATACAATTTTGAAGCTGGAGCATATCCAGAAATATTATGGCAATGAGGGGAATATTACCAAAGCCATTAAAGATATTAGTTTTTCTGTGGAAGCCGGAGAATTTCTCGGAATTATGGGTGCGTCCGGTTCTGGAAAGACAACGCTGCTCAACTGTATTTCTACGATTGATACCGTAAGTGCAGGGCATATTTTTTTAGAGGGAACAGATATAACGGAAATCAACCCAAAATCCCTTGCCCGCTTTCGCAGAGAGAATTTAGGTTTTGTATTTCAAGACTTCAATTTGCTGGATACATTGACAATTTCAGAAAACATTGCACTGGCATTAGCAATCAATAAAGTCCCTGCCGGGAGTGTAGAACCCCGCATTTTGGATATAGCCGGAAAGCTGAATATCAGCGATATTCTAAACAAATATCCTTATCAGGTATCGGGCGGTCAAAAACAGCGTTGTGCCTGTGCAAGAGCAATTATCAACAATCCGAAACTCTTATTGGCAGATGAGCCAACAGGAGCATTAGACAGCCATTCCTCACAAATGCTGCTGTCTACCATTCAAAGTATCAATGAACAGCTTAGGGCGACAATTCTTATGGTAACTCATGACGCTTTTACCGCCAGCTATGCCAGCCGTATTCTTTTTTTGAAAGACGGAGAAATCTTTATGGAACTGCGCAAGGGCAACGACAGCAGAAGTGATTTTTTTGATAAAATTCTGAATGTCCTTACCATGATCGGAGGGGGACAGAGCCATGTATGCTAAACTTGTTTTCAGAAATGCAAAACAGTCTGTAAAAGACTATCTGGTCTACATTGTCACAATGACAATCTGTGTTACCTTGTTTTATGCGTTCTTGTCTATTTCCAGTAGTTATTATAGCCCGGATATAGGCAGCGAGTATGATTTTACTCTGTTAAGTGACGGAATGAAAATTGCAATCTGCATGATAACATTGCTGTTGTTATTTTTGATACGGTTCGTCAATCATTATATGCTAAGACGGAAGCAAAAAGAGTTTGCTGTCCAGTCCATTATGGGAATGGAACAAAAAACCATTGGCAGGATTTTCTTTGCAGAAACACTGATTATGGGTATGTTTTCCATTTTGATTGGTATTTTTTGCGGTGTATTTTGCTCTCAATTCATTACCGCAATGCTCCTTACTGCTTATGGAAAGCCTTATGAAATCTCATGGACATTATTCCCGGATACCGTTTTGTTGACAGTGGTATTTTTTGTGGCAAGTTTTTTTGTGGTAGGAATTTTCAATACCCGTACCATTCAGAAAACAAAAATTATTGATATGCTTTCCGCAGAGAAAGAAAATGAGCCAGAGCTAAAAAAGAGCCGCTTCATTTCTGTTGTAGTAGTCCTCTTTGAAGTATTTACCGTATGGGGATTGATTACAGGAATACAAAAGGTCTGGTTTTATTATGACACCCGCTTTGCGTTTCCGGTGCAGCTTATGTTTTGGGGAAATATTCTTTTTCCGCTGCTTACTTTGCTGTGGTCGATATTTTGCATAATTAGAAAGAAAAAAAGAGAATGTTTCATTGCTGGTTTACTGATATGTTCTGTATTGAATGCTTTTACAGCAGCCAGCGTTGCAGCATTAACAAATAAATATTATCTGTCTTTAGGTGATGGAACGCTCAATCAATATCTGCTTTTTGTTGTGATTGACTTACTTTTCTTCATTTGTGCCTTCATTTATCTTACCAGTGGTTTGATTGTAGCATGGAAAGTAAAATCGCCGGAACATAGATACAAGGGAGAAAACCTGTTCTTTTTCGGGCAAATTATATCAAAACTAAATACAACCAGCAAAACAATGACGCTGATTTGTATAACCCTTGTCCTTGCAATCTTCATGTTTATTGCCGCCCCTATTTTGACGGGCTGGGCTTCAGGTTATTTGGATATGCGCTCTATGTATGATGTGCAGGTATATTCAAGATATAATGACGTATATGAAGAAGAAAATCTGCCGCAAGACAGTTATGAAATTATTACTGAGTTTCTGACAGAACACAAAATAGATACAGTTTATGATTGCACGTTCAATCTATATCTGCCAGAGAAAGATGATTTTCACAACAGACAGAAATATGATTTTCCGATTGTAGCAATTTCTTTGAGTGATTATAACACTATACGGGAAATGCTGGGTTACGAACAGATTTCTCTGGAGAAAGATGAATTTACAACACAATGGAAAGCAATCGCCACCGAGGAAGAACGGGATAGCTTTTTGAAAGAACACACCAGCATTATGACAGACGCGGGAGAATTGACTCTTTCCGGGCAGTCCTATTATGAGGATCCGATTGGAGAAACAGCGTACAATTCCTATACAAATGTATTGTATGTACTTCCAGACAATATTTGTGAAAAGCTGTTGCCAGTAATAAAAAACCGATATATTACAACAACGGAAAATATCTCCTATGAAAATGCAAGGAAACTGGAAAAACTTTTTACAGAGAAATATCCCGAGCAGGCAGAAACCGGGGCTATTTATGGCGTGCGTTTTAGCACACTGCAAATCAATAGTTCCATAGCAAATAACTTTATTTTACAGACTGCAATGATTTATGGTGCTGTCGTACTGATGGTTATATGTCTTACCGTACTTTCCTTGCAACAACTCTTAGACGCAGGACAATATAAATATCGCTTCTCTGTACTCCGAAAATTGGGGGTGGAAGAAAAGCATATCGTAAAACTTATCTTGCAACAATTAAGTGTTTGGTTTGGGCTTCCAATTATCACAGCAATCATTGTAGCTGCTGTTGTAATAGCTTACTTTATCCAAACCATATCAGCAGAAATTTCAGCCTATATCGGGTTTGGTGCATTGATGTTACAAATAGGGGCAACAATGGGGATTTTGGCAATTTTATTGATTTGTTACTTCATAAGTACATGGATTATTTTTAGGCGTTCTGTTAATCCATAGTGAGTGCAATTTATAGTGAACGCAGAAAAGTTTATGAATGTTGTCCGGCGGCATACCAGCTTTGAAGAACTTACCCCTACTCTGCTGCGGGAGTTTGTAGAGAAAATCGTTGTGCATGAGTGCAGCTATGACGAGAACAAGACCCGCAGACAGGACATTGAGATTTATTATTCTTTTGTTGGCAAGGTGGACTTGCCCGAATAACCGCCCGACCTATCCGACACAATGCGCAAGTAATTGACTTCTATGTTCCCGACGTAAAGCTTGCCATTCAGGTATCGCCTCTATGTAAGAAATTTTCTTCTTCTTTTTATCATCTGCACTTTGTGTGTTTTTTTCTGAAATCGTATCCACGTGGAAATACTCCTTCCAATCTATGCAACCCTATGATACAGCACGTTCTGTTTCATCAGTCGGCCATGATTTTCTAAGGGCTGCATAAGAAATCAAAAAGTTTGCAAGCCAGCCTGCTGGTACAGCAAGCCAGACAAATGCAATACCAAACCGCGGTGCAAAAATCAGTGCGACCGATAAACGAATCGCAAGATTTACCATGTTCGCAATAAGGAATGGACGCATAATTCCAAGGCCACGAAGCACCCCATCTGTTGCCATCTTGATACCCATAAAGATAAAGAAATAACCAAGCCATCTCATATAATCACCAGACACCTGATATGCCAGGGCTGTTCCGTCTTTGCCCAGAAATAATGATGAGATCTGAGTACGCAGTGTTTCAATAACTATGAAAGCGAGAGCTGCAAAGCATGTATCTAATAACAATGCCGCACGATAACCTTTTTTGATACGTGAGGTTTTATTTGCGCCAAGATTCTGGGAAACATATGGTGAAACTGCATTACCAATCGATACAAACATCAATGAAAAAACATTCTCTACTCTCATCGTTGCTGCGTAACCTGCAAGTGCCTGTGTACCAAAAGGATTTACAACTGCCTGTACAATCATCATGCCTATTGATACTGTAGACTGTTGAAGAACTGATGGAATGGCAATTCGAAGCATTAATTGTAACTCCTGTCTGTCAAACCATCTATACCGGCACTTATACCGACGCATCCGGTAAAGAAAAATCAAAAACGAAAACACTGCGGAAACACCCTGTGCGATGAGTGTTGCAAGAGCTGCACCGAACACACCCAGTCCAAGATCCGCTACCATCCAAAGATCCATAAAAATATTCAATACAGATGAAAATATCAGAAGCCCTAACGGAATTTTTGATTCGCCGATTGATGTAAACATGGTAGATAGAATGTTATACATAAAAAGAAACGGAAATCCCACAAAATAGACTTGCAGATACAATACTGCTTCGTCCAGTATATCAGCAGGTGTCTGTAACAAGCTCATCATCAGGCGGGAAAACCCAAATCCAAATGCACCCAGGAGTATGCTTAAAATACAAAAGCTGATCAGTGATGTTGACACAATCGTTTTCATTTTACTGTAATTTCTGGCACCAAAATAGCGGCTCACAAGCACTCCCGCACCTACACCGGCACCAAGTGCCACACATATGAAAACATTCGTAAGTGCCGCACAGGCACCGACTGCTGCCAGTGCAGAAGAACCGACAAACTGACCGACGATAATCGAATCAGCCATATTATAGACTTGCTGAAAAAAGCTGCCAAGAATCATTGGCATCGCGAAAATAGTCAACGCTTTAAGAGGTTTATCTGTTATCAAATATTCATCTTTTGACATTCTTTTACTGCTCCTTCTAAAAAAAATCCCATTGCGAGATTGTATGCTTCATTATACATCATATAAAATCAGAAAACAAAAAACGGCTGCCAGCCTTGATTTTACTAGCTATACAACCGTTTTTCGTTTTCCAACTGTCAAAGATGGGAATATAGCATGGTTTCAGGAAAGTTGCAAGGGGACTTGTTCTATACTACTGTGATGCAATACCTAATTAATTTAGGGGAATCATTCTATTTGTTAGAATTCTCTTGTTCCAACAAATACTTCATATATTTTTTGGTATCTATATCCCTTTTTCATTTTTGTTGAGTCAGGAATAATTACATTTAAATCAACTAACTGATTAATAATTTTTGAAACAACATTTGGAGATACACCAGATAACTCTTGAATCTCTTTTTTAGTAAAAACAATCTGTTTCATGATAACCGGCATTATCTTATAAACAGAATTACCTTTTATTGCTTCAATAGTTTTCATGTCTTCTTTATATATTTCTTTGATTCTATCCAACTTGTAAATATATGCATTACACTGGTCAATAATGCATTGTAAGAAGAACTTAATATATCCGGATACATTTCCTCGTCTACATTCCATCAGATTTCTCTGATATGACGGTTTATATAACTCAAGTATCTCTGACATATACAAAATAGGTGTGCTTTGATCCAACATCGCCATTTGTACCGGTATCAAGGCTCTGCCAAGACGTCCGTTTCCATCCTTATACGCATGAATAGTTTCAAACTGCATATGTGATAAGGCAATATTTACCAACAACGGATCCTCAAATTCATCATTCATGTATTCATATAGATTTTTGAGCAATCCATATACCTCTTCAGGAATTGGCGGAACAAATGTTGCGGTATCAATGGTACATCCCCTTGGTCCGATCCAATTTTGTGTAGTTCTTATTTGACCTGGATTTCGCTGTGATCCACGGACACTATCCAGTATGATCCTATGCATTTCATTGACAAGCTCATAGCTGATCTTATTTCCCACCTGTAAATTTGAAGATGCATATTCTATTGTCTTTTTAAGATTTTGAATTTCTCTGCTATCATCCGTTATTTCCATGTACTTCAGGTAGTACATCTCATCTTGTGAAATCTGGGTACCCTCGATCTGTGTTGATTTATAACTTTCATTCAAAATAACAGAATCCAGGAAGAAACCTGCATCAAATTCCAAAGTGTTTAAAAGAGACTTATATTCCCCATACTTCACATTTGCTTCTGATATCAACATCAGCATTTCTTTATCAATTTTGTATTCTAAAGGCATTTTTTTTGCTTTATATGGCTCCATATCCACACACTCCTTTCATCTACAGTGAAATAATACTACTTTTCCAAAAGAAAATCACTGTTTTTTTTAAATTCAGCGTTTTTATTACTTTATTCACCGTCGACGAACATATGCCCTCTTATTGTTACATAAAAAAGTTTTTCTTAAACAATCTCTTTTTTCATCGCATTGTAACCGATCACGACTGTCCAGACATATGCACATGTTTTAGGGATCATCAGCATACCAATCATCGGAATGACATCCGCCCACAGCACAACCGGGATATAGAATGCAAAGCTTAAAACGATTGTCAGCCACATAAAACGGAAAGATCTGTCATTGTTCTCTTTTGCGCTTTTATAAAATAAAACAATGATCAGGATTCCCATCAGTGCAAACGGAATATTACGGTAAATACCCCAGGAAAGTGGAGCTGATGCACTAAGCCAGTTATTCTGTGGCATCATACACAAAATAATTCTTAATCCTGCAAGACCGTAAACAGCTGCTGTCGCTGCATTATGACCTTTGATCTGATAGCGTTCACGCCAGATGTGATAAAGTACAACGTAAAAGATTGTCATCGTTACAGATGTGATCCATTTGCCCAGCCCTAACTGTACAGTAAAGTTCTCAAGACCTGTGGTGCAAAGAGCCAGCGCACGTGGAACCAGATGGAATGCATCTCCACTTCCCAAAAGAACTGCCATAATTCCAAACATAGTAAACTGGCGGTTTCCTTTGCTCTTTCTGATCATTAAAATTCCGATCGTGATTACCGAGATTAAATATACGGTGTCAAATAAAGTTTCTACAATTGCCTGCATGATAAATTTCCTTTCTTATTTTAAAATTTTATATTGAATTACGTTGCACTGCGAAAACAGTCTCAACCTAATTGCAAACATTTAAAAATTACGATATATGAACACTGTTCATTTTGGTTCAAAAATTTTCCCACTTTCAAAGTGGGAGAATTTCCGTTACTGATCACACACAATGTGAACAATAACTGCTTTTAATATAATGTTTTGTTGATAAGCATCAACACAGAGGACGGATCATAATCCTCGCGGATCACTGACACCAGCATAAGGGAAAACAGGATTTCTGCAAACTGCATTTCTGTAAAATTCTCATCGAATACGCCCGGACGGATCTTAGGATCATTTTTTAAAACTTCACATAGTCCATTTAAAATATGTCCCCATGTACGCATCATCCTTTTCTTTCCGTCATCTTTTCCTTCCTTCATGAAACCAAAGGAATGTAAAGAGAAAAATCCCGGAAACCGCTTATTGCCATATTGGAACCGTTCATAAATCCATGAAATGCAAGTTGTAACATCATGAAATACCTGCTCGTCTTCCGGGTGAAAAAAGATTTCCTGCCAGACGCTCTCGATGGTAGCACCAAGCAGCTCTGCCTTGGATTCGTAGTAATTATAAATCGTACCGGCTGAAACGGAACATTTCGCTGCAACTGATCTTATGCTTACAGCCGCCCATCCGTTTTCCCTGATCAACTCCCTGCTGGCAGCCAATATATCTTCTTTTGAAGTAGCAAGACGATTCATAATTTCCCCCTTTGACATCATGGCATTTCTTTTATTTTTCATATCTGAACGCTGTTCATCTTGAAAATATACACCGTTCATGTTGATTTGTCAATCATTTATTTCTGAGGCCAATCACTCAAAATCTCTGGTAATATTCGTAAGCCATTTATTTCTGAAATAGTGAATAAATACCACAGGCATTTTTTCAAACTCGTCCAGTGTCATGACAAAGTATACCCAGACAGGCGGCAGTTTGAAAACATATGCTGCAAGGAAGGTAAGTGGGACTGCAACAAGCCACATAAATATGGTATCTACGATCATTCCAAATCTGGCATCACCGCCACCCCTGAAGCAGCCGCATATAAGACAGGTATTAACGCCTTCACCCACAAAACGCCAGGTTGTCATAATGATAAAAATGCCAAGATAATAAATAGCAGTCTCTGTTAATTTATCCCGGTAGAAATTCAGTATCACAGGGCGGATCGCCAGAATAACGGCACATCCGATCAGGCTGACAATAAATGTTATTGTAAGCATTCGTTTCCCGTACTCTCTGGCTGTATCAATGCGGTCTTTCCCAAGCTCCTGGCTGACAATGATCGTAGTAGCGTTGGCAAAACCACGACAGGCGATAGCACCGATATTTACCACCATAACAGCAACGGCATTTGCTGCAACCATATCATCTCCAATATGTCCAAGAATTGCTGCAAACGCTGAATTGGCAAAGCTCCAGACAACGTCATTTATCACGGCCGGAGTTGCAATTTTTATAAAGTCCTGTAATAAAATATCTGATTTTGCAAAAAAATATTTTATTCTGAATCTGACGTCTGAACTGCGCAATGAGTAAATCAGACAGATCAGCACTTCTGAGATTCTGGCAATCACAGTACCAAGTGCAACACCGGTAACACCGAGCTTTGGAAGACCAAACAATCCAAAAATAAAAGTTGCATTACAAAGTACATTCACACAAAGCGAAACAATATATGTAACCGACGGCAGCATGATTTTTCCGATGCTTCGGAGCGCACTCATAAAAATCTGTGAGAATCCCATGAATACAAATGAAAATGAAATCACCTTCAGATACTCACTTCCTGCAGCGATCGTCTCAGGACTGTTTGTAAAAATCTTCATAATTGACGTTGGCATAGTAAAGGAGATAACAAAAAATATAAGCGAGATAATCAGGGAGATCCGTTCTGCAAGACCCAGAATCTTCTCTACCGTCTTTTTATCACCTTTTCCCCAGTACTGGGCACATAAAACCGAAGTACCTGTTGCCATTCCATAATATAAGCAGAAAAGAATAAATGTATACTGGTTCGCAAGCGATGAAGCCGACATGGCAGTCTGGCTCACGTAACCAAGCATTACCGTGTCGGCAATGTTTACCAATGTTCCGATCAGATTTTGGAGCATAATCGGAAATGCTAATGTCGATGCATATTTTAAGAAATCTTTTTTATTTAACATACAGTAGTTCTTCCTTAGTTCTTAGTATTCATATATGTCAATTGACTGACCATACGATTATACTGTCTGCAAATAATATACGCAAGCAGAAGTTATTCGACGCTCTTTAATGATTCGATCATATCTATTTTTTTCATTTTCCAATGCATCACGATATTCACAATAATAGAAAAACCGATTGTAAGTAAAATACTATAGATATAACTTTTTGTATAAATCTGCCGGCCAAACATCATAATATCAAGTTCTGCTGTTAAGATGACAAACCGGTGCAGCCATATTCCAAAGAAAATACCAAAAATTGTACCGAGCACTGTCAGCATAATATTTTCCCTGAATACATACATTGATATTTCCCCATCATAAAAGCCAAGCACTTTCAGCGTCGCCAGCTCCCTCTGACGCTCACTGATGTTAATGTTATTTAAATTGTATAAAACAATAAATGCAAGCAGTCCTGCAGACACAACAAGTACATAGGTAACAATATTCATACTTGTGATCATTGATTCTATCCGGTCTGATATTGTACGCGTAAATGTGATTCCTGACACTGCATTGTTATCAAGATATTTTGCCGAAAAATCATTTTCATAAGAAATATCTTCCGGGTCTTTATTTACGACAAATATTTCATCATACTCAATATCTTTCCCAAATAATGACTGGTAGCATTCCGGTGTCATATAAACATAATGGTAATAATAATTTTCCGCAATGTGCATTACCTTAACAGGTTTATAATTTAAGCTTGAAACCTCAAGATAAATATCGTCACCCTCGGATACATCCAGCAAAGTTGCCAGCTTTTCTGAAATGATCACACCTTCATCATCTAACGTGTATTTTTGCCCGGATATACGATTCTGCAAAGATACAAATTCATCTAACTCATCCGCGTCGGATGGGATGAACAAATACGTGCTTTGCTTCTTTTCTCCATTGGCTCCACAACATGCATCAATCGTAGATTCATGACTGAGCATAGCTGCCTTTGTCGTCGACTCCTTAAGAACACTGTCTAAAACTTCCTGTTTCTCTTCATCCGTATCCGCATCGGCCAGTGTCATCTTAACCTGGTATGTATGAATGAAATTATATTGCCTGTCTCCGATCGTCATGATGGAATCTTTTACACCAAATCCAACAAGCAGTAATCCCATACAACCGCCAATGCCAAGTACAGTCATAAACAAACGTTTCTTGTATCGGAACAGATTTCTCACTGCCGCTTTATTGGAAAAATTAAGATGTTTCCATATAAATGTAATTCTCTCCAGAAAAACCCGTTTTCCGATTTTAGGTGCTGCCGGTCTCATTAATTCCGCCGGTGCGGCAAGAAGTTCTTTGTAACATGCCGCAAGCGTAGCAGCTGTGGTGCTGACAACCGCAGCGATCATTGAAATCAGAGAATATTTTAAATGGATCGGTGTCACAAAATCTGTCAATGTAACATATGCGATCTTATAGGCATTCATAATGACTGCCGGAAAAATAATCTGTCCGATCAAAGTACCGATCGTGCCGCCTAACATCGTAGCAAGAAATGCATACATGACGTATTTTGCTGCAATACTGGATTTCCTATATCCCAACGCTTTCAGTGTACCGATCTGAACACGTTCTTCTTCCACCATTCTCGTCATCGTTGTCAGACTGACGAGTGCTGCCACAAGGAAAAATATAACCGGAAAAACATTTCCAATATTTCCTATACGTTCTGAATCCTGGGCATATGCAACACAGGTAGTGATATAATTACGGTCGAGTACATACCACTCCGGTACATCAACATCAGCAAGATCTGCTTTCGCCTGGATAATGTCAGCCTTCGCATCTTCAAGCTTTTGATGATTTTCTTCATATTCGGCATCATATTCAGCCTGACCATCTGTCAGCTTTTGTTCATTTTCTTTGATCTCATTTTTTGCATCTGCCAGTTTCTTCTCATTTTTATTTATCTCTGACTGTGCATCATTTAATTTTTTCTCATTTTCTGCGATTTCGGCTTTCGCTGAATCTAAGGAGGCTTCATTTTCTGCAATAGTGTTTTGTGCAGAAGCTAATTCCTGCTCTTTCGCCGCAATGGTTTGTTTTGACTCGGTTAATACCTGTTTTTGTGCATTAAGCTTCGCCTGATTTGCATTTAATTCTGACAGGTTGTCTTCATATGCCGACATACCTGCCGTGTAGTCTGCCATGCCGCTGTCGTATGTTTTTTTCAATGCAGCAAGCTCTGCCCATTTTGCATCTAATGCCTTTTTTCCTTCTTCATAAGCCGCTTCATTTTGTAAAAGCAATGCTTCGTTTTGATCAAATTCAGCAATACCAACCTGCATCGCATCTCTTTGTGTGATCAGTTCCTGCATCTGAGTATTTAATGTCTGCCATTCTTTGCTCCCCCCTGCAAGAAGGTCCATCTGTGCCTGAAGTGCCGTTATTTGTGAATCCATTGTTGCGACAAGTGTTCTGTAACCATCGATCTTCCCACGGTTCGCTTCAAGCTCTGTTCTTGCCTGTTTTAAAGCCTCACCGGAAGCATCCAGTTCCGTCTGACTGGCATTTAAAGCATTTTCCATCTGCTCAATCCCTGATTTTAATGTTTCTAATCCGGTTTTCGCATCTGCAAGCTGCCCTGCAGCACTCTCAAGCTGCTTTCTTCCATTGTCTAATTCTGTATTATACGCTGCGATAGAAGCCTCACCATCTGAAATCTGCTGCTTCGCCTGACTGATCTGATTCTGTCCATCTGCAAGCTGTGTTTTTGCGTCTGCCAGTTCCTTTTCACCGTCAGCAACTTTATCCTTAGCTGCATCAAGCTCCTTTTCCCCATCACTGACCTGCGTTTTCGCATCTGCAAGCTCCGTCTGGCCTTCTGCAACTTCCTTCTTTGCATCTGCAAGCTGTTCCCATCCATCCTCTAATTCCTCTTTTGCATCTGCAAGTTCTTGTTCACCATCAGAAACCTCTGTCTCAGCTTCAGCTATCGCATCCTGTGCCTCACGTACAACTTCGGCATATCGTATTTCGCATCGATCCTCTGCAATATCTTTGATTTTCTGTGTTACTTCATCAACAGCATCTTCATAAGCATCACTATAACAATCCAATGCTATCGCACCATCAACAAGAACATCGATTTCCGTAAATGCTTCAAGCGTAAAATTATCTTTTGGAATAACCAGAAATCCTGACATGGAACCATTACCGATCGTGCTGGAATCCCTTGTCAGATCAAGATAATATGACGATTTTCCGAATCCGGTGATCGTATATGTCTGTGTATTGACAATGTCTTCAATTGCCTTGTCATCTCCGGAGCTGATTGTGATCTTATCTCCGATTTTATACCCATAATTTTGTTCCAAAAGCCAGTCTGCCAGACATTCTCCGGATTCCTGCGGCATCCTGCCTTCTGTCACAGTAATTTTATTTATATCTGTTGTTTCTGACATTAGCTTGATCACATGCTGCTTTTCATCTTTCTCCGTCAAAACATCATATGTATACACAGGTATCGCAGATTCTACACCTTCAATTGCAGAAATTGCGGTAACATCATCTTCCGTTAATCCTAATGTAGACAGCACTCTGATATCCATTAACTTACTGTCGTCAAAAAAGATATCCGCTGATTCCTGCATATCCGGTTCTGCTGCTTTCACCCCTGCAAAAAAAGCTGTCCCCAGCATAACGATCAGGCAAATAGATATGAATCGATTGTATGTCTTTTTTATGGACATAAAAAATTCTTTGGCCAGTGCTTTCTTTTTCATAGCAATCACCTACCATTCAATCTGTTCAACCGGTGTTGGCTCACTGTTTCGTGTAATATTCCTTACCTGTCCATTTTTAAAGCGGATTACCTGATCTGCCATCGGTGCAATTGCCATATTATGAGTAATTACAACAACTGTCATCCCTTTTTGTCTGCATGTATCCTGAAGTAATTTTAAAATGGCTTTACCTGTCTGATAGTCCAATGCTCCTGTCGGTTCATCACACAAAAGAAGTTTCGGATTCTTTGCAAGTGCCCTTGCAATAGCAACACGCTGCTGTTCCCCTCCGGATAACTGTGCAGGGAAATTCGACATTCTGTCTTGTAATCCGACATCCGTTAAAACTTCTCTCGCATCCAGCGGATCTTTGCATATCTGCAATGCCAGCTCAACATTCTCAAGTGCAGTCAGATTTTGAACAAGATTATAAAACTGAAATACAAACCCTATGTCATCTCTTCTGTATGATGTCAGCTGCCTGCTATTAAACGAGCTGATATCAACACCGTCAACGATAACGTGTCCGCTTGTAGCCTTGTCCATTCCCCCAAGAATATTCAATACGGTTGTTTTTCCGGCACCACTTGGTCCGACAATGACCACAAATTCGCCTTCGTTTATTTCAAAATCCACGCCATCTACAGCATGAATTTCGACTTCTCCCATATGATAGGTTTTTTTCACATTCTGAAACTCTACTAATCTACCCATACGTCTACCTCTGTATATAGTATATTTTGACAGTTTCCTTATATATTCAATAATACCATCTTTTTCAGGTTTATATATAAATAAAAAATAAAGTTTGTCTAAATATATTATATTTGTTTTTTTCTACATACGATCCTGTAGCTATGTATCATTTATTCTTCTCACAGGCTGCCTCTATGTTCATTAAAAAAAGAAAACAGGTTCAGATACACTGAAATTATTTTTCAATGTATCTAAACCTGCTTTTATTTAAAGTTTCGAAGCAATCATATACGCAGGCAGGAATCATTCTTAAATATTCTTAAAGTACGATCACTGCAGCATCAAGCCCCTCAACTTTTCCATCAAACGGCTCATCTCTAAGCAGATTATATTTTCCCTCATACTCACTAAAGTTTTTTGCATTACTGCTGCAATTAAAAATCAAGGCAATTGTCTCTTCGACATTTTTCCGAATCAGGACAATTGTTTCTTCCTCATCCTTTGTAATTGACCCGATCAGTTCGCCTTCTGAAATACACGCATGTTTTTTTCGAATCCAAAGCAGCTGTTTATACCATTCATACATCTCTTTGTCCTGATATTCTTCATCCCAGTACATGCCCCGCCTGCAATCCGGATCGTTTGCCCCCGGCATCGCAAACTCATCTCCATAATAAATCATAGGCATTCCCGGCAATAACAGCTGAAAAGCCGCTGCCAAATGCTGTTTTTTCTTATTGCCATTACAGAGATGTAAAAATCTTGCTGTATCATGGCTGTCAATCAGATTCCACATAAGGGGATAACATTTTTTATTTAAACGTCCCTTCAAATATCCCAGATTCTGTACAAACTGACTGACATGGATCTTCTCATCTGCCAGCAGATCGATCAGATTCAGATAAAACGGATAGTTCATGACTGTATCCCATTCATCTCCCTCAAGAAAATCTCCTGCATAATGCCAGATTTCTCCAATGATCAGCATATCCTTTTTTACAGCCTTGACCGCTCTTCTAAAATTCTTCCAGAAATAATGACTGATCTCGTCTCCTACATCCATCCGCCATCCGTCAATATCACATTCCTTAATCCAATAGCACGCAACATCCGTAAAGAATTTCTCAACTTCCGGATTTTTCAGATTTAGCTTAGGCATTCCCCCATAGTAGCCAAAACATTTGTAGTTTGGAATCTCTCCTCTTTCACTTTCAAGTGGAAATTTCTCAATATAATACCAGTCCAGATATTTTGATTTTTCTCCCTTTTCCATGATATCCTCAAATGCAAAAAATTCTCTTCCTGTATGGTTGAACACTGCATCCATGACGATTTTCATTCCACGTTTATGAGCTTCCTGCACCAGTTCCCTCAGATCCTCTGTCGTTCCAAATGAAGGATCGATCTGATAATAATCGATGATATCGTACTTATGACTTGAATATGATTTGAAGATAGGTGTCATATACAAAACATCGATTCCCAGATTCTGAACGTGATCCAGATGTTCAATAATTCCTCTGAGATCACCATGCAGATCATCCATAGACGAAATTGGTGCTTTATACCATTGTTCCTTATCTACCTGTTGTGATGCTGCAAAACGGGCCGGAAAAATCTGATACACGACCTTATTTGCTGCCCAGTCCGGCACCTCAAACATTTCCTCTTCCCGAAGATTCTGCGGGCAATCAAACATTCTGTCCCTGTTTGTGATGCATTCCTTATAAAACTCATAATTGCCGTAATATATTTTTTCACCCTGCGTGTCCGTAAATTCAAAATAATATCTGAGACATATCAGATGCATCTGAAGCTGTGCTTCATAATAATCATGAAACTGTGAAGTGGCAATCTTCTTCATCAGAATGGTCTTTTTCGTATCCTTGCGTTCCATTGGTATATACTTATCTTCACAGTGAAGGATAATCTCCTTCATGTCATCTTTTTTAACCTGCACACGTATCACAAACAGATCCTTATCAATTGCGTAACAGAATCTTTTGTCCATGTCATGATAAATTGCTGAATATTCCATAATATTTTCCCTTTACATATTCTTTCCATTCAAATATTTTCTGCTGACACATCCGTGGAAACCATGTTTCTTCCATTATGCTTAATATTATACATTCCATCCATTACTTTCGACAAGCAGAGAAAGAAAAATAATCAATCCAAATACCAAAGGATGTATCACGATAATTCTTCCATTACCCTGACACATCCTTTCGTATTGTTATTTTTGCTATTCTTCTTAATGACAGCTATGGCTTCCACATCCATGCTCACCACTTCTACCAATGTATTGTAATACATTATTTTTCAAGACAATCCGGATTGAGAAGGAAATCGTAAATATTGATTGTAAGAATTCCATATTCATCATAATTCGGCTGAACGACATCTTTGGTAATAACGATTTTCTTGAAAGAGTCGTCAATCCTTCTAAACGGTCTGATTTTCTGAATGCGCTTTGTTTCATCTGGCAGCGAATATGCCGACTGGATATAGTATCTGACCGATCCCATATTACAAACAAAATCAACTTCTAGCTGCTTACGGGGCACTTTCCCATCCTTATCTTTTTCTGCAATCGGGATAACACCTACATCGACGCTGTAGCCTCTCATACGCAGCTCATTGTAAATTACATTCTCCATAGAATGAGTCTGCTCAAACTGACGAAAGTTAATTCTTGCGTTGCGAAGTCTAAGATCAGAGAAATACCCCCATATAACATATACTCAGAAAGCCCCATATATTTGTCGCCATTGTAAACATTCATAAACTCTGCAAAGCTCAAATGGTACATATGAATGCGAATACCGGTAATCACCTTAATTAATCCATTATGCTTTCTTTTTATCAGTTTGTCCAAATAGAAATCTCTGCTAATTTCCATACAGCAAGCCTCCTTGGAATAGATTTTTGCAACTTTTCACATTTTTCTATTTCAAAGTCTTCTTATAGTATATGCAAGTCATTGTCATTTTTATATTTTTATGGTGCTAGCAAGCACTATAAAATAAAAAAGCAGCAATGACTTTTTCAATCATTACTGCTTCGAACTGATGTTCCCATAGTAAGCGAGACACACACAAGTTCAGATTTTATCAATCTGCTTAAAAAGTTGAATGAAAAATACACAGAGGGTGATATCATTCGAATTGTTTGCGACAATCATTCTGCTCATAAATCAAAGGAAACCACAAACTTTCTTGCAACATGTCCGGAAGGACGTTTTGTATTAAGTCGTATTTTTTGTATGCGGTGTGATCAGTTTCTGTTCCTGATCTATGATGATCGCCATAGTTTTTCCCCTTCCGCACCAAACTTATTTCCGATAAAATACCTTTGCCTCGTAAGGTCTTAAATAGATGCCATTTTCTGTTTTTACCACATCGTCATAATTGCTGATCAGGACTTTCTCGTCCCCGGTAAAACCGTCTTCCAGGGTAAAATCCATCTCCTGCTCCCTGAAATTGCAGACCACAAACAGTTTCTCATCTCCAAGTGTTCTAGTGTACGCAAACACATCCGGGTGTTCAATCGCCTTACTCTTGTATACACCATACACAATAATCTCCATCTGATGACGCAGTTCGATCAGTTCCTTATAATAAGAAAATATAGAATCCGGATCGTTTACCTGTGCTGCCGCATTGATCTTTTTATAATTCTCATTGACAGAGATCCACGGTGTTCCTGTCGTAAATCCCGCATTGTCACTGTCATCCCAGTGCATCGGGAATCTTGCATTGTCACGACCGATGGCATTGACAAATTTTAACATGGTCTCCTCGTCTAAAATGCCGCCCCCGACAAAATCACGGTATGCATTTTTGATCTCAATATCGCGAAAATCCGAAAAATCCCTGCATTTCCGGTTTGTCATTCCAAGTTCCTCGCCCTGATAAATATAAGGTGTTCCCTTCATAAAATGCAGACAGGTTGCAAGCATTTTTGCAGAGATCTCACGATACTCCTCGCTGTCATTTCCAAATCTTGACACGGCTCTTGGCTGATCGTGGTTATCCCAGTAAAGGCTGTTCCATGCCACACCTTCAAGTCCGTCCTCCCACTTCTGAAATACTTTTTTGAGCTCCACCAGATCAAAACTGCCGTCACTCCATTTGCCATACTGTGTCTGTCCGAGATTGACATGCTCAAATGTAAAGATCATATCCAGCTCATTTTCGTTTGTCCCGGCATAGCGTTTCGCATCTTCAACGCCTGCTCCGGCACCCTCGCCGACTGTCATCCAGTCAAATCTGGAGATTACCTTTTCATTCATCTCTTTTAAATACTCATGCACACGCGGACCATTGTTGACATAAGGAGAAAAATCCCCGAATTTTTCATTGCCATGCACTACACCGTCCGGGAAACGCTGGTCTTTTGATATCATCGTAATGACATCCATACGGAATCCGTCGATGCCGCGCTCACCCCACCAGGTCATCATGTCATAGACTTCCTGTCTGAGTTTTGGATTTTCCCAGTTGAGATCCGGCTGTTTTTTGGAAAACATGTGAAGATAATACATATCTGTTGTCTGATCATACTCCCATGCGGATCCGCCAAAACAGGAACCCCAGTTATTCGGTTCTTTTCCGTCCTTTGCCTCGCGCCAGATATAATAATCACGGTACGGGTTATCCTTATTTTTTCTGCTCTCCACAAACCACCGGTGCTCATCGGAACTGTGGTTGACGACCAGATCCATGACGATCTTAATGCCAAGTTTGTGTGCCTCGGCAAGCATTTCATCGAAATCTTCGAGTGTACCAAACTCCGTCATGATATCCCTGTAATCACTGATATCGTAACCGTTGTCATCGTTCGGGGACTGATAGACCGGGGATAACCAGATCACGTCAATTCCCAATAATTTTAAATAAGACAGCCGGCTCTTAATGCCGCGAAGATCGCCGACACCATCACCATTGCTGTCCATAAAGCTACGCGGATAGATCTGGTAGACTACCGCTTCTTTCCACCACTTTTTTTCTTCCATAGGAATCCTCCATTCTTGCGCCGGTTTTGCGCATGCACTATTTACCTTCCTGCTATATACCTGGCTCATATACTTATTGAATTAAGTCGTCTCCCTTACTACAAGTGATACCGGCAGAGTAGTGCGGTTCGGCACAAGTTCCCCATTGCCGGAACGGACGAGCAGTTCCACCGCCATTTTAGCAGATCGGTGCTATATGCAATGCACTGGGTAAACTGTTTCCCTGCGCTCCATTTATTATTATTTCCGTCTGCCGTGTAGAAAAATATCACCGTATCTTCCGGCAGTCCGAGCATCTTACGATCATTTACAATACCGCTTTCGGAAAACATCGTACCGGTCTCATCCGGGAAAAGTACATCATCCTTCTGTTCCCAGTGCAGTAAATCCCTGCTTACTGCGTGTCCCCAGCTCATATTTTCCCACTGCACATCAAACGGGTGGTTTGCTCAGCGGCTATAAGCCTTTGTTACCGGCCAGCGCCTAAAGACGCTGGCTTTCACTTTCGTTCAAGCTACTAATGCCTTTGACTCGTCGCTGCCCTTAAAAGGGCATTTGTATTACTAGCAACCCTTAAAAGGGTCTTCGTATTCTTTTACACTTAATTTATCCAAAGCTATATCATGTTTTTCCTGCTCTTTGATGTATTTCTTTATTGTTGCTTCATTTAATCCTACTGTACTCACATAGTATCCTTCTGCCCAGAAATGTCTATTTCCATATTTATACTTTAAGTTTGCGTGCTTGTCATATATCATTAGTGCACTTTTTCCTTTTAAATATCCCATAAACTGTGATATACTATATTTTGGTGTGAATACAATATGATATTTACACATCCATTTTGTATGTGCCATAGAATTTGTTTGATTTGCCATTAAAATCACCTTTCCTTTCGTTAAATAGTAGCCTGAACAACTCTATTTTAGCGGAAAGGTGATTTTTTTGTATAACAAATTTGTTGCACCACCCGCATAGCAGGTGGTTTATTGTTTCGCACATCTCCATTTCTCCGTTGGGAGAAACTCCGATGCACTCAACAGGCTAAAGCCCATAACGAAAAGAAGTTCCTGCAGGAACTTCTTTCACCACAAATCATATTCATATTTTCGAGGGCAGTCCGGTTAACAAAATTTTCAAAATAGGGATACAAACCCCTTTCCAAGTCCAGCACCCCCTTGATTTTCAGGCATTTCAGACAAAAGTGCGGATTCTGGGCAAATTATAGCATATTGTTGCAAGTCTATTCTTACAATTCCATCAGAA
>OLZW01000225.1_pt1 | contig 49955 bp, 52 predicted proteins | sample 1674281 | NCBI WGS metagenome assembly OLZW01 (sample SAMEA103958157, study PRJEB25191) | human gut metagenome | biome: human-associated habitat [ENVO:00009003]; feature: intestine environment [ENVO:2100002]; material: feces | place: Germany | collected 2013/2015
GCAGGCCCATCCATGCGTAGGTGCGCAGCAGGAAGTTCATCCACATGGGCAGCATCACCAGCATCAGCATGATGTGCTGCTTGTTGACGCGCAGCCGGGAGAGGAAGTACCCCACCGGGAACGCGAGGATGAGGCAGACGACCGTGGCAATAAGGGCCAGCAGCAGGCTCCGGGCAAACACCGAACCATAGCCGCTGATGCCCACCAGATTATCCAGCGTAAAGCTGCCGCTGGCATCGGTCAGGGCGTAGTACACCACGATGAACAAGGGCACCACTGTGAACAGTACCATCCATACAAAGTACGGATAGGCCAGCTTCTTATCGTAAATCTTCATGCAGCCTCACCCCTCTGAACGCGCCATGATGTGGATCTCGTTGGGGCCGATGCGCATACCGATGGTCTCACCGGGCGTGCAGGCGCGGGTGGAGTGGATGAGCCACTCACGGCCCTCGCACTCGACGTGCATCTCGAAGTGGACGCCCTTGAAGATGACGTCATTGACGACGCCCACCAGCTGGCCCTCCACCGGGGAGACCACCTCGATGTCCTCGGGACGGACGACCACCTGCACGCTCTGCTCCCGGGAAAAGCCGCGGTCCACGCAGGGGAAATCCACGCCCGAGAAGGAGACGAGGAAGTCGCGGTGCATCACGCCGTCCACGATGTTGGAGTCACCGATAAAGTCTGCCACGAAAGCGTTCTTCGGCTCATTGTAGATGTCCTCGGGGGTGCCGATCTGCTGCACCTTGCCGCCGTTCATGACGACGACGGTGTCGGACATGGTCAGGGCCTCTTCCTGATCGTGGGTGACGTAGATGAAGGTAATGTTCATCTCGCGCTGCAGACGCTTCAGCTCCAGCTGCATCTCCTTGCGCAGCTTGAGGTCCAGTGCGCCCAGAGGCTCGTCCAGAAGCAGGATCTCCGGCTCGTTGACCAGACTGCGTGCGATGGCCACGCGCTGCTGCTGGCCGCCGGACATCTGGCCGATGCTGCGGCGCTCGAAGCCTTTCAGGCCCACGACCTCCAGCATATCCCGCACCTTGCGGCGGATGGTCTCTTCGTCCATCTTCTTGAGGCGGAGGCCGAAGGCTACATTCTCGAAGACGTTCAGATGAGGGAACAGCGCGTACTTCTGAAACACGGTGTTCACCGGACGCTTGTAGGGCGGCACGCCCGTGATGTCCTCGCCCTTCAGCAGCACCTTGCCGGAGGTCGGCTCCAGAAAGCCTGCGATGAGGCGGAGGGTGGTGGTTTTGCCGCAGCCGGAGGGTCCCAGCAGCGTCACAAACTCTTTGTCATGGATGTCGAGGTTCAGCCCATCCAGAATGCGCTGACCATCAAAGTCCACTACGATGTCTCGCAGTGAAACGATCACCGAGTTGTTCATTTTTTCCTATATCCTCCTTGTAACTCAGATACGAAAAAAGAAGGGGTCTTTCGCCCCATCCCTCTTTCGCACTAGGGTGACTTTTCCCCGCACAACATCCATGACGACCGTAACATTGCGCAGTTATTCTGCCCTTTCTTGTCTATCTTAAACAATCTTTGTCAAAATGTCAATCGCTCTGCTGATGTTTGCCGAAACTTTGACCTGCATCCATCCATCTCTCGCTGCAACAAAAAAGCTCTCCCAAAAGGAGAGCCGGCGCGCGGGCGCCTGAGCGGGCAGGGATGCTGCCCGGGAAAAGCCTATTTTAACTGCTCTGCGGTCTGACAGAGTGCCGCCACGGTCTGGCCGTCCACGGCGTAGACCGAGTCGTCCCCCGACACCATCATGTAATAGCCGTCGGTGCCGATGGCGTAGGTCAGGACAGCCGTGCCGTCTGCTGTTGTCACCTCCGCCGTCACCAGCGGGTCATCGAAGCCGCAGGCGGAGGAGTCTGCGGCGGTGTCCTGCCCGGTGACATAGCTGGCCAGCGCGGCCAGCAGGGCATCCGTCTTGTCGGCATCCAGTGCAGCATCCGGCGCATCTGTAAGCCGCCAGACGGTCTGATAGGTCGTGCTGTCGGCCCCGGTGGGCTGAGAGACTGCCTGCAGACTGACCACCTCGCCGCTCTGGAGGGTATAGCGCAGGGCCTCGATGTCCGAGACGGTGATGCCCGCCGGGCTGAACGCCCCGAACAGCCCGGCTTTGGTCTGTTCCATGCAGCGGAACTTGGCCGCGTCCACAGCGTAGACCGTGTCCTCCCCGTTCCGGCGGACGTAGACGTCGCCGGTGACAGGGTTCTCCGCCCCTACCGTGAGGGTGGTGCGCTCCCCCGCCGCCGTCACATTCACGACAAGCCGGGGCGCATCGAAGCCGTAGTCCTCACCGGGCTGTGCCTCGAGCTGGCGCTTTGCCCTCATATCTGCCAGCGCGGTGCGGATGGTGTCGCAGGCAGAGTCGTCCAGATGGTAGTCCGGGTCCTCGGCCAGCGTCCACCCATCGCCGGGCAGAAGGGTCAGGGTCTCTCCTTCATACTGGACTGCCACCTGTTCCAGCGTGTCTCCGGTCACGTCCAGCAGGGGGATGCTCCCGTCCTTAGCCTCGCTGGCGGCCTGTTCGGCTTTCCGGTTCGCGTGGGTCAGCAGGGCCAGCGCCGCCCCGGCGGCGAGGACGAGCACCAGCAGGAACGCAAGAGTGCGCTGTTTTGCTTTCATCGCCCTGCCTCCTTTATCTGCGGCGGCGCAGCAGTACGACCACTGCACCCAAGGCCAGCACAGCCGCCGGAAGGATGAGAACGAACACCAGCCCCAGCGCGGCGGCGGTGTGGTTCGGGATGGTGATGGGCGCGGCCTCCAGCGCCTTGGACTCCACGAGGGTCGTCCCCTCCTGCCCGGCTAGAGCGGCCGCACAGCCCTGTAAGAAGGTCACGTTGCCGGGGACGGTCTGGTAGACGGCCTCGTTGTCCATATTGCCGCAGTTGACCCAGATGACCTCAGCGCCGGTGGCGTTGTTGGAGGCGTAAGCCGCCAGCGTGAAGGGGCCGTCGGGGTCGCCCTCCTCCTGCCCGGCTGTGGTCATCTCGTAGCCTGCCGTCTTGCTGTAGGAGCTTTCCGAGCTGACCAGCAGAGGCTCGGAGGTGACGCCCTCTGTCTCGGTGAGGGTAATGCCCTGCGCCATCTGAAGCAGCACCCGGCGGCTGGTGTCGATGCCGTCCAGTGTGCCGCTCCCGGTGTCTTCGGCGTAGTCGGGCAGCAGATAGTAGGGGTAGCCGCTCAGGGAGTGGCCGCTGTCCCCCTCCACCACAAGGCCCGGCGTCCGGCTCAGGCCGAACTCGGCCATCAGGGCGTCGAGGTTTGGGGTGGAGTAGTAGCTGTCGGTGGTGAGCATCAGGCGTCCGCCGCTTTTCAGATAGGCGCGGAGGGCCGACATCTCATCCACGAGACTGCCCGCCGCTGCAAAGTCCTGCTGCGGGGTGTTGACGATGAGCAGGTCGCAGTCGTCAGGGATGGCATTCGTCAGCAGGTCGAGGGGGCTGACCGCGAGGTTCTGGCCCTCCAAGGCGTCGATGAGGGTGTCCGTCAGGGCCTGCTCGCCGTGGTTGGTGGTGTAGTAGGTGTGAAGCGTCTCGCCGCTGGTGACGCGGTAGATGGCAGCGGTGAGCTTGTTTTCGCCGCCGAAGGTCACGCTGTAGCTGCCGGTGGCGTAGTAGTCGGAGTAGTCGTAATCGTAGAGGTCCGATGCTTCCAGCACGACGCTCTTCTCCCCCGAGACGAGGATGAGGCTGCCGTTCTCCGCCGACTGAACGCCATACTGGGCTGCAAAGGTCGGGTAAACAGCAGGGTCTTTCCGCTCCCACCGGATGTGGCTGCTCTCGGAGGCGTAGCGGTCCAGCAGCTTTGTGAGGATGGCGTCCTCGCTGCCCGTCTCGGCCAGATAATAGATGTTCACATCCTGCGTAAGGCCCCGGGCGATCTCCTTGGAGCTGTCGCTGAGGGAGTAAAGCCCCGCCTCCGAAAGGTCGAACTCGGTGTACTTCGCCGGGACAGCCCGGACGATGAGGTTGAGCAGGACAGCCAGCAGGATGGCCAGCACGGTGAAAGAGGCGGCGTATATGCCGCTTTTCAGGCGGAGGCGCTCCAGCGGGCCTGCGCTCTTTTTCTCGAATTTCTTCATGGTCAGTCCCCCTTTCAGTTCCAGCGGCGCTTCTCGATGCCCTGCGCCGTAAAGAAGAGGAAGAGCACCGCCGTCGTCAGATAATAGACCAGCGTGGGGATGGAGAAGCTGTTGTTGACGAACTCTTCAAAGGGCGCAAAGAGGCAGAGGGCGCTCAGCACGGCGCTGAAGGCCTCGGTGAGCCATGTGCTGCGCAGGAGGAACAGCGCGCTCAGACCGGCACAGAGGGCCGCGAACACAAAGCAGCCCAGCGTAAAGCTCCGGGTGCGCAGACCCAGTGCAAGGGATGCCCCCGCCGACAGGGCCGTAAAGACCACCAGTGCCACCGCGCTGCCCGCGTTGAACATACTGCGGAGGCTGGGCATCATATAGGCCAGCAGCAGGGCCGAAAAGCCCATGACCGCCGCGATGATCTGGTTCTCTGTGAGGCCGGAGCAGAACTCACAGACCGCAATGGCCGCACAGCCCAGCAAAAAATAGCACAGAAGTGCAGCAAAATTCGCACCGCAGGCCGAGGCCGTGCTGCCCAGCAGCCAGAGCACCACGATCATAACGCCGTCGGCCAGACAGGGCAGCGCGAATACGGTGCAGAGAGCCAGATACTTGCCCGCCACGATGCCCCACACCGACACCGGGCTGGTGAGGAGCAGCTGGTCGGTGCGGGCGCGGCGCTCCTCGGCCAGCGAGCGCATGGCCAGCACCGGAAAATAGAGCAGAAGCATAAAAATTGTGCGGTAAAGCGTATAATAGCCGAAATCCGTCAGACCGTAGCCGAGGTTCAGCGCCAGAAAATAGATGCCGGAGGCCGCCAGCAGAAAGGCTGTGAGCACATAGCCCATCATGCCGTGGAAAAAGCTGCGCAGCTCCCGCTTGTAGATGGCAAACATCGTCAGTCCTCCTTTTTGTCCGAAGCCGCTTCCGGAGCCGTCAGCGCAAGGAAAAGCTCTTCCAGATCCCGCTGCTCTTCCGTAAGGTCCACCACAGCGGCCAGATGCCCCTGCGACAGGATGAGCGCCTTATCGCAGACGGCCTTTACTTCGCTGAGGATGTGGCTGGACAGGATGACCGTGTGGGTGCGGCCCAGCTCCCGGATGAGGCGGCGCAGCTCGATGACCTGCGCCGGGTCGAGGCCCACCGTCGGCTCGTCCAGAATGATGAGCTTCGGGCTGCCCAGCAGCGCCTGTGCCACGCCTACCCGCTGGCGGTAGCCCTTCGACAGGCTGCGGATGAGTCGGGGCAGGACGTCTTCCAGCCCGGTGCGGCGGGCGGCAGACTGCACCTGTGCGGGGCGGTCGGCTTTCTTCACACCCTTCAGCTCCGCGGCAAAGTCGAGATACTCGGCCACCGTCATCTCCGGGTAGAGGGGCGGCTGTTCCGGCAGGTAGCCCACGCAGGCCTTGGCGGCGTCGGCTTCCTCGGGCAGCGGGTGGCCTGCTACCGTCACCTGCCCCTCGGTGGCAGCGAGATACCCGGTGAGGATGTTCATGATGGTAGATTTGCCTGCGCCGTTCGGGCCAAGCAGGCCGTAGATGACGCCATCCTCCACCGTGAAGGACACATCGTCCACGGCGAGGCGGCTGCCATAGCGCTTCGTAAGGTGGGATACTTCTATCACAAAAAACGCTCCTTTTTTCAAGAAGTTATTGGGAATGTCTGCATCATTCTAGCCCGAAAATGTGTCAGAAATAAGATAAACCTGTGTGTGTTTCCAAATATTGCTTTTCTGGCGCTGTTTCGGCATTTTCTGCGCCCGGACGCAAAAAGAGCGCCGCTCCCCGCAAGGGGAACGACGCTCTTGGATGACCAGTAATCGATGCAATTACTTACGGCCGAAGCGCTTGTTGAAGCGCTCAACACGTCCGCCGCTGTCAACCAGCTTCTGCTTACCAGTGTAGAAAGGATGGCACTTGGAGCAAACTTCGACGTGGATCTCGGGCTTGGTGGAACGAGTCTTGATCACGTTGCCGCATGCGCAGGTGATGGTGCAGTCAACGTAATTCGGATGGATACCCTGTTTCATTCTTTTCACCTCATTTCTGGTTCTGACGTATCGGGGCCATATTATAATGTATGTGCCCATCACAACCTTCAATATCGGCTACCCCCTCGAGCGGCCTTGGAAACGATTGCTTTAATATTATAGCACTCTCCGAAAAAAATGCAAGAGGTGATTTGAGATTTTCTTCCCTTTTTTCAGAAAAGTCCTTCTCTCCCCAGCTTTTTCGATAAGAAAACAGACCCGGCAGCATTTGCCGGGCCTGTCTCTGATTCCTCCAGCCTTGTCCGGGGTGGGCATCCCGGCTCCCGCAGGGCAAGCTGCCTTTCCGCTGAAAGCAGCCAACGAAGCCGGAAACCCGGACAAGGCTTATCTACATCGCATCCGAAAGACACGATGAAACAAATTTACTGGACAAAGTAAATGCCGTCGGCACCCTCCACATCCGAGATGGCGACCATGAGCAGCTCGTCCTCGTCCGTCCAGGTAAAGATGCAGGCGTAGCGCAGCTCCTCGCCGTTGTAGTCGAAGATGACGCCCACGCTGCCGTCGTCGAGATACTGGTAAGTGCCGTTCAGCGTGCCGCCGCCTTGGATCATCTTTGCGCCGCCTGCGGCATCAAAGGTGAACTGCAGCGTACCGCCGTATGCCGCCAGAGACTCGTCCATCTCGGCCTGAGTCATCTCGCCGCCGTCGATGTAGCCGCCGGCAAACGACCAGACCGTGTTGCTCATGTCCGGCGTGTCTGCCTGCGGAAGCTCCCACAAAGAGTTTTCCTCCTCCAGCACAGCTGCCGTAGGGGCCGCATCCACAGAGATGGCCGGCGCGGCCAGCACCGGTGTCGAAAGCGAAGCCAGAAGTGCCGCGCCGAGTGCAAGAGAAGTAATACGTTTCATAAAACTTTTCCTCCTTGTGCGATATTCGGAGAGCACATTTTGTCTGGTTCCAGTATACTCTTTTCTGCCCCTGCGGCGGGCAGTCTGACACGATTCGCCCCAAAACTGCTCTCAATCGACCCGGTTCACAGGGAAACGCGGAGAATGAAGCGCCCCTCCTGCACCGAAAAGTCCGAAAGCCCCTTGTACTTTTCTACGATGGCGCAGATGCTACGCACACCGATGCCGTGTCCTTCGGCGTTGGTCACCGGCAGGCCGTTTTCAAACTGTATCCCCTCCGGACAGGGATTGACGAACTGCAAAAAGAGATGCCCGTTCTTTTCCCGGGCAGTAACTTCAATGTATGCAGGGCCATTCTCCGCTTTCATCCTGCGGCAGGCCCGGAGCGCATTTTCCAGCGCATTGGAGAGCAGCACGCAGAGATCTGTCTCAGCCACCGAGATAAGCTGCGGGATATGAGCCTGAATGTTGAGCGGCACACCGCAGCTCTCCGACCGGCCTGCAAAGGACGAGAAGATGAGGTTCGCCGTCTCGTTCTCACAGTAGATCGTCACCTTGCTGGCCTCGATCTCTGTGCAGATGCTCTGAATGTACTCCTGCGCCTGCTCTCCCCTGCCGTTCTCGATGCAGGCGGAGATGTATTGCAGATGGTGGCGCAGGTCGTGGCGGTAGGCGCGGGTCTGCTGCTGCGAGGTGCGCAGCGCTTCGATCTCCCGCACCGCCTGGCCGACCTGCAATTTGAGGTTGTTCCGGGTCTGTTCCAGCTGGCCGCGGGCGCTCTCCTCCGCCGAGAACCGGAAGATGAAAACGATATACATCACGCTGCTCACAAAGAACATGAACTCCACCGCTGCCTGATTGCCGTCGGCGAGGAGACTCGTATAAATGCGGGTCACATAGTCAGAAAGGTAGCCTGCCAGCGGCACCACGCCGAACTGCAGCTGCATAGAGCGCGGATACCGGGCAAAGCTGCGGGCCGACGGCGCGACATAGCGCAGCAGGGCGGCCAGAAGCGGCAATGTGACCAGCATCTCAATGGCAGGCTGCAGCCAGTCGGCGGGGGTCGGCATCAGCGCGACCACCAGAAGCGCCGCCCAGCGCCGGAGCTGACAGCACAGGTATGCTGCAAAAACGGAGATGGTGGGCCAGAGCCAATCTCCGCTGAGGACGCCGAGGACGGCGGCAAGGGGCAGATGGGTCGTAAAAGGATACAGCTCCTGCATCGCATCCCAGCTTGCCCCGAAGGTGATGGCCCCTTGCAGCAGGAGAATGGCGGCTGTACCGACTGCCAGCACGATGCGGTTCCGTTTCGTCCAGCAGATGTCGCAGAAGGATGCCGAGAGCACGATGCCGAACAGGGCCACGACGATGCCGTTCGGCACGGTAAGTACGTTCATTACAGGACCGCCTTCTTTCTGTCAAAAATATAGCTCAGGTAGCGGTTTTTCAGCTCCGAGTATTTTCCGTGGGGCACCGGCACCTCGGCCCCGTCCTGCATCGTGATGGAGCGGGCTGCGATGTTGGCGATGTACTCCATATTGATGAGGAAGGAGCGGTGGGGGCGGAGGAAGTTCGGGTAGGGCATGAGCTGATCGCAGAGGTCGTCCAGCCGACCCATGCTCTCCAGCACGACCCCGCTGTTCAGGTGGAAGGTGAGCGTCCTGCCCATCACCTCGCAGTAGACCAGCTTTTCCAGCTCCACCCGGACGATGCCGCTCTTGCTGCGGAGGATGAGGCTGTGGGTCTGCTCTTTGCTGCAGGCGGCACAGGCCGAGTCCATCAGGCGGAAAAAATCCTCCTGCCGGATGGGCTTGAGCTGGTAATACCACGCATCCACCGCATAGGACTCCACCGCAAACTCCGGGCTTGCGGTGAGGAAGATGATCTTTACGTTGGTGTCGTGCTCCCGAACCTCCCGGGCCGCCGTCATCCCGTTCTCGCCCGGCATCAGAATATCCAGCAGCATGATGTCGAAGCGTTCGCCCTTCTCGATGTCTGCCATCAGCTCCACCGAGCTTTGGTAGGATGTATGGACAAATTCCTGCCCGCGGGCAGCGGCATATTCTTTCAGCAGCTCTTCCAGCTGCGCGATCTCTGCGGTTTCGTCGTCACAGAATGCGATTTTCAGCATAAGGGGATTTACACAGTCCCTTCTCTTGTTTATTTCGTATTTCTTCTACTCCTTATAGTATAGAGATTCTGTGGGTGTTCGTCAAGCCGCGTTGGCAGACTCTCCTCGAGATTGCCGGGCTGATTGCTTGCCGCCTGCGGGCAGCCGTGCTGTTCGACCCCTCTTCTCCGCAAGATAAAAAATGACCCCAAGCATAAGCTTGGGGCCATTTTTTATGCGGGAGAAGGGGGTCGAACACTCCACAGCTTTTTCTAACGGAAGTCATCGGGAACTTTTCGCCAGATACACAGCTTTCCCTCACAATGCGTTCCTAACCCCTAACAAGCTGTTTTCCGCACTGAAAAATAAAAGTGGGTTACAAAAACGGGTTACTTTTCCGATTGCGAATTTTCCAAGATCTGAGAAAAGCGATTTTCCAGTGCCTGTGCCGTCTGCTGCGTTTCGCCTCGAAGGAGATGTGCATACACCCCGAACGTGTCCATCTGCCGCGAATGCCCCACAACCGACTTCACGGTGCCCTCTGGCAGTGTTTTTGCCACGCTAACGAAGGTATGGCGCAGATTATAAGGCGGAATATGCGGGATGCTATGGGCATCACAGTACCGGCTCCAACAACGATAATAGTGTTGTTCGTTCAAAATACAGAAAACGCTTTCCTCCTGCCCTGTCAGCTTGCGTTGAGCACTCAGGATTTCCTGCATTCGTGTTGTCATCGGAAGAGAGCGTATCGCATTGTCGTTTTTACCGTGCGTTTCTTCTCCGAACACATTGATAGAACGGTGGATCTGAATCATCCCGTCTTGAATATCGTCCCAACGAAGGCCGAGCAGTTCGCCGGGGCGGAGGCCGGTCACTGCACTGAATCTATAAGCATTTATGTAAGGGTCTGTAACCTCTTTCCTCCGCCAAGTCGTCGTATCAACAGAAAACAACAGCTTCAGGTGCTCTGGCTGTAAGATCGCCTTTTCCGTTGTTCTGGCCCCTTTGGGAACGCGCAGCGTCTCAGGCAGCAGCGTTGACATCTTATTCAGGCGAAGCCACTTGCAAAAGGCCCGCAGGTCAACACAAAGATTTTGCAGGTACTTTTTGCTTCTGCCCGCAGCGAACGCCTTGTTTACCACGGCTTGCAACTGAGCCTCTGTCAGATTTTCGACCTTAACGCGGCCTATCTCCGGCTGCACGCGGGTCCGCCACCGACTGTCTATCGGACGCCAGTTGGAATAGCTGGTCGTCGTCTTGACCTCTTCCAACCACTGCGTGTAGGCCTTTTCTACTGTGATACGGGTGTTGATGATGCCTTCATCCAGCCATGCGTCCGCCTTGCGGTTTGCTTCCCGCTGGCCGGTGCGGCCGGGCTTTGCGCTGGTGAAGGTCTTGCGAACGCCATCCTTCTGCACCTTGATCTGCCAGCGGTTCTGATTCGGAAGCCAGACAGCGGTATTCGTACGTCGCCCCATAATACACCTCCGTTTGGGTACACTTTGACAAGCCTGCCCGGAGGTGGTACAATACAGGTGTTCATGTTGGATTGTACCCTCTGGGGCAAGCCACTCTATAAACGCTCTCGGTGTTACCAGCACCGGGGGCGTTTTTCATTGCTGCCCGCCCATGTTCCAGCATGGGTGGGCTTTTTTACTGTTTCGCCTTTTCAATAGCGCTGATAATTTTTCTCAAGATAAAAATTATCAGTGAAATCGGAACAAATATCATCAAAAAAACAATAACAACCGAAACAAACAAAATAGCGCCACTTGCTATATTCTCAGAAATACCAACATACATCGTCAGAATTGCGAATGCAGCTGCCGGAATAAACGCAAACCAATATGGACTAACTGCTTTATGGCTTGTTTTTTCTCCGGTTTGCAATTCCATATTGTAAGTTTTTTTATCTTTCATATCCATCCTCAAAAATCGTTCAATTCACTTGATGTTTTGCCTGTTCTTTGAGTTTCAGGGATTCACGATACTGTTCCGCCGGGGCGAGCTCTACGAACTCAACCGACTTATCATAGTTATCCTTAATCACCTGTTTGATTTCGTCCAAAGAGACGTTGAAGAACTCGCGGCGCTGGTTAACAAAATTCAATTTACGATCAGCAAAGGCGTTGTGAAGCGCAGCTTCCAGTTTGGGGGCATCGTTGGAGAAGATCATCGCATGTACATCGAAGTTAAACGGCACTGATGCATCACCCAGTTCATCCACACGATCCTGCGGGTCAAGGCGGCGTGTCATGCCAATTTTGTAGACATTTTCGCCAAAGGCACCAATGTTGGAAATGACATACACATAACCGGCACGCTGGTTTGCTTCGCGGTAATCAACATCCGCAAATTCCTTATCAATCTTATCAAGCTGCGCCATGAGCTCTGCCTTTTTCTCCTCAATGGCCGCGCGATCAGCATCCGATGCCGCTTCAAGCTGTGCATTGATACGCTGCAATGCATTCTGGTAATGCTGCTGTTCTTTTTCCAGCTTTTTGCGTTCCTCCTCAATTTCCTTTGCCAATTTGGCTTCCTCGCGCATTCTGGCACGTGCTTCCTTCTGCTCTTCCTTTTCCTGCTGCTTTTTCTGGGCATATTCAAAAGCAAGATGAAGTTCCTCGATTTTTAGGCGGTAGTATTGCGGCTGGATGCTGACTTCCATAATGGTTCCCAGCTTGGAAATTGCTTCCCTAGAGGCAGTAATACGCTTTTCACTGGCTTCGATATTATTGTATTTGACGTGTTCAATTACATCATCGCATTCAGAATTGAATGCACGAAGGAGAAGTTTCTGCATATCAGAGACCATCTTCTTGCCTTTAGACGCATTTCCATTGACTGTCCAGTTCATATTTCCGCTGACAGCCGTTTTCGCTTTGATCATATCTTTCTGTTTGGCACGAATTTCCAAAAGGTGCGCCTTATACTCGTCTGTATTCATAAAAGCGTACCGAGGGGTATAAAGGCCAAAACTCTGCATCAGAACTTCTTCATTCGTTTCAATGAGCTGGTCTTTTGCCTGTTGAAGTTCTTCCAAGGCATCTTTCAACTCGCTGTTGCGGCTTTCAAGGTTTTCTTGGACACGAGCGAGTTCTTCACGCGAAGCTTTGATTTCACGATTGATGTCGTCCAGTGTGCGGCTCTCGGATGGCATTGCGTCCCGCAGACTCTGCATTTCCGCATTCAGCCGCGCAATTTCTTCTTTTTCCTTTTTGCCAAATAAAGACATTTTACAATTCCTCCTCGTCATTTTATCGGAACACCTTCCGGCACTCCACAGCCAATCCTGCAATCCGCACCGGCGAGCGATTTTTTCACCCCACCCAGTGCGTCCAGCCCACGGCCTTGCCCTCAATGTGTACCTCTTCCAGCTGGGAGCCGGTGTAGATCATGGGCGCATAAGCCGGGTTTGCGGGCATCAGGGTCAGCGTGCCGGGGTTGTAATATACCCGCTTGAGGGTGGCTTCGCCATCAATGCGCACCGCCGCAATCTCTCCGTTCTCTACCTGTGGCTGTATACGGATATACACCACATCTTTATCGTGGATGCCGGCATCCACCATGCTGTCACCGTGGCAGGTGAGCGAGAAGTCGCACCGGATGGATTCCGGCACATCCACCATCTTTTCAATGTTCTGCTCTGCTGTGATGGGTTCCCCGCAGGCAATGCTGCCGATCAGGGGGATCTTCTTCATCTTCGGCATCGGCTCAAAGCCCGGCGGGATGGGAGCGGAAGAGGCAGAGTGCTTCGGCGTCACTGGGTCAGCTATTTTTATATCTGTGCGGCCATACAAGTAGTTCATATCAACATTAAATAAGTCGGCGATTGTCTCCATCGTTTCAAACCCCGGCTCACGTTCACCACGTTCATACATGTTGACACTGCTCTTTGACAATTTCAGCTCATCAGCCAATCGCTGCTGCGACCATCCAGCTTCGCGCCGTAATGACTTCAGCCGTTCTGCAAAGGTTGCCACTGAATCACCTCCTATTATTATGGTTTAATAATAGCACAGAACGTGCACAAGTGCAAGCACAAAAAGTGCACTATCGTTGTAAGCACATTTTGTGCACAATGCGAATGGATTTCCCTTTGTGTTTCGAGTACAATAAGTGCACAGAAAGGAGGTGGCATTCCAAATGGATAACAAAGCTATCGGCCAGAAGCTTCGTGCTTTACGCGGCACCTTGGATGCAAAATCCGTTGCAGATGCGCTTGAAATTAGCACATCTGCGCTCTTTATGTATGAGCGCGGCGAACGCATTCCCCGAGATCAGGTCAAAAAGCGCATTGCCCACTACTTCGGCAAAACCGTCGAAGAAATTTTTTTCGCCGAATGAGCACATATTGTGCTTGAACAACATTTTCAAAGGAGGTGAACCACATGGATCACTACCCGCGCACACCCGAAGAATGGGAACAGCTTGACCGCGAAACTGAAGAGCTTGACCGCAAGATGAAAGAGGAAGAAGCAGAACGCTGGGCACGTATCGAAAGGTCAGAAAGAAACGCAGACATTATGTCCTACCTTTCTCTGGCGTTCAGCATCATTGCTCTTCTGATTACTTTAGCCAAGCGACTATAACTGCAATGATAGACACCACGAGGCTGATTCTTGCACGAACTTCTGCTCTTTGGGCGCGAATTTCTGCGTTTTGCGCACGTTTTTCAGTTTCTTCAAAGTGCTGCTGTCTTCGTAGTTCTGAGCGCCCGCCAGCATTGATCTGGTAGATATAGTCTGGACCGTCATAAGGATCCCAGTAACCATCTTCCTCTTGATACCGCGATACCATTTCCCTTTTATACAACCAGTCAAGCGTTTCAAATTTGGCTGCCATACCATGTTGGTTCATTTGGTAAATGGAAAACAGTTCATCCGGGTGCTCATTCAGAAACTCAAGAACCTTCAATGTATTTGCATCAAGCATTTTTACACTTCCTTCCTGTGCCAGTATAGCACGGAAAGGGAGCCACCCACAAGGAGGTACAAAAACACATGAACGACTTACAGATCTTCTCCAACCCCGAGTTCGGGCAGGTGCGCACCGTCGAACTTGACGGCCAGCCGTGGCTCGTCGGCAAGGACGTCGCCGAGGCGCTGGAGTATAAGAATCCTCAGCGCGCTATTCGTGACCATGTTGATGATGAGGATAGAGGGGTGACCAAAACGGTCACCCCCTCTGGCGAGCAGGAGATGCTCATCATCAACGAGTCCGGCCTGTACAGCCTGATCCTGAGCAGCAAGATGCCGAAGGCCAAAGCCTTCAAGCACTGGGTGACCAGCGAGGTTCTGCCCGCTCTGCGCAGGAACGGCGTGTATGAGACCGTGAAAGCCCAGCAGCACATTGAGCAGTTGGAAGCCACCAATGTCCGGCTGAACATCGCCATCCAGAACGTGAGCAAAGCCAAGGGAGAGTTGGCCGACATCATCAATCTGCGCAACGAGTTCATCAAGCACCGCGATAACTACAAGGCCCGCTTTTTGCAGGCAAAGACCGATTACGGCAGGATGTGCGACAATCTCCGTCAGGCAGAAGAGCTGGTAGTGCGGGCGCAGGCCGAGCTGGACAGCCGCATCGACCAGCTTCAAATCATCGCCTTTGGCCTGCCCGGCTTCGACCAGATCATGGCCGACATCTTCACCACTGAGAAAAAGGAGTGATTTTTGTGAAGAAACATTATATCCAGCTCCGTCGCTGCATGGAAGATGCCGACTTGCAGCTCAAAGACTTGGCTGCACAGACCGGCATTGGTTATAGCACCCTCAGCAAAAAGCTCTGCGCCGATTCTGGGGATACATGGATAGGAAAAGAAATCGTCGCCATCTGCAACGTGCTCCACATCCCGCAGGAAAAAATCGGCTACTATTTCTTTCCTGAAATTACAAAGGAGGTCTCCGCATGAAAATCAAATCTGGCGTTTTTTACTGGCTGGCTGTAGCCAGCGGGGGCGTTGGGATGCTGTTCGGGCTGGGCTTTGAGGGCAGCTTCGAGGCCCTCGGCGTCATCTCCGACACCGACTTCATCACCTCGATGGTACTGCTGCTGGCCGCGTTCTTCTTCATGCGGCTGGGCTTTGCCGCCGAAGCGCGAGAGGAGCAGGAAGCCCGCCGCCGCAAGTACATCGACCGCCGCCATGCCCGCCCCCAAGAGCCGGAATACCGGCAGAACCGGAGGGACGCATGAAGACCAAACGTATGAAAAAGCTCATGATGGGCATGGGCCTGTCCCGCAATCAGGTAAACCACATGGTCAAAGAGCAGCGGTTGAAAGGCTCTTCCAAAATCAGCAATGCAGCCTATTACTACGCTGTAAACCGCAGTCTTTCCAAGCCATGCTGGCGTGACTGGCTGCCGTATGTCAAGAGCCTTGTGTTGGAGTGAAGCACATGACGAGTAAGCAAAAAGCCCGTCGGTGCTGGAACACCGGCGAGCCTGCAAAGGGTGATGGTTTGAACCCCCATCACCCCGAAGAATAACATACTTTGGAGGTTTTAGCAAGTGGATATTATTTGTAGAAAACTCGCCAACGAGATGATCTACGCCTACCACAACGGGCGCTTCTGGCGCTGGGACGAGGGGCGGAGCATCTGGAAGGAGAGCCATCTGATGGCCCAGAAGTTCGAGCGTGCCAGGGCTGCGCTCAAGACGCTGACGCCGGAGTCCTTCTTCTCCGATGGCGCAGAGTTCGCCCTGCTGGATGAGTACGAGATCAGCTTGGAAATGACCGCCGCCCTCAGAGACGCCAAGCCCTGCAAGAACGCGCCCATCGACCCGGTAGAGGAGGATTCTTCCTCGGGGGTTCCTGCTCCCTGTATCTGTTCTACCTGCACCTGTGGCGGGTGCAAAGAAGAATGCTTCGGGAACTGCCACAACTGCGGCCATCCCGTGCAGGAGTGCAACAGCTACCAGACCGAAGGAGAAAAGCATTTAACTCCCGCTCACTCTGAGGATGTTGCCGCACAGTGCGGCAACACTCCCCTCGCCCCTACCTTTGACTTCTCCGCTCTGGGCGATTTGTCTGAACAGGCCGCAGCTGCCGACCAGCAGTTTGATTTGCACTACGGTGCGGCTCAGGACGAGTATCTGATCTCCTGCATCTACCTCGCCCGGATCCACGCTCTGACCGCTAAGGCAGGCCGGTATGGCGGCGGCACATGGACAAAGTGGTACGAGAGCAAGGGACTCAGCGAAGGAAGCGCTCGCACGATGGTCAAAAACGGAGACGCCTTTAATTCCGCAACTGTTGCGGAATTAAAACAGCTGCCCGAGCTGACCCGCAAAGATTTGAACCTCATCGCCCGCAGCGGGTGTGCCACGCAGGTGGTCGAAGCTGCCGGAGACAGCCAACGGGTGCAGGAGCTTTTAGCCCAGCTCAAGGCCAAAGAGTACAAGCTGAACGAAACGCAGGCCAGATTGAAGAGCGCCTGCATTCAGGAGCAGGAGTCGCGGGACGCAATGAACACCGCCAATGCTCAGCTGGAAGCCGCCCACGCCGACATTAAAGGTCTGACCGAACAGAACGATCAGCTCAAAAGCCGGTTAGACGCCGCCGAAGCACGGGAAGAGGAAGCATGGAAGATGCAGAGCAAGGCCGAAGCCCGCGCCAAGGACGCGGAAAACCAGCTTGCAGGCTCCCGGCAGGTGGCCGAAGCGGCCAAGCGCCGGGCCGACAAGTGGCAGGCCGAGGCTGAAGCAGCCCGAAAGCAGCCCATCGCCGCCGTGGTGGACGAGGAAGAGGTGGAACGGCGGGCAAACCAGAAAGCCCACGACATCGCCGAAGACTTGGCCGCTGATATGACTGCCGACCTGCGGGAGCAGCTGAAACGAGCTACCTCCAGCAGCGAGCAGGAGGCTCACAGTTCTTATGATGCTGTTCTGCTGGCCGACCGCTCCTTCCAGAACATTGGCAAGATGGTAGTTCCGTCTCTCCGCAGGCTGCCGCCCGAACAGCGGGAACAGCTGACCAGTATGCTCGTTCACACACTCGGACAGATCCAAGGGGAGGTATCCAGATGTCTGTAACCATTACGGCCCTTGAGGCCGAAAACGTCAAGCGCATCAAGGCGGTTGCGCTCACCCCTGCCCCCACCGGGCTCACCCTCGTGGGCGGCAACAACAATCAGGGCAAGACCAGCGTCCTCGACGCGCTGGCATGGGCACTGGGCGGCGAAAAGTTCCGCCCGGCTGCGGCCCAGAGGGATGGCGCTGTTGCCCCAGCCCATCTCCGCGTCGTCCTCTCCAACGGCGTTGTCGTGGAGCGCAAGGGCAAGAATAGCAATCTCACCGTCACCGACCCCACCGGCCGACGCAGCGGTCAGCAGCTCCTCAACGCCTTTGTGGAGCCGCTGGCCCTTGACCTGCCCCGCTTCATGGAGGCCAGCGACAAGGAAAAGGCCGACATCCTGCTGCGGATCATCGGCATCGGAAACGAGCTGCACATTCGGGACATGGAGATCAAGAGCATTTACGACAAGCGCACCTTCACCGGCCAGCTTGCCCAGCAGAAAAAGCACTTTGCCGATGAGCTTATCTCCTATCCGGACGCACCCGAACAGCCTCTCAGCGCCTCTGACCTCATCCGCCAGCAGCAGGAGATCCTCGCTCGCAACGGCGAGAACCAGCGCAAGCGCAGTCAGCTTTCCCAGCTGGAGTCCAAGAGCCAAACCCTTGCACAGCGCCGGGAGCAGTTGGAAGCAGAGCTTGCTCGCCTGACGGAAGAGCAGACCGCGCTGACCACTGACCTCTACGCCGCCCGGAAATCTGCCGAAGACCTTCAGGACGAATCCACTGTCGAGCTGGAAGCCTCCATCCAGAGCATCGAAGAAACGAACCGCAAAGTCCGCGCCAACCTCGAAAAAGCCCGTGCCGAGGACGAGGCCAAGCACTACTCCGAAGAATACGACCGCCTTACCGAGGCCATCGCCCAGAAGCGCAAGGAGCGTCTTGACCTGCTGAACGGTGCCGACCTGCCCCTGCCGGAGCTGAGCGTGGAGGACGGCGCTCTTACTTATAAAGGCAAGCGCTGGCGGGATATGTCCGGCAGTGACCAGCTCCGGGTGGCTGCGGCCATCGTCCGGCGGCTCAACCCGGACTGCGGCTTCGTCCTGTTGGACAAGCTCGAGCAGATGGACATGACCACGCTGGAAGAGTTCGGCCGCTGGCTCGAGGCGGAGGGCCTGCAGGCCATCGCCACCCGCGTTTCCACCGGCAGCGAGTGCCAGATCATCATTGAGGACGGCATGGTCAAGGGCGCTGACCTGCCCGTTCTGTCCGCCACACCCGCTCAGACCAAAACATGGACGAAAGGAGCTTTCTGATGAGCAAGTATTCCGTTACCACCGGCATCCTGAACACCCCGGTCAAGGTCGTACTGTACGGCCCCGAGGGCATCGGCAAGAGCACATTTGCTTCCCACTTCCCGAATCCCGTTTTCATCGATACCGAGGGCGGCACCAAGCGTCTTAATGTGGCCCGCCTGCCCCAGCCCTCCAGCTGGGCAATGCTGCTGGACGAGGTGCGGGCTGTCACCCGGGGCGAAGTTTCCTGCGGTACGCTGGTCATCGACACCGCCGACTGGGCCGAGCGTCTGGCCATCGATGCCATTTGCGCCAAGGCTAAGGTAGACGGCCTCGAGGGCTTCGGCTACGGCAAGGGTTACACCTACGTCAAGGAAGAGTTCGGCAGGCTTCTCGACGCCCTCGAGGAGGTGCTGAACAGCGGCCACCATGTGCTGATCCTCGCCCACGCCGCCATCACCAAGTTCGAGCAGCCGGACGCGGCGGGCAGTTATGACCGCTGGACCATGAAGACCACCAAGCAGACCGAGCCTCTGCTGCGGGAGTGGTGCGATATGCTCCTCTTCGCCAACTACCAGACCATTGTGGAGAAGAGCGGCAGCGGCCCCAATGCCAAGAACAAGGCCACCGGCGGCAAGCGGGTGCTCTACACCACCCATCATGCCTGCTGGGACGCCAAAAACCGCTTCGGGCTGCCGGATGAAGTGCCCTTCGACTACGCCAGCATCGCCCACTGCATCACCGGTCCGGCCTCTGCGCCGCCTGCCGCCCCGAAGCCCGCAGCACCCGCCGAAAAGGACATTCTTCCCCCTCCCAGCGCACCGGCACCGCAGCCCAAGCCTCAGCCGGAATCGCCCCGGGAGACTGTCCCCGAAGCCCTGCTGACGCCCGACCTCATGGCGCTGGGCGTCCCCGAAAAGCTGGCCGCGCTGATGAGTGCCAACAACGTCACCCCCGAAGAATTGCAGTTCGTCGTGGGCAAGCGGGGCTATTTCCCGGAAGATATGCCCATCAAGGACTACCCCGCCGATTTCGTGGAGGGCTGCCTTGTGGCTGCATGGCCGCAGGTGCTCCAGATGGTGCTCGACAACCGCGACCTGCCTTTCTGATTTCTTCCTCTTAGGCGCTCCGCGCCCACGCCGGGTTGCGGCTCCCAGCATCCGCTGCGCTCCGCTTGCGTCTTGCTGGCCGCTGCCCCAACAACTCCTCCCTGCTTCCGCCACTGGCGGCGGTCGTCGTTGTTGCCCCTAACAGGGGAGCTGGCTGCCGCAGGCAGACTGAGAGGTTCACACATTATTATAAAGGAGAATACTTATGGCTGACATGAATACCACTACCGATCGCGCCCTTGGCTGGGATGATGAATTTACCAACATCTCGCAGGACTTCGTGCTCCTGCCCGAGGGCGAATACTACTTTGAAGTCACGGGGATGGAGCGTGCCCGTTTTGAGGGCAGCGCGAAGCTGCCGCCCTGCTCGATGGCAAAGCTGACCCTGAAGATCTTCGGCGGTGCTCTGGGCGACACCACCGTCACCCACCGCCTCTACCTTCACACCAAGACGCAGGGCCTGCTGGGAGCATTCTTCGAGAGCATCGGCCAGTGCAAGAAAGGCGATACCTTCCGTCCCCGCTGGAACGAGGTCGTCGGCTCCAAGGGCCGCTGCAAGCTGGGCGTCCACGATTACGTCAAAAAGAGCGGCGACCCCGGCCAGAGCAATGAAGTCAACCGTTTCCTGCCGCCGCTCGAGGAAAAGGCTGCACCTTCGCAGGGCTGGACTCAAGGAGAATTCTGATGGGAGAAAAGCAAACTTTACGCCCCTATCAGGAAGCCGCCCGGAAGAAGATTCACGCCGAGTGGGAGCATGGCCGTTTCCGCACCCTGCTGGTGCTCCCCACCGGCACCGGCAAGACCATTGTGTTTGCTTCTATCGCCGCCGATCAGGTGCGGGCGGGCGACCGGGTGCTCATCCTTGCCCATCGCGGCGAGCTGTTGGAGCAGGCCGCAGACAAACTTCAGCGCTCCACCGGCCTCGTCAGTGCGGTGGAAAAAGCTGAATCCACCTGCCTTGACAGCTGGTATCGCGTAGTGGTCGGCTCTGTCCAGACCTTGCAGCGGTCAGCGCGGCTCGAGCGCTTTCCTCGGGACTACTTCGGGACCATTATCATCGACGAGGCCCACCATTCCATCACCGACGGCTACCGCCGCATCCTCGACTACTTCGACAGCGCAAAGGTGCTGGGCGTAACGGCCACCCCTGACCGGGGCGATATGCGAAACCTCGGCGAGGTGTTCGACAGTCTGGCCTACGAGTACAAACTGACCGATGCCATCAAAGACGGCTATCTCTGCCGCATCATGGCCCAAACCATCCCCCTCAAACTGGACATTTCCAATGTGGCACTAAGCGGCGGCGATTATTCCGTGGGTGAACTGGGCACGGCCCTCGACCCTTACCTGAGCCAGATCGCCGACGAGATGGCGGCACGCTGTGCAGGCCGCAAAACGGTGGTGTTCCTGCCCCTCATCAAGACGAGCCAAAAATTCCGCGATCTGCTGAACGCAAAGGGCTTCCGTGCCGCCGAAGTCAACGGCCAGAGCGCCGACCGCAAACAGGTGCTTTCCGACTTTGAGGCCGACAAGTACAACGTGCTCTGCAATTCCATGCTCCTCACCGAGGGCTGGGACTGCCCTTCGGTGGACTGCGTCGTCGTGCTGCGGCCCACGAAGGTGCGCAGCCTCTACAGCCAGATGGTGGGCCGAGGCACCCGCCTCTCCCCGGGCAAGAAAGACCTGCTGCTCCTCGATTTTCTCTGGATGACCGACCGCCACGAGCTTTGCCGACCGGCAGACCTCGTCTGCGAGGACAAAGCCGTTGCCCGGCAGATGACCGAAAATCTGGCTGAGAGCGGCGGGCCGCAGGACATTGAGGAAGCAGCCGTGCAGGCCAGCGAAGATGTGGTGGCCCAGCGTGAGGAGGCCCTTGCAAAACAGCTCGAAGAGCAGCGCCGCAAAAAGGCGAAGCTCGTTGACCCGCTGCAATACGAGATGAGCATTCAGGCCGAAGACCTCTCCGGCTATGTACCGGCCTTTGGCTGGGAAGCCGGGCCGCCCAGCGCGGAACAGGCCGCAGCACTGGAAAAGCTGGGCATCCTGCCGGAGGCCGTGGAATCGGCTGGCAAAGCCTCTCTTCTGCTCGACCGCCTCCACAAGCGCCGGGATGAAGGCTTGACCACTCCGAAGCAGATCCGCTGCTTGGAGAAATACGGCTTCCAGCACGTCGGCACATGGAGCTTCGAGGCGGCACGCCACATGATAGACCGTATCGCTGCGGGAGGCTGGCGGAGCGCGCCAAAGGGCGTCGATCCTAAAACGTACACTCCATCTGCCGAACCGATTGCCGCAGATGATATGTTCATATGGTAACGCGAATGGAACATGAAAATGACATCAGAGAAGCACTGGACTTTATTTCCCCGTCCGCCCTGACCTACGAGGAATGGGTCATGGTGGGCATGGGACTGAAAGAGGCCGGTTTGCCTGTCACAGCGTGGGAGCAGTGGAGCGCCCGGGATGGCGGGCGGTATCACAAGGGCGAGTGCGTCAAAAAATGGGAGAGCTTCCACGGCAGAACAAAACCCATCACCCAGAGCAGCATTTTTCAGCTGGCCTATGAGCACGGCTGGTCCGGGCCTGCGGGCCATGCGCTGGACTGGGGTGACGAGCTGACGACCTGCACACAGCCGCCCGCGCTGGTAGACCCCCGCTGGGTCGAAGAGCAAGAACTTCACCTCCCCGACACATGGGAGCCTGCCGAACAGCTCAAGCGCTACCTACAGGCTCTGTTTGAGCCTGACGAGTATGTAGCCTACGTCACCGAAAGTTTTATGGCCGCAGACCGCCGACGTCCGGCGAAAGGCTGCTGGGACAGAACTTCCGGGCAGCTCATCGAGGAGCTGGACGCCTGCGGCGGAGATGTCGGCAAGGTCATGGGGGACTGTGACCCTGAGGTTGGTGCGTGGATCTGCTTCAACCCGGTGGACGGCGCAGGCCGGAAAGATGCCAACATCACCAGCTTCCGCTATGCTCTCGTGGAATGTGACAACATGGAGCCGGGCAAGCAGCTGGCCGCCATCCACCAGATGGAGCTGCCCTGCGCTGCGCTGGTCTATTCCGGCGGCAAGAGCGTCCACGCTATCGTCCGGGTCAACGCTCCGGACTATGCCGAATACCGCAAGCGGGTCGTTTATCTCTACGCCACCTGCCAGAAGAACGGCCTGACCCTCGACCAGCAGAACCGCAACCCTTCCCGCCTCTCCCGGATGCCCGGCATCCTGCGGGCAGGACAAAAACAAGCCCTGCTTGAAACGAACATCGGCAAAAGCTGCTGGGAGGACTGGTGTGACTGGGTGGAGGCCTGCACCGACGATCTACCCGATACAGAATGTCTGGCCGATGACTGGGATGACCTGCCCCCGCTGGCCGATGCCCTCATCTCCGGCGTGCTACGTCAGGGCCACAAGATGTTGCTGGCGGGTCCTTCCAAGGCAGGCAAGAGTTTCGCTCTCATTGAGCTGTGCATCGCTATCGCCGAGGGTAAGACGTGGCTTGGCCGTTTCTCCTGCGCACAGGGAAAGGTGCTCTACATCAATCTGGAGCTTGACCGTCCCTCCTGCCTGCACCGCTTCAAGGACGTCTATACTGCGATGGGCCTTGCACCCGATCACCTGAAGAACATCGACATCTGGAACCTGCGCGGCGCATCCGTCCCGATGGACAAACTGGCACCCAAACTCATCCGCCGGGCTGGCAAAAAAGGCTATACCGCCGTCATTCTCGACCCCATTTATAAGGTCATCACCGGTGACGAGAACAGCGCCGACCAGATGGCGAAGTTCTGCAACCAGTTCGACGTGGTCTGTCGTGCGCTGGACTGCGCCGTGATCTACTGCCACCATCATTCTAAGGGTGCGCAGGGCGGCAAACGCAGCATGGACAGAGCATCCGGTTCCGGCGTGTTTGCCCGCGACCCCGACGCCATGCTGGACATGACCGAGCTGACCATCACCGACGCGATTCGGGAACAGCTCCACAATAAAGCCGCCTGCCGGGTCATCAAAGCGATGCTGGATAAGCGCGGCTATACGGACGCCTACGGCCCGGACGACGCCCTCAGCAAAAGCCGGATGATGACTATCGCCAAAGAAAAACTTGGCCTTACCGACCTGCGGGCCATCGACGCCGAAGTGGCTGCGGCCCAGAAAAAGGCCGACAGCATGACCGCGTGGCGCATCGAGGGCACCCTGCGCGAGTTTGCAAGCTTTGCCCCGGTCAATCTCTGGTTTGACTATCCGGTGCATAAGCTGGACAGCGGGCTTTTGGAAGACCTGCAGCCGGACAGTGACTTCCGCACGCTGGGTGCAAAGGGTGCAAGCCGCCGCTGGGGTGACAGAAGCAAACAATCCAAGGACAAAAAGGCCGAGCTGGACACTGCTTTTGAAGCCTGCATGATGGACGGTGAGGTCACAGTCTACAGCCTCGGCGAGTATATGGATCTGAAACCCCGCACCGTCAAGAGCCGTCTGAAGGAGGATGGCCGCTTCTGGATCGACGGCGAAAAGGTCGGCCGCAAGGAACCCGGCAGCAGAGGTTAAACATCCTGTTATATTCGAAATTACGAATTGTTGTAAAAATGCAGTTATAGCCGCTATTTTGCACGACTGCAAAAACTGCAGAATTGCAGAAATAGCCGCTATGACTGCAACATTTGCAGTGCAAAATAGCCTATATATAATAGCATGACTGCACTGCAATGTGTGATGGGGTATCCCAGAGGATGGGGCGAACACAGCCCCCATCCTCCGGGGACCCTCCCCATCACGTTGGCCACCGACATAAAAAAGAAAACGAGGTACGAAATGACCACACAGTTTTTTATCCCCATGCGTCCGCCTACTACTACTCACAATGCCAAGGAGCTGCACGCCTACATGAAAGGCGGCAAGCCCTGCGCCGTGCTCCACGACAGCGCTGAGCTGAAAGCTGCCCGAGCCAAGCTCCACGCCTACCTTGCACCCCATGCGCCGGAAACGCCCATCCCCGCAGGCCGTCCGGTGCGTCTGATGGTCAAGTGGATGTTCCCCGCCGAGGGCAGACCAGACGGAAGCTGGCGCACCACGAAGCCGGACACCGACAACTTGGAAAAAGCCCTCAAGGACGAGATGACCCGTCTGCACTTCTGGCACGACGACGCACAAGTGTGCAGTGAGATCGTTGAGAAGTTCTGGGCCGACATCTGCGGAGTGTTCGTTCTGGTGGAGGAACTGACATGACCTACGAGGAAAAGAAAGAATGGCTCCGTCAGTACGAACGCGCCAAGAAAAAAGAGCTGCATCTGACCCACGAGCTTCAGGAAGCAGAGTTCGACTATGGCCGCATGACGCAGACGCTTTCCTCAGTGCCGGGAGGCTGCAGCGATGGGCAGGCGCTCCCTCGTGCTGTAGAGCGTGTAGAAAAAGCGAAGCAAGCCTTGGACGCGCAAGTCTTGTTTTGTGACGACCTCCATGCTGAAATCATGGCAAAGCTTCTCAGCTTGGAAGAGCCGGATGATTACGAGGTTTTGAATCTTCGCTATCTTCACTTCAAGGCATGGGAAAACATTGCAGTTGAAATGAAACTTTGCCTTCGGCAAATCTACCGCCGCCATCATCGCGCCATTGATGCGCTGAATCTATAATGTCAGTCAATGTCACCTAGAAGTCATTTTATGTCACTCCACGTTATGCTAAAATAGTACCATCGGCAGCGCCGGAAAGGCCCACCGATACACGCAGTCTCCGCACCATGTCCTCCTTGACGCTTGACCGCATGGTGTGCGGGCTGCTTCTATTATGCCGCCTGAGCGCAATTTGGTGCGCGGCGCGTGTGAGTAGACACGGCTGGTTCGATTCCAAGGGCGGCACCATGACGCTGCGCCCCGCCGCAGCAACAGCCTGACGCATGGCCTGCAAAACCGCTTGGGGCTGGCGTGCCGGATTGGAGTCTCTCCTTCTCTCCGTGAGAGTCCGGCACACCTACGGAGGCTCCGGAATCCGCAGTGGGTTCAAGGATACCCCACCGGATGTGCGTCAATCACCCTGCACAGAAATGTGCGGGGATTTTTTATGCAAGAGAGGTGGTAAGGATGACCGACAAGCAGGAGCGTTTCTGCGAGGAATACATGATAGATCTGAACGCGACCCAAGCGGCCATCCGCGCCGGATACAGCCCCAAAACCGCGAATGAGCAAGGCTCGCAGCTCTTAGCAAAGCTTAGCATTCAAAACCGTATCGCCCAGCTTCAGGCTGAGCAGAGCCGTCGCACCGGCGTGTCTGCCGACCGGGTGGTGCGTGAGCTGGCCAAGGTGGCCTTTGTCAATGCGGGCGACCTCATCGATGCACGGACGGCCTCCCTGAAAAGCGATGCTGCCCCGGATGATCTGGCCGCTGTGCAGTCGGTCAAGGTCAAGACCTTCGGGGAGGACGGTCTTGAGCAGGAGGTGAAGCTGGCCGACAAACTTCGGGCGCTCGACCTGCTGGGCAAACACCTCGGGATGTTCAACGGCGCGTCTGGCGATACCGCCGATCAGCTGGCCGAGGCACGCAAGCTCTTGGGAGGAGTGGACAGTGTTATCGACTAAACAGAAAGAATATCTCACTTCCTGCTCCCACCGCTGGAATCTGAAAGTCGGAGCCACTGGTTCCGGCAAGAGCTGGCTGGACTATGCCGTGGTCATTCCCCAGCGCCTTCTGGCCCTGCGGGGCGAGGGGGCGGCCGTCATGCTGGGCAACACGCAAGGGACCCTCAGCCGGAATGTTCTGGACCCCATGCGGGAGATCTGGGGAGAGGCCCTTGTGGGGACCATCAGCAGCGACAACACGGCCCGGCTGTTTGGCCGTCGAGTGCATATTCTGGGCGCGGACAGCAAGAAGCACGTTGCCCGTATTCAGGGCATGACCATCGAATACGGCTACGGCGACGAGATGACGACTTGGGATGAAGATGTGTTCCAGATGCTCAAGACCCGTCTGCGCTGTCCCCATTCTCATTTTGATGGCACAGCAAACCCGGACAGTCAGGAGCATTTCCTGAAAAAGTTCATCGACGACCCCAAGGTGGATATTTTCTGTCAGACCTCCACCATCGACGATAACCCGTTTCTCCCGCAGGAGTTCGTGGAAAACCTGAAGCACGAGCTGGCTGGGACGGTCTATTATGACCGTTTTATTCTGGGGCATTGGTGCAATGCTTCCGGTCTGGTCTATCCTTTCTTTTCGCTCTGCCCGGACGCCTACCTCTTCCGCGGAAGCACGGCGGGCATCGACGGCCAGTTTTACGTATCCATCGACTACGGCACCCACAACCCCTGTTCCATGGGCCTGTGGGTCATCCACGATGGTCGGGCCTTGCGTGTCCGGGAGAGCTATTTCGACAGCCGCAAGCAGCGGGTGCAACGCACCGATGAGGAGCATTACGCCGAGCTGGAACGGCTGGCAAAAGGGTATTATGTGCAGGCGGTCTGCGTAGACCCCTCTGCCGCGTCTTTTATCGAGACCATCCGGCGGCATGGAAAGTATCAGGTCATCCCGGCGGACAACGATGTGTTGAACGGCATCCGCTGCGTGGCCTCCCTGATGCAGGCCGGACTCGTCCAGATCCATGAAAGCTGCACCGATTCCCGCCGGGAGTTCGGTGTGTATTCTTGGGACGATAAGGCGAAAGAAGACCGGGTCATCAAGGAAAACGACCACGCCATGGACGACATTCGTTATTTCTGTTACACGATATTCGCCCCGCTCATCCGCTGGGCAGATTGGAGATCCAAGTAATGTTTGACAAGCTGCTTTCGTGGCTGAGGGAGAAGGCCCGGCTCTGGTTCGGGGAGGATACGCCGATCAGCGTCAGTGTGTCTGCCCCTATGGAGAGCGCCATCACCCTCTGGGCGCAGATGTACGATACCGGCGGCCCATGGTGTCACGGCGGCAAAGACCCGCTGCACAGTCTGGGCCTGCCCCAGAGCATTGCCGCCGAACTGGCCCGGCTGACCACGCTGGAAATGGAATGTCTTGTTTCCGGCAGTGCCCGGGCAGACAGCATCAACGAGCTGCTCAGGCCCTTTATTGCCGACCTGCGCATTCCTGTGGAGTACGGATGTGCTCTGGGCGGGGTGCTGTTCCGGCCCTACCTCGACCCGGCGGGCCGCATCCAGATCGACGTGGTGCAGGGAGACTGCTTTTGCCCCACCCGCTTTGACAGCTCCGGACGTATGACCGGGGCTATTTTTTACGATCATCTGGTGCGGGGTGGCCGCATCTACACCCGGCTGGAGGATCACGAGTTTTCCGACGGGAACTATATCGTCACCGTCAAGGCATTTTGTTCCATGACGAGTGCCGACATCGGCATTGAGATCCCCCTGACCGATGTTGCCGAGTGGGCCGCACTGGCCCCTCGCACAGAGTTCACCGGCGTGGATAGGCCGCTGTGGGGGTATTTCAAGGCCCCCAAGGGCAACGCAGCTGACCGGCATTCTCCGCTGGGTGTCAGCGTATACGCCCCTGCGGTGGACATTATCCGGGATGCCGATGAACAGTACGGTGCACTGCTCTGGGAGTACAGCGGCGGCCAGCTGGCCCTCGATGTAGACCAGACCGCCCTCCGCCCCGACCCTGACGGCAGCTTTGCGATGCCCCAGCGGGAACAGCGCCTTTACCGCAACTGGATCAACGGCAGCAGTTCCGGCGGGCGAAACCTTTACGAGGTGTTTGCCCCCGCCCTGCGGGACGAGAGCTACCGCAAAGGGCTGGATGCCATGCTCAAGCGCATCGAGTTCCAGTGCGGCCTTGCCTACGGCACCCTGTCTGACCCGCAGAACGTGGACAAGACCGCAGAAGAGATCCGTTCCAGCAAACAGCGCAGCTATACCACCGTCAAGGACTTGCAGCGTGCCCTCGGTACGGCGATCACCGACCTGATCTATGCCGTGAATGTCCTGCTGGATGCCGCATGGCACAGCGGCGCGGCTGTTCCCCTGCCGGGCGAGTACACTGTTACCTTCGATTTCGACGATTCTATCATCTCCGACCCCAAGGAGCGCAAGCAGATGTTCTGGGGCTATGTCACCGCCGGGAAGTTCCCGTTCTGGCGGTATCTGATGGAGTTTGAGGGCTACAGCGAAGACGAGGCCCGGGCCATCGCCGAGGAAGCCGCCGCCGAGAACCGCCAGCCTGAGCTGACCTTCGGCGGGGGTGCCTGATGCTGGCCCCGGACTACCTCGACCACGCCCCGGACGCCCTCGTGGCCCTCTGGCAGGAGGTGGAGGATACGATTCTCCGGGACGTGGCCCGGCGCATCGGCAAGATGGACGCCCTGACGCCGACGGCCAACTGGCAGCTCTGGCGCTACCAGCAGACCGAGGCCGTCCGCAAGGATGTGGTGAAGCTGCTGGCCCGGTATACCGGCAAGAGCGAGGTCGAGATCCGCCGCCTGATGAAGGAGGCCGCGACCGCCGCACTGGAAGCCGAGGATGAGATCTACTACCACTACGGCAAGGAGCCGACGCCCTTCGAGGAGTCAGCTCCCTTGCAGAACCTGCTCAACGCGGGCTATCGGCAGACGGCAGGCAGCTTCTCCAATCTCACCGCCACCACGGCCAACACCGTCTCCGGGGCTTTTGAGCAGGCGCTGGACAGAGCATGGCTCCAAGTGAGCAGCGGCGCGTTCGACTACAAGACCGCCGTCAAGCGTGCTGTGGACGGCCTTGCCGACTCCATGCCCTATGTCACCTACCCCAGCGGCCACAGGGATACGCTGGAGGTAGCCTGCCGCCGGGCCGTGCTCACGGGCGTGAACCAGACCGGCGCAAAGCTTCAGGAGGCCCGGATGGACGAGATGGGGGCCAGCTTCGTCGAGGTGACGGCCCACGGCGGGGCGCGCCCCAGTCATGCCGTTTGGCAGGGCAGGCGCTACCACCGGGGCGGCGCTGTGGACTACATGGGCAAGCATTACCCGGACTTCGAGGCCGCCACCGGCTACGGCACCGGCGCAGGGCTTTGCGGCTGGAACTGCCGCCACACCTTCTTCGTGGTGTTCCCGGAGCTGGGAAGCCCGCCCGCATGGACGCAGGAGAGCCTCGAGGCCCTCAACGCCCGGAACATCGAGTATGACGGCAGGCTCTACACCCGCTACGAGATCAGCCAGATGCAGCGCGCTCGGGAGCGGGCCGTGCGCAAGTGGAAACGCCGGTATCTGGCCGAGGACGCCGCCGGGGCTGACACCACCGCCAGCGCCGTGAAGCTGAGGCAGGCCCGGCAGAGCCTTGCAGACTTCACTCGGGCCACCGGCGGCAGAGTGGACAGCGCCCGGACAAGCGTGCATGGGTTTGGGCGGAGCGCCAGCAGTAAGGCAGCGTGGGCTGTCCGACACAACACGTTGACAAACACCGCTGGGCAAACTATCATTAAAGTCAGCAAGAGCAACATTACCGGCCCCCGCAACGGCATCACGCAAAAGACCAATGCAAAGGGCGGCATCGACCGCAATTATTACGGCCCGGATGGTCGTCAGACCAAGCAAATCAGCAACAACGGCCACGGCCATAAGGTCGAAGAAGCCCTCGGAAAACATGGCGAGCACGCCCATGACTATATTTTTGATGCAGAGGGCCATTTGTGTGGTCGTCCATCCCGTGAGTTGACAGATGCTGAGCGAAAGGAGAACAGTGATATTTTATGACGGCGGATTCTTTACAGAAGGAGCTTTCTAAAGGCTGGGCAATGCTCGTCTTCCAGTATCACGGAAAAGAAGGTCATGTAGACCCTTACGGCACCCGGGAGGGGAACTTTTCTTATCTTCTCTGGTACGAAGGGGACGAAAAGCTCGTTCACAGCATGGAAGAGGTCATGCACACCCCCATTTTCGACGGCCATTCTCTTTCCGAGATCGCTGGTGACATCTCTGAAATCGACTGGTGCTGACAACAACCAAATACCGCGAGCGTCTTTGCCCATCCGGGCAGGGGCGCTTTTTTCATGCCGTTTTAGCTCATATTGGTCAGAGCAGCTGCCTCGTAAGCAGCGGGCCGCCGGTTCGATTCCGGCAGACGGCACCATCGCGGCGGGCAGCGCGTACCCTGCCCGGGATCCATGCGGAAGGCGAACCGCGTTACAAAATCGAACGGATCCATTTGCCTATATTGACCGGAAAGGAGCATTCAACATTGAAACGTGAAGATGTGAGCAAGATCATCCCCGGCATCACGCCGGAACAGCTGGACGGCATTATGAACCTGCACGGCGCGGACATCACGGCAAAGGCCAACGAGATCACGACCCTTGAGGCCGAAAAGGCCACCCTGACCGAGCAGCTGAACACTGCAAATGGCAAACTGGAAGGTTACGACCCCGAGTGGAAGGCCAAGGCAGAACAGGCCAAGGCTGACGCTGCCAGTCAGGTGGCCGCCCTCGAAAAGGGCTACGCGCTGGAACGGAAGGCCTCCGGGCTGAAGTTTTCCAGTGAGAGCGCCCGCAAGGCATTCCTGACCGACGCCAAGGCCCAGAATTTCGCCATGAAGGACGGCGAGATCCTTGGCTTTGATGACTATGTCAAGACCTTCAAGGCCGCAGACCCCAGCGCCATCCTGCCGGACGGCAGCATGGTGCAGTTTTCCGCATCCGCACCGGGCGGCAGCCGCCAGCCCGCAAACGCACATGAGGCCGCAAATGCTGCATTCCGCGCAGCGTTCGGCCAGAAAGGTTGATTATTATGGCTATTGATGCAATCGCCCGCAATAAGGCCGAGGCCCTGATCCGGGAGCAGCTGGTGAACACCATCCAGCAGGACGTGCCCAAAAGCTCCATTGTGATGCAGCTGGGCACCCGTCTGGCCAACATGACCTCCAACCAGACCAAGATCCCGGTGCTGTCCATGCTGCCGCTGGCCTACTGGGTCAACGGCGACACCGGCATGAAGAAGACCAGCAAGCAGGAATGGGACAGTGTCTACATGACCGCTGCCGAGCTGGCCGTTATCGTGCCTGTGCCCGAGGCCGTTCTGGCAGATTCCACCTTTGACATCATGGGCGAAGTCCAGCCCCGTGTCCGTGAGGCCATGGGTGCAAAGATCGACAACGCCGTCCTGTTTGGCGGCGACCGCCCCACTGAGTGGACGACTGACGTGCTGACTCTGGCCGCTAAGAACAAAGTCACCGGCCCCATCGACTACACTAAGCTGCTGGGCAAGGACGGCCTGTTCTCCAAGGTCGAGGCTGGCGGCTTCGGCGTGGATGCTGTGGTGGGCGACCTGACCGCCAAGGCGGAGCTGCGCGGTCTGCTGGATACCAACGGCCGTCCGCTGTTCCGTTCGGATATGCAGGGCGCGACCACCTACGCACTGGACGGTGCGCCCCTGTACTTCCCCGAGAACGGCGGCTTTGATGCCTCCAAGGCGCAGCTGATCGCGGGCAACTTCAAGAAGCTGGTGTACTCCATCCGTCAGGATGTCACCGTGAAGCTGCTGGATCAGGGCGTGATTCAGGATCCTTCCACCAAGGAGATCGTCTACAATCTGGCCCAGCAGGATATGGTGGCCCTGCGCGTTGTGATGCGCATGGGCTGGGCGCTGCCCAATCCTGCGACCCGCATGAACGCCGACCGCTCCAAAGTCCCGTTCGCCTTCCTGACCGCTGGTTCGGCTGTTGCGGCATAAGGAGGCTCCATGCTCTACTGCACCTATGACCAGTATGCAGCCGCTGGCGGCACGCTGGACGAAGCTGCCTTTGCCCCCTTGGCCGCACGGGCGTCCCGGCTCATCGACCGGATGACCTTTGGCCGAGCCGAGGGCCATGCCGCAGCGTGCGAAGGCTGTGCAGAGGCACTGGCGGACGCCTGCATCCAGATCATCGACGCAGCGAACGCCGTGCAGAGCGCCTGCACGCCGCCCGGCGTGTCCAGCGTCTCCAACGATGGCGTGTCCATGACCTTCACCTCCGGCGCACTGGCCGAACGGCTGGCGGCAGAGGCGCAGGCCATCCTCGCCAACACACTGGGCAGTGACCCGCACGGCCTGCTGTATCGGGGGTGTTTCTGATGCAGACGCCCGTCACGGTCATCATGCTGCTGCACGACACGGCTACCGAAGCCGACCAGCCGGTCTGCAAGGTGCTCACAGGGTGCAGCTGGCGGGAGACGCGCCGCACCTCGGCCTCCGGCGACCCCCAGAGGGTGGTGCATATCCGCCTCCCGCCTGCGCCGGGCTATCTGCCCTATCCCCAGTGGGCGCGTCTGCCCCCGGCAGAAAAAGCCGCGTACTGGACGCTCAAGCGGGGCAGCAAGCTCCTCTGCGGCACTGTCCGCAGCCTGACGGAGGCCGAATACGCCGCCCTCGAAAAAACGCACATCTGCTGTACGGTGGCGGATGTCTCGGACGACCGGGGCGTCCCGCTGCCGCATTTTCATGTGGAAGGGAGCTGACACCTCATGTCCAAGCCCATTTTTGACCAGCCCTACGGCCTGAAATATCAGGTGGACGGCATCCAGATGGAGCTGAGCTGGCGCCCCGACTTCGGCGCAGAAAAGACCGTTGCCCTGCAAAAGGCCCAGTTCGCCCTTGCGCAGGAAGCCGCGCGGCTCATCGACAGCTACGTCCCCTTCGACACCGGCCAGCTGAAAAACAGCGTTCAGACCGCCTCCAAGTACGACGAGGGTCTTTTGGTGTACAACGCCCCCTATGCCCGCAGGCAGTATTACCTCCACGCCGAGGGCACCGACCTGCGGGGAGACACCGGTCTGCGCGGCTCTTACTGGGGGCAGCGTGCCTTGGCTGACTACGGCGAGGCGCTGGCCTTTTTCGGGACTAAGGCCGTCACGACCTTCTGGGGAGGGATGGGCCACTTATGAGCGAGAAAGCCACCATCACGGCCATGCGGGAGTGGCTCAAGACCTGCCCCCTCATCGCCGAGGAGCAGAGCGAAAACGGCGCAACCTTCCGCATTTCCGGCCTCTCGCCGGAGCCTGTAGCAGAGTTCAGCATCGAGGACAGCCCCACCGACCCGGTGACGGCTGTTTTCTTTTCCGGCCGCAACCTCGCCAAGAGCTACATCTTCGTCAGCCGCCGCGACTACAGCGAGGCCCAGAGCGTCCAGATCGCAAACAGCGGCTTTTTTGAGCAGCTGACCGAGTGGGTGCTGGCCCAGAACGACCGGCATCACCTACCCCGGCTGGGCGGCCGCAAAGAGCCGCTGCGCGTTTCGGTGACGTCCAGCGGCTACATCGTCGCCGCCGAGTCGGGCAGCTGCCGGATGCAGCTCCAGCTCCGGCTGGAGTATTACCAGCCCAAAGGCTGAATCGAAAGGAGTTTTCTTATGACTGTTACCGAAGCCGTCAAGCTGTCGGGCCTCACTCCCAGCGCCGACTATACCGGCGTCGAGACCACCGACGACTTCCTGCTGGCCGTCCAGACCGAGGCCAGCCAGACCGACGTGAAAAACTGGGTGGTCTGTGCCGACCATGTGCGGGAGCACAGCGGCGCACTGAACGCCACCACCACGGACAACACCTACATCCGCACCGGCCCTGTCACCACCAAGGGCAGCACCCAGCGCACCCTCTCCATTCAGGGCGACCGCTATGTGGGCGACGCCTTTCAGGACTTTCTGCTCTCCCACAGGATCGCGTTCGGCTCCGGCCAGAGCGTGGTGGTGCCTTATGTTTACTTCTCTCTCCGCACCGGCAAGGGCGAAAAGGGCGAGGGCGCGCTCATCCTGACCAGCGATGTGGGCGGCAGTGCAGGCGCAAATGCGACCTTTGCCGCCGACTTCAAGGGCATCGGCATCCCGGAGGCGTTCAACTACCTTACCGAAGAGAACGCGACCTCCCGGGTCGGCGACGCCGTCGCAGGCTATGCCACCGTAGGCGTGTAACAGGAGGACGATATGAACATTTGTGGTCAGGAATTTGATTTTTCGCTTCTGAACGCCAACGACCTCGACCGTCTGGAGGATGCCATCGACGAGATGACCCGGGACTCCGAGGCCGAGACGGCCCGCTGTGACCGGGAGAATGTCCGCCTCGGCGACCGTCTCCGTGCACAGGCCCGCGTTTCCATGCGCGGCCTCGACAAGATCTTGGGCGCAGGGGCCTCCGCACGGCTGGGTCTGACCGAAAACGACCTTGGCCGGATCTACGACATCCTCGACGACCTCAACCGGGCCGCAGCCGCCGAAAAGGCGCGGTACTCCCGCCCGGCAGCAGTACCCCAGAACCGCGCCCAGCGTCGGGCCGAGAAGCGCCAGAGGGACAAGAAACACAAGCCGCCTTTGAGCTATCCGGCCCAGCCGGTGTCCCGGAGCGAGGGCTTCTACCCGCAGGCTGTCCCCGCCGCCCAGATGGTGGCGCGGGTGGACAAGGCCGCACGCCGCAAGCAGCTGCTGGATGAGCTGGCTGCTCTGGAAAATGGCTGACATCCTGCTGGACAGGCTGCCCCGCGCGTGGGCAGGCAGGCCCATCGACTGGGATTTCCGGCCTATGGTCTGGTTCAACGGGCAGTATCTCCGCCTCCCGGAGGACGAAAAGGGCCTGCCTGAACTGGCCCGGGAAACCATGCGCCGGTTTTACCGCGTGGCCGTCCCGCCGGAGGAAGAGGTGGACGCTTTCAAGGCGCTGGTGGCGTTCTACACCGCAGGCCCGCAGGAGGTGGCCGACCGCCCCGGCAGCAGCCGCACCGAGGAGCTGGCGCTGGACTACGTCACCGATGGCCCCGCCATCGTGGCCGCGTTCCAGCAGGCTTACGGCATCGACCTCACCCGGGCAAAGCTGCACTGGTGGCGGTTCAAGGCCCTCATGTCCAACCTGCCCGAGGAGACCCAGCTGGCGAAGATCATCGGGTTCCGGACGGCTGACCTCGCGCAGTTTCAGGGCGCAGAGCGGGAGCGGCGTGCCGAGCTGAAGGAACGCTTCGCCCTGCCCGCTGCCCTGCGGAAAGGAGGCGGTCGCATTGTCACCCTGCAAGACCGCAACGAAGCCTTTGCGGCCCGATTCCGGCGCTGACCGCGCCCCGGTTCTCTGCCCCCTGTGCGGCCGGCCTCTGCCGGTCTGGGCCATCCCGGAGGCCCGCGCGGAGGGTATCTGGGTCAAATGCAAAAACCCCGCCTGTAAGCGGGAAATAGAGATCAAACTTTGAGTCTGTGCCCTTTGTGCCTGCGCTCTTTTTTCGTAAAGAGAGGTGGACACATTGGCCGCAGATTTTTGCATTACCGGCGAAGTAAAGCTCAACAGCGACCCGGCTGGGAAAGCCACGAGCAAGTGGACGGTGGCCGCAGGCCAGCTTATCGCGGACTTTGCCAAGAAAGCTGCATCCAGCCTGCAAAGCGTGGTCAAGAGCGGTCTGGACTACAACCGCAGCATGGAGAGCTACCTGACCAACTTCAAGGTCATGCTGGGCGACGAACAGCTTGCCGCCGAGAAGCTGGAAGAGATACGCCGGATGGCCGCAAGCACGCCCTTCTCCCTGTCCGACCTGACCGAGGGGACCCAGACCCTCTTGCAGTTCGGCATCGCGGCGGACGACACCACCAGCGTACTGAAACGTCTGGGCGATATTTCGCTGGGCAACGCGGACAAGCTCCAGACCCTCGTGCGGGCCTATGGCAAGATGTCCAGCGCCCAGAAGGTCACGCTGGAAAACGTCAACATGATGATCGACGCGGGTTTCAACCCGCTCAATCAGATCTGCGACGCCACCGGCGAGAGCATGAGCGCCCTCTACAAGCGCATCTCGGACGGCAAGGTCAGCTTCAACGAGCTGGAAGCCGCCGTGGCTGCTGCCACCAGCGAGGGCGGGCAGTTCTACAACGGTATGCTGGAGGCCAGCCAGACCTTCAACGGCAGGCTGTCCACCCTGAAGGACAACGTGGCCGCGCTGACCGGTGAACTGACCAGCGGGCTGTTCTCGGCTCTCGGGGACATCCTCGTCAAGGCAAACGAGCTGGTCGTCTCCATCACCGAGGACGACGCCAAAATGGTCGCGCTCAAGGAGACCATCGGCGTCCTGACGGCGGCAGTCGTGGCCGTCACGGCGGCAGTCCTGAGCTATAAGGCGACTGTGGCGGCAGCTACAGCTATCACGGCGCTGCATACCGCTGCCACCACCGCGATGGCTGCGGCCCATAAAGCTGCCGCCGCAGGAGCTACCGGTCTGCAAGTGGCACAGGCGGCATTGAATACCGTGCTTTCGGCCAACCCTATCGGGCTTGTGGTGGCCGCTCTGGCCGCTCTGGCGGCAGGGCTTGTGACCGCCTATCACACCAGCGAGACCTTCCGCTCTGCTGTCGATTCAGCATTTTCGGCCATTCAAAAGACCGCCTCGAATGTCATCGGTTCGGTGGTGGACTGGATCAATGAGCTGGTGGCCCGCATCAAGGGTGCAGCCGCCGCGCTGGGTTCTCTGAAAAACGGCCTCGGTGCAGCAAAAGATGCCTACAACGAGGCTTATTCCAACTCTATCGGCAGCTATCAGCAGTCGAAAAGAGATAAGGCAAGCCAGAACCGCCTCGACAAGCACAATGAGCGGGTCGCACAGTCTCAAGCCGACGCGGCCAGCAGTTCCGGCTCTTCCGGCGCGGCGGCATCTGCTACCGCTGCTGCCGCTGCGGCCACCTCTGCCGCCCAGAGCACCAAGAAGGCTACGGCGGACATCATCAAATCCGTCAGCGACACCACCACGGCGGTCAAGGACGGCGTGACCACCACCACCGAGACTGTCACCGAGACGCTGTCCAACGGCACGACCCAGCAGAAGCAGGTCATCACCTCCACCAGCCGTCAGATGGTGGACGGCGTGCTCAAGGACGTCAAGACCGTCGAGACCGTCGCGGCAGACGGCAAGCGGACGGTCAGCCAGACCATGGAGACCGTTCGAGACGTGGTGGACACCGTGACGGCCACCACCACGGCCCTCGCGGACGGGGTCAAGACCACTACCCAGACCGTGACCAAGACTCTCGCGGACGGCACCACCGAACAGCAGCAGGTCATCACCCAGACGCAGGACAAGGTCATCGACGGGGCGCTCCGCACGGTGGAGACCGTCAAGACCATCGCCGCCGACGGCACCGAGCAGGTGGCCGAGACCATCAAGGACAGCGCCGCCAAGACACTGGACGGCCTCTGGTCTGAGCTGAAAGACCGCGCCAACGAGGGCATCCTCGGCACGGTGGGCACCCTGTGGGACGCGGTAAAGAGCGGAGACTGGCTCTCCATCGGCAAATGGGCGGCATCCGCCCTTTACTCGGGCCTCACCGCCGACCAGAAGCAGAAGCTCTCCAGCTTCGCCCTGAGCATGGTGGACGGGCTGAACGGCGTCCTCGGCGACGCGGCGGGCAGTCTGGCGCAGGCGGCGTGGGGCATCGGACAGAGCCTCTTTGAGGGGATCACCGGCAAGTTCGGCGACATCTCCTCCATGGCCGTCAAGATGGGCGGCACACTGAAAAGCGTGTTCGGGGCGCTCAAGGCCCCGCTGGCCGCAGCGGCCAAGGCCATCAGCACCGGCCTCTCCGGCGGCCTCATGAGTATGTTCCCCGCCATCTACGCGGGCTTCGCCGGAATGATCGGCACCATCGGCGCTGCCGTCGAAGGAATGCTGGCCGCTATCAGCGCGGCTCTCAGCTCCACCCTCTTCGGCATCCCGGCGGGCCTCGTGGTGGCCGCTGCCGCTGTCGCTCTGGGCGTCGCCATCGCGGCCATCGTGTCCAAGCTGGGCGGGAGCCACAGCAGTTCCGGCGGCTCTGGCGGCAGCGGCGGGGGCGGGGGCGGAAGCTCCGGCCTCGGCATCGACACCCCCAGCATCACCGATGAGTCGAACAAGCTCACCGACACCATCGACGCCAACACCGCGAAGCTTACTGAAATAAACAAATCCCTCGCCAAGCTGGTCAAGAGCGCCAACGCCCTTGTCCTCAGCGACAACGCGGCCGTGAGCAGCCGGGTGGCAGCATCCGGCACGGCGCAGATCGCCGCTGCGGCCAGAAGCTACCGCGAGGGCGACACCAACATCACCCAGAACATCTACTCCAAGGCCCACACCGCCGCCGACCTCCAGCGCGAAGCACGCTGGGAGGCCGACCGCGCCAAGGCCGAGAAGCACTGAAAGGAGGTCATCCACTCGTGCGCAAAGACCATCTCCGCCTCGTGACGGACGCCGGGGCCTCTCTCGACCTCGGCTGGGACTACGGCATCCCCTACCAGATGGACAACCTCTCGGGCGTGGATGTCACCCTCAAGACGGCGCAGGGCGTCAACCAGCAGGGCGTCACCGTGGAGGACCAGAGCGTGGAGGGCGTCACCCATGAGGTCATCGCGGACTTCTGGGGCGCAGACGGCGAGGTGCAGGCTGACCGCTTTTTGCAGCTGATGCCCTTCTTCACCTCGGGCACGGCCTATTTCGGGGACAAATACTTCTCCCGGTTCTTCCTGCAAAAGACCCCCTACACCGTCCAGCTCCACCCGTACCCCCGGCTGGACTTCATGCTCTACCGCCCGAAACCCTACTGGTACAGCCTCAGCGAGGAACGCGCCGAGATGGGCGGCTTCATCCCGCGCTTCTCGTTCCCGGTCTGCTACGACAGCCACCAGTACAGCGAGTGGCGGCAGAGCTACTTCCTCAACATCCGCAACCCCGGGGCGCTGCCGGTGCCCTTCACGGCCAAGCTCCGCTCCACCGGGCTTGTGGTCAACCCCGCCATCCGCAACAGCGTCACCGGGGAGCACATCGGCTTTGACACCACCCTGAACAAGGGGGACGTGCTGGAGATCTACCGCACCACCACCGACCGTCTGGCCGTCAAGCTCACCCGGGACGGCACCGAGTCCAACGCCTTCGCCCTGCTGGACGAGGACTCCGACCTCACCGAGCTACACCCCGGGGACAACGTCCTGACCGCCGACGCCGACAGCGGCAAGGCGGGCTTGCAGGTCAGTGTGAGCTTCTACCCGATGGTGGTCGGCATTCTGCCGGAGGTGATGAAATGACCTTTGACGTACTGGACGAGACCACCCTCGCCCGCCTCGGGAACATCGGCGTATGGGTGTCGGTGTACTGGGACGAGCCGTACAACTCCGAGGGCAGCTTTACCCTCGAGGTGCGGCCTACACCCGAGAACATGGAGCTGCTGCGGGAGGGCCGCTGGCTCGTCCGCACCGACGCCGTGACCAAAGTGCCCATGCGCATCTGCCACCGCTCCAACGAGAACGAGGACGCGAACCTCGTCGTCACCGGCTACCCGGCCACGTGGATCTACACCAAGCGGGTCAGCGTCTCGGCCATCAAGAAGGAGAATGCCGAGGCGGCTATGCTGGCCCTCGCCAAGGCAGCGGCCCCATGGCCCAAGCTGGAGGTGGCCGAGCCGAAGGGCTTTGACACCACCTTCGAGCAGCAGACCTCGGGGACTACCCTCTTCGACTACTTCAAGACGGTGGGTGCAGCCTGCGACCTCGGCTTCCGGGTCGTCCTCATGGGTAAAAACAGAGCGAAAAAACTCATGTTCGAGGTCTGGCGGCCCACCGCAGACCCCAACAACCGCTTCTCGCCCAAGTGGGGCAGCCTGCGGGAGGCCAGCTGGGCCTTCGGCGACGGCAGTTATGCCAACGTCGCCCTCGTACTGGGGGCGGGCGAGGGCGAGGAGCGGGCCATGGTCTGGGCAGGCGACACCGAGGCTGAAGGAGCGGAGCGCCGGGAGATGATCGTGGACGCCCGGGACATCCAGCCGGACGAGGACAGCGGCGAGACGGTCAAAAGCGACAGCTACCTCAAGAAGCTGGCTGACCGGGGCGCGTCGAAGCTCCTCGAGCAGCTGCGCATCGGCAGCATCGAGATGACGCTGGACGCCGACGGCCTCGAGCCGGGCGACGTCTGCTTCTGCTCCCTGCCGGATCTCGGCTACAAGGCCACCGTCCGGGTGGCCGACATCATCATCCAGAGCCAGACCGATGGCACTACCCGCACTGCGCGGCTGGGCACACCGGTCTGGCACAAGAGCTAGGAGGCGATATTTTGAGCACCGCAGGCATCGTGACCTACCCTCTGGGCGGCATCACCTACGACGCCGAGGACGCTGCGGCCTACTTTTCCACCCGCACCAGCGGCGTCTTCTCCACGGAGGAGGACTTTGCTGTAGCCCCGGCAGAGGGCACCAGCGTGACCGTCAGCGGAGGTCGGGCGTGGCTGCATCCCAGCCGGTGGGCCGGATTCAGCGTCACCGCCCGGGAGGACACCACCCTCACCCTCCCGCAGGCGGACAGCTATCTTCCCCGCATCGACCGCATCGTGCTGCGGTACGACGCCACCAGCCGCACCACCACCCTGCAGGTCTTGCAGGGGGCCGCAGGCTCCTCGCCGACGGCCCCGGACATCTCCCGCACTGAGATGGTCTACGACCTCTGCCTCGTCGAGGTCGCACGACCGGCGGGGCAGACTTCCCTCACCACCGCCGACATCACCGACACCCGCGCCGACGCCGCCCTCTGCGGCCTCATGCGGGACGGCGTCACCGGCATCCCGGTGAATGCGCTGGGCGCACAGGCGCTGGCAAAGGCCAAGGAGACGGCGGCGCTCTGTGATGCGCTGCTGCAAAGCTACACCGGCGGCTATCTCGGCATCTGGCCCGTCACCCTGACGACCAGCGGATGGGCGAAGTCCACCGACCTTCCCAGCTACCCCTACAAGCAGACCGCCGAGCTTCGCGCCGCCCGAGAGTCCAGCAGACCCGAAGCCGTGCCCGCCCTCGACAGCTTCAACACAGCCATCGCGGCAGGCATCGCAGGCGTATGCGAGACGAAAGACGGCACGATCACCTTCTGGGCCGAAGAGGTGCCGGAGCAGGACATCCTGATGCAGGTGACGCTGCTGGGAAAAATGACCGCAGAAAATCAACAGGAGGCATGATATGAGTTTGTCTTATACCCCCAAAACATGGGTCGAGAAAAAGACCAAGATCCACGCCGAGGACATGACCCGCATCGAGCAGGGCATCCAGACCGTGACACAGGCGGTCAATGCGCTGCCTTCCAGCCCTGCCGCCAGCAGCAATGCCCTTACCCCCGAGCAGTTCGGTGCGGTGGGCGACGGCGTGGCGAATGATACGGAGGCTCTGAAAGCCGCTATTCAGGCGGCGAGTGAGCAGAAGCAGCCGCTGGAGCTGAAGAGTACGGCGACCTACCGCTTTACGGAAGTGCTGAACCCGAAAGACGACCTGACCATCCACGGCAACGGAGCGGCGCTGCTGAGCGACATCCAGTGGGCAAAGCAGGAGCAGGACCGTCCCGGCATCTTTGTCGTCGGGTCTAAGACCGACCTTGTGCAGCATATCCGGATCGATGGCCTGACCTTCCGTGCAGCGGACACCTGCCAGAGCAACACCATGCTGCGATTCCAGTGCAGCCGGGATGTGGAGGTCAGGAACTGCGTCTTTGACTGCGACATCAACACCCAGAACCGCGGTTGTATGGACCTGTATGGTATTAACCATGACTTCCTCTTTGAGAACAACGTCTTCCGGCAGCTGAGTGCCTGCAAGGAGGGCGGCATCTGGGTGCGCAACTGGGCGAAGGACTATGGTTCTTCGAACATCCGCTTCCTGCATTGCGACTTCTACAAGGCAGGCGGCGATGAAGTTTTTGCTGTCTGGGGCTGGGGCGGCACCATGGAGCATGTCCTCATCTCGGGTTGCAACTTCTACGAGGTGGACGACGAAAAGTACCGTGCCCGGGGCTTCTACCCCGCATGGTTCCTTACACTGGGCCAGAGTAATGACAACCGCACTGATGTCCGGATGGAAAACTGCGTCATCCGGGTGAAGCGCTGCAACACTTTGTTCCGCATGGTGGGTAACGCCACCCACACGGTGGTGGACAACTGCGACCTCTACTTAGAGCAGCCCGATGATATGGAAAAAGCAGATGCATCCAAGGGTGCAAATCCCCTGCTGGTCATGGGCAATGACCGCAAGGATGGCAGCACGGTCATTCAGAACTGCCGCATCCGCCTGAAGGGAGACGGCGGAAGACGCATCTGCTACCGGATGGGTGCGCTGCGGAACAATTACTTCGACGTGGAATGCGGGTACGGGCCTTCGAGCACCAAAGAGGTCGTCGGCAACGTCTTCCACGGCTCTCTGTACGGCCTTTTCTGGGATTGCGACATCGTCCGGGACAACGTCGTGGAACTCACGAACGCGGGCGCTGCATGGATGTCCGGCGCAGGCGAGGTCGTCGGCAACCAGATCAAAATGGAGATCACCGCAGACGCACAGGGCGGTGCCATCTTCCACAACAACTGGAACTCAGGAACCATCCGGGATAACAAGTTTGACCTGACCTTCGCCAAAGAGTGCGACGTGCGCCAGTACGAGATGCGCGGCGGCCCCCAGTACGTGCAGAACAACATCATCACCATCAAGGGAGCGCGCTACACCCGTCTGGGAAACGCCATCAATGGCCTTATTTACCGCAAAAACAATTTCTTCAACAACACGCCGGAAAAGCTTTTCGAGTGCACCGGCGTCGCTTTCGAGGAAGAGACCCACACGGAGCAGTACAAAAAGCATACCCGTCTGGGCGTGACCATCTCCCCCGAAAACTGCACCGACCCGGTCGTCTATACGTGGGAGGACGCGGACGGCGTTCTGGATGCCGGAGAGAACGGCGCATACCGCCCGCTGAAGGGCGGCACCGCCAACGTCACGGTTTCCTGCGGTATGTTCTCGGCGTCCCAGAAGATCACGGTAAAGCTGGTGCCTGTGCCCTGCGAGGGTCTGAAACTGAGCCGCGTGACCGCCAAGTGTGGCAAGGGGATGAGGACCTACCTCAAGGCCTTCCCGCAGCCCTACTGGACGACCGACGACGTCGTCTGGACTTCGGATGCGGAGGATGTGGTCACGGTCACGCAAGACGGCGTGGTATCCGCCCTCAAGACCGGCACGGCCAATATCACTGTGACCTGTGGCAGCTTTACCGTCACCTGCGCGGTGACTGCGGTGGAGGCTTCGGAGCTGCCCACCTACACCGAGGGCGAGTGGGCACTGGATAACACCGTCGCCTACATCCCCATGCCGAACCTCACCGCAGAGCACACCCTGTATGCGGCTTTCGATGTGGACACGAACTGCGTCAATGCAGGCGAAGTGCTGCCCCTTATTTCCAGCCTGCTCAGCGGCCAGACCGGACAGGAAGCCATCAAGCTGGATTTCGGCGCAGATGGTAAGAACTACAAGACTGTCCGCTGGCATACCACCGACGCTACCTCGGACGAAAAGGGCAACACGACGCTCTACAGCGTGACGTATGTCAACACCGGCTTCAAGGAGGACGAACCGGCATCTACTGCATTCCTCTACCTGATGAGCGGCGTTGCCAACCCGAGCGGTGCGGTTCTCTGGGCTTCGCAGACCTCCACTGTCAAGGCTGCACCGAACAGCGGCATCCTGAGCTTCAACGTACAGACCAGCGCAGACGACACGCCCGTTACCAACTACACCAACGGAGCCGCTCTGGCTGCAGCACTGGCCTCCGGCAGTGTCCACGCCACCAAGGCCACCGGCTTCAAGCTGAAAGAGCTCATCCTGTTCACGAATGCTTCCTACACCACGCTGGACGACATCAAGAAGTACCGCGAGAACGCCGAGATCGACCTGCGTTTCGATGCTGACGGTCATCCGCTCAACGCAGGTACGGCAGGCAATTTCGTCATCGCGGGCGAGGGTGGCGAGATCGTGCCGGTCAGCAGCGTCACCCTGAACAAGACTGCACTGTCTCTGACCAAGGGCGGCACGGATACCCTGACGGCCTCCGTCCTGCCCGCTGAGGCCACCGAAAAGACCGTGACGTGGAGCGTATCGCCGGAAGGCGTCGTGACCCTCTCGGGCACCACCGGCAGCAGCATCACTGTAACTGCGGCGGCTGCGGGCGAGTGCACCATCACGGCGGCTGCGGGAGGCAAGACCGCTACCTGCGCGGTGAGCGTGGTGGAAGCCTCTTCCGGTGATTCTGACCCCGTGCCGGTCTTCTCCCTGCCGGAGACGGCTTTCGTTCCGAGTGAACAGAAGGTCGTTGACACCGGCATCAAACTGTTTGAATCTGCCGATGGTGCAAAGGACTACACCATCATCATTTCCCAGAGGCCGAACAGCACCGACACCTCGACGCCCCATTGTCTGCTCCACTGTATGGAGGAGACAAGTCCTAACCCCGGGCTTTCGCTCAGCCACGGTAAAAGCGCCTACGCAATCAGCGCTTTCGGTAGAAGAGCTGATCAACTGCTTTCAGAGTCCATCGGCTTTAATACCAACACCGTTGTCTTCGCAATTCGTGTTTCCGCCAAGCGGGTGTGGGCAAAGGCCTATGCCTGCAACAACGGAGTCTTTATTGAGAGCAAGGGCTGGGTCGAGCTTTATTCGGACTATGCAGCCGTTGACAAGACCCTGCTCATCGGCGGTTATCAGACCAGCGACGGCGTCAAGGGTCACTTCTGGGATGGCACGGTCAACTGGTGCAAGATCTACGACAAGCTGCTGACCGAAGAGCAGATCAACAAGATCATGGCAGGTTAAGGGCGCAGGAAGCATAAGGAGAACGGAATATGGCACTAGGTTCTGTAAGTATCCCTCCCTTCACCCGGGCAGAGCTCGTGCGCCTGATAGCCCAGAAGTCGTACCCGGATGGGCAGCTGGTGTACACGGCCCGCGCAACTTTCAGCTACAAAAGCAGCGAAATCCTGACCCTCCCCGCAACGGTCGATTATGTGAAGCTTTCGGGTGGCTCCTATGACTCGTGGGTGCAGGACAGTTACCACGTCCCCGAGGGGACAAAGCTGACCAGAGGAAGCTCCTTCCGCACCAATACGGGCAGCTATTACGCCAAAATCACCTTCAGTGAGGACGGAACGCTACGCTTTGATGGGTACGATGCCTCAAGCAAAACCTACACTGCATCCTTCAACGTCGAGGGCTACCACTACTACTGACAAAACGAAAAGCAGCCCCGGGGTGAAGCTGCAAAAGAAAGGTCGTGACTTTTATGTCGATTCGTGAATACAGCCTCAGCCGGGACTCCACCCGGCAGCTCTCGCCCAGCTTCCGGGTGCGGGAGTTCGGCTGCAAGGGCAGCGACGTCGTGCTTATCGACGAGGAGCTTGTGGTGCTGCTCCAGTGCATCCGGGAGCACTTCGGAAAGCCGGTGCATATCACCAGCGGCTACCGCACCGCTGCCCACAATGCCGCCGTCGGCGGCAGCAAGTCCAGCCAGCACCTGCTGGGTCGGGCGGCGGACTTCTACGTCGAAGGTGTGGACGTGGCCACTGTGGCCGCCTACGCCGAGACCCTGCTGCCCGGGCGGGGCGGCATCGGGCGCTACCCGAAGGACGCAAAGCACCCCACCCGGAAGACCGGCTGGGTGCACATCGACACCCGGGCGAACAAGAGCCGGTGGAGTATGTGAGGGGGTGATTCCGATGGAGACCATTCTCGCCGCCCTCATCACCGGGGCCGTGACCCTCATCGGCGTGCTTATCGCCAACAGCCGCAGTCAGGCAGTCACGGATACAAAGCTCGAAGAGCTGACCCGGGAAGTGCGGGCACACAACAACTTTGCCCAGCGCGTGCCTGTGCTGGAAGAGCAGATGAAGGTGGCAAACCACCGCATCGCGGATTTAGAAGCAAACGAACACGAAAGAGAAAGGATTTGACACCATGAACGCACATATCACCACCACCCGCACCGTCTCCGCTGCCACCATCGCCCGCACCGCTGTGCTGGCTCTGGCCCTCATCAACCAGATCCTGAGCGCTCTGGGCAAGCCCGTGCTGCCCATCGAGAGCGCTCAGCTCGAGCAGCTCATCTCCACTGGCTTCACCACCGTGTCTGCGCTGGTCAACTGGTGGTTCAACAACTCCTTCACCAAGGAGGCCATTCAGGCTGACGCCGAGTTTGAGCGCCTGAAGAAGAGTGTGAAGTGAGGCTCCAGCCATAACTGCATAGCATGACAACGCCCCCGCTTCGGATGATCTCCGAGGCGGGGGCGCTTTTGTTTTCCTTTTCAACTTATTTCGACTCATAACAACATTTTTAACACATTCATACCTATATCGATTAAATTCAATAGGAAAGGATGTGTTAAAATATGACAATCAACAAAAACAATATCGGGTCTCAGCTCGATAAGATTCTTCGCCCAATGGGCATAACTCGCAACCTTCGCTCCTATCACCTGATATGCGCCTGTATCGTAAGAATCTTTGAACAGGAAGACCGGCTGGGCGCGGTTCAGAAAGAAATCTATATGCCTATTGCTGAGGCGGATCGCTGCGACTGGACTGGCATTCAAAGCGCTATTCGTCGAGCCGCACAGACTGCGTGGCACAACTGTCCCGACACGGTACGTAGGATGGCCGGTTATCCGTTGGATGGTTACCCTTCGGCGGTGCAGTTCTTGGAAATTCTATATAATACGATTGCTCGAAGCTGATAAAAGCTGCTTCTCAGCTCCGTTTTAAAGTGTTTTTGGAGTGTTTTTTGTTGTTTCCCTACCAAAAGTGGGTTACAAAACGGGTTTTTAAGTAGAAAAGAGCGCCGATTCAAAACGAACCAGCGCTCTTTTTGATTATGCGGGAGAAGGGGGTCGAACCCTCACTCCGTTGGAACTGGTGCCTAAAACCAGCGCGTCTGCCATTCCGCCACTCCCGCACGGAAACTTTATTTATAGTAACAAGATTCGCGGCAAAAGTCAACTGCCGGGTGATAATTCTCCCTTTCTTGGCGCATAATAACCCAAAAAACAGCAAGGGAGGCCCTCGGCGTGAAGAAAAAACACCGGCCATGGCAGCAGCGGGCAGGGCTTGCGGCGGCGTATCTGCTGTTGGCCCTCGCTGCGGCTTTGGGCTGGCTGTACAGCAGCCTGCCGGACCGGGTCTACCTGGAACCGGGACAGGCCCTATCGCTCCCCCGCTTCCAGTGGGTCGAGCCGCAGAGCGGCCATGGGAGCCAGAACGTCGCCAGCACCCGGGCCGTGGGCAGCTACCAGACCACCCTGACGCTGGGCGGCTGGTTCCCCATCAAGACCATCCGGGCCGTGGTGGCAGAGCGGCCCAAGGTGACGGTCTGCGGCACCCCCTTCGGCGTCAAAATGTTCTCCGAAGGGGCACTCATCGTGGGGTTCTCCGAGATCGGGCAGGCCAGCGGCGGCACATCGAATCCTGCCAAGGCAGCGGGGCTGCGTCTCGGCGACCGGGTCATCTGCATCGGGCGGACTCGCACCGAGAGCAACGATGCCGTAAAGGAAGCACTGGACGCTGCCGAGGGGCAGGCCGTGGAGGTCGTATATATCCGCAGCGGCGAGCAGAAGCTGACCACTCTGACCCCGGTGTGGGACAGTGCCTCCGGACAGTGGCGGGCCGGGATGTGGGTGCGGGACTCCTCTGCCGGGGTGGGCACCCTGACCTTCGCGGACGAAGAGCTTGGCGTTTTTGCGGGGCTGGGCCACCCCATCAGCGACAGCGACACCGGCGAAAGCGTCGCCCTGCGCAGCGGCGAGATCGTCCCCTGCGAGATCACCGGATGCAGCGTGGGCACTGCCGGAAGCCCCGGCGAGCTGAAGGGGCATTTTCTGAGCGCCCACGCCATCGGCACCATCCGCATCAACGGTGAGAATGGCGTCTACGGCACCACCCGCACCCACTTTCCGGGCCAGCTGCGGGAGGTCGCCTTCGCGCAGGAGGTCGCCACCGGCCCTGCCGAGATATGGGCTACCACCGAGGGCGGCACGCCCCGCACCTATCGCATCCAGATCGAGCGGGTCAGTGATGCTGACCCCCGGCGGAATCTGGTCATCCGGGTAACAGACCCCACCCTTCTGTCCTCCACCGGCGGCATCGTACAGGGCATGAGCGGCAGCCCCATCCTCCAGAACGGACGTCTTGTGGGCGCTGTGACCCATGTTCTGGTCAACGACCCCACCCGGGGCTATGGCATTTTCGCCCAGACCATGCTGGAACAGGCAAAAAACGCCGCTGAAATGCAGAGAACGGAATGAGCCGGAAGATTTTTATGAAAATCCCAGAAATTGTAAAAATTTCCTGTTGCATTCCATGGTAAATTATGGTAAAATATAGAGCGTAAAGGGAACTGCACACATTGGAGGAAAGTACGATGGATAAAGTAAGATTTTTGATGTCGGATACCAGTGCGGATGTTACGGCGGCCTGCCGGGATGCGCTGGAGCAAAAGGGCGTGGAAGTGACCGTCGTGGAAAAGGACGGGCTTCAGATCTTGCAGAAGATGCTTGCGGTACGGCCGCAGGTCGTTCTGCTGGACGCCTTCATGCCCGGGCTGGACGCGCTGGCCGTCAAGCAGAAATATGTCGCCGCCGGCGGGACACACACCACCTTCTTTGTCACCGGCGCATTCCAGAGCGAGGAGATGGTGCAGGAGTTGCTGGACGAGGGCTTCGCCTACTACTTTGTCAAGCCCTTCGACGAAAATGTCCTCGCCAGCCGGGTGCTCAAGGTCGCCCACGGCCACCAGAAGCGCCTCATCACGGCCAGCGTGGACAGCGACGAGCTGAAAGTCACCGACATTCTGCACCAGATCGGTGTCCCCGCCCACATCAAAGGCTACCAGTTCCTGCGGGATGCCATCCTGCTCACCATGAATGAGCCGGAGTACATCAACGCCGTCACCAAGCGCCTCTACCCGGAGATCGCCAAGAAAAACGACACCACCGCCAGCCGGGTAGAGCGCGCCATCCGCCACGCCATCGAGGTGGCATGGGACCGGGGCGATGTGGATACCCTGAACTCTTATTTCGGCTACACCATCCACAACCTGCGCGGCAAGCCCACCAACAGCGAGTTCATCGCCATGATCGCCGACCGCCTGGTGCTGGAGCAGCGGAAGGACCGGAGAGCGTAAGAAAACAGACAGAAAACCAGCCGGGAGAGGGTATCCTCTCCCGGCTGTTGTCAGGCGTACAGGAGCTTTTCCCCGATGACAGCCATCTGGTCTGCCGTCAAGCGCCAGTCCCAGGGCAGCTTGACCTCTGCCATCCGGTCCGGCCAGCACAGCAGGAATTGGTTCACCGGCTCTGCACCGGAGTACCGCTGGAAAACCTCCTCCGCACCCCAGGGGGCGGCAGTCACGGTGCGGTACTCCTCCCAATACTCCATGGGCAGCTGATCGTTGTCCCGCTCCACCCACTGGATGAAATCACGCTTGCACAGGCCATAGAGGAAAGGAAGCTTCACCGTGACGATCTCATAGCGCAGCTCCGGCAGGTCTCCGTCCCCCAGCCGGGCGTCCTGCTGGTACTCCCCGTGGGCGGCCAAGGGGGACCACTCCACATCCGCCTCCGTGGACCAGCCGTCATAGTCGATATCGATCAGGTCCTCCACCCGCAGGGGGATGGGATCGGCGTAGACGGACCAAGTCATGCCGTGGGCGGTGTAGGTCTCCACCGGCGGATGGTCCTCCAACC
>OLZW01000247.1_pt1 | contig 47768 bp, 41 predicted proteins | sample 1674281 | NCBI WGS metagenome assembly OLZW01 (sample SAMEA103958157, study PRJEB25191) | human gut metagenome | biome: human-associated habitat [ENVO:00009003]; feature: intestine environment [ENVO:2100002]; material: feces | place: Germany | collected 2013/2015
TTCGTGAGACGTATCCGAAGCTCGAGGCAAAAACCGAAGTGATCATTTCCCGGGAAGCGCGGCAAGCTGAAGTGCGCGGCAGCATCCTGGAGCTCGAGCTTGCCGTCGTGAATCTCATCCGCAATGCCGTGGAAGCTGTTCGAGGCGTCGGGAGCCCCCGGGTGGTCCTCGAAGTGAGCTCTGTCGGGAATAAAGTGCGCTTTGAGGTTTCCGACAACGGCCCGAAGCTTTCCGAAGAGAAAATCCGCGCGCTTGCATCCCCCATTTCAAGCGAGAAGCCTGAAGGCCTCGGGCTCGGTCTCTCGATCGTGAAGCACCTCGTGGAACGCCATCAGGGAGAGCTCGTCTTCCGCTCCGGCGGGGGAGCCGCAGGGGAGGGGCTTGCTGCGGATATCATCCTGCCGATGGCCTCCCAGGATGCCGGGAATGAGCAGGAAAAGACGGAAGAAAAGAATGAAAGGAACGAAAAGGAGATCCGCGCATGACGAAGTCTGAAGAACCGCTCATCCGCATCGTCGACGACGACGAAGCGCTCTGCGAGGCGATTTCCTTCGTGCTCGAAGGCGAAGGCTACGAAACCGCCGTATATCAGAGCGCGGAAAGCTATCTCGAAAAGGATGATCCGTCGCGCTTCGGCGTGCTCCTTCTTGACGTCAAAATGGGCGGCATGAGCGGTCCGGAACTTCAGGAAGCGCTCATCCGCGCAGGTCAGAAGATTCCAATCATCTTTCTTTCCGCGCACGGTTCGATCGATCTCGCCGTCGACCTGATGCAGAAGGGCGCGGTGAGCTTCATTCCGAAGCCCGTGGGATCTGAGAAGCTTCTCGCGACGATCGAGCATGCCTTGAAGGACGCGCCGGTCTTCGGCGCTTCGCACGCAGAAGCAAAAATTGCAACAGATCCTTTAAGCGACCGGGAGGAGCAGGTGGCCCGGCTTGTCTGCGAAGGCCTCACCAACAGGCAGATTGCCGAACGCCTCGGCGTCTCAAAGCGCACAATTGAATTCTTCCGCGCCAATGCAATGCGCAAGCTCGGAGCTCATAATGCAAGAGAGCTGCAGCATCGATTCCAGCTCAAGTACTGAGAACGAAGCTGCTGCAATACATTTTCAGGATAAGACCATGCATCACGAAGATATCTATACCGAGACTCCTGCGAGTCCGGATACGCTTGCCAACCTCGGGCCCCTCGCGCCGCTCGCCGGCACCTGGTACGGTGCTGAAGGCGTCGATACGCATCCGGTCGCCGAAGGCACGGAATCCGAACCCTTCGTTGAAACGCAGACCTATGAGCTGCTCGACCCCCAGAACAGCGGCCCTCAGCTTCTTTACGGCCTTCGCTACCACGTGGCGATCACGAAGCCCGGCGAACTCAACGCCTTCCACGACCAGGTGGGCTACCTCCTCTGGGAGCCCGAGACCGAAACCGTTTTCATGACGCTCGCCATTCCGCGCGCTCAGGTCGCGATGGCGGTGGGCAAAGCGAAGCCCGGCGACAAGCAGATTCATCTGCGCGCCGAACGCGGCTCGACCATGAACGGCATTGCTTCGAATCCGTTCCTTGAGAAGAACTTCCGCACCGAGTCCTGGGACATCACGTTCACCTTCAATGAGGACGGCTCCATCTCCTACGAGGAAGATACGGTGCTTGTGATTCCGGGCGTCGAAAAGGAATTCCATCACACGGACAAAAACACGCTCCGCATGATTGCTGCTGCCCGCCCGAACCCCGCTATGGTTCAGGAAGGCCTCATGAACCGCAATCCGAAGTGATCGCAGGATTCTGATCTCATTCAAATGAGAGAAAGGACGGATGGTCCGGGAAATTTCCCGGGATCCGTCCTTTTTTCGTGCTGCCGGGGAGGGGCTATGCCGCGGCTCCGGGCACAACCTCCCAGCGGTCAAACTGCCTTGCCCTGCCGTTGAAGACCATGGCGACGGCAATGAGCTCTCTGCCGTGAGGCGCTTCGCCGTACCGGCGGTCCCGGATCTGCATGACGGCGCTCCGGAGGAGCTTTTCGGCATTGGCGCCGTCAGCGCTGAATTTGAGTTCGAACACCCAGCGGCGATGAGGCGTTTCCACCTCAAGGTTGCTTCTTCCGAGAGCGGAATGCTTTTCGACGTCAGGCACCATGGCGCCGCCCATCAGAAGCACCTGGAGATGGCTCCTGCAGGAGGCTTCATTGACAACGGGATAGCGTGAATAGTCGATGGCGTTGAAGACCTGATTGAAGTGCGCAATGACCGTTTCCGGGCATTCCCGGTCGAGCATCTTCGCGAGCCGGGAGATGCCGGCATCGAGCCGGTTGATGTCGCGGAGCATTTCGTCCGCGTAAAGCCGCGCCATGGAAAGCTCGACTTCCTTATTGGGGTAGCCCACCTCGACTTCCGCGACGTTGAGCTGCTCTCTGATTGTGAGGTAGCCCGTCTGAAACAGAAGCGCCTCGACCGAAAGCTTGTCGTACTGGCGGACAGCGCCCAATTCGTCGAGCGTCATGGCGACGGGAACGTCGAAGGACTCCGGCCGCACCAGGTGATGCTTTTCGAGGTATTTGAGAAGGAGCGAGGGCTGCCCGCCGCTTTCGTACCAGTAGTTCTTAAAGCCCTGCTGCGGATACTTGAAGAAGTTGAGGACCGACCACGGGCAGAACACATGGGATTGAGCGGAAGGCTCAAACGAGAAGCCGTCGTAGTTGTCCCGAAGGTTTTGAAGCACGTGTTTTTCGGTGGTGCCGAGCTTTTCCGCAGCATTCCGAAGGTACGAAGCAAATCCTGATTTGATTTCCTCTTCGGTATAGCCGAGAAGCGTTGCGTAGGCCGGATTTAAAGTAATGTCGTCGAAGTTGTTGAGTTCGGAGAAGATGCTGGTTTGACTGTACTTCGTGATGCCCGTCATGAAGAAGAACCTGAGGCAGCCTTCATATCGTTTGATGACTGCGTAAAAGCGGCTCAGAACCGTCCGGATCTCATTGAAAAGACGGGAATCATCGAGATGCGCGGTGAGCGGCGCATCGTATTCGTCGATCAGAAGAACAAAGCTGTTGGTTTCCAGAGTGGAGAGCCAGAGCTTGAACTGGTCGAGAAAGAGGCTCACGGTGTTTGCCGGGTCGTACCGGAAGCCGATAGCCGCAAAGGCGGTCGCAATCATGCTGCGAAGCGACTTTTGGAACTCTTCCGCGGATGGGAGATCCTTCAGATCGGAGAAGTCCAGTCTGACGACCGGATAAGTTTTGTCCTTCCAGAGCTTTTCAATCTTGAGGTCCGAAAAATCGCGAAGGCCGTTTTTGAAAAGCGATTCAAAGGTTGATACGAGAAGCGATTTGCCGAAACGCCGCGGGCGAGAAATGAAAATCTTGCTGCGGACGGAAGCGAGCTCATAAATTAACGCGGTCTTGTCGATGTAGATCTCGTTGGAGTTTCTGAGCGCAGCAAAATCAGATGTTCCGAGAGGGAGTGTTTTTTCCGTTGGAGCAGTCATTTAAACCCACTGGAGATATCTATAAAAGGCGGCATCCATGTGTGTTTCCCGCAAGACCCGGGGGATTTCTGGACGATTCTCAAGTCTAAGGTATTCGCAGTGCGGCAGGTGCCGAGGCTGCCGCGTTGGCATCCGGTTGGAAGGATGCGCTCCTGCGCTTCAGAGCGGCGGTGGCCTTCGGAACCTTTGTTAGACTGCCTCGCAGAGGAGACAAGATGAAAACGGTATCCCTGGGCATTGAGGATTTTGGCCGGATGCGCGCGTCGAACTATTTTTATATCGACAAGACGGCCTTCATCCGCGAATGGTGGGAGAAAGCTGCGCTCGTAACCGTGCTCACGCGTCCGCGCCGTTTCGGCAAATCGCTCATGATCGATACGGTGGAGCGCTTCTTCACGGTAGCGGAAAGCAATCAGGAAGCGCTTTTCGGGGATCTTGAGGTCTGGTCGAGCGAGAAGATGCGCAGAGTCGCCGGAAAGATTCCGGTCATCCGTCTCTCTTTTTCCGGCGTCAAGGCGCCTACCTTTGAGGAAGCGCGCGATCTGATCGTGCTGGCGCTTAGGGAACTTTTTGGAAAATTTCCCTTTCTGACTACGGCTCCGGAGCTTGATGACGAGGAGCGCGCATACTTTGCGGCATTCGGACTCTCTTCAAATCCTGCGCTCATTAAATACAGCCTTCGGTTCCTCTCGACTGCACTTCATCGGGTTTACGGCGCGAAGCCCATTATTCTGCTCGATGAATACGACACGCCGATGCAGGAGGCATGGCTTAACGGCTATTGGGATCAACTGGCGCAGTTCGTCCGCGCCTTCATGAACCTTTCCTTCAAGGACAATCCCAGCCTGGAGCGTGCGCTTCTGACGGGCATTACCCGTGTGAGCAAGGAGTCCATTTTCTCAGACCTCAATAATCCGGATGTCATTACGGTGCTGTCGGATGAATACCAGACGGCATTCGGCTTCACGGAGGCCGAAGTTGCGGAAGCAATGAAGGAATACGGTCTCAACGATCTGGACGACGTGAAGATCTGGTATGACGGGTTTGCTTTCGGTTCCGTCAAGGGCATCTACAACCCGTGGTCGGTCACTAATTACCTGAAGAAAAAGCGTCTGGCTCCGTATTTGTCGGACGACGCGATAAATGAATCCAGATACGTCGCGTAAGAAAGAATCCGCTGGCGCAGTCGCTGAATCCGTTTTTGGACGCGTAATCTGCAGTTTCAGCTTTTAAAAGCATAGGCAAAAGAAATTATCTCGTACGGGTTACTAAATTTGGGCTGAAACAAGAAGTATCCGATCTTCATAAAAATCATCAACCATAGTAAATATTCCTTTCAGATCAATACGATATAGATTTTTTGCTCCTCTAGGATGGCTTCATTGATCGCGTCCAATGAATCCACGGCACGGTCAATTAGGCCATGAGACCCTACCGTGTCTCATCAACCAAGGAGCTTTCAATGATTGACTCTTCTCAAGCCTCGGCTGTTGCGCGACTCGCGGCAGAGGGATATTCACAAAGGCAGATCGCCGATAAGCTTCAGCTCTGTCGATCCACCATTCAGCGTTACATTGCGGATCCCACGCGAGGGATGCAGCTCGATAAGCTGAAGCGTCCCAAGGCATTCAAGCTTGACGCCGGCGATCCGGCAAAGATCCTCAACCTCATTCAGCAGGCCAAAGGCAATTGCTCGATCATTACACGGCGACTCAACAACACGCCAGAAAAGTACGGCCTGCCTGCCGACTTCAGAGTTTCTCAGCGCTCAGTTCTGCGCTATGCGACGAAGCGCTTCCCCGGCGAATTCGCCCGTTCATGCCAGCCCGTATCCATGCCGTTTCATTGCGAGCCGGGACAGCAGCTGCAAATTGATTTCGTAAAAGCAAAATTTCTCTTTTACAGCGAGGACGGGCACAGCTTTGAAGAGGATGTATTTCTTTTTGAGGCAGTGTATGCATGGTCGCGCAAAAGCTTCATCCGTGCCTGTCCCGATATGACGCAGGCATCGTGGCTTACGTCGATTGCCGGTTGTCTTCTCGAAAACGGGGTTCCCCGTCAGATCCTTTGCGACAACGACAGAGGGCTTGTCCTGGAGCACAACTGGCGCAACAGCACAGTCCGCTTTAACCCTGCGTTTGAATGGCTCTGCAAGCCTTTGGGAATCATGCCTCGCGCTGCGCGGCCGGCACGGCCGCAGACAAAGGGACGCTGCGAGCGTTTTGGCGGCTACATCCGCACAAATGCCCTCATTGATGCCGCCATCGACAGAAAGCTGCGCAATCGCGCGGATCTGCAGGCTGTTCTTGATGAATGGATCAGAAACACGGCAGATCAACGCCGTATTCGCATCGGCGATGAAGAGGCAACTGTCGCGGAATTCTATAAGAAAGAAAAGTCTTTTCTGCTCTTTCCAGATGCTCTGGGGCCGAGTCTGAGCGTGATGAGCTGGATGACCCAGGCTACCCCCAACGCGGGCGTTTACATCTATGGCACTCGGACTCAGCTGCCCATCAAGATGGCCGGACTCTACGTCACCGTCACCATGCGCGCTAACGGGCAGTACGCCATTACCGCCAGTGATGGAAAGGTCATTAAGGAAGGAAGCATTCCGCCGGAAAACATGAACCAATTCAAGCGTGATGATGCGCCCGAAGAAGCTCCCTCTGCATCGCCAGCATCAGCGACCAATGGGATTCCGGAAGAATTCAAGGATTTAGCTGAAATTTTTGGAGAAAGTAATGGCTAGAAAAGTTATCAGCACAGCCGATCTTGCGACCGACGGCAATATGCCTCTGGCACATTGTCTGGCGCGATTGGGATTCAGCGGGTACGAAATTCAGATCGAACGCGCCCTGCAGAAATGTGATGCAGCTATGCCTCTGACGTCCAGGCAGGTACTTGTCGAAGTGCTGACGGCCATCATCGACACCCGTGACGCGCAGAAAGCCGCTATGCGTACGAAGATGGCTCGATTCCCGGTGCAGACGCAGACGTTGGAAACGTTTGACTTTTCCCGGTTAACGGACAAGCTCGTTGAGGCGAAAATCAGAGAGCTTGCCAGTTGCGACTGGGTACGGTGTCATTCGAATCTTTACTTTCACGGCAGCCCTGGGCTGGGCAAGACGCATCTAAGCATCGCACTCGGGATCCGAGCCACGCAACAAGCCTACAGCACTTTATTCATCGCCGCTAAGGACCTCTTTGCAGCGCTGAATACGGCATTGCGCAGCGGAACCTATGAAAGCAAGCTCAATGCCATTCAGCGCAACGAGGTGCTGATCATCGACGATCTCAGCAATGCCGTGGTTCCGCGGCCGGAGAACGCGATGATTTTCTACGACCTGTTGGACGGGCGTCAGGGCCGTAAGAGCACGGTAATAACGAGCAATAGGGAAATGATCGATTGGATCAAGGTGCTCGGCGGCGACAAAACATGCATGCGGGCAGCCATGGATCGCTTTCTGGACAACTGCCATGACTTTCAGCTCCAGGGCAAGAGCTATCGGCTTACCCGCTTTCTGGAGCAGCGCAGGAAAGACTGGGGACCTCAAGGATCAGGCACTGACTCTAACGGGCATAGGGACACCGTAGGCGAACTCGCCGAAATTCTCGAATAACCCTCTATATAGCGTTACGGTACACCGTTACCGTAACGCCTATCGGAGAAGACAATGGGAACATATGAAGACGTGGCGGCCATTCTGCGTGTCAGAAAGGAACAGGGAAAAGATCCGCCGACCATGCGCCAGCTCAGGACTCTGCTCGGGAACAAAGGCTCCATGAGCACAATCTCTGCGGCGGTAAAGACGTTTCAGTATGCGCAGCTCAAAGAAGAAGGCGTTATGCCTGATGGCTTCGACGATGCCGACCTCAAGGCGATCGGCACTGTCATTTGGAAGAGCATTGAACCGGTAATGCATAAATCCATCGAGAATGCGCGCAGCCTGGCTCAGAAGAAAGTCGATATTGAAAAAGCCGATGCCTCGCGGGTGCGACAGGCGGCTGAGGAGATGATGACTGAAGCTCAGAGCATCATGCACGCCAACGAGGAGCTCAGAGAAAAGCTTGAAGAGCTCAAAGTTGATTTTGCCCGCGTCAACGGGGCTCTTGATGAGAGTCGCCGGATCATAGCTGAAATGGAGGAGACGGCAACAAGATTGAAGGCGACGCTCGGAAGAGCGCTGAAAGCCAAGGGCAGGCATCGCTTGCTTAAACGAAGAGATCCAGCGAGATCTCGGGCTATAGGCCGTTCTAAAAGGATCAGTGAGGAGTAGGCATCCGTTACTGTAACGGCGTTTTGTAACGTAACACCCGGAGTTAGACATTGCCGCCTTCCGGCGGCCAGAGGGGGTGTCAGCGCTTCGCCCTCCGGGCTCCGCGCTGACACCCCCTCTGGCGGCATTCCGGTACTAAGAGACGCATATCCATTAAGGGGTATGCTCAAAATCCCTGGATTCAATCACCGTTGCATGAAAGGGTTTCCGGCGTCATTCTTACGCGTCTAAATGGATTCTTTTTATAGGACTTCTAACAGCGTGTTCATCTCCATAGAGGAGGAGTTGATTTCGAATGTTGTTTGTGGGTGAGCCAGATGGATCTTTGGAAGGAATCTTTCCCAATGGCGAAGAATCTTCATTCGGGCGAAATGAGGAAAATAGTGACAAATTGGAATGAGATCTGTTGTTCCAAATCCATCGATCATGACAGCTCGATTAATTCCTGTTTTTTCTCTACGGATAAGAATGTTATTTCCGCTGAGGTCGGAAAGAGCAATCCCGTAACGATATAAAAAATGATACAGAGCTTCAAGTAGGTCTGGAAGTTGAAAATATATTGAGCTTGTTTTATTTGATAAATAATAAAATAGCGATTTAGAAGGAGATCCGTCGAAATCACATATCAACTGTTGCTCAATTCCAACGTACCCAGGAATGTTTACACGGCCCACAAAGAAGGGAATATGGGTGGCAGGAACTTTACGACGTTTCAAAACTTCAAAATACGTGAGCTCCCGCAAAGATTGTCTAGCGCATGAGCAATGACTAAGTTTGATAACAGTATTTGTGTTTACTGGATTTCGATAGCACGCACGCTCTTTTCCTTTAGCCAGCAGGTAGGGTTGGAGCGCGTCATAAGTAACGGGGAAATTCATGACGTTCAATTAGAAGGTTATTCCTTATAATTGATATGTACACGAAATATTAATTAAAATAAGAGAGGGTAAACCCTAAAAATTAGGGCTTACCTTGTCTTTAGCTTATGTGCGGAGGAATAAATCTTTGCATGAATCTCCGCCATCTTCTATGGGCTTTAAGGCTTGCAAGGAAAGGAATGTAATTGCAGATGGGAATGAAGTCTGTATTTCCCAGCCCATCCACGATAACAGCGCGAGCTTGAGAGGGAGTTGTTCTCTGAATAACAATATTTGTGCCGCCAAGATCGCAAACAAGTATTTTATTTTTATAGATGTAAAGCTTCAGTTCTTCCAGTATGTCTCTTATATTTTGTTTTAAGAGTTGCCGGTTTTGGGCGTCTAAATAGAAAAATAATTGTTTAGATAAATTTCCATCGAAGTCGTTGATAATTTCCTGCTCAAAGCCTACATATCCTGATAGGTTAATGACTTTACCGAAATCAGGTAGATGAGAAAACGGAACTCCAGTTTTTTTTTTAAGGTGTTGAAAATACTTTATTTCACGTTCCGTCTGCTTGGCCGCGTTTTCTGGGCTAAGTTTAATTAGATAATTTTCTTTTTCCGGGTGACGGAAACAATACCTTTCCGAACCCTTGGCTATGAGGTATGGTTGAAGCGACTCAAACGTGAAATTCATGTTTACAGATGAACTCGATGAAAACTGATTGACTATTCGGGAGGATAAAGCAATTCAAAAACTCTTTTGAGGATTGCGTCAATAGGTTGCAGTAATGCGTTCACTCCGGCATCCGGAGCAAGCTTGCGGATGTCATTCAAGGGTATGTTTGACTTTGCGATGGCATCGCTAACGGCTTTTTTCCAAAATTCAGGAGATTCACTTTCCTCCCAGTCCCCTCTCCCGCGGCCGAAATGCGCAACAGCCAGATAAAGCAGGATGGTTTCAAGGAGAAAGCCGCTCACGGCCTGACTGCTCCAGGTGAGGTCCGCTCCGGCTTTCTGGCGCGTCAGGTTGTAGGCATGCGCCGCGCCGATGCCGCTCACTGCACCGATGAGCCCTCCTACAAGCGTGCCGAGGCCAAGCGTCAGCCCTGCTGACGAAAGATCTACCGCAAGGCCGGCTGCGGCGGCGGAAGCCGCTCCGATCCCTGTGCCGATGGCGGCTGCACTCTGGGGATCCATGGAATAAACCGCGAGATCCCAGTCGGTCTTCATGCGCCTAAAGATTTCCTTTGAGACGCCGGAGCCGTGAAGTCCGTTGATTTCAATAAGCCGTGCTGTGAGCGAACAGAAGCTGTCGGCCGCCTGCGAGGCAAGCGCTGCCTGAGCGTCGGCGACGGCATTATGTTCGTCCTTAAAGAAGCCGAAGCGCTGACCTACCGTAATGGCGCGCTCTCTAAGGCTCGGCGTTTCGAGCGGCATGTGTGCCGCAAGGGCATGCCAGATATGACGCGCCATTGCATCAACGGAACTTGCGTACGCGGCCTGGCGGCTTCGTCTCCAGACGGATTGAAGCGTTCGGTAGGCCGAACGCTGATCCTGAGGGAGCGCGTCGCCGATGGCATTGAAGAGCATTTCCTCCTGAATCCAGCAGCGTGCGAAGGCGTCCATCGGCAGGACAGTTTTGACGAAGGGATAGTCGGCGAGCGCCTTCTTCCAGATGTTGAGTTCGGCTTTTTCGGCTTCAGGTTCCCGGGGCTTCCCCATCTGGTTGAGAAGTACGATGACGGGCTTCCCGATCCAGGACAGAATCTTCATTTCTGCCGCGATGTAGGGGGCGCGTTCGGGAAGCTCTGCAATATTGACGAGATAGAGAACGATGCTTGAAATATCCCGGATATGGCGAACTGCCTTTTGATCCAGCCAGAAGGACTTGTTGGCGAAGCGATCCCAGACTTCGGAAAGGAGCCACCCGATGGGGTTGCTGCGTCCCTCAAGGCGGCGAGCAAGCGCGACGGAATTGCCAAATCCCGGCGTGTCCCAGAGAACCAGTTCGCTGCCGTCCGGACCGCGGGCGAGGACATAGTCGGAAGTGGTTTCCGTTACGTGCGCCCGGTCTGCGACTTCACCTACGTCGCGCATCAGAAGCGTGCGCGCGAGTGTTGTCTTGCCGATGTTGGTATGGCTCACAAGACTCAGATGAATGCGCAGAGGATCCGGAGAAAAGGACATGTCGTGTCAAAGCAAAAATGCTGTTCTGAATCTTTCATTATCCCGCGGCTTTACGCCGCCGGGGCGAGTCCTGTGATGCGAAGCTGCACGCCGTTTTCGGAAGCGAAATGCTCCCAGAGCGCACGACGGGACTGCAGTCTTTCGGGGGTCTCTGAAAAGCGAGTCGAAAGCTGCGAGAAGTCGAGTGAGAGGTTCACATTGGGCGTGCGCATCGTGAGCGCATGAATTAGCGCGCCGTGAACTTCTTCTTCCGGAGTCGCTGTCGGGTCAAGTACGAGAAGAACGCGGTCGCCGGGAGAGATGCCTGCATCAGAAAGCGTCGTAAAGTCCGGCGCTTCCCATGGATTGACGATCAGTTTGCGGAAAGGACCGTCGATTTCAGGAAGCGCCCTGTCGGAAGCGTCGGTAACGACAAAGGTTTTTATCGTTCGCGGCTTTCCATCCTGAAGAAGGCGGTCGAGTTCACCGTCATCAAGAGGGACCCGAAGGCGTCTGGCTTCTTTCCGAGCTCGCCAGAGACACGCAGCGGCAAATGCCGCCCGGGGAAGGATGATGAGAATAAAGAGGCTCCAGATCATGCGTGCGAGCCAATCTGCTCCCGGAGCACTGCCTCCGGCAGCCAGATTCATGGCGCTCAGAGCTCCTTCTCCCGGAAGCGCAGAAATGCCGGGGAGAAACGACGGGAGCCATCCGTAAAGGGCGTTAAGCAGCTTCGCGATGATGTCCGGTCGATCGGCGAACCATGTGCTTTCCCAGCCTGCGCTGTAGGCGGTGCCGATGCCGCGTACGAGGAGGCTCATCGTCAGTCCCACGCCGAAGGCAAGCGCCGCGAGATGGAGCACAGCCCGGAAGCGCCAGGCGAGTTCCGGTACCTTAAGCGTCATCCAGCATTTCAAAAATTCGCTCGCATAAGGCTTCATCCGCATTCTGAACCGGGGAAGCGCGGAGAAGCTCCTGGCTGCAACGAAGGAAAGTCCCGAATCCATGCTGCCGGCTCTGAAGAAAGAGATGAGCGCAATCAGCATGACGACTGCGTTCCAAAGCAGGATGCCGAGGTATGGGGGCGAGAGCAGATTGAGCGTCGCCCCGGAGCTTGCGAGCTGATCGGCGACTGCGCCGGTGAAGAAGCCCAAAAAAATGACGATGCTTGCAGTTCCTTTAAGCGCCATCGTCGGAGCAGACGGCAGGCGTGGAAGCGCAATCCCGGCGTCTTCATCCTTTGCTCGCGCAATGAGCAGTTTGGCGCGCGTCAGAAGAAAATCTTCAGGAGTTGCCTGATCGCCCGCCACGGAACGTGCGTCGCGCGAAAGCGCTCTCAGCTTTTCTTGAGGCCACGCGTCTCTGGAGGTCGACTCGAGTGCCCGGGCAAAGAGAATGGTTTCGGCATCCTTCGGCGTCAGCCGAAGAATCCTGGAGGATGAGGCGGAAGGCTCGGTCATTGATGTGGACCTGGAAAGGATGGAACTGCCCGTTCGATTGTATAGACGAGGCGCTAGTTTTCCGAGGGCGGCAGTTCCGTGTCTTCAGCGGAGATAGCGGGGCGACGCCAGCGGTAATCTTGGGAAGCAAAGTTTTCGGCTGGATTTTCCCGAGACCAGTGAATGCCGGCGACCGATAGAAGCAGCGGACTCAACCCATCCGCACGGAACGGACGCCGGGCTGGAATGCGAGGGGCATCGTCCGACGACCAGAAAAGAAGCGGGATGCGAAAGCCGGCAGGCGTCCGGGGCGAATGTCCGGCGCGGTTGATGTAGTCCCCTGTTTCCTGACCGTGGTCGGAAAGGAAGAGCCAGTCGGTCGGAATGCCGGATAGAAGTGCGTTCTCCCGCGTGAGCGTCAGGAGTTGAGAAAGCACTTCATCCTGGTAGCGCATGGCGGCATCATATTGATCACGGGCAATAATGACCCAGGGGTAGCGTCCGAAGTTCTTCAGCTGCTCGGTAACCCGGTCGCTGCCCCAGTCTGGAGCAAATGATGCGGGGTAGCGGAGCGCATAGTGCGGATGAGCGCCGATCAGGTGGAGGACGATGAGTTTCCTTGGGGCGGGATCCTGAAGCGCTTCGGCGAAGGGTGCAAGGACGCTCTCGTCGAGCGAAACGCTGGTGCGTCCGCTCATGCGGTTCAGAAAGACCGGCTTATCTGCCCATCCGGCATAACGGGCGTTGATGGCAATGTCATCCTGATTGCTGATCCAATGGATTCGCCAGCCGGCGGCATGGAAGAAGGCAAAAAGATTTCCGGAATCCATTCCGTCCCTGAGTTCTCCGGCTTCCCTCAGCGCAATCCCTCTTTCGTCGAGCGGGAATGTGAACATGGAGTGAAAGGCCCCGACTGTTGCCGCATCCACAGACCATGCTGAAGGGAATACCTGGAGGCGGCGATCGGCATGGGCGAACGCCTCGAGTTTCGGCGTGGTTCTGCGCACGTAGCCGTAAAGACTCCAGTTATTGCGCGTCGTGCTTTCGCCGACAACGAGCACCAGCGTTTGAGGTGCATTTTCAGCACGCGTGATGAGTTCCCGCGCGAGAGAAAGTTCTCGGGATCTTTCTGCCCTTGCGTTTTTCCACTCACTCTGGAGCGTGCTGATTGTCTCCTGCCAATGAGGCCAGAACCAGATGGGATAGTGGGATCGCCAGGAAGACTTGGCAAAACTCAGAATGGCGGCAGCCGTCAAAAGGAGAAGAAGAATTCTCCAGCTGATTCGAAGCGAGCGTCGCGCCAACGGCTCTCCGGCACGGCAGCGAAAGAGTAGATAAATTCCCAGGGCACAGACGCTGACGGCAAGGCCTCCCCAGAGAAGAAGTTCTCTCCAGAGCGTTTTTGCAAATTCGAGAGTTTCCCGGGTACTGGTGTTGGCAACTGCCTCGAGGACGAAGGTCGACATCGGCTCTGCCGTATAGACGTGCCTCAGAAAAAGGCGAACGCCTGCGTCTGCGCATGCAAGAACGATTCCCAGAGAGGCAATGAGAATCGCGGGCTTCTCGAAGCGGCTTCCGAGGGCAGCAAGCCTGATGCCGATAAAGGGAAAAATGAAAACGGTGAGCTGAAGACCGCGCTTGACGTCTCCGGTTGCAACATAAAGCAGTGCGACGAGAAGAATCAGGGGGATGACGGCAAGCGCGGTTCGCCCTGAAGGGGACAAAAGCGCTTTCAATGCTGAATTCCGCAACGGTAGGCCTGAAGGAGATTGCGGGCAGCAAGCTCGACATCGGGTTGGCCGCAGAGGGCGGAAATGACGGCGATGCCGTCGGCACCGGCCGCGCCGATCTGGGGTGCGTTCTCTTTGGTGATGCCGCCGATCGCGACGCAGGGATGACGGGCTTCCGCGAGAACTTCCTGAAGCCCGGCAATGCCGATGGCCGCTCCTGCGTCCGCTTTGGAGCGGGTGGAAAAGACTGGTCCGACGCCGTAGTAGTCAACAAGATCGGGACGCGTGCCGCTCAGTTCCATGAGATTCCCGGCCGAAAGCCCGAGGATTTTGTCGGGACCGATAAGACTCCGGGCATCCTCGGCGGAAAGATCATCCTGTCCCACGTGGAGGCCCTCAGCTCCGGAAGCCAGCATGACGTCCGCATGATCGTCAATGATGAGCGGGATGCCTTTAGGCGCAAGAAGCGTTCTGAGCGCACGCGCGGCTTCCGTCATGCGGCGCTTTTTCCACTGGGGCGCACGAAGCTGCACGATCGTGACGCCGCCCGCAACTGCAGCGCGGGCGGTTTCCATCAGACCGCCTGAACGCTCGCTCTGGTCCGGGTCAAGGACAAGGTAGAGACTCAGATCAAAACGCGGCATCAGAGCGATTCTCCGAGGAAGTCCTGAGGCTCTATGGCATAAAGAGCATCGAGGTATTCGTCGTGAAAGCTCCCCGGTCCCTTTGCGTGCGTCCCTGCAATGAAGGCTGCGCGCTTGGCAAGCGCGCAGGCGGAAATCGCGGCCGTGACGGGATCTTTTTCTGCGGCACAGAAGGCAGCGGTAAGCGCAGAAAGCGAGCAGCCGGTGCCGACGACGAGCGTGGTCATGACGTTTCCGCCCGAGACGGAAAGGATGCGTTCGCCATCCGTTGCGTAGTCGGTTTCACCCGTCACGCAGACGACGGAACCCGTGCTGCGGGAGAGCTCTACTGCGGCATTGACGGCGCTCGCGCTCGAATCTGTACTGTCGACTCCCTTGCCGCCGTTGCCTGCGCCCTGAAGCGCAAGAATTTCGCTCGCGTTTCCGCGGATCACTGTGGGGTGAAGGGCAATCAGCTTTCGGATCTCACTGTCGCGCCAGGGGATAACGCCTGCGGCAACCGGGTCGAGCACCCAGGGCACGTGGTGCTCCCGGGCGGCTTGGGCGGAGAGCTGCATGCTTCTCAGACGTTCGGGCACGGGCGTACCGACATTGACGAGGAGTGCTCCGGCGATGCCGGCGAAATAGGGCGCTTCCTCTTCGGCCACGACCATCGCCGGCGAAGCGCCTGCGGCAAGAAGCACGTTTGCCGTGATTTCCTGCACGACATCATTCGTGAGGCAGTGTACGAGCGGGCGAAGCCGACGAAGTTTCTCAAGCGCCTCAGAAGCGGCGCGCGGACAAAGCGGAGTGTTCTGCATCTTCGTAAACAAGAAAAAGCCCGGGGGCTTAACGGAGTGAACAGTATCACACGAGCGAAGGCAGGAGACGGTTGCAGGATGAGGGAGTCAGCTCTTTAGAATGACGCTCTTCGCCACCACCGCTCTTCAATGAGTTTTTCAGATGCTGATTCATCCTCAGTTCGACCCCATTGCGATTTCTGTAGGTCCGCTTGCCGTGCATTGGTACGGCCTGATGTATCTCCTCGGGTTTCTCGCCTTCTGGCTTTTAGGGCGGCGCCGGGCGGATGATCCCTGGCGCGGCATTACGCGAGACGACGTGGAGAACCTCCTTTTCTGGGGCGTATTCGGCGTCGTCCTCGGCGGGCGGCTGGGCTACTGCCTTTTTTATCAGCCGGACTATTACCTCTCGCACCCTCTTGATGTCATCAAGATGTGGCAGGGCGGAATGAGCGCGCACGGCGGATTGATCGGCGTCCTCATCGTGATGGGGATTTACGGGCGCGTGCGCGGCATGGGATTCTGGCGCGTGGCGGATTTTGTAGCGCCCCTGGTGCCGATCGGGCTTTTCTTCGGCCGCATCGGAAACTTCATCAACGGCGAGCTCTGGGGACGCCCGGCAGCAGCGGATCTTCCCTGGGCCATGGTCTTTCCGCAGGCTCAGGACGGCGGTATTCCGCGGCATCCTTCGCAGCTCTATGAAGTCGGGCTCGAAGGCCTTGTGCTTTTCCTGCTCCTCTGGCTTTATTCCAGGAAGCCCAGGCCGCTCGCCCGAACCGGCGCACTCTTTGCGATCGGCTACAGCGTGGCGAGGTTTGCGTGTGAATTTTTCCGTGAGCCCGATGCATTCCTGGGGCTTCAGGCGCTCGGACTCTCGCGGGGGCAGTGGCTCACGCTCCCTCTTCTCATCTGCGGCATTGCGGTGTGGGTATGGGCGGGGCGAAAAAGCAATAAGTCCTCCTGATTAAGCCTGAGATCAATAAAACCCATAAAAAAGGGTGCTTCCGAAAACGGAGCACCCTTTTTCCGACATGAGGGAGGCTCAATCAGAGCGAGCTGATGGCCTTCCAGAGCATGTAGGAGGCGAGCACGAAGAGCATGCAGGCGAAGATGCGCTTCAGAGGCTTCGTGTCGGTCGCATGCGCAACCTTGGCGCCGAGAGGCGCAAAGAAGATGCTCGTTGCCGCGACGCAGATGAGCGCCGGGAGGTGGATATAGCCGATCGTATAAGGCCAGCCGGGAAGTCCCGTCAGGCCCCAGCCGCTGATGATGTAGCCGATGGTGCCCGCAAAGGCAATCGGGAAGCCGAATGCGGCGGAGGTGCCCACGGCGTTATGCATCTTGACGTTGCACCACGTCATGAAGGGGACGGAAATGAAGCCGCCGCCCGCACCCACGAGTGCGGAAATCACGCCGATCACGGTGCCCGCACCGAACATGCCGGCCGTTCCCGGAAGATGACGCGAGGGCGTGGGCTTGGTGTTGAGGAACATCTTCGCGGCGGAGAAGTAGACGAAGACCGCAAAAATCATCGCGACCCAGAAGGTCGGGAGCGCGCCGGAAATCTGGGCGCCCAGGAGTCCGCCCACCAGAATGCCGGGGGCCATCGCAAAGACGACATTCCAGAGGACGGCGCCGCGCTTCGCATGCGCGCGCACGGAGGAGAGCGACGTAAAGAGAATCGTGCCCATGGAAGTGGCAATGGCCACGTGAACAATGTGTTCAATGGGGATGTCCGCATAGGCCAGGAGCAGCGTGAGGAACGGCGTCAGAACCATGCCTCCGCCGATTCCGAGAAGACCGGCGAGAAAGCCCGTGCAGCAGCCGAGGGCGGCTAAAGCAAGAATGATCTGGATGGACATGGATGGATCCTTTGAGGGTAAAGGTCTTAAAGCGTCAGTGCGTTGTTGTCGTTTTTAAAGGGACGCAAGATTTTCGGTGATGAAGCGGAATTCCGCTTTTGTCACCGGCGTGATCGAGAGCCGGTTGCCGCGCCGCAGTATCACCATGTCGGAGAGTTCAGGGTGGGTGCGCAGTTCGGCAATCGGAATAACTGGAATCTTAACGAGTCCTTCCACATCCACGGCGATCCACCTTGGGGAATCCGGCGTGCTTTTGGGGTCAAAGTACTCGCTTGTTTTATCGAATTGACAGGCGTCCGGATAAGGACCTGATGCGATGCGGGCAATGCCGGCGATGCCGGGATTGGGGCAGCTCGAGTGGTAAAAGAGTACGGCGTCTCCTGGCTTCATGGCATCACGCATGAAGTTTCTCGCCTGATAGTTCCTGACGCCGAACCATGAAACCTTATGGTCCGGGGCGGCGAGCGCATCGTCGATCGAGCATTCGCCGGGTTCGCTCTTCATGAGCCAGAAGTTTTCGGCCTGCCTGATGAGCGCTTCAATGTTCTCTTTTGCGGACATTCTCTGCTCTTGGGAAAGCAGAAAGGGCAGCCTCAGAAAAGACTGCCCTTTCTCGAAAAAGGATGCCTGCTGCGGGGCGGGGCTACGTATCCTGAACCGAGAGTTCAGGGCGGTCGGCTCCGGAGCGGAACGGGCTGGACACGGCGTGACCGGCACTCTATCGGCTCTCGAGTAGGCCAACCTATTGCGCATGGCATTGGTTCTAGGTACCTTGGAGCCCTGATGCTTTGCCGCTGCAGGCTTGAAATCATTGTACCTGCTTCGCACCGTCTGTAAAGGGGCGGAAACGTAAAGAACCGTCCTGATGCGAAGCGGCAAAAATGAGTTTCAAAATGCTTCTTCAGAAAAGCGACCCGATGGTGCCGATCTTGACGTCGCGGTAGAGCGCATCCTCGCAGAGCCGACAAAGCGCGCGAATTTCCTTCAGGGCCTCAGCGTCTTCCGAGGCCTGGGCAGGCTGCGCTGCCGGCGTCGGCTGAGCGGCATCGGGCGCCTGAGCTGGCGCCGCTGCGGGATTTCCGTCCTTGGCCTCGTTTTCTTTCTTCTTCGATTCGTAGGCGAATTCGAGCGCCGTCAGTACGGCAATCTGGTCGTTCGCGATGACGCGGCCTGCAGCGCGGACGGTCTGCATCTGCTCGTCCACCTGGCGGGCGCAGTCCTTGAGGAGCTCCTCCTCACCGCTCGAGACGGCAAGACGGTAGTCGCGATCAAAAATGGTAACGGTGACTTCAGACATGTCGAATGACTCCCCGGGCTTCAGGCATTGCCGCCGTCGCGAAGCTGCGACAGAAAAGCGTCGAGCTTGCGCTTCATTTCATGAATCTGCTCGCGGCTGTGCTTCAGTTCCGCATCGCGCGCTTCGAGCTGATTGGCAAGCTGAATGCGCGCGTCGCGCTCACTCTGCAGCCGGTTGATGAGCTGCGTTATCAGGGCTCTGAGCCTCTCGAGTTCCTGTTTCATTGGCATCTGTTGTCGAAGGAGAAGAATTGGGTTGTGCGGGCGGAATGATGGTCTTCGGGGGACGCGGCTCAAAGGAGCGGATGGTTCCGAGAATTAGCTGGTCCGCCTGCTGTTCGTCGGGCATCGGGTCGGATGTCCAGTGGTCGACGCGGCGGTCCGCGTTGAAGTAGACGCTCAGACGCCGGATCTGCTCGTCGCCGTCGCCGCGGCGCAGGTAGTAGACATAGTCCCAGCGGCCCTGGTGGAACTGATCCTGCACTAGCGGAACGCCGAGCAGGAACTGCACCTGTGCGTCCGTCATGCCTTTTTCGAGCTGAAGCGCCATTTCACTCGTGACCAGATTGCCCTGGTGGACATCGGCACGGTAAGGTTTCAGGAAGTAAGGCACGAAGTCAGTCGCGCTTTCCCAGGCACTCGATACCGTGTCGGTGACCGTGCTGCAGCCGGTAAGGCCAGCGGCGCCCGCAAGCGTGGTGCATAAAATGAGGAGATGTCGCTTGAACATAAACCGAATAAAATAAGAATTTCAGGCCGGGTTCTCAAATGAGCCCTGACCCCGTATGATAAAGAACTCAAAGAACTCAGACAGGGTAGCTTTGCCGTGAAGGAAGCAACACAGATGCAGCAGTCCGCCGACTTGAAGACCATGGGTCTCAAGGTTACGGTGCCTCGACTCAAAATTCTAGATTTATTTCAGAAGCTTTCTGAGTCGCAGGAAGCCGGCAAGCGCCATCTTTCTGCCGAAGAAGTCTACAAGCTTCTCCTGAATGAAAACAGCGATATCGGGCTCGCCACGGTTTACCGCGTGCTCACGCAGTTCGAAAACGCCGGCATTCTCGTGCGTCACGATTTCGACGAAGGCAGAGCGATTTATGAGCTCCAGGAAGGGCGTCACCACGATCATATCGTCTGCGTGCGCTGCGGCAAGGTCGAGGAGTTTGTCGATCCTGAGATCGAAAAGGCTCAGCGGCAGGTCTCTTCCCGCTTAGGGTATGAAATGACCGATCATTCGCTCGTTCTCTACGGCGTTTGCCACGACTGCCGCGAGAAGGAACGCAAGCGCAAGGAAGAAGTCTGAGGTCCTGCGTCCCGCAGAAACTCTGAAATCCCGCAGGAGGAGCGCGCGAGCGCTCCTTCGTCATGTCTAAATCAGGGCAAAACAAAAGGCCCGCTCCCTAGTGGAAGCAGGCCTTCTGAAGAATTCTGGTACGCGGTACTGGGATTGAACCAGTGACCCCTGCCGTGTGAAGGCAGTGCTCTACCCCTGAGCTAACCGCGCATTTGCGAGAAGCGAAATATTACCTGAAGAAAGGCCGTTTGCAAGGAAAAGTTCTGAACCATACCGTATTTACGGTATCTTTCCTATTTTAGGAACGTTTGGCCGGTCTTCTGCCGAGCGCAGCTTCCACGCCTAAATTTGCAAGCTGATCGGCTTTTTCATTGCCCGGGTTTCCGGCGTGGCCCTTTACCCAGCGCCATTCAATCTGGTGCTGCGAGGCGAGGCGATCGAGCTCCTGCCAGAGCTCAATATTCTTGATTTCGCCCTTGCTTCCTTTCTTCCAGCCGCGCCGCTTCCAGTTGTGAATCCACGTGGTGATGCCGTCCTTCACGTAGCTGCTGTCGGTGTGGATGATGATCGGGCAGGGCCGCTTCACGACGGAGAGCGCGGAAATGACGGCAGTAAGCTCCATCTGGTTGTTCGTGGTGATCTTTGCGCCGTCGTAAAGTTCGAGGCGATGCTCTCCCCAGACGAGGAATGCGCCCCAGCCGCCGACGCCGGGATTGCCCTTGCAGGCGCCGTCGGTCCAGATTTCGAGCACTTTAGGCGAGGAATCAGCCATTAGAGTTTTTTCCCAAGAAGCGTGGAATGGGTTGTCGAAGATGCCGCAGGCACTCCGGGGGCAGGCATTTTACCCGGGAGCTTCTGCATTGATTCGCAGCTCACAATGCGGGGGCCGGGAAGGCGCTTTACGGCAGAGAGCAGGAAAAGGTTGGAAAACTGCGGCATCCAGCGGTCTCCCGCTTTATTGAGCCAGGACCAGGCATGAAGTCTCTTCAAGCTCCGGAAGCCGGGCGCATAAATGCCGAAAATTCCGCGGTCGACCTCAAGACCCAGAAGCGCGAGCCAGTCCTTCAGGCGGTAGAGCGATATCGGCACGAGCTCCGTCGGAAGGTAGGGCCTGCAGCCGAGCTTCACGGTCTGCTGCCTCAGCCACCAGAGGCCGAGCGAATTGAATGCCGTCAGGATGAGCCTTCCTTCGGGCTCCAGCACCCGCACCGCCTCGCGAAGGATTTGCTGCGGATTCGAAGCAAGATCCAGCGTATGCGGAAGCGTCACCAGATCCATGGATTCGTTCAGAATCGGGAGCTGCGACGGATCCGCCACAATCCGGTTGAGCGTGAATTTCGGGTCGCAAAGATTGCCCCGGGGGTCAATAAGCCAGTGCGCCTGCATGCGGTTTGCGGCGAGCGTATCGAGCTGGGGCATGCCGATCTGAAGCGCGCAGGAGCCGAAGACATCTGCCGTCAGCTCGCTGTAGGCTTTTTTCTCCCATTCAAGAAGAAGTTCGCCAGGAGCGGAAAGCAGGAAATCCTGAAAAGTGAGTGCGGGCATCAGAGTAGGCGGGAATAACAATTCGTTGCGTAATTTGGGGTGGTTCCCAAGAATCCTGAGCGGCTTCAGTCGAAGTCCGCATTCATGCAGGCATTAAGATTAATCGCTTATTGTCCTGATTTGTTTTTCCTCTCTTTCTTTTCAGCGCCATGCCTTCTGGTTTCCATGCCCTTCGCTCATTGACCCTTCTGGGCGCGCTCGTTTCATTGAGTTTTTCGACAGCGGCTGCGACAGATGAAACCATTCCTCCCGAGGAAGGTGCGGTGCAGGTAGAGGAGGCAGCAAGCGAAGCAGCGCTTTCGCGCGAATCCGACATTCCGGCGAACGTCTGGGCGCGAATTCGATCGGGCTTTGCCATTCCTAATCTCAATTCCGCGGCCGTAGACCGCTGGACGGATTTTTATGCGAAGGACCCGGACTATGTCCGGCGGATGGCCCTGCGCGCAAGCCGCTACCTCTACAACATCGTCGAGGAAGTCGAGGCAAGGCACCTTCCAACGGAACTTGCGCTCCTCCCTTTTGTGGAGAGCGCCTTCCAGCCTGAAGCCCTTTCTCGCGCGAAGGCTTCAGGTCTCTGGCAGTTTATGCCGGCAACGGGCAAAAACTACGCGCTGGAACAGAATCTCTGGCGAGATGATCGTCGGGATGTGCTCGAAAGCACCCGTGCAGCGCTTGATTATTTTGAATACCTTCACGGACTCTTCAACGACTGGCAGCTCGCGCTTGCGGCCTACAACTGGGGCGAAGGGAGCGTTCAGCGTGCAATTGCCCGAGCCAAGCGCCAGAAAATGCTCGCTGACTATGCGCACCTGAGGATGCCCCGGGAAACGGCCAACTACGTGCCTAAGCTCGAAGCGATCAAGCGCATTGTGAGCGATCCGGGGAAGTACGGCATTGAACTTCCCGATGTCGGCAACGAACCCTTCTTTGTTCGCGTAACCAAGCCCCGCGACATTGATCTCAAGACGGCGGCGGAGCTCGCCGGCATGACGGAGGCGGATTTCCGGGCGTTGAATCCGAGCTTCAAGCTCCCGGTGATTGTGGCCTCTCACAACAATGTGATGCTGCTTCCGGCCGATCGTCTCGACTTTTTCGTGGACAACCTCGCGAGCTGGATGGATTCCGGACAGCCTCTTTCGCACTGGACGACCTATCGTCTCCGAAGCGGCGAATCGCTGGCCGAAGTGGCCGAACGCTCCGGCATGACGGAGTCCTTCCTGCGCGAAGTGAACGGCATTCCGGAAGGACGAAAGGTGCTCGAGAATTCGACGCTCCTCGTACTCGCTGAAGGCGATGAGCAGGCGGATATTTCCGCGGAAGAGGCGGATGCAAGGCTTCGGCTTTCGCCCCTCACAACCTGGCGCCGGGTGACCTACCGCGTCAGAAGCGGCGATACGCTTTCCACCATTGCCCGACGCTGGCATATCACGGTGAAGTCGATCGTTCAGGCCAACCGCCTGCGCTCCGACAGCCTGCGTGTCGGCCAGCGCCTTGTACTTACGGTCCCCAATGTGGCGCGCTCGCCTATTGTTGCAGCCTCGAAAACTTCTTCGAAGAGTCAGGCTTCGGGCGGCCATATTATTTATGCAGTGAGAAGTGGTGATTCGCTCTTCAACATCGCCCGCCGCTACGGCGTTTCCGTCGATGACCTCAGAATGACGAACAGGCTTTCGGGGAACACCATTCGTGCGGGACAGCGCCTGCGCATTCCGAGAACGGGTGAAGCGAATGTGGAGCCTTCGAGCGTTATCTATACAGTCCGGTCCGGAGATACGCTCTCGACAATCGCAGGGCGCTACGGTGTTTCCGTTACGAAGCTTCGTCGACTCAATCGACTTTCATCCTCGCGGCTTCAGGTTGGTCAGCGCCTGGAGATTCCTGAAGGGGATGAGCCCAGAGAGCCTCCGAAGCCGGTAACGGCTTCAAGCCCCAAGACAACGGAACACATTGTCCGCTCCGGCGACACGCTCTCCGGCATCGCCGGGCGCTACGGCACGACCGTTGCCAAGCTGCGCTCTGCGAATGGTCTGCGTTCCAATCGACTCTCCGTCGGTCAGCGTCTGGTGATTCCGGCCACTGCCAGCCGATTGGATGCTCAAAAGCATGCCGCATCTGCGGATCGCGTCTACATCGTCCGTTCAGGCGATACGCTTTCAGCGATTGCGGCAGCGAACAGCACCTCCATCGCAGAACTGAAGCGCATAAACAACCTTCGGAGCAATCGCCTTTCGGTCGGGCAGGAGTTGAAGCTCCCCTGACCGATTACAGCTCTTTATGGCGGATGAAGTCCTCATCCGCCTAAAATTAACAGTTTCAACATTGATTGTTTCCCGGCAGAGCATCTTTTTGCCGGAAGAAATTTCCTAACCAATATTTTTCCAAGAGATCCAGCATGGGCTTCCTCACCGGCAAGAAGATTCTGATCACGGGCGTGATTTCCAACCGTTCCATCGCCTACGGCATTGCTCAGGCCTGCCATCGTGAAGGCGCGGAACTTGCCTTCTCCTATTCGGACGAACGCTTCCGTGAGCGTCTCCAGGACTTTGCTGCGGAATTCGGCAGCGACATTGTTCTTCAGATTGATGTATCGAAGGACGATCAGATTGATGCCGCGGTGAAGGCGCTGGAAGAAAAGTGGGGCTATCTCGACGGTTTTGTGCACTCGATCGGCTTTGCGCCCCGCGAAGCCATTGCCGGAGACTTCCTCGAAGGCATCTCGCGCGAAGCGTTCCGCGTTGCAATGGATATCTCCGCTTATTCCTATCCTGCGCTCGCGAAGGCTTTCCTTCCTCTCATGAAGGGGCGTCAGGCGTCGATCCTCTCGCTCACCTATCTTGGCGGCGAACGTGTCGTTCCCAACTACAACACGATGGGTCTTGCCAAGGCGGCGCTTGAATCCTCGACCCGCTATCTTGCCGCGAGCCTCGGCCGCGAAGGCATCCGTGCGAACGCCATTTCCGCCGGCCCCATCAAGACGCTTGCCGCGTCCGGCATCAAGGGCTTCTCGAAGCTCCTACATGTGATGGAAAAGACGGCGCCTCTCGGCCGCACGGTGACGATTCAGGAAGTCGGCAATACGGCTGCCTTCCTGCTTTCGGATCTTTCGAGCGGCATTACGGGCGACATCGTCTACGTTGACGCGGGCTTCCACGCCGTGGCCGTGGGCGTCGTTGACGAAGAGTAATTGAGCGGCTGAAAGCGCTTCATTCGCCGACAGAGGAAGGCTCCGGAGCAATTCTCTGGGGCCTTTCATATATCAGAAAGGACAACTTGCAGAAGGTCTGAGATGAAAAAAGGAATTTCCATTGTTCTTATGACAAGAAATGAGGAAATTAACCTCGAGGCTTGTCTAAAAAGCTGCTCTTTTGCTGACGAAATTATTTTGATTGACGATGGAAGTACGGACAATACGCTCTCTATCGCTGAAAGATTCGGTGCAAAAATTTTTCATCGAGCCCTGAATGGGGATTGGGCGGCACAGCAGAATTTTGGCATCGCTCAGGCATCTGAGTACTGGGTGATGCTTATGGATGCAGATGAGCGGATCACACCGGATTTGGCAAGCAAATTAAAGCAGGCTGCCGAGGGGGAAGATGTCGCCTATCTTGTGCAAAGGCATAATAAATTTAAAAATATTAGTGTGACTCATGGTGCATTGCGCCCAGACTGGGTATGCCGGTTTGCACCCAGAACAAAGATTGAAATTTTTGGCCAGGTGCATCCTGAAATCCGTGTCGGGTGCCCTAAAAAACGTCTTCAGTCTGAAGGGTTGATTCATTATCCATACCGCACTTGGAAGCAATACATCAATAAGCTGAACCTCTATAGCGATCTGGCTGCGGATCGTTATTTATCTGAACAAAAGAGTGTTTACTTCCTAAGGGATGTCGTAGGCAGGCCGCTCTGGTCTTTTTTTAAGATCTACCTTCTTAACAGAGGATTCCTGGATGGAAAGGCGGGATTCATCTTCTCGGTTAATAATGCCGTTTATACGATGAATAAGTACGCTAAGTATTATTTTCTAAAACATTATTCCGGTGAACTCTGATGCACGACATGAAGAAGATCGGCGTATTCGTCAAGCCTACGGAAAGCCTTTGCGTTCCCCTCGAGCATATTGTCAAGGTGCTCTCTTCTCAAGGGTATGAAGTCCTGCTTGAAGAGCGTGCGGCTCAAACACTTGAAGGCCGGATGGCGTTTAAGGGACATGCGCGCAGAGAGCTCGGAGATCTTTGCGACGCGGCAGTTGTGCTTGGCGGAGACGGGACGATTCTTGGGGTCGCAAGAGAAATCGCGGGCTGCGAATGTCCGCTCATCGGCGTTAATGCCGGGCGTCTCGGCTTTATTACCGACGTTGTGCTGGAGGACGTGGATACGGTGCTCCCGGCCATGCTTCGAGGGGAATGTTCTTCCGATCGCAGACATCTTCTCGAAGGGGTTGTTCTTCGCAACGGGAAAGAAATCTGCCGCAATTCCGCGGTCAACGACATAGGCTTCAGCCACGGCCGTGCCGGCGGCATGGTGGACTTCATTATTTATGTAGACGGACGCCAGATGAGCAGTCAGTCTGCTGACGGCATTATTTGTTCGACTTCAACGGGGTCCACGGCTTATGCGCTTGCTGCGGGCGGTCCGATTCTCCATCCTTCGCTTGAAGCCGTGCAGCTGGTGCCGGTTGCTCCGCATACGCTTTCGAACCGTCCGATTGTGCTGCCTGCCAACCTCAAAATCGAAATTGAGCTCGTGAGCGCCAGAGATGCCGTTGCCTATTTCGACATGCAGGAATTCTGCGACGTCATCCCGGGCGATGTGCTGAGGATCGAACAGTCATCGCGCACGATTGAAATTCTTCACCCGCTCAATTACGACTATTTCGAGCTGCTCCGCCGCAAGCTCAAGTGGAATTTCTCGCCGGCGAGCGTGCATAGAAAGGACTCAGCGGACCCTGCTCAGTAATCTCTTTTTCGGCCTGAGGGGCCCTTCATGCTCACAACGCTCAATCTCAAGGATTTCGTCATTGTTGATCAGCTTTCGCTTGATCTCTCTTCAGGCTTTACGGTGCTGACCGGCGAGACCGGTGCCGGCAAATCGATTCTGATTGACGCCATACAGCTCATCAGAGGCGGTCGAGGCGATGCGGATCTGGTGAGGCAGGGCTGTGAGCGAGCAAACATCATTGCGGAATTTTCCCTGGGTGATGCGTCCCGTCATTGGCTTGAGGAAAACGATCTTCTTGAAACCGGCGCGGGGAGTGTTCTGGTGCGTCGCGCCATTGACCGCAATGGGCGCTCCCGCGCATGGATTAACGGTATTTCCGTGACGCTCTCGCAGCTCAGGGAACTCGGGGATACGCTTGCCGATATTCAGGGGCAGCATGCGCACCAGCTCCTCCTGAAGCCTCAATGCCAGCTGAAGCTTCTGGACGCATACGCCGAGGATTCGGCGATTCTCAGCGAAGTTAAAAATGCGCATGCAGAGTGGAGCGCGGCTGCGCGCAGATTGGAAGAGGCCACTTCAGGGGCGGATATTCGTACCGCAAGGATTGAGCAGCTCAACTGGCTCCTTGAGGACCTGGATGCGCTTTCACCTAAGAAAGGCGAATGGGAAGAACTCAATCAGGAACATTCACGGCTCGCACATGCCGTTTCCATTACAGAAGGGCTTAATGAGTCGATTGAATGGCTGACGCAGGGGGAAAATGCTGCGGGAGACCTGGTGACAAAGGCTCAGATGCGGGTTGAGTCGCTTTCCGAATATGACGAGCGGCTCAAAAATATCAGCGAAACGCTGACGACTGCGGCCGAACTCATTGACGATGCTGCAGGCGACCTTGAGAACATCCTCGACCGTACGGATACAGATGGCGCGCGGTTTGAAAAGGTCGACAGGCGCGTGTCGCGCTACTTCAACCTGGCAAGGAAATACCGAACGGAACCCGAAGCGCTCTTCGAGCTGGAAGCCGAGAGCAGGAAGCGTCTGGAGGAGCTTAAGGGCGAAGAAAATCTGGAAGCGCTTCAGAAGGCTGAAGCGCTGGCGCGTAAAGCATACGATGCCAAGGCAAAGCTTCTTACCCTGGCGCGTCGCGGTGCAGCAGAGAAGTTTGCCCGAGCCGTCACAGAAGAAATGCAGCATCTTTCCATGAAGGGCGGTCGCTTTGAAGTGGCGTTGGAAGCGTGTGCGCCTTCAGAGCATGGCTCGGAAAAATGCGAATTTCTTATGGCCGGACACCTGGGGGTAGATGTGAGTCCGCTCGCCAAAGTTGCGTCCGGCGGCGAGCTTTCACGTATCGGACTCGCTATCTTTACGCTTTCCTCGCGCAATACCACAGTTCCAACGCTCATTTTCGACGAGGTGGACAGCGGCGTTGGCGGTGCAACCGGCGAAGTGGTCGGTCGAATGATGAAAAAGCTCGGGGAATCGCGTCAGGTACTCTGCGTGACGCATCTTCCTCAGGTTGCCGCCTGCGGCGACCATCATCTCAAGGTCGAAAAAATATCTGATGGATTTGAGACGGTAAGCTACCTCAAGGAGCTTTTCGGACAGGCGCGTGTTGATGAGATAGCCCGCATGCTGGGCGGGCTTCTCATTACGCAGAAAACGAAAGTCCTTGCAGAGGAAATGGTGAAGTCGGGCGAAGCTTCATGACGCCAGTTTCTTGATGGCTGCCAGCACTTCTTCCTGCGTCGGCCAGGCGCCTTCCTTGCCGAGCACAATGGCCTTGGGGTTCCAGGGAGCCGTGCGGGAGGGATCCGTGACGCCGATCAGCGTGATCTGAGGAGCACCGACAGCCGCCGCCACATGACTGAGACCCGAGTCGTTTGCAATAACCATGCGGGAGCGCTTGGCAAGAGCAGCAAGCGTGCCGAGCGTTGTCGGCGGGCAGATCATGGCATCCGGACATGCGGCACGGGCTAAATCCGCCTCGCGCACTGACGGGAAGACGACGGGTTCAATGCCAAGATCTCTCAACGGCGTGCAGAGCGCATTGAAATGTTCCCAATGCTTCTTTTTGCCGTGATGAAGGCCGCGGGCAATAGGCGCAAGGAGCGCAAAGTTTTCGGGGATCTTGAGTTCCTGCATCAGATTTCGTGCACCTGCCTCATGGCGCTTCAGAGGCGTCAGGCCGAGAGACGGCGGAACCTTATCCCATGCGGGTTTGATGTCCCATGCTTCAAGAGCTCCGTGAGCCAGAGTGAAAAAGCGTTCGACCTCGTGCATTTTTCCGGGTTCGGGGACGGATTTGTCGAGGAATAGTCGACGCCAGTCGGTTGGATAACCGGCGCTTTTAATGCCGCCCAACGCGTAGAGAAGTGCAGAACTTAAAGAATTTGGAAAAAGCAAACCTTTGGGTGCCGTACCGAAGTGCCGCGCAATATTTCGGATGCGTGAAAAATCTTCAGTGACGTGACCTTCAATCGGTTCAAAGCGCCAGCCCGTCCCCGCAAGAAGATCCTCCGCCCAGCGCTTGCCGGTCAGAACTGGTGTGAGGCCACTTGCCTCTAGAAGCCTGAGGCCAGGCAGTGCCATGCAGCAGTCGCCGACATGATTGGGAAGTCTGCAAAGAATTTGGGTCATTTCGAAGTGAATCTCAAATTAAATGAGCTGCTGTCAGCACTCGCTTTGCATGCTCATATGGCGTGTACTGAGGGGATACCAACTGAGCAGCATTGCTGAGGCGATGCTTGTTCATGATTGCGTTCTGAATTGCAATGGTAATGCTGGAATCGGAGCTCGTATCCAGGATAATTTTGCCATCCGGTGCGATCACTTCATTGGAATACACGTTGGGGGTAAGGACAACTGGAGTTCCGGAAAAAACGCTTTCGACTGCGACAAGTCCAAAAGCTTCGTAGCGGGAAGCAAGGATCGTATAGTCCACAAGTTTATAGACACGTTCCATATCCTTGCGGAAGCCAATGTACTTAACGTTCCTTACCTCCTCTACGGGACGCCCGGCGACGAGGAGCGTAACAGGTAGTGCAGTGCTGCTGAAAAAGCGCTGGAGAATGTCCATCCCTTTGACGTATTGACTGCCCGCAGAGGGAATCAGAAAAACAGTGTGATCTTTAGGAACTCCAAACTCCTCTCTAAAAGATTGAATTTCAGCTGCGGTGGCGGGTTCTGCATTGAAACGGGTTCCATCAATCGGCGGGTAAACAGTCTGCACCTTCTCTTTAGAGATGCCGTATAGATCACAAATTTCGCGGCTCATGCCATCAGAATGAGCAATAACGAGTTGACTTTGCTGATAGCACTTTGATTCAAGCGCAATCATTTTTTTGTCGAAAAATGAAGTTTTTTTACCTATGCCTCTTAGGTAACCAATATGAGTTCCACCGCAAAACGAAATCGTAGCGCCAGGGTAACGATTGGTCGATAGGACTGCGTCGAATTGCCGATGCTTCATTAATGAATCGAGGCGAAAGTTGAAATAGTAGTCTCGTAACTTTGTAGGAAACAGCTTGCAGTTAATGACAACGGATTCGAATCGCAGATTTTGGCAGACAGAAGGGTCAATTTTTTTGGTAAAAATGGTTGGGTGAATCCCCAGGGAGTTAAGACCTTCTATGAGGTCAAGGATATAACGACCCATACCACCATCCAGACGTATTGACTGGCAGGCGATTGCAAGCGACAGATCCGATTTCATTTTTCTTCGTAAGGAGTGATGGGAGAGTATTTGACTCAGAGGTCTAAGCTGATATAGCTAGGGAAGGTCTGAGCAAGTGCCAATTTTTATGACTGCAACCGGAAAATCCGGACCAAACACATAAATTCGGTTGTTTACAGTCTAAAAATTGGCAGTTTATGCTGTTTTTAGTGGAAATTTCCACAATATAGGCACAATTAGGCCGTCAATCTCTAGTATCATGACGCATCTACAAGCATAATCGTCACTATGAAACTTGAAACTACCATACCGATTTTAGGTAACCCTCAGCTCATGAGGCTCTTCCAGTACCTGCCTCCCTATAAGGGCTACATAATCGGTGCTGCCGTATGCATGATCCTTGGGGGTGGTGCATCTTCATTGATTGCCCTTGTGCTCGGGAAGCTCACGGACATGGGGTTTTATCAACAAGATCCAATTGTTCTTTATCTTGCCCCGCTCGCGCTGATAGGTATTTCGGTTCTTCATGGTGGAACACAATATTTCAGCCAGTTCCTGCTTGTACGTGCGTCACAGGGTGTTCTGCTGGAAATTAGAACCCTCATGTTCGATCGAATGCTTAGATGGGGTGACGAGCTCTTTCTTAAATATCGTTGTGGGGAAGTTCAGGCGAAGTTCATCAATGAAGCGGCTACGGCACTTTCAAGTGCTGCATCCGTGATGACAACGATCATCCGTGACTGCATACAGATTGTCTGTCTCCTTGCCGTGCTGATCTGGCACAACTGGCTGCTGACGATTGTCACTTTCGTGACAGGTCCGCTTCTTTACCTCATTCTGCGGTGGGTCACCAAGCACATCAAACGCTTGACTTCTAGACAGCAGAAAAGTTTTGGCAAGCTGATCGGGACGATTCAGGAAACTTACAACGGTGAGCGCGTTGTAAAGATTTATAACGGCTATGAATATGAGCGTCAGCGCTTTCGCGCAGTAAATGAGCTTCTCAAGGATCTGACGCTTAAAACACAACAGATTAAAGCCGCAGGGACTCCGCTGACTCAGCTTGTATCTATGTGCGGAGTCTCCATTGTTGTTGTGTTCGCTTTGCTCCAGGCTCAGGCTGGGTTGCTGACTATGGGGGAATTCACAACATTCCTCTCTGCCATGCTGCTCCTGCTCCCTCCCATCAAGCATCTTTCCAATGTGATGGGCTCAACGGCCGCCATGACAGCTGCCGCAGAAAGTCTTTTCAAGATGGTTGATGAGATACCGGAGAAAGATGAAGGGACGCAGGACGTTAAGCGCATTGAGGGAGAGGTTATCTTCGATCATGTAGGCTTTACGTATCCAGGTGCAGAAAAGGCGACAGTTACTAACTTCACCTTGGACGTGAAGCCTGGAGAAATGATCGCTCTTGTGGGGTCATCCGGTGCCGGTAAATCCACGCTCATCAACCTGATTCCAAGATTCTGGAACCCAACAGAGGGTGAAATCTACTTTGACGGTATTCCGCAGAAGGAACTTACCCTTGAAAGTCTGCGGCGGCAAATTGCTTTGGTGAGTCAGGATGTTGTGATTTTTGACGATACCATCGCAAACAATATTGCCTACGGTTGCAAAGATTCCGTGACGCGTGAGCAGATAGAGGCCGCGGCAGAGGCTGCTGCACTGACGGATTTTCTTAAGACCTTACCCGATGGACTTGACACGCAGGTTGGTGCCAACGGCAGCATGCTTTCGGGTGGTCAGCGCCAGCGCCTTTCCATTGCGCGAGCTTTCCTCAAAAATGCTCCCGTGCTGCTTCTTGACGAAGCCACCAGTGCGCTTGATACGGAAAGCGAGAAGCATATTCAAAAGTCGCTCGATACTCTTCTGAAAGGAAGAACGTCATTTGTGGTTGCTCATCGACTCTCAACGATCATTAATGCAGACCGCATTGTGGTCATGAGGGATGGCGGCATTGCCGAGATCGGCAGTCACGAAGAGCTCCTCGCACGTCAGGGGTTCTACCATCATCTCTACACAATTCAGTTCAGCAGAAGCAACTGACGCAAAGAACAGGTAATGTTCGAAGGGCGTGCTTTAAGAGGCGCGCCTTTTTCTTTGACGGGATCCTTAGACAAAATCATGATGCTGACCGGTTTTATATACGGTGTTGCCGCCTGCGCGCTCTGGGGACTGGTCTACATGATCCCGCTCTGGCTTGCCGCTTATGATCCCCTGTTGATCGCACTGGCGCGCTACACCATCTTCGGAGCATTGTCGACGGCTCTGCTCTTCTTCAACCTGCGGTATGTGCGTCAGATGACAGCGGGCGACTGGTGGAGTGCGATCGCTCTGGGAGTCATCGGCAACCTCTTTTTCTACTGGCTTTTGGCTTCAGCCGTTCAACTAGCCGGTGCTCCAATTGCCGGAGCCTTCACTGCCGTTATTCCCATCAGCGTGGCAATCGTTGCGAATCTCTCAGCAGCCCGCGTCGGACATGGGGTTGCCTGGGGGAAGCTTGTCCTTCCGCTTTCAGTGGTTGGAGCCGGAATGGTATGTCTCAACTGGACCGAGTTTGCATACTTTCTTCAGACATCGTCAGAGCCGCCTTCAGGCTTCTGGCTTGGCGTCTTCTATGCCTTTCTCAGCCTGCTTGTCTGGACCTGGTATCCCTTAAGCAATGCAGAATGGCTCATTCGGCACCGAGGCAAGATGTCTCCGATGTTCTGGACGGCCGCTCAGGGAGCAGGAGCACTCCCTGCATCACTGGTAGGTCTTGTCTGGTATGTCTGGAATGATGGCGGAATCATGCATGCACTTGGCGAGACCCCGGAAAAGTTTGCAGCGGGCGTTGTTTTTCTGGGATTGGTCTGCTCATGGCTCGCGATTTGCTTCTGGAATGCCATGAGTCAGCGCCTGCCGAGGGCATTGGGTGGACAGATGATTATTTTTGAAACGATCTTTGCCGTCATCTATGCGCACATCATGCGGGAACAAATGCCGACGGCGCTCATGAGCATCGGCATGGTATTGCTCCTCGTTGGCGTGTTCATGTCCGTTCGTGTTTTCCAGCACCATTCAAAGAACATTTGAAAGTGCTCTCCAGACCTTTTCGGCTGGAATGCTCTGCATGCAGCGTGAAAGTTCCGGGGGTGTGAAATGCGCGCACAGATGGTTATGACTCCGGCAGCTGCCGCAAGGTTCAGGGTTATCTCGACGGACAATGGTGGTGTTGCCTATTGTCTGCAAGTCAAGCTTGTTGCTGAAATTATGCGGAAGGCCTGATTGAGGGGCTGGTCCCCAGGTTTCCACGGATGTGGGACCAAAAAGCGCAATGCATGGAGTGCCTGTGGCAGCGGCTACATGCGTAGTAGCGGTATCTACGCCTACATAAGCCCGCGCTTCCCGGATAGCTCTGCCGGTTTGTCCAAAAGACGCTCTTCCTGCGATAACACAGAGTTTTTCTTGAGGGAGATCTTCTGTAATTGACTGAATGTATTTTTTTTCAGTTTCGCCAGGTCCACCCGTGAGGCAGATTCCATATCCAGCATCGATGGTTTCCTGCAGCAACTTTTTCCATCCTGAAATGGACCAGTTTTTATCCTGATAGCGGGAGCAGGGATGACAGGTAATGTAAGGACCCAGTCGGGCCAGCTCATTGCGCAGGTCACCGGAGAGTTCCGCATCAGGCGCAACAGGACGAATAACAGCGTTGGCGCCAATCACGGGTTTAGCGAGCGCGGACAGAATGTCGAGCATGTGACCAGGAGCTGGTCGCGTGAAATTTGTAATGAGCGCGCGAATCCAAAGTTCGGAACTGGGTGGCATGATCTGGCGTTTAGCGCTTGACCAGCAGTAAAGCGTCGCTCGAGTGTTGTTCATGCGGGACAGCGCCCAGTCATAGCTATTCCATGACCGGATGTGATCAAGCGCCTGCCGGAATTTATTGGGATGGTGCTCTACGCCGATGACGTTGTCGATGGCAGAAATGCCTTCAAGAATTCCTCGATTGTCCTTGAAGGTAAGAAGGTCAACCTGAGCGTCCGGGAGCTTCTCCTTTATCGCCGGAGCAAGCGCTGCCGCGAGAAGGCAGTCGCCGAGATAACGCAGGGACACGATCAGGATTTTCATTTTTATTGTTCCTTACCTTGCAGGGAGAAGTGAGCAAGATACCAGTGAAGCGTGGCATCCAGGCCAGTGGAGAACTCTACCAATGGCTTCCAGCTGAGCGCCCGGCGAAGCTTTCCGGCATTGAGTCCATATCGAACATCATGCCCCGGACGATCGGAGACATGCCGGATGAGTTCAGCATAAGACCCCTGAGGGCTGGGCTTCAGCTCGTCGAGACGAGTGCAGATGCGCTCGATGTATTCGAGATTCGTGAGCTCGTTGCTTGCGCCTACGTTGTAGATTTCCCCCGGGATTCCTTTTTCGAGAATCAGCGTGATTGCACGACAGAAGTCTGAAACATGGATCCAATCGCGGATCTGAAGGCCGCTTCCGTAAACGGGTATCGGTTCGCCGGAGAGCGCTTTTTGAATCACGCTGGGCGTGAGCTTTTCGGGGTACTGACGAGGCCCATAGTTATTCGTGCAGCGTACGGTGATGACGGGCATTCCGTATGTCCGGGCATAGGCGCGGCCGAGCTGGTCTTGCGCAGCCTTGCTGGCTGAATAGGGGCTGCTCGGGTCAAAAGGCGTTTCTTCAACGGCGGGCGGAGCTTCCTTCGTTAGGAACCCATAGACCTCATCCGTTGAAATGTTGATGAAGCGAAAAGCGGAGCGCTCATCCTCGCTCAATGAATCTCTGTAGCGGCGGGCGGCTTCAAGGAGCGTGGCCGTACCGAGCACATTGGTTTCAATGAAGATTTTAGGACCGGAAATCGAGCGGTCCACATGACTTTCCGCCGCAAAGTGAATAACGGCTCTGGGATGAAAGCGGTCGAATGCTTCAGCAACCGCATCAGCGTCGGCAACATTCCCGAGGATGAAGCGGTAGCGCGGGTCGCTTTTGACAGAATCCAGGTTCTCAGGATTCCCGGCGTAGGTGAGCGCATCAAAGTTCACCACAGGCTCCTGATGATGCTGAAGCCACTCGAGAATGAAGTTTGAGCCGATAAAGCCGGCTCCGCCGGTAATGAGGATCATGCAGGATGTCGGGCGCCTATAGAATGAGCGCAACAGTGAAAATCAAGGGGCGCTTCTATTAAAGCGCTGGAGAATTCGTGGAACAAATCCTTATCAACAGCTCCCGCGAGGAAGCGCGAGTTGCCATTTTAGAGGACGGCATCCTGAAGGACATCCTCGTTGAGCGCATGTGCGCCCGGGGCCTCTTAGGAAACGTCTATTACGGTCAGGTAGTCCGCGTGCTTCCTGGCATGCAGAGCGCCTTTCTGAATGTCGGGCTTGAGCGCACGGCTTTCCTTCATATTGCAGAAATTGAGGGGGCGCGCACCGAAACTGGAACGCTTCGCCCGATCGAAACGCTTCTTCATGAAGGGCAGCGCCTGATGGTGCAGGTCGCGAAGGACCCGATCGGAACGAAAGGCGCGAGGCTCACGACAACGATTTCGCTCGCCGGCAGAAAGCTTGTTTATCTGCCTAACGACACGCACATCGGCGTCTCTCAGCGCATCGATGACGAAGCGCTTCGCGAGCGGCTTCGGGAAGAAGTGACTGCACTTCGTCCCCCGGAAGAAAAAGGCGGCTACATTGTGCGCACGAGCGCTGAGGAAGGCGCGACGGAAGAGGAATTCCGCACGGACATGACCTACCTTGCGCACCTCTGGCAGGAAATTCAGCAGAAGGCGCGCGAAGCAAAGGGGCCGAAGCTCCTCTACCAGGATCTCACGCTCTCGCAAAGAGTGCTTCGAGATCTTGTGCACGAGGAAACCGCCTCAATTGAAGTGGATGAGCGAAGCGAATTCAAGGCCCTCCAGGCATTTGCCCGACAGTTTGTTCCCACAGCGGCGGAAAAGCTTCATTTCTATGAAGGCGAGACGCCCCTCTTTGAGCTCTACGGCATTAACGCGGAGCTCGAGAAGGCGCTCGGGCGCCGGGTGGACCTTAAGAGCGGCGGCTATCTCGTTTTCGACCAGACCGAGGCAATGACGACGATCGACGTCAATACCGGCGCCTACGTGGGAAAACGCGACTTCAGCGATACGGTCTTTAAAACCAATCTCGAGGCGGCGCAGGTCATTGCGCGGCAGCTGAGGCTCAGGAACCTGGGCGGCATCATCATCGTCGACTTCATCGATATGACGAAGGATGAGCACCGTGAGGCAGTTTTGAGCGAACTGCGGCGTGCGGTCGCGCACGACCGCACCAAGATGACCGTGAGCGGCTTCAATGAGCTTGGGCTCGTCGCCATGACGAGAAAGCGCACGCGGGAGTCGCTCGCGCATGTGCTCTGCGAAACCTGCCCGATTTGCGGGGGACGCGGCGAAATCAAGACGGCAAGGACGGTTTGCTATGAAATCCTGCGAGAGATCGTGAGGCTTTCGAAGCAATATAAAGACATGAAGGAATATCGGATTCTTGCCAGTCAGACGGTTATTGACCTGCTCCTCGAAGAGGAATCCCAGGCGCTCGAACTCCTTCAGCAGTCGGTTGAAAGACCTATTCTTCTCGAGGTGGAAGCCGCCTATTCGCAGGAAGAGTGGGACGTGATCCTCGCGTAAGTCGATAGAGTAAGACAGGAAATTTGAAGCAGATGACGCAAATGAAGCCCCGGAACCCCACTTTCTACTGGTACGACTACGAAACCTTCGGCGTTGATCCGAAGCGGAATCGCCCCGCACAGTTCGCAGGCCGCCGCACGGGCCTCGATTTTGAACCCGTTTCGGAGGGTGAGGTTTTCTATTGCCGCCCGTCCATGGATCAGCTCCCGAGCCCGGAAAGCTCGCTTCTCACAGGCATTACGCCGCAGCTCTGCGAAGAAAAGGGATTGAAGGAAACCGAGTTCGCGAAGGATGTCTGGGAGCGGTTGAATACTCCCGGAACGGTGAGCATCGGCTACAACACGCTCGGATTTGATGATGAAGTGAATCGCTTCCTCTTCTGGCGCAATTTCCTCGACGCTTATCAGCACAGCTGGGCGAACGGCTGCTCCCGGTGGGACCTTTTCCCTGTCGTCTGCGCGGCCTGGGCGCTCCGCGGCGACGCCATCAAGTGGCCGAAGTGGGAAGAGATTGATCCGGCGGTGTACCCGAAAGCTGCCGGCAGAAGCGGCGTCTGCTTCAAGCTCGAATTCCTGACCAAAGCCAACGGCATTGAGCATGGACATGCTCACGATGCGCTTTCGGACGTTGAGGCGACGATCGGACTGGCAAGACTTCTCGCTGAGAAAGAGCCTCGTCTTTGGCAGTGGGCCTTTGAAAATCGTACGAAAGAAAAAGTGCTTGCGGCCATCAGCGATTCCAAGCCGGTCGTGTGGGTGACGCCCCGCTTCGGCATCGCGCGTGGATGCACCGGCATTGCCGCCTGCTTCGATCAGGACAAGAACGATTGCTGGATGTGGGATCTGATGGAGGATCCCACGATTCTGCGCACGCTTTCGCTCGACGACTTCCGCAAACGGGTCTTCCCGACGGCTGAAGATCGTGCGGCAGGTGTAGCCCGCCTGCCGATCCGTCAGCTGAAGGCCAATGCGTCGCCCTTTGTCTGCTCGAACCTTCGCGTGCTCTCGCGAGACCGGGCAGCGCAGTACGGCATCGATTTCGAGGTGGTTGCTGCGAACCTTGCGAAGCTTCGTGAAATCATTCCGCTCATCCAGACGGTTTTCGCGGAAGTTCTGGGGATGCGCTTTGCGGATGAAAAGATTGAAGTCCATCCGGACCCGGATACGTCGCTTTATTCGTCAGGGTTCGCTAGTGCGAACGATAAGGTGCAGTTCGCGAAAATTCGCGAATCGAGCCCTGAAGAACTCAAAAAACTCTCTGAAAGCGGAGCGCTCCACTTTGATGATCCGCAGTTCAGCGAAATGCTTCTTCGCTACCGTGCCCGCAACTGGCCGGAAACCTTGTCTTCAGAGGACGCAGCGCACTGGAAGGCGCTTTGCCGTCGACGCCTGATGGAAGGCGAAGACCGGGCGCTTACCGTGAGCCAATACTTTGAAGAAATTGATCGGGCTCAGGAGAGCGGTCAGTTTGACGACGAAATGCATCAGGAAATTCTGGGCGCGCTCTATGAATGGGGCGAACGCCTTGGCGAATTCGCGAGCGAGGACTAAAGTGGAAGTCCGAGTCGCTTGAGGTCTAATAAATTTTGAGGAGAGACAACATGGGATTCAAAAAAATTGGCGTCGCGTGCGGTGTAAATCCGCTCCCGGGGCTCAAGATCAAGGCCTGGCTCATTGCCACGGGCTCCGACCTCGATATGGAAGTCGAGGTCGTCGAATCGGCTCAGGAAATGCCGCTTGAGCCGCCGACGCCGAGGATCGCGCTGGGCGACCGCAAGATTGCGGCTTTCCTCGCGGCTTCGGAACTCCAGAAAGCCGGCTGCGAGGCCGTCATCATCCCGGATGTCAGAACGGAACCCTTCCTTCCTGAACTCCAGAAGGAGCTTCAGGTTCCGGTGATCTCGCTTCTTGCGGGGCTCCCCGAAAGCCTCAAAGCCGAAGGCATCCGCAGGATTGGTCTTCTGGGACGTGCCGTGCCTCAGGACTTTTATGAGAAGATTTTCGGCGCCGACTTTGAGTTCGTGAAGCCCGCTGAAGACCTCACGCCGATCTACGACATCCTGCAGAGCCCGGGCGAAGCCCTCAAAAAGCACGGCTTCTCTCCAGAGAACGAAGAGATGATGATGAAGGCGGGCGAGAAGCTCCTGGAAGCCGGTGCGGAAGTGCTCATCCCGAACTGCACGCAGATGGCGCGCTTTGCTGAAGAGCTGCGTCTGCGCGGGCTTCCCGTCATCGACCTCCTGAGAAATGCCGCCGTGGAAGCCGTCAAGGCGACGCCGAAGCGTCTCCCGAAGCCCTTCAAGGTGGGCCTCATCGGCGGTCTCGGGCCCGCGGCAACGGTGGACCTTTACGACAAGATCGTGAAGGCGACGCCCGCGAAGACGGACCAGGAACACATCAAGGTGGTGGTTGAGCAGAATCCGCAGATCCCTGACCGAACGGCGGCGCTTCTCCGCGGCGGCGTGGATCCGACGCTTGCAATGTTCAATTGCGCCAAGCGCCTCGAGGACGACGAATGCGACGCGATCATCGTTCCCTGCAATACGGCGCATGCGTTCCTTCCTTATCTCCAGCGCTTCATCCGCACGCCCTTCATCAACATGCAGCAGGCTGCGCTCGATGAAATCAAGGCGAAGCTCGGAGACAAGGCTCGGATCGGACTTCTCGCCACGACCGGCACCGTCCAGACGGGCATTTATTCCGACAAGGCGAAAGCCATGGGGCTTGCCATGTTTGTGCCGGATGCCGAGCACCAGGAGCGCGTCATGGCGGCGATTTACGGACCGAAGGGCGCCAAGGCGGGCTATACCGACGGCGTCTGCCGCGAGGATCTGCTTTCAGCCGCAGAAGTGCTCGTGCGCGACCATGGCTGCAACTGCCTGATCCTCGGCTGTACGGAACTCCCGCTGATTCTCGATGAGTCGGACGACTTTGAAGTTGCGGGCGCGCATGTTGTGGTCATCGACCCGACGGAAGCGCTCGCGCGCAAAGTTGTGAAGACCGCTGAAGAAGCTTTCGAGCGTACCGGCATTCACTGATCGCTTTGAAATCACCGCTGCCGTGCGAAGGGCAATTTGCCTTCCGCACGGCGGGAACCCCTTTTTTTCCGCATTCCCCGGACAGACTCCTATGCAGACCAAAAACTATCCTCAGACCGAACCCCTATCGGTAGCCTTCATCGGACTCGGCGTCATGGGGTATCCCATGGCCGGTCATCTTGCGCGTGCGGGTCACAAAGTCTCTGTCTACAACCGCACGACGGCAAAGGCCGAGCGCTGGGCGGCTGAGTTCGGCGGCCGGATCGCGGAAACGCCGCTCGAGGCTGCAAAGGGCGCTCAGATTGTCTTTGCCTGCGTCGGCAACGACGATGACCTGAGAAGCGTCGTCCTTGGCGAAAGCGGAGCGTTGGCCGGCATGGCGGAAGGTGCGGTGTTTGTGGACCACACGACGGCAAGCGCCATGGTCGAGCGCGAGCTCGCCCTCGAAGCGCAAAAGAGGAACGTCGACTGGGTGGATGCGCCGGTGTCGGGCGGTCAGGCAGGCGCCGAAAACGGATGCCTCACGGTGCTGCTCGGGGGCGAAGCTTTAGTCTGCTCCCGGATCGAGCCGGTGCTCCGGGCTTACAGCAGTCAGATCACGCATTTCGGTGCGGTCGGCTCCGGGCAGCTCGCCAAGATGGTGAACCAGATCTGCATTGCAGGGTGCGTTCAGGGTCTCGCCGAAGGCCTTGCCTTCGGCATGAATGCCGGACTCGACCTGGATAAGCTCATTTCCGCGCTTTCGGGCGGAGCGGCTTCGTCGTGGCAGATGGTCAACCGCAGCAAAACCATGGTCGAAGGCAAGTTCGACTTCGGCTTTGCGATCGACTGGATGAGGAAGGACCTTGGCATTGCGCTCAATGAAGCCGAAAGGAACGGCTCGAAGCTCGACGTTGCCCGTCAGGTTCTCGGGTTCTATGACGAGCTGAGCGCAAAAGGCGACGGGAGGCTCGACACTTCGAGCCTGATTCTGCGCCTGCCCCGCAAAGCGTAAGAAAACAAACGCCGCGCTAAAATTCAAACTTTCATCTTCAACCGGCGCCCTCAGGTCGGCGTCGGTTTTTTCTCTCTTTCCCAGGATTCAAGAAACGCGATGAGCGACAACACGGAAGCCCAGACCGGGCGTGCAACCAACTTCATTCGCAACATCATCGAAGAGGATCTGGCTGAAGGCGCCAATCAGCCGCGCTATTGGTGCGGCTATCCGGCTCCCTATTCCGAGGAGCTCGAGAAAGGCCAGCCCGATACGGCGAAAATCCGTACGCGTTTCCCGCCGGAGCCCAACGGTTACCTCCACATCGGTCACGCGAAGAGCATCTGCCTCAACTTCGGTCTCGCCCGCGATTACGGCGGCCGCTGCCACATGCGCTTTGACGACACCAATCCCGTGAAGGAGGATCAGGAGTACGTCGACGGCATTCTCGACAGCGTCCGCTGGCTCGGCTTCTCCTGGGAGCACGGCAGCGAAAAGAACCTTTATTTCGCAAGCTCCTACTTTGAGTACATGTACGCTTTTGCCGAACACCTCATCAAGACGGGCTACGCCTATGTGGATGAGCAGACGGCAGACGAAATGCGCGACAACCGCGGCACGTTGAAGGAACCGGGAAAGAACTCTCCCTACCGTGATCGTTCGGTTGAGGAGAATCTGCGCATCTTCCGCGAAATGAGAGACGGCAAGCACGCCGAAGGTTCGATGGTGCTTCGCGCCCGCATCGACATGGCGAGCCCCAACATCAACCTTCGCGATCCGGCGATCTACCGCATCCGCTTTGCTGAACACCATTCGACGGGCAACAAGTGGTGCATCTATCCGATGTACACCTTCGCGCATCCGATCGAGGATTCGCTTGAAAACATCACCCACTCGATCTGCACGCTCGAATTCGAAGACCAGCGCGCGTTCTATGACTGGGCGCTTGAGCGCGTGATCCCGGTGCTTCGCACTCCCCAGTATGAGGAAGCGCAGAAGATCGTTGCCGCGATGGCAAAGGGCGAGGATGCAAGAGCCATGGCTTTCGCTGCGGCAGCTTATGCGGCGCGCGAGAAGCTCGGTCAGAGCGTCCCGGAAGCAGAGGTTGCGAATCTTTTTGAAGGCTGGAAGGATGGCGTCCCCGTTGACCTCTCAGATGCGTCCGTGAAGCACTTCTTCGAAGTGCTCGTCTCGCATCCGGAAAACTTCACGCCGCTCCTTCAGGCTGCGCTCTCGGCGACGGTGAGAAAGAACTTCTTCCTCCTCTCGCATCAGTACGAATTCAACCGTCTGAACCTCACGTATGTGGTGGTGAGCAAGCGCAAGCTCATTCAGCTCGTCACGGAACATTACGTCGACGGCTGGGACGATCCCCGGATGCCCACGATCGTGGGTCTGCGCCGCCGCGGCTTTACGCCGGAAAGCCTCCAGACCTTTGCGGAACGCTGCGGCGTTTCCCGCGTTGCGGGCGGCTGGATCGACTATTCCGTGCTTGAGCAGTGCCTGCGCGAGGATCTCGAAGCGCGTGCTGAGCGCCGCATGACGGTGCTTCATCCCCTGAAGCTCATCATCGACAATTATCCGGAAGGTCAGACTGAAACGCTGATCGCGGAAAATCATCCGCAGAAGCCCGAAATGGGAACGCGTGAAATCACGTTCTCGCGCGAGCTCTGGATTGAGGAGAGCGATTTTGCGGAAGTGCCGCCCAAGGGCTTCCGCCGTCTCACGATCCCGGCTGACGGGTCTCCCGCCAAGCCCGTGCGTCTGCGCTACGGCTACGTGATCGTCCCGACCTCGTTTGAAAAGGATGCTTCCGGGAAGGTGATCGCAGTGCATGCAAATTACCTCCCTGAAACGCGCTCCGGCACCGAAGGCTCGATGAGCGTGAAGACCAAGGCCACCATTCACTGGCTGGACGCTAAGACGGCGAAGGCCGCGGAAGTGCGCGTCTACGACCGGCTCTTCTGCGAACCCAATCCGGAAGCGGGCGAAGGAAGCTTCCTCGACCGTCTCACGCCCAATTCGAAGACGATTCTCCAGTCGTTTGTGGAGCCCTGCACGGCAGAGGCAAAGCCTGACGACAAGTTCCAGTTCGAGCGCAGCGGCTACTTCGTTGCCGACCGTAAGGATCATTCGCCGGAACACCCTGTCTTCAATCTGTCCGTCGGACTTCGCGATTCCTGGGGAAAATAAGGTATTTTGCCTAATCCAAGAGAAGTCTCTCCAATGGGAGAGGCTTCTCTGAAATTCCGAAAATTTCCTGTGATATGATGAGCCGTCGCCGGGAGATAGGATAAAACCCTCCCAGGTTCATTTCTGCCGATCGGGCGCAGATGAAGGGATAAATGATTCAGCCCTTCTCAAGGCGCCCTATGGCCCAAAGCGCATTTCATTTGAAAGGTACTGCATATCATGAAGAAGATTATTGTTGCCGCTGCTGCTGCTCTTCTCGCCGTCGGCGCCCAGGCTGCCACCTACAAGGATGGCTCCTACACGGGTGAAGGCAAGGGCCGTGAGTCCGTCATCACCGTTCAGGTTGATGTCAAGGGCGGCAAGATTGCCGACGTCAAGGTTGTGAAGCACGGCGAAACCGAAATGATCATCGCTGCTCCGATCGAACAGATGATCCCGGAAATCGTCAAGAAGAACGGCGTTGAAGGTGTTGACTCCGTCGGCGGCGCCACGCTCTCCTCCGAGGGCATCAAGGCTGCCGTTAAGGATGCTCTCTCGAAGGCCCAGTAATCTCGGGATTGAGCTGAGACGCTCTTAAAGCGCCTCATCAGTCATAAGGGGGACCGCTCAAAGCGCCATCCCCCTTTTTTATTGCTTCTCCAGAAGAATTGCTGCTCTTTGTGAGAAACCATGCTTCGTCATTCTCTTTCTTTCCTTGCCCCCGGTAGAACGCTTCGACTGCTTGCTGTTTCTTTGGCTGTTGCTGCCGCCATTGGTTTTTCTCTCCCTTCGGAAAGCGTATTGGCGGCACCTGCGTCCGCGTCTCAGGAGGCTGAAGCCCCGGAATACGAGCTCGACACAACGACCCTTCATATGGGAACGGTGGTGAGCGCGAAGCTCCTCGGGGAAACGCCTGAAGACGTGAAGCGCTATGCCGGGCTCGTGGAGTCGGAAGTGAAGCGCTATGACGACATGATGAGCGTACATAAGGAAACGCCCCTGAATGAAGTCAACCGCCGTGCAGGGGAAGCCGTGCCGGTGACGCCGGAAATCGCTGAAATGTCGAGAATGGCACTGAAGATTGCCGATGAAACCGGGAGCGCCTTTGAGCCCATGATCGGCCCGCTCGTCAACCTCTGGAAGATCGGCTTCGGCGGAAATGAAGTGCCCTCAGACGAAGCAATCAAAAAGGCGATTGAACTCGTTGATCACCGCAAGGTCCGCGTCTGGGAAGACAAGGGACAATGGTTCATGCAGATCGGCAAGGGCCAGAACGTCGATATGGGCGCCATTGCCAAGGGCTACATCGGCCAGAAGCTCGCTGAGAAGCTCGTTGTGGCGGGAGCCACGCACGGTCTCCTGGATCTCGGCGGCAATGTCGTTGCTATCGGTGAAAAATTTCCCGGACAGCCCTGGCGCATCGGGCTCCAGAGCCCGGACAAGGAACGCGGCAGCTATTTCGCCGTCATTTCTGCAGCGAACGAGAGCGTCATTACCTCCGGCGCGTATGAACGCAACTTCGAAAAGAACGGTCGTCGGTACGGCCATATTTTGAGTCCGGTAACCGGTCGACCGGTGACGACGGACATTGCGTCCGTCACGATTGTCGACAGCCATGGGGCTCGCGCTGATGCGCTCTGCACGGCGCTTTTCGCAATGGGCTGGGATAAGGCGGAAGCTTTCCTCAGGGCCCACCCGGAAGTGCATGCGGTGCTCCTCAAAGAGAATCTTGAGGATGCGCTCGTTTCGGAGGCTCTGCGCAATAAAATTCAGCCATACGATTCGAACCTCAGAATGCACTTCGTCGAGCAGCAAGGAAGCTGATTCCTTTCCTGCATGAGCGGCGCCGACATCCCGACATCGGCGCACGTGACGGCGCTTTGGGTTCTGAACCTTTGGCGCCGTTTTTGCATCCGTACTTTTCAAGCACCCACATGACCGATCCTCGCTTCATCCATCTCCGGTTCCATTCCGAATATTCGATTACAGACGGCATCGTTCGCGTGGATCCCATGATCCATGCAGTGGAAAAGAGCGGAGGCGTTGCCATCGGCATCTGCGACCTGATGAATATTTTTGGCGGCCTGCGCTTTTATACGCATGCGCTCGCTGCCGGCATCAAGCCGATTCTCGGATGCGACTTGAAGGTCATGAATCCGAAGGACCTGAAGAAGCCTTATCGGCTCGGGGTCTACTGCATGAATCATGAGGGCTACCACTCCCTCTGCGTGCTCCTCACAAAAGCGTTTCTTACGAAGAACGACGCTGCCCGAGGATTGATTGATCCCGCCTGGTTTGATAACGGCGGCGGGAAGGGCCTCATTTGCCTCTCGGGCGCCTCGCAGGGTGAACTCGGTCAGCTCCTTCTCTCCAAGCGCTGGGCGCTCGCAGAAGAGGCGCTCGAGCGCTATAAGGCCTGGTTCCCGGACTGCTTCTATATTGAACTTCAGCGTGCCGGAAGGCCGTCCGACGAGCTTGCAACTGCACGTCTCGCGAACTTTGCCACTGAACACCGCATTCCGGTTGTCGCAACCCATCCGATTCAGTTCCTCAACAAGGAAGACTTTGAAGCGCATGAAGTGCGCTGTTCCATTGCAGAGGGCTACACGCTCCAGGATCCGCGCCGGAGCAGGAGCTTTACGGAAGAGCAGTACTTTAAGAGCGAAGACGAAATGTGCGAGCTCTTTAAGGATATTCCGGCTGCGCTGGTCAACTCCGTTGAAATCGCGAAGCGCTGCAATTTGGACGGCGTGCTCTCGAAACCTCAGCTCCCGCTTTTTCCGACGCCTGACGGCATGTCGCTGGACGATTACATCGACAAGCTCTCCAAGGAAGGCCTCCAGAAGCGCCTCGAGTTCCTTTATCCGGACCCCAAGGTTCTGGAAGAGAAGCGCCCGGCCTACGACAAGCGCCTCGAATACGAACTCGGCATCATCAAGGGGATGAAGTTCCCGGGGTACTTCCTCATCGTTCAGGACTTCATCAACTGGTCGAAGCGAAACGGGGTTCCGGTGGGACCGGGGCGCGGCTCAGGTGCAGGCTCGCTTGTCGCTTATTCTCTTGGCATTACGGATCTGGATCCGCTTCATTTCGACCTCCTTTTTGAACGCTTCCTCAATCCGGAACGCGTGTCCATGCCTGACTTCGACGTGGACTTCTGTCAGTACAACCGCGACCGCACCATTGACTATGTGAAGCGTGCGTACGGTGCTGACGCCGTGAGCCAGATTGCAACATTCGGAACACTGGGCGCCAAGGCCGTGGTGCGCGACGTTGGCCGCGCACTGGACGTTCCCTACATGAAAACGGATGCGCTCTCGAAGCTCATTCCGATGCAGCCCGGCAGAAATATTTCGCTTGACGAAGCGATTGCTGAAGTGCCGGAATTCAAGGACGCGATCGAAAACGACGACGAATATAAGGAAATCATTCGAATCGCGAAGCCCTTGGAAGGCCTCACGAGAAACCTCGGCATGCACGCCGGCGGCGTGCTGATTGCGCCGGGGAAACTCACGGACTTTTGTCCGCTCTACAACTCCGATGGGCGCCCTGAAAATACGATCAGTCAGTTCGATAAAAAGGACGTGGAAAATGTCGGCTTGGTGAAGTTCGACTTTCTTGGCCTCACCACGCTTTCTATTCTGGCAAAAGCGGTTGAGTTCATCGACAAGCTCTACCCGGAACAGCATTTCGAATTGGAACGCATTCCGGTAGATGATGTTGAAACCTATGAACTCTTTCAACAGGGCAATACCGCCGCTGTATTCCAGTTTGAATCGGAAGGCATGCGCACGCTTCTCAAGCAGGCGAAGCCCGACCGTCTTGAAGACCTGGTTGCTTTAAACGCGCTCTATCGTCCAGGCCCGATGGATCTGATTCCGTCCTTTATCGATCGAAAATTCGGCCGAGAGAAAGTGGAATACCTTGACCAGCGCATGGAGCCGGTGCTCAAGGAAACCTACGGCATCATGGTTTATCAGGAACAGGTGATGCGAGTCGCCCAGGTGGTTGGGGGCTACTCGCTTGGCGGCGCAGACTTGCTGCGTCGTGCCATGGGTAAAAAGAACGTCGAGGAAATGAAGCGTCAGCGCGCTGTTTTCGTTAAGGGTGCCGCTGAACGCAACGTCAAGGAATCGGTCGCCACCGAAATCTTCGACTTGATGGAGAAATTCGCGGGATACGGCTTCAATAAATCCCACGCAGCGGCCTATTCCTATGTCGCCTATCAGACGGCTTATCTGAAGGTGCATCACACATCATCCTTCTATGCGGCCAACCTCTGCATGGTGATGGATGACGGCGACAAGATGAACGCGCTTGTCACCGATGCAAAAAACAACGGCATTAATTTCCTGATTGCCGATATCAACCAGAGCGACTGGTTCTTCTCGGTTCCGAATGAAGCGCAGATTCGCTTTGGTCTCGGCGCCATTAAAGGCATCAACCGATCCGTAGTCGAAAGCATTATTCGAAGCCGAAAGGAGGAAGGGCCGTATACGGATATCTTCAACTTTGCCAAGCGCGTACCAGAAATCAATCAGAAAATTTTTGAGAGCCTGATCAAGGCTGGCGCCTTCGATTCTATCGATCGCAGAAGGAATGTTCTGCTCGCCAACGTAAGTGACGCTATTCAGTACTCGAGAGGACTTCAGGATCATCTTGGTCAGGATGCGCTTTTTGGTGAGGAAGTGGCGACACCCCTACTTAGAGAAGACTCTCCGATTGAGTCAAAAGATCTTGAGTGGGAAAAAAATGTTTATGGTTTTTGGGTTAGTGGACATCCTTATGAACAGTACAGAAACTTATTTCGAAATGAATTGGCTCGTAGAAGATTACTTGATCTAGTTCCAGGAAGAGAAACTATTCATGCCACTGGCCTTGTAGGGGAAGTGAGACAGGTAGTAGGGAAGAAGGGGGCATTTGGTATCGTTAAATT
>OLZW01000282.1_pt1 | contig 45281 bp, 22 predicted proteins | sample 1674281 | NCBI WGS metagenome assembly OLZW01 (sample SAMEA103958157, study PRJEB25191) | human gut metagenome | biome: human-associated habitat [ENVO:00009003]; feature: intestine environment [ENVO:2100002]; material: feces | place: Germany | collected 2013/2015
ACGGCGCCAAGGGCCAGGGCCGCGTGTTCTCCTCGCTGGAAGAGGCCGAAATGGCGCTCGACAAGCACGAGATCGACATGCAGGCCAAGGTGCTCATCCGCCTTCCGCAGGACTTCGTGCTGCCGAAGGACTGGGAGCCGGGCGAGGTCAAGGTCGTCGATCCGGAACCGGGCAGCCCGGACGTGGTCAAGGAGGAGCGTTTCCATGACGGCTCCGTCCTGTTCGCCACCTCCTACGGCCGTATCCTGTTCAACGGCACCTTGCCGGTCGACTACCCGTTCGTCAACGAGCAGGCGCCGAAGAAGCGTCTGAGCAAGATCGTCGACGACATCGCGACCCGTTACTCCACCGCTCAGGTGGCCGCGACGCTGGACGCCCTGAAGGATCTGGGCTTCACCCGCGCACCGTGGTCCGGCGTGTCCTTCGCGTTCTCCGACGTTATCCAGCCGCCGGAACTGGACGAGTACATCGAAAAGTACGAAGGCGAAGCCGACAAGGTTAACGAGAACTACGAAATCGGTATGCTCACCGAAGAGGAGCGTCGTCAGGAACTGGTCGACCTGTGGACCAAGTGCACCAGCGAGGTCTCCGAGGCGGTTGAGGAACACTTCGATTCCAAGAACAACCTGGCCATCATCGTGCAGTCCGGTGCACGAGGAAACATGATGCAGATCAACCAGATCGCAGGTATGCGAGGCTTGGTGGCAAACCCGAAGGGCGAGATCATTCCTCGACCGGTCAAGTCCAACTACCGTAAGGGCCTGTCCGTGCTGGAATACTTCATCTCCCAGCACGGCGCGCGTAAGGGTCTGGCCGATACCGCACTGCGTACCGCAGAGTCTGGCTACCTGACCCGTCGTCTGGTGGACGTCTCCCAGGACGTGATCGTGCGCGAGGAGGACTGCGGCACCAAGCGCGGCCTGACCATGAAGGTCGGCGAACGCGATGCCGAAGGCAACCTGCACCTGGTCAAGGCCGCCGACGGTGGCCCGTACTCCCGTCTGCTCGCGGCCGACGTCATCGACCCGGCCGACGGCGAGACCGTGCTGTACAAGGCCGGCGACGCCCTGTCCATGGACGTGCTCAACGATCTCGTTGCCCACGGCGTGGAAGAGGTCAAGGCCCGTTCCGTGCTGACCTGCGAATCCAAGCGTGGCGTGTGCGCCAAGTGCTACGGCTGGTCCCTGGCCACCAACAAGCTGGTGGACGTCGGCGAGGCCGTCGGCATCGTGGCAGCACAGTCCATCGGTGAGCCTGGTACCCAGCTGACGCTGCGTTCCTTCCACTCCGGCGGCGTCGCTTCCGCTTCCGATATCACCCAGGGTCTTCCGCGTGTCACCGAGCTTTTCGAAGCCCGTACCCCGAAGGGCGAGGCTCCGATCGCGGAGTTCGCCGGCGTGGTCAAGGTGGAAGACACCGAGCGCGGCCGTCAGGTCACCCTGAAGCCGGACGACGACTCCGTCGAGCCGATCGTCTACCCGGTGACCCGTCGTGCGCCGATGCTGGTCAAGGACGGCGACCATGTCGAAGCCGGCACCCAGCTCATCGAAGGCTCCGTCGACCCGAAGAAGATCCTGCGCATCCTCGGTCCGCGCGCCGCACAGGTGAACATCGTGGAGGAAGTGCACACCGTGTACCGCTCCCAGGGCGTGGATATCCACGACAAGCACATCGAGGTCATCGTGCACCAGATGCTGCGTCGCATCACCGTGATCGACTCCGGCGACACCGACCTGCTGCCGGGCGAACTCGTGGACAAGGCACGCTTCAAGGCCGCCAACATGGAAGCCGTGAAGAACGGTGGCAAGCCGGCCGCCGGCCGTCCGGAGCTGATGGGCATCACCAAGGCTTCGCTGGCCACCGATTCCTGGCTGTCCGCGGCCTCCTTCCAGGAGACCACCCGCGTGCTCACCGAAGCCGCCCTGAACCAGAAGGTCGATGACCTGAAGGGCCTCAAGGAGAACGTCATCATCGGTAAGCTTATCCCGGCAGGTACCGGCCTCGCCCGTTACCGCAATGCCACGGTGGAGCCCGACAAGGCCATCCGCGACACCATCTACCCGAACTTCGGTTTGGGCGGCGAAGGCACCGACAGCTCCTTCGGCGACACCGACCTGTCCGATGTGGACTTCTCCAACATCGACTTCGGCGACCTGAAGCTGGGCGATGACTTCAACCCGGATGACTTCCTGGACGACAACGGCGGCCAGACCGATCTGGGCGACACCCTGTGAGATTCCCCTCACGATAGTCGACAGACGAATCATCTGACATAGCGAAAGGCGGAACCGACCAATACCGGTCGGTTCCGCCTTTCGCCATATCTATATGTCGTGGGATTGCGAGGTTGTGGATTAATCGCGGGGGAGGGTTTCGCAGTCGTCTTTTGACGTTACTTGATCTTCTCCGAAAGCGTGGTTTCCAGATCCTTCAACGAACCGCTGAGATCGGCCTCCTTCGCGGCCTTTTGCAAATCGGACTGATCCAGGGTCGGCGAATCGATGTCGGACATCTTCGCATGAAGATCCTGAAGCTTTTCGTAATCGGCGGACCCATACTCGATATCGTTGAGATTCAGATTGGCCATCTGATCCACAATGTCCTTCTTCCTGCTGACGCTTTCCTGCATATCCGCGCCATACTCGGCATAGGACTTGATGGGAACCTTGGCCAGATCGCCGGCGTCGGCGGCACAGCTTTCGAGCGCCTTGGAAAGATCGCGATAGTACGAAGACATGTCGGCGGAGTCGAATTTCGGCAGCTTCGTGCAGGTATGCGTCATCTTCATGAGCGCGGGCATGGTCTGGGCCAGATCGTTCATGTACCTCTCGTATTTCGCACGGTCCCGCTCGAACGTCTCGTACTTCTCCTTGACGTCCTTATCTTTCTTCACGGCCTTCATGGCAGCCAGCTTGTCGCTGTCCTGCTTGAAGGTCTTCAACTTCTTCTTGCCCTCGTCATAAGCGGAGGATGAATCGTTGTCCGTATTGCTGCGGCTGGCCGTACGGCATGGGTTGCGGCTGTCCGTATTGAGGCCCGCCCGGCTGTGGCTGACTGTAGTTTGGCGCCTGCGGCTGCGGAGGCTGGTTATACTGCGGTTGCCCATTCTGCGGTTGACCATACGGAGGAGTGTTCGCCATGAGAAAAGTCCTCCGTATCCTTTTTCCTTTTTTTGAATGTCGAATCCGTGAACACGGAGGGAAACATCGACGTGTCCGTCTCCTTTGACGAGTTACAGCATAATATTTTGAGATGGAATATGCGAGCATCGTATTACAGAATGAGTATCGTCAGACGGCATGGACGTCACCTTCCTACAATGGGAATATGAGTTTTCTACCTTACCCGCCGCCGCCCGAACCAGGGTGGTATGACGATGACGTCACGGTGATGGCGCAACCCACAGCCGAACCCGTCGACAATGCCGCCGATTCCTTGGAAACACGCGAACGGCTCGCCGCACAGAACGAATCGGACGACCACGATATGCAGGATGTTTCCGTTGCGAAGGGCGACGCTGCCATTTCGGACGAGGACGATATCGACTGGGACGGCACCGTGCTTTCCGAAGCCTTCACCATGAAGCAGCCGAAGCACACGTACGTGCTGGACAACGAGCAGACCGGACAGCAGGTGATCGTGGATATGGGCGTGCTCCTTGGCCGCAAGCCTTCGGCCGAAGTGCCCGCCGGCGCCAAATCGGTCAAGCTGGAGGATCCGACGCGCACAATCTCACGCAACCATGCGGCGATCAGCTTCGACCAGGATGGCACGCTGTGGATAGAGGATTACGGTTCGCTCAACGGCACGTACATCATCCAAGACGATGTCGAAACCAAAGTGGAACACAAGCCGATGCAGCTGGAGGCGCCATGCACGGTGCGTATCGGCGACCAGTTCTTCCAATTCCGCAAACAGTGAGGGCGTTTGTCAGTGAAGACACGATTACGCTGACGGACTGCGTTGACGATTTGTGTTGACAACGTCGGCGCGGACGGTTAGCGGTAAGACGATAAGGGGTTGTCACGGAGATTCCCGCGACAACCCCTTATGTTTCAAATGGTCTGATAATCGGCGTTAGCTCACTGCTGGCGCAGACGAATGGCCGCGTTGATGGCCGAATCGTTCAACTGGCCAAGCCAGGCAAGCAATTCCGGATAGATGTACGGATTGCGCGCAAGACACGGACGAAGCTCCGGCGCTTCGCTGGCGATACGGGCCATCAACATCTGATCGGTGGTGGTCATGGCCAGTTCCGCGGTGAACCCCGCGTCTGCCGGCGATTCCTGGGCCGCGGCATACTGCTGTTCGGCATACTGCTGTTCCGGTTCGTTCTGCGGCTGGCTCGATGAATAATCGGCCACTTCGGACAAATCGGCGGGATTCATGTATGGGTCGACATACTCGGTCGAAGCCTCGTTAGACGCCGCATAGGCAGCGTCCTGACCGTATTGCTGGTTCACCGGCTGTTCCGGCTGATACTGCTGCTCCTGCTGGAACTGTTCCGCCACTGCCGGCTGATACTGCTGTTCCGGCTGGACCTGTTCGGCAATCGGCTGCGGCTGCACGCCATTTTGCGGAACCGGCCAGCCCATCGCCACCAGCTGCTGGCGGGCGCGCTCATCGCCGAATTCGGCGACCCAACGCTTCAGACCCGGGTACGCTCGCGGATTGGCAACGACATTCGCACCGAATTCCGGATTCTCGTACGCGATTTTCGCCAGGAACACGGGATCGGCGTTCGGATCCTGCACGGCCGCCACCGCGGCATCGAAATCGACCATCATGATCTCCTTGTCTCGTGGTCTGTAACCATCTTATTGAATGACTCGTAACGTTTGCAACGTACCGTCCAGCGCATCGTCGATATCCTCGTCATCGCCGATCTTGCTGACGTTCCAATCCTCGTCGCACGGCATATCGGAACGCATATCCACCACGATGACGGTGATGTTGTCGCGGCCGCCGGCGTTCAGCGCGGCGCGTACCAGCATGTCCGCGGCCATCTGCGGGTCGGCGTGCGTCGCCGCGATCTCGGCAAGCTGCTCACGGCCGATCTGCGCATGCAGCCCATCGGAACAGATGATGAACCGTCCGTCCGCACGCGCGGCGTACCAGTCAGGCTGGATGCCGGCAGGCGCGCCGACACATTGCGTGATGATGTTGCGCGGAATGCAACGGCTCGCCTCATCGGGCAGCATCTGCCCCGAATCGATGGCGTTCTGCCGTTCCGAATGGTCGCGGGTGATGCACGTCAGCGAATCCGCCAGCCACGCGCCATTGCCGTCGGCGCGCATATGGTACGTGCGGGAATCGCCCACATTGACGATGTAACACCGTTCGTCGGAACATATCGCGTCATCGCCGACACGCGTCGGCAGCAGCACGCCGCTGATGGTAGTGCCCGCAACGCCGCCGAGCTGCTCACCCAGACGGAGCACCTCCTGCTGGGCAAGGATCAGCGTTTCGTCAATCGCGTCAAGATCGCGCGTCGGCAGTTCGGCCAAACGCGCGAACCGTTCCGCAACATCGGAACTGGCCTGCTTGCCGCCCTTGCCGCCACCCATGCCGTCGCACACCACATACACGCCGTTGCCTGCGTAGGCGCTGTCCTGGTTGTCTTTCCTACGCAAGCCGATATTGCTGTTCAGACCGACCTCAATATGTTTGACGTTCATGAGTCCCGCCCTTTCACACCGATTTTCCGCAAACGGATTTTCCGGAAGTGGAACACGTCCGCAAGCGATAGTTTCGCCCGCCACCTGCGGAACGTCGGCAGCGAGCCGAGCATGAACTTTCGTTCTTCGGCGATGTCATGCCAGTAGCGTTCCGCATGCTCCTGCGTGATATCGCCTCCGGAGAAGGCCGCGTAATCAGCCTCCCTGCCCAGCGCGAGCAGTGTATCGGCTTCGAAGCCCATCTGTTCGGCGATGGCCTGCGCCTGCTCGTTTCTGGTGCCTTGGACGTCAAGGCCGCTTTGCCGGGCAAGCGCCGCGACCGCCTGCCATCCGGCAGCGACGCGTTGCGATGCGCTGCCATGCCTGCGCGCCCGAGCCAGGGCGATCGCCTTGATGGCGAGCAGCAGGCCGCAGACGATGAGCACCGTCCACAGAGGGCTGCCGTAGATGGCGACTTTTCTGACGATTCTGCCGAAACGCTGCCAGAACAGGCTCGTCGGCGTCTCGTCGGCCATGCTGCCGCCAAGCGACGTTTTGCCCTTGGCTTGGTTGTCGTCACGCAGCGGATCGGTAAGCGGCACCGGAGGCTGACGCACCAAGGTCTGCGGATTGGGCGGAGTGAGATTCTGGTTCTCGTCGGGAACCTTCGTTTCCTTCGGTGTCGGGTAGAACGCCACCCATCCGTAACCGTCCAGCTTGATCTCCACCCAAGCGGTCACATCGTTGCCGGTGAATTTCGTGGTGGTGGTTTTGCCATGCTTCTCGGTGCGGCTGTCGCTGATCTCGCCCTCGTCGTTCTTCGGCAGGAAGCCCAGCACCACGCGGCTCGGCAGGCCGAGACTGCGGGCCATAAGCGCCATCGCGGAAGCGTATTGCTCGCTGTCTCCGACCATCGCACTGCCGGCGAGCAGTTGGTCGATGCGATAGTTGCCGTGACCGGCTCTGGACGGGTAATCGCCATTCAAACCATGGGAGAACCAGCCGGATTCCCTGAGCTTGTCGGCAAGAGCCTGCGCGGCTTCGCCGCCCTTGGACTGGCCGCCCGCAATCGCGGTGGCCAGCTTATCCACGCAATCGGGCACATCTTCCGCCTTGGGCTGGCTGATGGAGGAAGCATTCGCCTTGGCGATCTCCTTATCCGTCGGCGTCCGCGGAATGACGCCGGTTTCCGTATAGGACAATCCCGGAGAGGTGCGCGAAGGGTAGATCGCCGACATGGTGTCGGTGTTGTAGTAGAACGAATCGGCGTCCGACGATGTGGCGAACTTCACGCTGGAAGCCGCGCCGGCCATCGGCAGCCAATAGTCGCTCAAACCGTCATCGACCGTGAATTTCGCGGTGAACCGCTTGCCGGTGGCGTTGTTTGCGATGGAATCGCCCACACGATGGTAGTTGGAGGAATCCGAAGCCATGGTGGAATCGGACAGGTTCCACACATTGCCGTCGAAACGGTCCATAACCGCCAAACGCACCGTGGAACCGGCCGGCAGATCGTCGACGGTCAGCAGCACATCGTCCTTATGGTTCTTGATATACGAACGCATGCCGCTCAACGGGCTGGTGTAATCGTACGGGCTCAGCGGCGGATCATAATGGTCGCGCAGAATGGTGCGGTTTTGCCCGACCACCAAGCATCCGCCGACCGCCACAGCCGAAGCCAGCAGCACGATGACTACGGAACTGAGCCAACGGCCCAATTCCAACAGTTTCCAACGCGCGCTGACCCAAACCACCAGCACGACCGCCATAATCGTGCCGATCGCCATACGGTAGAAGCCGCTCGACGTGCCAAGCAGCGCGCAGATCGCGAGATTCGCCACGACGGGAACGACCGCGACCATCGTAAGCCGGCCATCCTCCGCAACCGCGAAGATACCGGCCAGCAGTGCGGCCCACAGGCAGATCGTCCACACGGCGAGCAGCGAGCCGTCGCCGGTGCCGGTCGGCGGGTCGATGGCCAGCAGGTATTTGAACGAGCCGAGCATTCGCATCCACCCCTGCGTCAACGTGCGCAGTGTGGGAATGACATGGGCGATGGTGGTGCCATTCAGGAAGATGACCGGGCCGACCACCAGCTGCGCACACGCCATGAACAGCATCTGCCACCACAGGCGCAACGCGGGAACGAGACCGGCAAGCGCCACGAGCGAGCCGATGATGGTGGCGGGGATTGCGGCGCTCGTCCAAGACAGGGCGGAGCCGTATACGTCGATGAGGTTGCTGGCTGCGGCGATGGTCAGCAGGGCGGCGACCGTGAGGCTTGCGTATTGCGCGGCGTGTGGCTGGTTGGTGTTGGGCATGGCTGGGGACTTGCCGCTGCGGGACATCCAGATGACGGAGTGGGTGGAGTCCGCCCATGAGCCGGTGCCTGTGCCGGTCGCCATGCTAGTGTTGGTGTTGGCGGAGTTGGTGCCTGTGCCGGTGAGGTTGCCGGTGAAATTGTCGGTGTTGGTGAATGTGGTGCTCATGCCAGCACCCCCATGATCATGGGGAGGTCGTTGAGGTCTCCCACGGTTGCCAAGGTGAAGTCGGAGTAGCGTTTGATGGCGCGCGGTTGGCCGGTTGCGGCTTGAAGCACCACGCAGGTTGCGGAGCGGGGGAGTGCGAGGACCATGTGTTTGATGTCGTCGATGGTTTTGAGCCTGCCGACGGTGAAGAAGTAGAAGGATGCGTCGGGGGCATGTTCGAGAGTGGTTTGCGCGAGGTTGGGATTGTCGTCGATGTCAGGGTCGATGCCGCTGCAGCCATCGAGAAATTCCGTGGCGTTGCGCGGAATGGCGTGCGTGGAACCGGCATGCGCGGTGACTGGCCGGTTCTGCTGCAGGCATTGCACGCCGATGGAGGCGTGGACGGATACGGCCAGTTCGAATTCCTGGGAATCGATGTAGTCATCCGGGTTCACGCTGATGGTCAGAGCGGTGTCGGTACGGCGGGTGGCTTCGTATTGGCGGATCATAAGCGATCCGGTTTTCGCGGAGCTGAGCCAATGCACGTTGCGCACGTCATCGCCGGGCTCGTATTCGCGCAGGCCGTAGAAGTCGAGGTCGTCGTCGACGATTTCGCCGCTTGGCTGGCCTTCCAGATCGCGTGGAATGCCGGCGTTCAGGGCGTTGAGCAGCACGGTCTGCGGGTGGATGAACACGTTGATCTGGTCCACGAGTTTCTTTTCGTGGCGGATCAGACCGAACGGGTCGCCTTTGCGGATGGATAGCGGGCCGATGGGCAGCACCGCGCGGCTGACGGCGGTGAATTCCACAGTCGTCTGGCGTGACTGTCCTGCGGCGAGCATGGGAATGGCGAACCGTTCGTGGTTGTCTCCGATGGGCAGGTCGCCGCGCGCCGACGTGGTGGGGGTGCGGCCCGGATTGTCCACGCAGACGTCGATTTTCACCGTGTCTGACACCGTGACGCGTCTGCTGGACACGTCGATGGTGGCTTGGAACGAGGTGTTGCCAAGGGAAAGCATGACCGCCGCGGCCAGCATGACCGCGAACACCACCGCCATGGCCAGCAGCTCATGCCACCCCAGCAGGACGAACGCCACCAGCGAGGCGACGGCGAGCGCCGCCACCGCCCAGCCAAGCGGCGACACGTATGAGGTGGCCAGTCGCTTGATGCGATGTTTGAGGCGGCGTAGGGATCGTTGGATGGTCCGTCTGCGCTGCACTGTGTGCGAATGCCGCATTCCTTGACCTTTCGGATTGTGTGGTGCGTATGCCGGGGTGGATTGTGTTTCAGGCGTTGGCGCCCAGGGTTGGGGCTGGCACGTCTTCGAGGATCTGGCCGATCATCTGTTCGGGGGTGTTTCCGGCGAAGGTGGCTTCGGCGGTGAGGGTGATGCGGTGCGCGAGCACGGGTACGGCGAGGTTTTTGACGTCGTCGGGCACTACGTAGCCGCGGTTGTCGGAGGCGGCCCATACGCGCGCGCAGCGGGTCAAGGCGAGCGCGCCTCGCATGGAGGAGCCGACTTGGATGCGTTCGTTGTGGCGGGTGGCTTCCACCAGTCGCACGATGTATTCGAGGATCGCGTCGTCGAGATGCACGGTTTCGCTGATGTGGCGCATGCGCAGCACGTCTTCGCCGGTGAGCACCGGATGCACGGTGGCGGCGCGGTCGGTGACGTTGACCTGTTTCAGGATGTTGACGCTCACGTCGTGGCTTGGATAGCCGATGGTGGTTTTGATGAGGAAACGGTCCATCTGCGCTTCCGGCAGCTTGTAGGTGCCGAGCTGTTCGATCGGGTTCTGGGTGGCGATGACCATGAACGGCTGCGGCACCGGGTGGGTGACGCCGTCGACGGTGACCTTCTGCTCTTCCATGACTTCGAGCAGTGCGGACTGTGTTTTCGGTGAGGCGCGGTTGATTTCGTCGGCGAGCACGATGGACGCGAAGATCGGGCCTTCGCGGTATTCGAATTCGCCGCGCTTCTGGTCGTAGTAGGTGACGCCGACCACGTCGGACGGCAGCAGGTCCGGGGTGAACTGGATACGTTTGAACGACATGTCGATGGAGTTGGCAAGGCCTCGCGCCAGCTGGGTTTTGCCGGTGCCCGGGTTGTCTTCGAGCAGGATGTGCCCGCCGACCACCATGGCTGTGGCGCATTGGCGGATGGGTGCTTCCTTGCCGACCACGACCTGGGAGACGTTGTCTACGAGCTTGGCGAACTTCTCATGGAATTCGGTGATGTCTTTGCTGGGTGCGGTCATCATGGACGTGTCGACGACCGGCTGGGATTGTTTGACGGGCTGTACAGGCTGGCTGGGCTGGACGGGTTGGGTTGGCTGGACGGGCTGCTGCGCGGGCATTGCGACTGCCGGATTGGCGGCCGGTTGGCGAAGGTTCTGCGGCATCGGCTGACGGAACCGCGGCTGGTTCGGCGTTGCCGGGGCGGACTGTTGCGGCAACGCCGGTTGGGTGGTGCCGTGCGCGCTCAGCAGCGTGCCCTCCGGATCCTCATCGGCTTGCGGCTGCTCCGGCAGATTCGGCGTGTGGAACGCCGGCTGCTGCTGGCCGGGTTGGCTGGGAACGCTTGGATTATGGCCGATGGAACCCAGCTGGGTGGCGTCATCGAAATCGTTGCTCATGGGTTGCTCCTTGCTTGTTGTGTTGCTCGTGTGGATGGTTCGTTGTGTTTGCGATTGCTGTGATCGTCCGTTTCACCATCTGGCGTAGTAGGCCAGGCCGCGGATCCAAGGCTTGGATGCGCCGTCGACGGTGGACAGGGCGATGGAGGATGCCACAGGCCGGTCATTCCGCGTGGCCGCTTCGCCTTCCGTGGACGCGTCAGAATCCGATGGTTCCGACGGTTTTGATGGTTCTGAAGGTTCCGACGGTTCGGGTTTCGGCGTGGGAGTCTTGTACCTGTCATGGTCCAGCAGTGTGCCGCCATTGTCCTCGTTGTTGAGCGCGGTGTCGGTGCCCACCACCTTCGCCTTCCACGCGTAATCGGCTCCGGTCGGCAGCACGTCCTTGACGTTCAGTTTGTCGGAGCCCAATGCCCAGGCGACGTCATAGGATTTGCCGTCCGCGGTGAAGGTGATCACGGTTTTGCCGGGCTGGCCGTACATGTTCACCGATCCGCCGCTGACCTTGATGATGTTCGGATCATTGGCGTCCCACGTCAGCATCGGCGCCTTGACGGCGGCCTTCACCTTGCGGACGTATGCCGGATCGGCCCTGCCGGACTTGGAGGTGCTTGCCGCGCCATTGAAATGCTGCGTGACGGAACCCGAGGAACAGGACTGCCATTCCTTGAGCGGGAAATCGTGCGATCGTTCGGAAGCGCCGGCATGGTAGGAGCCGAGTCCGTCCGCGCTCACCGTGAACCCGTCGGCGTGGCCGTTCTCCTTCCAACTGACTACGCACACGTCGTCATGCCCCTTGACGCTGACCGATTCGGGCGCCTTCACCGCGTATTTCGGTGTGAAACGCACGGTCGAATCGTCGCTGGTCGTTTTCTCCTTGCCGACCACCGCCGCCTTGATGGTGTATTCCCTGGTGTTGAGATCATGATCCGGAATCTTGAAATCGTAGGATCCGGAACATCCGTCGATGTTTGCGCTGACATCTCCGGAAATCTCGACGGCCTTGCATCCCGCGTTGCGGGTGTTGCCCACGGATTCGACGGTGACGGTTCCCGTGGTGTCGTCGTTCGTCACGGAGATCTTCGGCGCATCGGGCTTGCCCCACGGCTTGACCGCGTCGGACGCCTTGGACGGTTGGCTCCAATTCACCTTGTTGTGGGCGCGTACCGTAGCCGTGTACGAGTCGCCGTCGGAAATCGCGTTGTTATCGAAAACAAAATCGATTCCGGTGGAATTTGTCGTCTGCTTGGAAGGCGCGTTCCTGCCGGACAAAGTCACCTCGTAATTGTTCACCGACGAGAAATTGCCGTCCGGAGCCTTCCACGTGACGCTCACCGTGTTGCCCTTCACACTGGCCGTCACATCCGTCGGCGCATCAGGCAGCTTGTCCGGCGTGCCCTCGACGGCGTTGGAATCCTTGGACCAGCCGACCTCGTTCCTGGCCTGCACCTTGAACGAGTAGGTCTTGCCGTTCTTCAACCCGTCGATGAGACAGGAGGTTTTCTGCCCGCACGAGCGCTCGCCGGACGCGTCTCCGCCCCACATCACCTTGTATTCGGTGATCGGGCTGCCGTTGGCCGAACCGGCCGTCCAGCTCAGATTCACGGCGCCATCCTGCGGGTCGCCGGACACCGCGGAAAGCAGCGGCACATCAGGCTTGTCCATCACCGAAACGCTGATGGTGCCGGTCACCTCACGTTCCTTTGTTTTGGTGGCGTCGCGCACGGTGACGACCACCTTGTTGGTGCTCGCGCCGATGTCGGAAGCCGCCCTGATGGACACCACGCCGTTGGACGGGCAATCCACCGTCAGCTTCGACGCGCCGTCGGATGTGCATCCGGTCACCGTCAGCGGAGTGTCGGGGAACGGATTGTACGCGTCGGACAGCAGATTCACCTGCTCGCTGGAACCGGCCTTGATTTTCACGGTCTTCTCGGTGACACGGGCGAGCGGCCTGTTGGACGCGGTGACGCGCACGGTCATACCGGCGCTCACCGTACCCTTCGCATATTTGATCGAGACGGGCACGCTCACCGTGGTGCCCGGCGTGGCCGTCTTGTCCGCGGACACGGTCAACGTGCCGGAGGGAGACACTCTGGCATCCACACTGCCGGAATTCACGCCGCCGGAATACGAGTACTGCTTCTCATCCTCGTACAGGCCCGACGCCGAATGGGTCAGCGCCGTCAGATCGATGGTAGTGGCCTTCTCGCCGGCCACCACATCGACGGTGGAGGATGAGAACGTCGGCGGCGGAACCTCACGTCCGATCACCGTGATCGGAAGCGTGAGCACCGCCGAATTGACGATCTTCACCTTGTCGTTCTTGTCTCGCTTGCCGTCCACCGCGGTGAAGGTGATGGACGCGGGACCCGCGTAATCCTTCGGCGCGGTGAACCTCAACGTCTGGTCGTTGACGTACAGGTCGCCGTCCGCGGCCTTCGTGGCGCTCACCGAATCGGCGCCGTCCACATACGCGGTCTTGCCCGCGCCCACACGCACGTAGTCGGCGATGTTGATGGTGATGGTCTCACGCGCATTGACCTTCAACGCCGGCGCCTTCGGACGCAGAACCGGCGGAAACACGCCATATGCGGGCACTTGGATGAACGCGGTGGACGTGATGCCGTACGTCGTGTTCGTGACGGTGTACGGCACCGCGCGCGCCTCATCGGTCAGATCAACGGTGATGATGGTGGAATCCTTGCCGCCCTTGACATGCGCATGGTCGGTCGCGGAATGATCCACGCCCACCTGAAGCTCGTCGGCGGTGCCGGACGGATTGGCAATCCACTGCGAAACGTCCACGTCCACGGATTTCTTGTCGATCGTGGCGGCGGCCGGAACACGGTAATCGTACGCGGTCGGCGGGTCGATGGCGGCGTTCTCGTCGACATTCACCGTCAACGTCGCCGAATCGGACAGGCCAGCCTTGTCCTTGACGGTGTAGACCACGTAATACGTGCCCGCCTGCTTCGGCGTGGTGAACGACAGCATGTTGTCAACGACCTGAATGCCGCCGATGCCTTGCGATTCCACGTCCTTGGCCACGGTCAGATCAGTATTGTCCCCGGAAATGTCGTTCTGCGCCACCGGCACGGTGGCCGCGGTGTTCGGACGCAGCGTGATCTCGTCGTCGCGCGCGTACACACCCGAATCGGCTCCGGATTTGAACACGCCCACACGCACCTGCGCGGTGGCCCTCTGACCGGTCCAATCCTCCACGGCGTAGGAGAACGTGTCCGTTCCGGACGAATCGGCATACGCCTCATACACCAGATACGTGGCGCCCACCTCGCTGATACGGCCCAGTTTCGGCGCTTTGTTGCCCAAACCGAGCAGCTGCACGTCATCGCCGTCAGCGTCGATGCCGGTGAGCGTGATCGGAATCTGCACCTTCTGCCCGGCCGCCACCTGCGCCTCGACGTCGGACGGTGTCGGAGCCGCCTTGTTGGACGCGTCCTTCTGATGCACGTTGATGGTGATGGTGGCCGAGGCCGCGTTGCCGAGATTGTCCTTCACCGTGTAGGTGACGGGGAAGGAGCCGGTTTGTCTGGTGGCCTGATAGCGCACGGTGTCGCCGGACACGAACACCAGACCCTTGAACGTGTTCTTGTCATACTGCAAATCGTTCTGCAGGCTCACCGTGGTGCCGTCGGAATACGTGACATGGTCGAGCACGTCCACGGACACGATGCCTTCGGTGCGCACCTGTGTGGTGATGTTCTCGGCCTTCGGCACGGAATTCGACGTGGTCAGCGCCGGCGGCTGCAGGACGATGACGCCGGTCGACGATCCGGCCGCGTTGGCCACGGTGCAGGAGATCCGCACCGGCTCGGTCGGCACCTGACGCGCGGTGATATAGACGCGCTTGTTGCTCACCACACCGGTTTTGATGCCGCTTTGCGCGTCCGCGGTGACGCTGGTCACCGACAGCACGCCGCCCATCGGGTCGACGTCGTTGGCAAGCGGCTCCACAATCGCGGTATTGTCCGCGCCTAGCAGCGCCACATCGTTCGCCGCGATCGGCTTGGCGGCGTCTCCGGCCACCGCCTGCACCTCCACACGAGCCAGACCGGTCGACGGAATGGAACCCTGCGTGATGGTGTACGGCACATAGTAGGTGCCGGGATTGGAGGCGGTGAACGTGACCGACATGTCGGTGGCGTTCATGGTGGTGGCCGCGCCGGACGGCGTCTCCACCGCGGTCAATTCGGCCGGTTCGACGGACGTGCCGTGCACGTACGGTTTGAGCGCGATGGTGGTGCGGGTGTCGGGCGTGGTCTGTTTGACCACGGGGTCGATGACCGCGCCCAGCGTGTTCGCCGGCTTCACGGAGAAGTAGATCATGCCGATGCCGGTCTGCTGGCCGTCGGACACCGTGACCTCGATGCCCGCCCTGCCGGACGACATCGAACCGGCGTTGAAGACCAATTGTCCGTCGGCTCGCGTGGACACCGTCACCTGATCGGTGTTCTGCGGCGATGCCGACACCAAGGTCAGCGGATCGCCGTCGGGGTCGGAGAAGCTGTCCAACGCGTTCGCGGTGTACGAAGCACCCTGCTCCACGTCGATTTCCGGCGGAGTGTCGCTCTGCAGCGGCGCATGGTCGTCGCCGCCGGCCAGCGTGAGCGACACGGTGGCGCTGGACGTCTGCCCGCGCCCGTCGGAAATCTCATAGCTGAAGGACACGTTGCCCGCGGCGGCACCGGAGGCGTCGAGCTGCAGATACCGGCCGTCATAGACGGGGGAGACGGTGATGTTCGCGCCATCCGGAGCGCTCACCGACGTGATGCGCAGCACGGAACAGTCGGTCTGCTCGTCGTTGCGCAACACGTCGAGAATCTGCTGCGATCCCACGCGCGCGCCGAACGAATCGTCCACGGCCTTGATCTGCCCCGACTGCGCCGAACAGTTCTTGCTGAAATTATGCTGGTTGTTGGCGCTGTCGTTGTTCTGCTGCTGTTGCTTCGACTGCTTGGTCTCCACCTTGTTCCACTGGATTTTGATGACCTTGGTGGACTCCTGCGGATTCCACACATTGCCGTTGACCACGTCGTTGAGCACCACCAGACGATGGTTGGTGCGGAACACGAGCTGCGAGGTGGGATTGACATCTTCCAACGAGGAAAACTGTGCGTCCTTGTCGTTCGCCGCGCACACCCTGATGTAATTGTTGGCCTTCTGCGCCCACGCGGCGAACACGCAGCCATTGGTGGACACCGGCTGCGCGGCATCGCCCTTGCCGGCATTCGGCAGCTGCGTGACCTTTTTACTACCCAAATCGACCATGGCGATGCCCCGCGGCGTGGAAACCGCCGCCCAGCCAGTCTGCCTGCCATCCGTGGACGGCGCCTGCAACGTCGCCTGACCCTGCAGGCCGATATCCGCGCTGCCCTTCGGCCAGAACACCTTGCCGGCACCGGCTGCGACCGGCGTCTTGCCGACCACGGTGAACGATTCGACATTCGTGGCGCCCTTGATCGTCGCATCCTTGCCGGGCGTTCCCTGAGGTCCGTCGACACTGAGCACCGCGCCGTCGGACGCGCGATAGCCGTAGACGACACCGTCATGCGTCACCGCGATACGGCCACCCGACCCCAGCTTCATCTTCGGCGAATCGGTGGTCGGATTCATGGATTTCACATCATCTGCTGACCCGACCCACACATTGCCCGTCTTGACGTTGATGAACGCCGCGGTGTTGCCTCCGACGACGGTCCGCATATCCGATTTGATGGTGGTGTTGCCGCTTTCGCTGACGGTGGAGGCCTCGATGTTGCTGGCCTTCGTACCTTCGGAGATCACGGTGGAGCCATCATGCTGGGCCACGTCGAACCGGGCCGCAGTGGAGGCGACGCCCGCATCGGCGTCCCGGTTGCGCACGTTGAAACGGGCGGCCTTGCGGTCCTTGAGCGAAGTGACCCACACGGTGCCATCGTCGAGCTGCACGTGACGTTGCGTCACCGAACTGACGATGACGGCCCCGGCGACGATGCCCAGCAACAGCAGCAGCATGACGATCGGCGTGATCCACCGGCGACTGCCGGAAGGCAGCAGCTTGCGCAGCATCGACCCGAATCGCAACTGCCGTTCGTACGATTGCGCCGACTGGTTCTCGGCGTTCCTATGCTTGCTCATCGACTGGCTCTTCCCTGATTGTGCCCAAACTTTGCTTGACCGCGCATCCAACCGCATGCGCCTACCTGTTTGCCCGCATGCATGCCGGGCTGTATTGGTTCGTATCGGTTCATGTCACCCGCATCCGGCCGCAAACTCACGGCTTGGCCGCGCACGCGATCATGGGATTCTCGGACATCTGCCGGTCCGCGCGAACCAGACTCACCTGCACGCACGTCTGCGCGCCGTCGGCCGGATCGATTTCGATACTCGTCGACTCCGTGGTGGTGCCCTGCGCGTTCGGGTCGGTTCCCGAATCGCCGACCAGCGACCACGCGTACGAATCGCCATCCTTCGGCGAAGGATTGACCCACGTGAACCGCACTTTGCCGTCGGCGGTGTATTCGCCCGTAAGATCCTGCACGCTCGGCACACTGCCCGACGTGATCGCCGAATCGGGATCGTCCTCGGCATGGTTCCGGGTGCCATGGTTCTGCACCTGCACCTTGCTGTTGTCGGAAGCCGCATCCATATTCGGCATGACGACGGTGACGAACGCCAACGCCATCACGACCACGGCGGCCGCCGCAGCAACCGTGACGGCCAACGGCTTCACCCACCGGGCATGCTGTTTCGCAACCGGGGCGGACTGGTCGAATGTGGAAGTCTGCGCGTACATGTTCTGCGGATAATCCGGCACACCCTCGACGGTGGTCTGCGCGGCACGGCCATACAAGGCCTGTTGCACGCGCTGCATGTCGCGCGCGAACTCCAACGCGGAATAGTAACGATCCTCGGGCGTACGGCTCAAGGCCTTACGCAACACCCGTTCCACTTCGACCGGCACGTCGGGACGGTTGAGCTTGGGCAGCGGATTGTTGAGAATGACGGACTTGAGCCGTTCGGCCCGCACCTGCCGTTGGGAATCGCCCAGCACATCGGCGTAGAAATACTCGTACGGCGATTGGCCGATCAGCATGGCGAACAGCGTGGCGCCAAGCGAATAGATATCGGACGATTCATTACCGCCACCGCCTTGGGCAAGCACCTCCGGCGCGGCCCACGCGATGGTGAAGCCGACACCCGGACGCCCATAGACGGTCCCGGCGATGCCGAAATCGGCGAGCATGGGCATATTGTGCGCGTTGATGAGAATATTGCTGGGCTTGATGTCTCGATGGATGATGCCTTTGCGATGCGCGGTGAACAGCGCGCTCGCCAGATCGATGCCGACGGTGAGCATCTGGTCGGCGGTGAGACGGCCATGCTCGAGGAACGTCTTGTAATTGCCGCCCGGAGCGTATTCGAACACGGTGTAGCCGCGCCCGTTGACGGTCACGCCGTTCTCATAGACGGAAAGAATGTAGGGGTGTGTGGAGATCTGCCCCATGAAATTCGCTTCGGAACGGAAGCGGACCGCGGCACGTGGGTCGAGCGTGTTCTTGCTGATTTTGATGGCCACCTGACGGGCCGGGGAAAGCTGCTGGTACAGGTACACGTCGGCTTCGGAACCGGAGCCCAGCCGTTTGATCAGTGTGTAGCCGGGAATCTGAGGGGGAATGCTCCTTGAGGCTTCCATGCTTCCTCTTTCCTGTAGTTCCTGCCCGGTTCCGTGCGTTGCGTCTATGCTTCGACCGTACTCGTCGTCATGGGCAGGCCGTCTGTTCGCTGTTGAACCTTCCCGGGCTGCGCCGCTAGTCAATCTTATTGGTGGCGGTGTCCGAAAAACTTTGTAGAGGGTATCGATGTCCATATGTAAAGATGGCGGTGTCCACGATGACGTTTTCAGGACGGCTTCAGACGATGATATGCGATTCGTGGACGGACCGTTCGGCTAAGCTGGGGAGACATGATGGATGTGGACGATCTCGATGACGTGACATTGGTTGAGGGGGCACCCCGTAGCGGCAAGACCCGGTTCGCGCTGGACATGCTGGTCGCCGCGATGAAGCGGCATGGCGACGCGTACGCCGTGATGACGGTCTCCGGCAGACAGGTGGCCGACCGGCTCGGCGACACCGTGATCCGCGAACTGTCCGCGATCTCGCAGGCACGCCCCGTCACCACCCTGCCAGCCGTCGCGTTCCGCATCATGACCGCCGTGCGATCGCATGCCGGACAACCCCTGCCGAAACTGCTCAACGGGGCCGAACAGGACGTGGTCATCCGCCGCGTGCTCGCCAGACATGCCGAACATGCCGAGCACGGCGACGAATGCTCCACCTGCGCGCTATTGCGCACCTACTTCGTGGTCGCCGACTGGTCGGGCATGGTGGTGGACGACGCCACCGACGCCTTCGCCAACCAGCTGCGCGACATGCTTGCCCGCATGAACGAGATCGGCGCGAAACCGGAACTCGAAAACATGCTGATCGCCCGCGCTGCCGACGAACACGGCACGCTCGACGAACGACGCGAACGACTGCGCGTGCAATGGCGGCTCGCCTTCGCGCTGCGCGCCGAATACAACCAGGCCATCAACGAGGCATATCCGGACCAATACCGTCTCGACGCCTCGCAGCTCATGATCGACGCCGCGGCCGCCGTGAGCGAAGCCGAAACGTCCGACCTGCCGAAACTCGTCATCGTCGACGATTTCCAGGACGCCACACTCGCCGGCTTCGACTTTCTCACCGCATTGCGCAACCGTGGCGTGCGACTGTTGCTCGTCGGCAACCCCGACGAGGCGGTGCAGACGTTCCGCGGATCGTACCCTGAATATTTGTTCAACATGGCGCAATCGCGATTGGGCGCGCGACTGGTACGGCTGGAACCGTCCCATATGGCCGAAGGCACGGACCTGGCCGCGGTGGCGAGCCGCGTGAGCCTGACCATCGCCAGCACGGAATCGACCGACGACGCGCTGGCGAATCGCCCCGGCAAAATGCCGGCCATCGCCATACCGGAGACGCACGACGGCAGTCTTGAAGCCGCGATGTACCGTTCCACCGTCGAAGAACTCGACGACGTGGTGTGGAAAATCAAAACCGAACATCTCGAACACGGCCGCGACTGGAACGACATGGCCGTGATCGCCCACGACAACGCCACCGTGCGCACGTTCGGCGAACGGCTACGCGCCGACGGCGTGCCCGTACGCTATTCGAGCGTGACCCGCCCCCTCAAGGACGAGCCGTTCGTGCAGGGCCTGTTCTCCATGATCGAACTGGCCGAACTGAAACGGCAAGGCATCGCCACCTCGTCCATGAACCTCGACACGGCCGGCGTATACGTGCGCTCACGCGTCGCATCAATCATGAACTCGCCGCTGATCACCACCCCCGGCGAACGTCCGGCTCGGCTGTGCGTGGTCGAATCGGCGATGAACGCGCTCGGCTCGCTGGCCACGGTTTTGCATGACGATACAGCCGATCCGGCCACGTCCGACACGTCCGGGCGCGCGCTGCTGCCACAGCTGATCGACGATTGGAACGATTACGTCGAAGCCTTCCACACCGCACGCGCGGCGGCATCGGCGTCGGACGCGGAAAACGCTGCCGACATGGGCCTGCCGGCAATCGACACCGACGACCGGCTGATGACGGGAGAGCGTGCCGCTGAGGATGCGGACGAACCATCCTTCGGCATGAACGCGCTGTACATCCTGCTATTGGAAGGCGACACTGACCGCGTGCTTGACGCGATCGCCTCCGTACTGGGCCGCAAAGACCCCCAAGCGCAAGCCTTCGCACGCCTGTGGAAAGCGCTCGACGATACCCTGCGGTCGGAGGCACGCCTGACATCCCACGAACCGCAATACATGCTCGACTGTGCATGGCAGGCGTTCGGCAAAGCCGAAATCTGGCAGAAAACGGCGTTGCGCAACAACGCCGAAGGCCGCGCGGCCAACGACCGGCTCGACACCGCGATGCGCCTGTTCAGCTACGCGTCCGGCGGCGAATCGAACGGCGTGACGGCAGCGCACACCATCGACGCGTTCATCGAACAGGTCCGCGCGCTCGCCATCGAAGCCGACTCCCTGGCGCACACCGCGCCGATTGATCAGGCCGTGACGCTCACCACGCCCGCCGGAGCGGCTGGAAAGCATTGGAAACTAGTATTCATGCCTGCGTTCCAACAAGGCCAATGGCCGAACCTCTCACCGCGCAACACCCTGTTTGGCGGGGAGGAGCTCGCCGACATCATGCTGCATGGACGACTGTCCGACGACATCGTCACTTCCGCAGGCCGCGAAAACGCGCAGCTCGCCGCGGTGCTCGCCTCCGAACAGAAAAGCCTCCTTGTGGCGCTCACCCGCGCCGATGAGCGCGTGACGGTAAGCGCGGTCCTCAACGAAGACCATGTGCCGTCCGACTTCCTCTACGGCTACCTGCCGGAATGGTTCGACCGCGACCGGGATGCCGATGCGGAAACACGCGTGTACACGGCGGTCGGCGAATACGCGGGACTGGAGGCCGACCCGCGTGGCCTGGTCGCCGCCGCGCGAAGCGTGCTGGCCCATGCGCCGGCCGATTCCCCCCAAGCGCGCGATGCCGCGCAAGCCTTGGCGTTGTTGGCATCGCATGGCATCGCCGCCGCGAATCCCGACAATTGGGCGTTCCTTACGGAACATGCGGGAGCCGACGATATGACGGAAATCGACGGCAAGATGGAATCTGACGGGAAAACGGAGCATGCCGACAAGGCGAAGCTTATCGAACAACCGGAATCCATCGAAAAAACGGACGGCCAATCCGACGTGGTCACCCTTTCTCCATCCGCCGTGGACAGTTTGTGGGCGTGCCCGGTGTGCTGGATGCTGGAGAACCGTTTCGCCGGCCCACGCATGGGCAGCGCGGCCACCAGCTTCGGCTCGCTCATCCACGCCGTCGCGCAACAGGCCACCGAAGCCGGCCTCGACCTGCCCCAAAACCACACCGCAGTAAGCGACGAGGACAACATCGACGAAATCACCCAATGGATGATCAGCCGATACAAGACCCTACGTGGCGACCTCAACGCCATCGACGACCCCGAGGAACGGTACAAGGCGCTCGGCAAGGACGCGAAAGCATCGGTCGCATTGCGCAACATCGCCACATATTTCGTCAAGTCGAACCGTACGGGATACCCGTCGAACAACACCGAAACCATCACCGTGGGAACATTGGACCATGCCGAAGCGGAACGGCAGTTCGCCGCGCAATTCGACTTCGACGACATCCTCGACGCCTACAACGCCATCGACGGCAACGCTCCGATCTCCCGCGACGAACTCATCGCCATCATGGGCGCGCTCGTCGGCGGCTGGCCGGAAACCGGCATGAGCGACCGGCTCACCGTACGCCTGTCGGGCAGAATCGACCGTCTTGAACACCGCCGTACCGCAGACGGCCGCGAACAGGTACGGCTGATTGACTACAAAACCGGCAAAGTGCCGAATGGACGCTCCCTGTTCAGCGACCTGCAGCTCGTCTGCTACCAGCTGGGCCTCGCATTCCCGGAACACGACGGAAAACGCGGCGCGCAGGCGATCGCAACCATGCCGGACATCACCCAAAGCGCCCTGTTCCACGTCATGGAATACGCGGCACCCGCGCCACGCAAAGGGCAAGGCGACGAAGCGTACCACCAGCAGGCGCTGTTCGCCGGCGGAAGCATCAACGCGGGCGATTTCATACCCCGCAAATACGTGCCCAAAATGGCCAGCGTCTTCACCAGCGGCCTCGACGACGTCGAACGGCCGGCGCAGGTCAGCGAAGAACATTGGAAGCAACTTCTGGAATCGCGGTCGAAGATGACGGTATGGTCGCTGACCATGATCTCCCGCGTCTTCTATGCGGCCGCGGCGAGCCGGGCCACCCGCATCACCGCGCGTCCGACCGTGGAACACGTCGGATACTGCAGAACGTACGGCAGTGGGGTCTGCCCGGCCTGCCAAGGCGAGCAGAACACCGTATTCGAAAGGACCGTGGCATGAACGGGAGCAACGGTATGAACGGAAGCATGTCAACGAACGGGGCCACAGCAAAGGGCGATGCGATGGGCACTGCGCCGGCCGCCACGCCGAAATTCACCGACAGTCCGGAACAGGCCGCCGTCATCCAAGCCCCCTCATACGAGGACGTGGTCGTGGTGGCGGGCGCCGGCTCCGGCAAAACCTACACCATGACCCGCCGCATCATCACCCTCATCGACCAAGGCATCAGTCCCGAGAAGATTCTGGGCCTGACCTTCACACGCAAAGCCGCCTCCGAACTGCTTTCGCGCGTTTCCGCTGCCGTGACGCGCAACCAGGCCGGACGTGGTACGCGCGTCGCCTTCCTCAAACCGGAAGTCTCCACCTATGACGCGTTCTTCCAAACCATCGTGCGCCAATACGGCCTGCTCGTCGGCTTCGACCAAAACACGCAGCCATTGAGCGAAGCCGGAGCGCTGCAGCTCATCCACACCGTGCTCGACAAGCACATGGACCAGCTCATGGCCTTCGACCAAGGCGGCGACGAACTCGGCAAATTCTCCACCATCGCCGGCAACGTGTTCACCCTATCCAACGCCATCGCAGGAGCCATGATCGGCAGCGACTGCACCAGCTTCGACGAAGCCGTGGAACGCGTGCGCGCATGGGATAAGGCGTTCGTGGCGCAAGTGGCCAAAGCGCTTGAAGACGAGGACGTTCCCGATGACGAGCCGAAAGTGGGCAAGGCTCCGAAACAGAAGAAAAAGGAATCCGACACCGCCTTCGAAGCGCGCAAACGCGAATACCGCGCCCAATGCCACCAACTGTGCGTCCACAACACCGCGAAGTTGGCCGGCACGGCCCGCAAACGCGACCTGCTACTCGACCTCGTGGCCGACTACCACGCCGAAAAACGCGCCCTCAACATGGCCGAATTCAGCGACTTCACCATCGCCGCATTCCAACTCGTCACCCGATTCCCCTCCATCGGAGCCACCTACCGCAAACGCTACACGCACGTGCTGCTTGACGAATACCAAGACACCTCCACCACGCAGGCGGCCCTCCTGACCGCACTGTTCCACGCCGATTCCACCCATCGCAGCGCGGTGAACGCCGTCGGCGACCCCTTCCAATCGATCTACGCATGGCGAGGAGCCAGCCCAGGCGCATTCCGCATGCTGCAACACGACTTCGGCCACGACGCCACCGACAAGCCCTACACGCTGACCGTCACCCGACGTAACTCGCGCATGGTGCTCGAAGCGGCCAACAATCTGACGAAACCATTGCGCCTGCCCGCCAGACGTCGCGGCAGCTCGCTTATGCGCGAAGTGGACGTGCCCCCGCTCGCCAACATCGACAATGCCCCCGAAGGTACGCTCGGCGTGCTCGGCTGCGCCACATTCGGCCAGGAAATCGACGCCATCGTACGCTTCGCCAAACAAGCGATCGCACTGCACACGCCAACCGAAAACGAGCTCGCCGACGGAGCCAAAGACAACCGTCCGCACGTGGCGCTCCTGTTCCGCTCCAAAACGCAGATGCCAGCCTACGAGGACGCACTGGAACAAGCCGGCCTCACCACACTCGTCGTCGGCCAGGCCGCACTCCTGGAACGTCCCGAAATCAAAGACATCCTCGCCCTGCTGCACGTCGTATGCGACCACACCGACAGCGCCGCGCTCATGCGGCTGCTCGCCACGCCACGATTCGGCCTGTCCGCCGACGATCTGCAGGCGCTCGCCGGCATCGCCGAACGGCTCAACACCGAGCAACGCTACCGCGCGCTCGTGTCGGCCGGCATCGTGGAGGCGGATGCGAATCCGTCCGACGCCGACATCCGCGCCACCGTGCGCGCCTACCGCGACCAAGTGCCCAACGCCGTCTTCCTGATCGACGTGCTGCTGCGCGGCGATCTGCGGCACCTCGTCGACGGCGTATTGAGCCGTACGGGAGCCGCGAGCGTCATCCACGCCGGTCGCGTCATCCAACAGGTGCAGCGCACGGCCGGCCATCCGTTGCCGGAAGTGGTGCGCACGGCCATCACCGCGCTCGGACTGGACATCGACCTGCTGCTCGCCGAACGGATGCGGCATCCGGATGCCGGCAATCGTGCCACATCGCATGCCGCTTCGTCACTCGACGCGATGCTGTCTCTGGTGGACACCTACTTGCAGGAAATCGCCGCGCAGGGCACGCCAAGCCTGCGCGCGTTCATCTCGTGGGTGGATTCGCTGCGTGACGCGTCCGACGACAACGCCACCGCACCAGATACCCCCGTCGATGTGGTGCTCATGACCGTGCACCAGTCGAAAGGCCTGGAATGGGACGCCGTGGCCGTGGTCGGCATGCGCGACGGCACCTTCCCGTCCAGTCAAGGCGACCACCTGAGCGTCAAAACGGACGAAGACCATCCGGGCGGTCGGCGCGACGGCGTATGGGAGCCGCCGGAATACTTCGAAAAAGCCCACACTTGGCTGGAAGACCCGTCCGTGGTGCCGGTTCCGGTGCGCGCCGACGCGGATATCCTGCCACGATTCCCGCACGACGCGCCCATCGGGGGCAATCCCGTGGAATCGCTCGACGGATTGGACGATGCGGAAGTGATCGACGACGAGGTGTTCGGCACCTTGCGAACCATGGCCGTCGACGATATGGAAGGAATGGATCCGGCAAGCCTGTACCTGACGCAACAGGAGGAATACGGCCGCCGACTGCACGCCGACGAACGCCGTCTCGCCTACGTGGCGTTGACGCGCGCCCGCTACGAGGCGCTGCTCGTATACAGCGGATGCAACGAGACGAGCCGCGACTCCCGCCTGGCGGAGGGAAAGAAAAGCGCCGCGCCGTCGAATTTCTGGCTGGAGACGCGCGATTCGATGAACGGAATCGTCGCCGCGGTACGCGAACCGGACAACTTGTCCGACGATGTGGACGGCTCCCCGCACGCGCTGGGACTTGACCTGCCCGACGGCTATTTCGTAGGCGAACACGCCCGCGATTTCGAGAATGCCGTGGTGGGCGATGCGTGGAACACGCCGCTTGAACCGGTCTCGGACGACCATACTTTGCCTTGGCCGTGCGATCTGAGCGCCGATGTCGCCGACAGGCTGCGTGCCGCGGCCGAACAGGTACGTGCCGTCGAATCCGACGAACCGAATATCGCTGAATCCACGGGAACGCAGGGCGACGTTGCCGATGAATCCGCCACGCCATCGCCGGAAACCGGAAACTCACTGCTGCGTCTCGCCAAACTGCTCGTCGCCGACGAACATCTCATGCCGGAACCGGACGTGGCTGACGCAGGCGAATCGCAGGACGCCTTCGACGAGGCCGTGCGTGCCAAAGGCGAACGTATCCTTGCTGCCGGCCGCCAAAACGTCACCTCGCTGCAAGCGCGCGCCGGCTCCATGGGCGAGCGTGACTCCCGCGCCTACTGGCGTGGTCTGGTCCGTCCGATTCCGCACGTCGCCTCGCCGGCGGCACAGCTCGGCACGCGGTTCCACGCATGGGCTGAGAGTTTCATCATGGCGGATGCGGACGTCGACGGCATCGGCGGTACGGAAGGTGCTGCCGGTATGGCCGCGCAGTCGCGTGCGGAACTGATCGCATTGATAGGTGATACGCAAGTCGACGCGGACAACGGCGGCGTGCAATCGCAGGACGCACCATCGCAGGACGCCCAATTGCGAGACGAACGGAAACTGGCCGCTTGGCAGCGTCGTCTCGTCGCTTCGCCGTGGGCAAAACGACGTCCAGCATGGGCGGAACGCCAGCTCGTCGTCGACATGCCCCAGCTCGGCACCATCGTCAACGGCAAACTCGACGCGGTGTTCTTCGGCGGTCTCGACGAAACGGACGAGACGAAACGCTACACCGTGGTCGATTGGAAAACCGGCGTAAAACCACGCAAACCGGACGAAATCAAAGAGAAACTCGCACAGCTCGACCTGTACCGCCTGCTGCTCGCGGCGATGGAAGGGGTGCCGTTGGATGCAATCGACGCCTGTCTCTACTATGTGAGTGAGCCTCACGAGGCCGACCGGGAGCTGGATGCCCCCGACAAAACAGAAGAAGAGATCCTTGCCGAGTTGAGCTACGGAATTCCGCAGCAATCCGACAACGACTAGTGCCGGTGCGCAATGGCTCCTTGACCGAAGAAAGCGGGGGAGCGGCGCTTTCCGGCCTGCCTGCGGGAGAAACCGCTATGCAGGCAGCGTTGTGGAGGAACGCCGCTACCCTCGTGCAGCATGTGTGGGCGGGCGCACATGCCGGACGCAACAACAGTTAAGGAGTTTCGATCATGGCTGCGAATGACGCAACCGTCAGCCCGAATACATCACCGGACGCCGCATCGCCGTATGCGCGGCTGTTCTCCATACCTGGAACGAAAGCGTTCTGCGCGTCCGGTGCCGTCGCACGACTGCCGATGTCCATGATGGGACTCGGCATCGTGCTCGCACTCAACCACATGTACGACAATTGGACGATCGCCGGCGTGATGAGCGCCGCATACGTGCTCGCCACCGCAGCCGTCACACCGTTGTACGCGCGCCTGTTCGACCGGTTCGGCCAACGCAAGGTCGGTCCGGTGGTATTGACGGTGCAGGTCATCGTCATGCTGGGCTTCGCGTTCGCCGCACTGATGCGCGTGCCGATTCCGCTGCTGTTCGTACTGGCCGTGGTCATGGGTATGACGCAGTTCGCGTTCGGCGCGCTCGTACGTACCCGTTGGGCGTATGTGCTCGACCGCGCCGGCAAGGGGGAGCTGCTCAACACCGCGTACGCGCTCGAATCCGCCATCGACGAAATCGTATTCATCTTCGGACCGATTCTGGCGGCGTTCCTGGCCGCGTCCGTGCACCCCGTATCGCAGCTGTTCGTGCCGACCATCGCCTGCGCGGTCGGCGGTGCCGTGTTCTTCGCGCTGCGCGACACGCAGCCGCCGGTATTGCGCGAAATCACGATCGTCGCGGCCGATGCCGACGATGCGGACGTGCGATTGGCGGCCGCTGGTGCCGCTGCGAACGGTACTGCTGGTACCGCTGCTTCCGCGAATCGTTTCGACCTCGACCGGCTCAAGACGGACGGCCGCGACCGCAACAAGCGCAATGTGCTCACCTATGCGGGCGTGCTGCCGCTCCTCGCCGTGTTCATCGTGTTCAACATGGCGTTCACCGCGTTCGACACGTCCATGACCGCCGTCATGAAATCGCTGCACCTCGACTCCGTGCTCGGCGTGCAGCTCGCCATGCTGGCCGTCGGCTCCTGCATGGGCGCGCTGGTCTTCGGCTCGCGCGAGCTCAAAGGCTCCCGTTGGCGTCACATGATCATGTTCCTCGCGTTGATGACCGTCGGCTTCGTGGTGATCCACCTGTGCCAGGGCAACCTGATCGTGATGGGACTGGTGGAGATCCTCACCGGCCTGACCATTTCGCCGGTATTCGCCTCCGGCAACCTCCTCGTCAAGGAGACCGTGCCCGAGGAATCGCTCACCGAAGGCCTGTCCTGGGTAAGCACCGCCGGCACAATGGGCGCGTCGTTCGGCTCCATGATCACCGGCATCGTGCTCGACCATTTCAATCCAAGCGTGGGATTGAGCCTGCCTGCCGTGTTCGTGGGCTGTTCGATTCCGTTCGCGCTGATTGGCTGGCTGCTGGCGCGTCGAAGCGTCTCTTTAGATTCGTAAGTGGAACACGTTATGGACGTGGGCGCGTGATTCAAAAACATGTGTGAAAACGCATGCGATTATGCGCGCGGCAAGCGCGCACGGCATGCGCGCGCCCACGAAAGCATCAAGGAGCTGCAATGATCAAGGTTTCCGTAGTCGGCGCCAAGGGCCGTATGGGCTCGCATGTGGTCGACGCCGTCAATGCCGCCGCCGACACCGAACTCGCGCTCGCGCTCGATGCAGGTGACGACCTGACCGCCATCACCCCCGAAAACACCGACGTCGTGGTGGAGTTCACCGTGCCGAGCGTGTCGCTTGGCAATGTGCTCGCGCTCGTCAAGCAGGGCGTCGACGTGGTGGTGGGCACCACCGGCTGGACCGAAGAGAAGCTCGACCAGGTGCGCGCCGCGCTCGCCGCGGCCCTGCGTGAGGGCCAGAGCGTGTTCATCGCGCCGAACTTCGCCATTTCCGCGGTGCTCGCCGACCATTTCGCAAAGGTCGCGGCGCCGTATTTCGAATCCGCGGAAGTCATCGAACTGCACCACCCGACCAAGGTGGACGCTCCGTCCGGCACCGCTTTCCATACCGCGCAGGGCATCGCCGAAGCGCGCAAGGCGGCCGGTCTCGGCCCGGTTCCGGACGCCACCGAAACCGATGGCGGCTCCCGCGGCCAGGTGGTGGACGGCATCCACGTGCACGCCGTGCGTCTGCGTGGCCTCAACGCCCACGAGGAGGTGCTGTTCGGCAACTCCGGCGAACAGCTGACCATCCGCGCCGACAGCTTCGACCGCATCTCCTTCATGCCGGGCGTGCTGCTGGCCGTGCGCAAGGTCTCCACCGGAACCTACCCGGGTCTGACCGTCGGCCTCGACCACTTCCTCGACCTGTAATCGTAATTCTTTTTTCAAACTGCCGACGGGTGCATGTGTCTTCCGTCGGCAGTTTTTTATGGCGGATTTGTTCCGATTATTTGGCAAGGCGTGCAATGGCGGCGCTGACTTCCGCCAGCTTTTCGTCGGCGACGGTACCGCCCTCCGCCGCGGCTTTGGCGACGCAATGGTGCAGATGGTCGTCGAGCAGCAGTAGCGCCACCGACTTCAGCGCTCTGTCCGCTGCGGAAATCTGCGTCAGAATGTCGATGCAGTATTCGCCGTTTTCCGTCATCTGCCGAATGCCGCGCACCTGCCCTTCGATGCGATTCAATCGTGCGATGATCCTCTTCTGGTCGCTTGCGTACCCGTGTTGTGTGGCGTTCATATCGTCCTCTTCGCTGCGCTGAAAATTTTATCTACGGCTGAAGTTTGCTCGTCCTTCTTGCCAATATACCCTATAGGGGTATATTGTGATGGTGTTTGCCGAAATCGAAGGCCAATTACGGACGGAAGGCGGCTGGAATATGCACATCGCAATCGCGCTTATTATGGCGCTGCTCGTCACGGCGGGCGTGCTGTGGTTCTTCTTCGCACCGCGCAAAGCGTATCGTGCGCCGTTGCGCGACGGCGTGCAGGAAGCGGTCGTCGAAGTCAAAGGCGGGTACAGCCCGGCCGTCATCGAAGCCGAAGCCGGCGTGCCGCTACGGCTGATCTTCGATCGCAAGGAAGACGGCGAATGTTCGTCGCACGTCGTTTTTTCCGATTTCGGGGTCGATCTTGCGCTGCCCGCCTTCCGCACGACCACGCTGACGTTGCACCCCGATGAGCCGGGTGAGTATCCCTTCGCATGCGGCATGAACATGCTGCATGGCATGTTGCGTGTGCTGCCGGGCAGGCACGCAGGCGCCGGTGCTGACGCTACCGCCGGTATCGCAACTACCGCTGCCAATACCAGCATGCCCGATTCTGGCAATTCAGACATGCACTCGACTACGGGCGGTGGCCACACGTCCGATTCTGATGAAACAGACGCACAGACCGCGCAAAAAAACGCCCAAACGCCCGATTCCGGCGAAACGGACATCCGCGCCCTCGTCGCCCGTCTCGTCGTGGCCGCCGTCTGCACGATTCCCGTGTTCGGCTCCACCATGCTCATGCTGTATCCGATGCCGAACTGGCTGCAATTCCTGCTGATGCTGCCGATTGTCGGCTATGCGGCATTGCCGATTTTCCGCAGCGGATTCGCGGCCATCATCCACCGCTCGCCGGAAATGAACGCGCTGGTCAGCCTCGGCATCGTGGCCGCATTCGCATACTCCTGCGTCGCCACCTTCATGCCATCGATTCTGCCCGCCAACGCACGCGAACCGTATTTCGAAGCGGTCGGCGTGGTCGTCACGCTCATGCTCGTCGGCCAGCTGCTCGAAGCGAGGGCACGCGCCGGCACCGGCGAAGCCATGCGCGCGCTCGCCGGACTACGCTCGAAAACCGCGCGCGTGATACGCGACGGCAGGGAATATGACATCAGCGTCGACGACGTGCGCGTCGGCGACATCATCGCCATCCGTCCGGGCGAAAAACTGCCGGTCGACGGCATCGTCACCTCCGGCAGATCCACCGTCGACGAATCCATGATCACCGGCGAATCCATGCCGGTCGCCAAATCCGAAGGCGACGACGTGACCGGCGCCACCATCAACGGCAGCGGCTCGCTACGCTACCGGGCTACGAAAGTCGGCAAGGACACCGTGCTCGCGCAGATCATCGGCATGGTCCAGGCCGCGCAAAGCTCGAAAGCGCCGGTGCAACGGCTCGCGGACCGGATCTCCAGCGTCTTCGTGCCCATCGTCGTGCTGATCGCGGTCTGGTCCTGCGCGATGTGGTACGCGTTCGGCCCGCAGCCACGCGTCACGCACGCGCTGGTGGCCGCGGTATCGGTGCTGCTCATCGCCTGCCCATGCGCGCTCGGTCTCGCAACACCCCTGTCCGTCACGGTCTCCACCGGCCGCGCCGCACGCATGGGCGTGCTCATCCGCTCCGCGGAAGCATTGGAAGCCTGCGGAAAAATCAATGCCGTCGTACTTGACAAAACTGGCACCATCACCACCGGACGGCCCACGCTGACCGACGTGCTGCCGCTCGGCACCTGGCGTAACACCCCTGACGACCTGCTGGCGATCGCAGCCACGGCCGAACGCGACTCCGAACATCCGCTCGCCGCCGCGATCGTGGCCGCGGCGAAGCAACACGCGGCCACACCAGGGCAGACTACTGCGTTCCGCGCGATTGCCGGGCAAGGCGTCACCGCCGACATCGTCTTCCGCGGGCTGCCGCACACCGCCGCCGTCGGCAACACCGACCTGATCGACGCCCTCGACGTCGGCATGCCGCTCGCCGCCGCGGACGCCCCGCAGGAGGACCTCGACGCGATCATCGCGGATATGGAACGCCTGTCGGCCCAGGGGAAAACCCCGATGCTGGTCGCCATCGACGGCGCGCTTGCCGGCATCGTGGCGGTCTCCGACGTGCCGAAGGATGATTCGCGGCGGGCCATCGCGCTGCTTGCCAAGCGCGGCGTCATGACGGTCATGCTGACGGGCGACAACGCGGCGACGGCGCGTGCCATCGCCGACCAGGTCGGCGTCGGGCGCGTTGTCGCCGGCGTGCGTCCGGAGCGCAAGGCCGATGAAATCGTGAAACTGCAGGCGCAAGGCTACACGGTCGCGATGGTGGGCGACGGCATCAACGACGCCCCGGCCCTCGCACGCGCGGACGTCGGGTTCGCCATCGGCACCGGCACCGATGTGGCCATCCAATCCGCGGATGTGACGCTGATGAGTGGCTCGCTCATGGCTCTCGTGCACGCGCTCGACCTGACCCGCGCCACCATGCGCAACATCGCGCAGAACCTCGGATTCGCGCTCGGCTACAACAGCATCGGCATTCTGGTCGCGGCTGGCGCGCTGTACCCGTTCACCGGGCAGATGCTCAATCCGATGATCGCGGGCGCGGCCATGGCGTTCTCCTCGCTGTGCGTGGTCACGAACGCGAGCCGCCTACGCCTGTTCGACCCGGTCGCGGCCGAACTCAGAACCTATCGGGTTCGCAAGCCGAATCCGAACACCAATACCCATCAACAGAAAGGAACCATCATGGGATTGTTCAGTGATCATCAGGCCAAGAAGGACGCCGGCAGCATGGCGGGCATGGATTCCGGCTGCTGCGGCGGCCACGGTGCGAACGCCGGCGGTTGCGGGTGCGGCCACGGCATGGCTGGCGCGTCCGATGCGGCTGCGGCCACCGTCAAGGACCCGGTCTGCGGCATGACCATCGACCCGTCCACCGCTGCGGCCACCCGCGAATTCAATGGCGTCACCTACTATTTCTGCAACCCCGGCTGCGCCGACAAGTTCGCCCAGAATCCGCAAAACTACATCGACTGAATTTTCGGGACGCACGTTTCTGTTAGGCGCGCCTTTCGGGGTGCTGTTTTGCGATTGTGCACTCAAGTCCGACGCAAGCACACCTGTTTGCGTCGGACTTCGTTTGATTTTTTGAGATTTTCCGACCCGTTCTGATGCGCAGCCCCTGCTTTACGGTCTAGAGAATCCGGAAAGCAGCCCAACCATCTCTTTTGCGCCCGGATTGGCGAATTCCCGCCGTTTCGATGTACGAGCTCCGATGCGCACCAGACCTTCGACCAGCGCGGCCGCGGCTGCCACGCCATCAATCACCGGTACATGCAATTCATCCTCCAGCCTTTCGCACATGCCGGCCATTCCCGCACATCCCAATACGATCGAATCCGCGTCGCATTGCTCCAGCGTTGCCCGGCATTCCGCCAATAAAGATGTGTAAGCGGCGTCCGGATGCTCGTCGAGTCCCAGCACAGGAACCTCGCATGCCCGGTAGGCCACGCATTGCCGCGTGAATCCGTATTCGTCGACCAAATCCTGGGCGCGTCCCAATGTGCGTCCCAGCGTGGTGACAATCGCGAATGAACGTCCGACCAGCGTGGCCACATGGAACGCGGCCTGCGCGATACCCACTACAGGTCCCTGTGCAAGTTCCTGCGCCGCGTACAGTCCCGGATCACCGAAACATGCCAGCACATAACCGTCGCACCCGTCGACCTCACCTTTGCTCACTTCGTCCATCACGCCGACTGCGGCAAGCGCTTCGTCGCTGTGCGATTCGATGGAGACAGGCCCCATGGTCGGGCTTACCGCCTCGATCTTGACGTCGTCGCTGACGGCTTTTCGCGCCGCCTGCTCAATTGTGCGCGTCATGGACCACGTGGTGTTCGGATTGATTATTTTGATTTTCATGTCGACCTCGGATGGAAAAGCAAGGATGGGGTCACTTTACTTGACGATATTGCCGTCGTTCACCTTCGGGCCGTCTGCGGACAGCTGGTCGATTTGCGGACGATGGCGTTCCAGCAGGGTGAAGGCCGTCAGTCCAAGACCGGCGCCGATGAACCAGCTGAAGTTCGACAACGCGGTCAAGTCGATGATGCCCATCTGCTTGAGAGGGCTTGGCAGTACCGCGCAGCAGATCGACGGAACGCCTGCCAGAATCAGTGCCAGGACCGCGTTCGGATTAAATCCGTTGCGGTACCAATAGTGTCCCTTCGGGCTCATGGTGAATAGGTCGTCTACGGCGATGCGCTGATGCGACACGATGAAGTAGCCGGCGATAAGGATGCCGAACAGCGGCCCGATGAGAGCGCCCAACAGGTCGAGCGTGTAGTGGATGGCCTGGTCGTTCGAATACCAGTTCCATGGGGTGATGACCACCGATCCGACCGCGGCGATCATGCCGCCGGTGCGCCAGCTGATTTTCTGTGGATTGACGTGCGAGAAGTCAAAGGCCGGAGAGACGAAATTCGCCACAATGTTGATGCCGACGGTCGCGGTGACGAAGGTGACTCCGCCCAGCAGGATCGCGAACGGGGTGTCGATGCGTTCCACAGTTTTGATTGGATCGGTGATCAGTTCGCCGAATACAGGCACGGTCGCGGAGGCGCAGATGACAGTGAGCAGGGAGAACACCACGAAATTTACCGGCAGTCCCCAGAAATTGCCCTTCTTAACATCCGTATAGGAATCGCAATAGCGCGAGAAATCGCCGAAATTCAACATCGGACCGGAGAAATACGAGACGACGAGAGCGATGGCGGTGATCATCACTGGAATTGATTCGACGAAGCCCAGCGGTTTACCATTCGAAAGATTCAAGTCGATGGCGCCGAATCCGCCTGCGCGTACCACCAAGTAGATGGCGAGGATGAACATTACCGCGTACACCAGCGGACCGGCGAAGTCGGTGAACTTGCGGATGGTGTCCATGCCTTTCCAGAACACACACGCCTGGGCCACCCACAGAATGCCGTAGGAGATCCAGCCCAGCGCCGAAAGTCCGAGGAACGAGTAGTCTTCGGCAAGCGTCCGCGCGCCGGGGAAGAACTTCAGGAAGATGATGTTAAGCGATTCGGATGCGAGGAATGTCTGCACGCCATACCATGCGACGGCGATGATGCCACGGATTATGGCCGGAATATTTGCGCCTTTGACACCGAAGACCGAACGCATGGTGACGGGGAACGGCACGCCTGTGCGCTGGCTGGGTTTGGCAACGAGATTGACGAGCGCCTGCACGATGACGATGCCGACGATGAGCGCGATGAACACCTGCCAGCTGGCGATACCGAGCGCGAACAAGCTTCCCGCGGTCACGTATCCGCCGACGGAATGCACGTCTGACATCCAGAATGCGAAAATGTTGTACCAAGACCAGGTCTGCTTCTTGAGCGGGGCGAGATCCTTGTTGGCTAGGCGCGGGTCGTAACCGTCCTTGATGGTGGTTTCCGCTTCCTTGGACCGAGGTTTCCTCGGTGCTGTTGTGGTGGAAGAGGACTTTCCGAATCCTTGGTCGATGATTGTCGCCGTCATCGTAACCTCCCTTGTGCTGGTTCGTGTTCTTGCAGAGCCTTCGCATATGGTTCACATATGGAATTGCGATATTGATTTGTCGATATGTCTATTAACGGAAATTTTTATTTCGTTCTCTAGGAAATCTGGATTTCAATTGGATTGCGGAATGTGTGATTTGGAAATAAAGACGTCACATTGCGCTTGGCGTGAGCTTGTATTTCTTGGAAAGATGGCGATTGTGTTAACGTCGTCGTAATGTTGCTTCAGGGAATGTGGCATTCAACTAATGAAATGATTATTTCAGTGTTGAGTATGTTGTTTGCTGATATGCGTCATTGCATGTCGTTTCAAGGGTGATGCGTGTGCGGTGATGCGTGCGATTGCAATCCCGTATCGGTGCGATAGATGCGGGATTGCATCGATACGGGACGATACGCGTGCGATTATGGGCTCTGCGCCGACGCAAACCGTCACGCGGAATAGCGGAATTTAGACGGTGCCCGCCGTATACCGGTACAGTTCCTTGGCTACGCGGATAAGCAGCTTGTCTGATCCGGCCGGTCCGAGCAGGCAAGCTCCGCAAGGCAGACCCTGCGCGGTCTGCAGAGGGATGTTGACGGCTGGCAATCCGCCCACCCCGGCTATGGATGTCAGACGCAACGTGTGCGCACGTGCGTTCTCGATGTTTTCCAGATCGCCGTCAGGGATAATCGCAGGTGCCGTCGAAGATGCGGATGGAATGAGCAGGACGTTGTTCCCGAGCAGATTGCGCACTATGGAACATGTCTGACTCAAACGTCCGAGCCCCTGCTCGTATCGTGCTTGGGGGATATGCGAATCGTATTTGAAACGTGCCGCGATCTCCGGCGCGAGGTCATCGTAATGCTTGCCTACCCAATCGCCGTTGTTGCGCCATGCTTCGAAACCGCGCACTGTTTGGAAAATCGACAGGAAATTGTCTAGCATCTGTTCGTCGAACTGCGCTTGGCCGATACCGTCCAGCATGCCGATCCGTCCGGAGCTCACCGCATCGCATGCGCCGGCACGAAAACGGGAGAATGCGATGCGTACTTCGGACGTGACGCAACCGTCGAGTTTTGGACATGTCAACAGTTTCGATGCGCTTTGCGTGGCATCCTTGTCAGGCATCATCACCTTGCCCACGAATTCCAAGGTCTGTGCGTCTCTGGTCATCCATCCGACCGTGTCGAAGGATTGGGACAACGGATGCGTCGAATCGAGACTGATGCGTCCGTGCGTGGTGCGGATGCCCCACAATCCCTGATATGAAGCGGGGATTCGAATCGAACCGGCGGTATCGGTGCCCAGTCCGATATCTGCTTGTCCGCAGGCCACTGCCGAGGCGGGGCCCGACGAGGAACCGCCGCTGACGCATCCAGGTGCCTTCGGGTTCGGCGGCGTGCCATAATGCACGTTCGTTCCGGCTAACGAATAGGCGAATTCGTCGGTTTGCGCGATGCCCTTCACGTCGGCTCCGGCATTAAGCAGCAATCGCACCGCGGGGGCGGACGATTCGCATATGGGCGAAGTGCGCAGAAATTCCGGGTTGCCCGCTCCGATCCGTTGACCCTGCACTGCATACAGATCTTTCACGGCTATGTTCATGCCGGACAGCGGGCCGGGTTCCGCCGCTGCGACAAGAGGGGTTCCGACGATTCTCCAGATGCTGCGATCGACCGCGGGCGCAGGGTAAGTCAGATGCGCCATGACGATTTTCCACGTATGGTCCGCACCGACGCGTCGCCATACCTGAGTCTGCACCACGCTGCCACCGGTGACTTTGTCGAACTGCGAGACAATGCATGCGTTCGATTCGTCAAGCTGTCGTGCGATTCGGCGGCGAAGCGTACGTGTCGGCACGTTTTTGCGGCGCTTGCGGAACGCTGTTATCGCAGTGTGCCCGACAAGCATTCCCCTGCCGTCCGAACGTACGACGGGAATGCCGTCCGGATCCGAAGCGAACAGGTCGTCAAGCGTGGCCGTGTCGTTCGCCATCAGAGCCCGCTCGTATCGTCGAATCGCGGTGAGCAGGTCGGGGGATAGTGCATTCTCGGCATTGTCGTAGGCATGCCGCGCGTCTTCGGCACCCTGCGGGGTGTCAAAGGTGAAAATATCGTCCATGGTTATTCGATTCCTGTGTGTGTTCAATGGAATGTATGTGCTACGGGCGCGTGATGATATTGTCCTCTCTGGCTTCGGTATCTGCGCCCCCGACGAACGTGTGTGTGATCACGCCGTTGAGTGTCATGCCGTCGAACGCACTGATCGGATTGCGGCTTTTAAGTGTTGTCGCGTCTACTGTGAACCGTTCGTTCGGGCGGATAACCACCAGATCGGCGCGCTTGCCGGGGGCGATGACACCGCGGTCGGTGAATCCCGCGAAACGTGCAGTGTTTTGAGACATCCAACGGATGACGTCGGCAAGTCCCAAGCCGCGCTGCAATGCGCTGGTGAGTACCGCGCGGAAGCCGATCTGCAGACTGGAGACGCCGCCCCAGGCCGTGGCGAGCGTGCCTGACTTCATCTTGGCATCGGCAGGAGAGTGGTCAGTGGCGATGAAATCCAGTGTGCCGTCCACAAGTCCGCGCCATAGCGCGTCCTGTTCATGCGAGTCGCGGATCGGCGGACAGCATTTGAACGCCGTGGCGTTGTCGGGGATATGATCGCAATCCAATGTGAGGTAATGTGGGCAGGTCTCCGCGCTGACCGGCAGGCCCTCGGCCTTTGCCTGACGTATCACATCCACGGTCAGGCCGCTGGATACATGCAGAATATGGGTGCGACAGCCTGTGCGCGCCACCAAACGCATGACATTGCGTACCGCATCGGCCTCGCATTCAGCCGGACGCGAATCCGCGAAACTCCGATAGGAGGAGCCCACCGATCCGGCGTGTTCCGCCAGACCGCGCGAATCCTCCGCATGGCAGATGAGCTGTCCGCCGAACGAGGCGATTTCACGCATGGCCTGTTCCAGCTTGTCGTATGGAAGTGATCCGTATTCGTCGACGCCGCTGGGGGAGAGGAAACATTTGAAGCCGAACACCCCGGCATCCCATAACTCCTTGAGATGCCCAAGATTCGACTCGTCGACGCCGCCCCAGAACCCGAGTTGCACATGCGCCTTGTGCAGAGCGCAGGAACGCTTGACCTGTAAGGCTTCAACAGAAAGCGTCGGCGGATTGGAATTGAGCGGCATGTCCAGCACCGTGGTCACGCCTCCGGCTGCGGCCGCTTGGGTGGCGCATTCGAAGCCCTCCCATTCGGTACGGCCGGGCTCATTGATATGCACATGGGTATCGACGATGCCGGGAATCAGAACTTCGTCTTCGGACAATCGAAGCGTTTCATCCGCTTCGATTGGCGCATCGGCATCATCGAGCATTGCCGTGATGTGTCCGCCGCTCACTGCCACGGTGCCTTGCGTGACGACGCCGTGGGCGAGGACGGCGCCGCGGATGGCCAAGTTCGCGGATTGGAGATTCGCAAATTCCGTCATATGCCGGCTGTCCATGTCACGCCTCCTCGTCTAATTGCTGGACGCGTTCGACGTTGATGTTGCGGGCGGCAATGTCGAACACCGCTTGCTCGAATGCCTGCGCGCCATATGCCACATCATCTGCCCTGACCGATTCGTAGGGACTATGGCTGATGCCTCCCTTGCAACGTACGTACAGCATCGCGATTGGCAGCAGTTTGGCCACGGCCATGCCGTCATGCCCCGGATAGCTCACCAGTCCGAACGCTTCCTTGCCTTCCGCCTGCTCGATGCCTTCCTCGATGCAGGAGCGCAGGAACGGGTCGCAATGCACCGCGCTCGCGGTGTGGATCATGGTGTGGCTGACGCTCACTTTGCGGCGGTTGGCGATTTCGTCGGCGCGTTTCCAGATGCGGTCGAACACCTTGTCGCGAAGCTGGTCGTTGCCGGCGCGCACGTCGAGGCTGAATGTGGCTTTGCCCGCGATAACGTTCACTCCGCCCGGCTCGGCCGAAATCTCGCCCACGTTCGCACGGGTTCCTTCCTGCTGGCTGATTTCGTCGATGGCGCTGATGATTTCCGCGGCGGCGGTCAGCGCGTCGTGGCGTAGGTCGTACGGTGTCGCGATATGGCTTGACATGCCATCCACGGTGACCACGTACCGGCTTGCCGCGGCAATCGAAGTGACGGACGAGAGCGCGCGGTCGCGCTGTTCGAGGATCGGCCCCTGTTCGATGTGGAACTCGAGGTATCCGATGTAGTCCTCACGTTTGCGAGCCGCTTCGCCGACCTTGTCCGGATCGAGCCCGAAATCAGCGAACGCCTGCCGCATGCTCACTCCATTGACGTCGGTGCGGTCGAGCCATTCGTCGCGCCAGCCGCCGCCGAAAGCATAAGAGCCGAGCAGCGTGGCTCCGAATCGCGCGCCTTCCTCGTCGCCGAATCCCAGCACTTCGATGGCGAACGGCAACTCTTTGTTCCTGCCGGTTTCCGCCAGGTGGACGGCCACCGCGACCGCGGTGACCACGCCGAGTATGCCATCGTATTTGCCTGCATCGGGCACGGAGTCCAAATGCGACCCAAGCACGAGCGCAGGCAGTCCAGGCTCGCGTCCTTCGAGCCGTCCCACCAGATTGCCCGCTTGGTCGATGTGTGTGGCGATTCCGGCCTTTTCGAGCCATCCCGCCGTCAACTTATAGGCTTCGGCCATCTGTGGTGACAGATAATCACGTTCGATTCCGCCTTCCATGCTGGTTAGTTCGGCCAGCTGGTCGCAGCGATCAAGGATTTCGTCGGCCGCGTCAACGGCCCATTGTTCTGCGCTCATCGTCGTTTCTCCAGAGATTTTGTGTGACTTGTTTTCCTTGTTTGCGACGTGTCCGGATCAGTTTCCGCTTTCGAACGCCTCGTACACCGCTAGTGCCGCTTCGATGCCCTTGCCGGGGGTCACGGCCACGCCGTTGCGCTCCAACACGTTGCCGAGCGCCGCTGCGCAGGTGAGGACCGCGTCCTTGCGGGCGTTGCATCCCATCACGCCGATGCGCCAGATGGTGCCCTTGAGAGGGCCGAACGAGGATGCGATCTCCACGGAGAAGTCGTTGAGCAGCTGCGCGCGTATGGCGGCGTCGTCCACGCCGTTGGGAATCACTACACCGATCACATCGTTCATGCGGTGGCTCTGGTCTCCATACAGTTTCAGTCCCATGCCCTCGATGGCGGCGCTCATGGCCATCCCATTGAGGCGATGGCGTGCGATGACATTGTCAATGCCCTCTTCCACGATGATGCGCGCGGCCTCATGCATCGCATACAGCATGTGCGTGGCTTCGGTATGGTGGTTGAGATGGCGCGGACCCCAGTAATCGAAGATTTGCGGTAGGTCGAAGTAATTGCTGCGGATGCGGTTCGTGGTGATTTCCTGCGCACCATCGGCCACGCCGGCCTCGATGCTTTTGCGTTGTTCCATTACGTCCACGGCTCTGTCGGAAACCGTGATGGGGGCCATGCCGGACGGTCCTCCGAAGCATTTCTGCATGCCTGTCGTGGCGATGTCGATGCCCCATTCGTCTACCCTGAGGTCGTTGCCGACCATCGATGCTGTGGCGTCGGTGTACAGCAGCGCACCGTATTTGTGACAGATGTCGCCCAGACCTTCCAATGGTTGGCACATGGTGGTGGAGGTGTCGCCTTGCACGGTAGCCACGAGTTTCGGTTTCACTTCGATGATGGCCTGTTCTATCTGTTCGAGAGGAAACACCTCCCCCCACGGACGTTCGATGACATGTACTTCGGCGTCGCAACGTTCTGCGATTTCCTTGAGCAGCATGCCGAAACGTCCTGCGCAGCAGACCAGCACAGGGTCGCCGGGCGCGATTGTTGACACGAACGCCGCTTCGATGGCGGAGCGGGAGGTGCCGTCCACCACCATGGTCTGTGTGTTATTGGTTTTGAAAATGGAGCGCAGCATAGTCTGCACCTCGTCCATCGCCTTGAACATATAGGGGTCGAACTGGCCGACTGTTGGTTTGCTCATCGCGGCCAGTACGCGGGGGTCCACATTGGTTGGGCCTGGGGCCATAAGCAGGCGGTGCGGAGGATCGAGAGGATCGATCCTTGGTGTTGTTTGCATAGGGTATGCTGTTGTTGCCATTTTGGTCATCTCCTAGTGGTGCGTGGCGCTGCATGAAGGTTTTGCTGCTGCCATTGTCGTGATGGTTGAATTTCAACATCGGCCAATGTCTGAAATTTTTCATTCATGTTAACGATTGTTTACGGCGGGCGATGAAGAGAAAAGGAATGCCGATAATTGGAGTATTCTCGATATAAACCAAGGTGATGATTTATTGCGGTATGTGATATGCAAGGAGCATTGGATATGATATTTGAAAAAAAGATTTCACAAGCTTCGAATGTTGAAACGTCTACAATGGCAGTGCCGGACGAAGGGGCTGGTGCAGCGGATCTCGGCTTGGTCGCCCGTATCAGGGGTTCCTACGAATCGCTTACCGCGACGGAGCGTGAGGCGGCGCAATTCATCCTCGGACATTTGACCGACGTGCTGATGTGCAATTCCGTGGAACTGTCACGACTAAGCGGCATCTCGCAGCCTACGCTCAGCCGTCTGTACCGCAAACTCGGTTATTCGAATGCGGGTGAATTCAGACGCGACGTGCGCCGTATCCACCGTCCAGGCGCTCCGGAAACCGTGCGAAATGTTCGCTGCGATGATTTGCTTGCCGACCATTTGCTCAGGGATTCGGAAAGCCTGAAACATACGTTTGAGGACATCGACCGCGCGCAATTGGATTCCGCATGCCGGGACATGGCCATGGCTCCGCATGTCGCGGTGGTCGGTTACCGCAATGGATATCCCGTGGCGCTTCATTTGCGTGAACAATTGCTGCAGCTGCGTGGAAACATCGATATTCTCCCGCATCCGGGGCAATCTATCGCAGAGGAATTGACTGACTACTCATCGGACGATGTGGCCGTCATCGTCGGCGTGGGTCGGCGTCCTCCTTTTTTCGCCCGACTTGTCGACGTGTTACTCGAACGTGGGGTCACCGTGGTGGTAATAGGCGACGTCGCGGCACGCAATGCCCTTATCGGACGCAACGTCGTCTTCTTCAACGTGGCGTTGAACTCGCATATGCTTTCAAGCTTCACTGCGGCGTTCGCTTTGGTTGCCCTCTTCGCGGACGAGGTGGGGGAACGTCTCGGAAGCGATGACGTCGACGTGCGGAAGCGCATTGAGGACATCAACGATTGTTTCGAAACGCTTGGCGAGCTTGGTGATTGACGGTATAGCGGCGGTCGGCCGGAACCATGGAGGCGAAAACGGGAATGGAGGCATTGTGAACAAGATAAACGGAGCGTTGGCGTACGACCTTCCTTCCACTGGACCGTGGGCTGCCTTGGTCTTCCTCGTATCGCTGAATCTGCGTCCCTCCATCGCGGCGGTCGGTCCGGTGCTCTCGCAAATAGGTACTGGCCTTCATTGGGCCGAGGGAGTGCAGGGCGTGCTGACCGCGATTCCCCTACTCGCCTTCGCTGCGATTAGCCCGCTCGCCACGTTCCTCGCACGTCGTATCGGCATTGACATGTCGATCCTGCTCGCGTTGCTGTGCATCGCGGCGGGCGATTTCATCCGTTCGTTCGGCGGCGGTATCGGCATTTGGCTGGGCACGGTGGTGTTCGCTTCCGCCATCGCCGTTGGCAACGTGCTGGTTCCAGTGATCGCCAAACGTGATTACGCCGGCCATGTCGCGATGGCGACAGGAGTCTACTCTGGCTGCATCACCGCTGGCAGCGCCACCGCGGGACTGGTTTCCGCGCCGCTTGCGCAAGCGTGGGGCGGTTGGCGTGCGTCTCTTGCCTTCTGGAGCGTGCCGCCACTCGTCGTCGCGGCATTGTGGCTGCTACGTATACTGCACAATCGCAAGTCCTCCGTTAATACTGGCGATTGCGCCGCTTGCGCAAGTGGAGCGCCTTCCGCAAGTCCGGCTCAAGGAGCGTTCGCCCGCGTGCTGCGCCGGCCGATGACTTGGTACGTCACTTTGTTTATGGGATTGCAATCATCCGCTTTCTACACCATGTCCAACTGGATGCCGTCGGTTTGCACGTCCATCGGCTACGATGCCTCCACTGTAGGCGTATATCTGTTCGTATTCCAAGGCATCGGCATTCTTTCTGGTCTTGTCATTCCAAAACTTATGAACGTGCGCGGCAATCAGGTCTGCGCCGCTCTCACGGCTAGCGTCCCCATGCTTGTCTCAGGTCTTGGCATGCTGTTGGCACCGCATCTTATGCCGGTATGGGCATTTGTCGGCGGCTGCGCACAGGGCGCTTCGTTGGTGGTGGCGCTCGCGTTGATTGCCATGCGCGGTCGAAGCGGCGCCGAAACCGTGGTGCTGTCGGGCGTCGCGCAAGCGATCGGGTATCTCATCGCGTCGTTTGGACCTTTGCTGTTTGGCGTGCTTGTCGAAGCCACGGGCGGACGGCAGGTGTCGTTGACGGTATTCACGTTCATAGCATTCCTCCAGTGCGTCGTCGCGGTTCTTGCCGGCAAGCCGGACGAAAGTGCTCCGGCTGCCGCAGCTCCTTCCACAATATGACTGTTTCGCATCTCGCGAAATCGCAAGCGTCCGCAGAGGGAAGTACCGTTAGCCGTATGACAAGCCCTAAGACTGACGACGGTACAATGCATCTGCTCGATCCTGCTCCCTTCGGACGTATCCTTCCGGCCATGGTCACCCCCATGAAGGCCGACGGAGCCGTAGATTTCGAAGCCGCGCAACAGCTGGCGAGGCAGCTCGTGGCGGATGGTGCCGACGGTCTTGTGGTCAACGGCACCACCGGCGAATCTCCGACCACCCATATGGAGGAGAAGGTCGAGCTGGTTCAGGCCGTCAAGGAAGTCGTGGACGTGCCGGTCATTTCCGGCGCCGGTTCCAATGACACCGCGCACACCGTGCGCATGGTGGAGCAGACCCAGGAGGCGGGCGCCGACGCGGTGCTCGTGGTCGCCCCGTATTACTCCCGTCCGTCGCAGGAGGGCGTGTTCCGCCACTACAAGGCGGTCAACGATTCCGCGGACAAGCCGATCATCGTCTACGATGTGCCGGGCCGTACCGGACTGCACATCCAGCTGGAAACCTACCGTCGTATGGCCGAGCTCGACCACGTCAAGGCCGTCAAGGACGCCACCGGCGACATCGCAGGCGCGGTGCGCAAGCGTATGGAGACCGGTCTGACCTGGTATTCGGGCGATGACGGCCTGTTCCTGCCGTTCCTGTCCGTCGGCGCCGTCGGCATCATCTCTGTGATCGCACACGCGGCCGCCGGTCCGATGCGTGACCTCGCCAACGCGTTCGATCGTGGCGATATCCACGAAGCGCAGCGCATCTCCGTGCAGCTGGCGCCGCTCGTCGAAGCGATGAACGGCAATGGCTTCCAGGCCGTGATGGCCAAGGCCTCGCTGAAGGTGCGTGGAATCCTCGACTCCACCGAAATGCGCCTGCCGAACGTCGGTCCGGGCGAAGCGGAACTCGTGCGCGCGGAAAAGGGCATGCGCGCCGCGGGACTGCTGTGAACCGAATCGCATGATGCGACTGGCCTGTCGCGCATGAACGCCGGCAGGCACCCAAATTCCTCGTTTCCGCATAGGCGGAGACAATTAGTAATAGAAATCCAACTAGGAAATGGCTACAGAAGAAACCACAAAGACAACAACACACAAGCGCGGCAGCAAGGCTGCCAAGCGCACTGAAACCGCAGTCAAGGCATCCAAGACCACCAAGGCCGCGAAGTCCGAGAAGACCGCCACCAAGAAGGCCAAGTCCTCCACCCGCAGCCGTGGCAACGGTGGCTCGCGCAACGGCGGCTCCCGTGGATCCCGTGGCGGCAACGGTTCGAACCGTCGCCCGTCGCATTCCGCGCCGCAATCCACCGCGCCGCAGCAGGACGAGGTGCTGATCGCCCCGCCGAAGTACCGCAAGGGCTCCATGCGCATCGTGCCGCTCG
>OLZW01000310.1_pt1 | contig 42810 bp, 32 predicted proteins | sample 1674281 | NCBI WGS metagenome assembly OLZW01 (sample SAMEA103958157, study PRJEB25191) | human gut metagenome | biome: human-associated habitat [ENVO:00009003]; feature: intestine environment [ENVO:2100002]; material: feces | place: Germany | collected 2013/2015
ATAATCTTTTAATGCATCAATATATGCTTCCTGAAACCTTGATATACAATTTCTTCTTTTATTTAAGATATTACTTCCATGAATCTGACGAATTAAATCTTTTAATGGAAAAAAATTTGTCTTTTCCTCATCCAACCACTCTGGTCTTTTTCCTAATTTTGGTTTCACAAGCTGTGGTTTTTCATATATATTCCGAAGTAATTTTTCATATTGTTCTTCATATTTTATTGTATCTGAAAGATCTATATATATTCTCGTTTTTATATAGGCTGGCAAGTACTCATTTCCCTCATCACCTCTTTCAGCAATGATTGGAATAAATTTTTCCTGTTTCATTTTCCCATATATTTCACCAGAAATAATTACAGTCTCATCACCAACACCTCCTGTTCGATTATTTGCTTTTTGTGCATATACCCTATCACAAATTATAAGTACCTTTGTAATGTCAGGATCATTAACACATCTTTCCATAAATGCATACTTATCTTGCCCTTCTTTTAGTTCCCATTTATCAAGCACAACATCCACTCCATGAGAAATTAAGCGTTGAGCAAGCTCTAGTACAAGTCTATCACTGCTCCAAGAATATGAAATAAACACCTTTGGCATTTTATCATCCTGCAATTCTAATCCCCTCCATACCTTATTTTGACTCTTAACATTTTCTTTTCATTTTACCCGACATAAAACGACACAATGAACTTACGTGAAATCGAAAGTTATTTTTTACAAAAAACACCCTAATAGAATGGATTCTAATCAGGTTCTCATCTGATTGATCATTCTATTAGAGTGCTTCTACTTTAAAATTTCTGTTATGGTCTGAGTTCATTTCCAAAGCCGCCAAATTCAAACACTTTTTGTATCGGTGTCCTGATCTTCGATCCGGTCATGAAGCTGCTCGAACCTGATACGGATATCCCTTAACATCTGATGATGTTGTATCCTGATCCCGATCGTGATGCCGGTCAGGACGAGCCCTGTCATGGCAATGATGATCAGGACTGTCTCAACCTTTACTTTTAACGGCTTTTTCTCAGTCGTAGATGGATTCTGCTTCCCAGCTGATGATGTTTCCGTTTTCTGCGTTGATCTCAAATTCATATTTTACCTCCGCATAGTAGGCTTCCCCCTCATAGAGGGAGATGCCGTCGTCATAGTCCGGATGGATGTAGATGTTTCCGGCATCGATGCCAGGGATCCTGTCCATGACGGTCTGTTTTGCTGTCTCGATGGAAACACCGCCTGGTGTTGTCTGCGATGTGCCTGTTGCGTTCTGGGAACCTGTCGTACCATTCTGTGATGCACGGTATCCCTTGTCTATCACTTCGGAGTCTGCCGAAAGGATGCGTCCGTCGGATGCATCCAGCTCATAATCGTACTCCACTCCGGCTGCGGTGAATTCCACCTCATATCTGGCACGGCCGTCATCCCAGTCCTGTTTTACCGTGATGTACTGGATCTGTTCTTCTGTGACCCCTGCATTCCCGGCTGCGATGTTCTTCGCTTCCTGTTCCGTGATGCCACCGTTCACCATTGTGGCAGAACCTGCGGTTGCATGTTGTGACACGCCTGCCTGTGATGTTCCGCTGCTGTCGTTGTTTCCTGTCTGTGCTGTATGATCTGTTGTTTTGCTGCCGTTTTGTGCTGTTCCTGTTCCACTGCTGTTATCCTGTGCATTATGATCTGCTGTATTGCTGTTGTTCTGTGACGCCGTGTCTGATGCATTTTCTGCGTTGGCGGAACCCTGTACGGTTCCGCCAGCTACTCCTGTAGTCCCCTGTATGCCCTTGGTATCCTGCACATTTTGGGATGTACTGCCGCATCCGGTCACAGCTGACAGAAGTGCCACTGCTATAAGTCCTGCGGCAAGCATTCTTTTTTTATTTCTCACGTTTGTCCTCCCATTTCTTTCTCACACCTTGAAGATCTCGGTGTCTGCCTTTAACGTTTCTGCCGCTGCACCTGCCTGTTCCGTGGTCTCTGCCACCTCGGAGCACCGCATGGTGATGTTCTGGATGCGTTCTGCCATGTCGGAGGTCCCGCTTGCGCCCTCGTTTGCCGCATTTGCAACGCCCTCGATTGCATTCATCATGCCGTCCATGGAAGCTAAGAGTTCCTCGGATGTCGCACTGAAATCCGATACAAGACCGTCCACAAACTCGGAATCCCGGTTGTAGGCATCCGCAAGGCTCTCAAAGCTGTCATAGCTGGATTTCACATCAGTTGCGACGAAGTCTAACAGACGTCTGCTGTCCTTTGTGAGCTGGTTCACCGCTTTCACCACGCTGTCCGTGACCTCTTGGATGGTTGTCGCCGTCTCACCGGATTCCGTCGCAAGCTTCCGGATCTCGTCCGCCACGACTGCAAACCCTTTTCCCATCTCCCCGGCACGTGCCGCCTCGATGGAAGCATTTAAGGATAAAAGGTTGGTCTGGTTGGTGATCTCCATGATCGCCTGTGCCAGGACCTCGATCCGGGATACCACTTCCACATCCTGCAGTGCCTGGTCGAGGCTTTCCTTGATCTCGCCGTGCATGCGCTGTGCATTGGCACGGTTCTCCGTGGTCTCTTTCTTCGCATTGACGGCACGGGTATGGATGTCATTGACACGCTCCGCACCTTCCTGTGCGCTCTCCGCGATATTTTTGATCGCCCGGTTGATCTCCTCTGACATGGTGTTCATCTCCGTTGCGGATGCAGCGGATTCCTCCATGCTCGCTGCAAGCTGCTGTGTCGTTGCGGAAATGCCTTCCATCTCGCCGTTGATCTCATCCACGTTTTTCCCGATGGAGGAGACATGGTCGCTCAGGGACTCTGCATTGTCCTTCACGCTCCCAAGGTGTCCCGCAAAGCTCTCCCGGATCTTGTGGAAAGCTGCCGCAAGGTTTCCGATGCTGTCTTTCCTGTCTAAATATTTCTGTTCCACATCCTGTGTGAGATCGCCCTGTGCGAGTGTGTCCGAATAGCTGCAGGCAAGATCAAGGCTCCTGATGTAATCAATGATGCCTGCAGCACCCACAACGACCGTTATGATAAGCCCGGCTGCCATAAAGGCTGCCATTTTTTTCACATCGGAAGCGATCATTGCCGCAAGCTGGCTCTGCGCCTGCGCCTGTCCTGCACCGTCCATGAGGCTTACTGCATATGCTGCGAGCTGTTCCATGCAGTTTTTCGCATATAACACTGCCCCTGCACCGAGCAGTATCACAAAAAAGAATGCGATCTTTGTTCCAAATTTTGTCTTTCCCATGACTTATCTCTCCTGTTCCTTATATGATATTTAGACAATTGCGAAACTCCTCATACCCTTCTTTCAATTTAGATTTTCATGAGTTTCGCAATTGTTTCATATGATTTCTGCAATCATCATCTTCTTGCCCAGGCTGTCCGAGGATGTCCGTGTCCTCCCACTGCCTTATGAACGAGACGCATTCCTGCGCCGGGAGCGGCCTGCTGATCAGGTAGCCCTGTAAAAAGTTGCAGCCGAGCTTTTCCAGCTGTGCTGCCTGTTCCCCTGTCTCGATCCCCTCTGCCGTCACCCAGATGTGGTTCCTCTGGGCGAACACGAGGAGCGTCTGCACGATCGGCATGCCCATCTTCCTGCTCCCGATGCCCCAGACCAGCTCCTTGTCCAGCTTGATGCTCTGGAACTCGAAATCCATCAGCCGCACGAAATTGGATTCGCCCTTGCCGAAATCATCCATGACCAGGTTGAACTTCTTATCCTGCAGCCTGTGTGCGGTCTCCAGGAGTTTTCCGTTATCCGCCGACTTCCCGAGTTCCGTCATCTCCAGCCAGATCTTCCCATGCTGGAGGCCGTACCGGTCCAGGCAGCTGCTGATCTCCTCCCAGACAGTCTCCACCATGCAGGTCTGCGGCGACAGGTTCACGTTGATCCTCGTGATGCCGTGTTCCGCAAACCTCGTGAACCACCGGCAGCACTCCCGGATCATCCACAGGTCGATGTCATGCACCCAGCCGCCTTCCTCCGCCTCCTGCACAAGGCTCTCCGGGTCGAGGAAACCTCCCTGCCCGTCCCTTGCACGGAACAGTGCCTCAAGCCCAGTGATCCTGTGCTTTTCCACGTTGTAGATGGGCTGGAAATAAGCTTCCATCCCAAGACTGGAAATATCTTCCCAAGTATAAGCTCCTGTAATGCTCATGGTCTTTTACCTCTTACCTGTTTTTTTGTTCCATCTCCCAGCCCCCGCTGCCCAGATGACCTTTCCTTTTATCTCTTCCCTTCCTGCCGCACCGAGCATCCTGCTGTCTAAAGACACCGGGCGGTTGTCCCCGAGGAAGAAATAACTCCCTTCCGGCACGGTGTACGGATAATCCACGCTGTCTCCTGTTTCCGACATGCCATAGATGACATCCGTCTCCTGCACTTCTGCGCCGTTCCTTGTCAGGTGTCCCTCACGGTCCACCTCCATCACATCCCCCGGCAGCCCTGCGATGCGCTTGATCAGGTATTCCCCGGATGCATCCTTTAAGATGACGGCATCCCCATAGCCCACGCCGTCCGGGAGGATGCGCAGGAAGAACACGATATCCCCGGGATGGCAGGCAGGGCGCATGGAATTCCCATCCACGCGCATGATCCCGCACACCCTGAACACCAGGATCCAGACCACGAACAGGATGACGGCCCGCTCTGAGCGCATCTTTCTTTTCCGTTTTTCCTCGCGGATCTTCAGGAGTGCCATGTCAAGGCTGTACTGTTCTCCCCCGTTCATGGCTGTTCCCGGAGACCGGTCTCTTCCAGTCCGTCTGCCTGTATCTGTCCCGGTCTCTGCGGCTTTCCATGCAGATCCCGGGTGTCTTCCTCCGGCGGACACCCTGCAAAGATGCAGTCCAGGCCGTTTTTCAAGGCTTCCAGACGGCTGCGGTACTGATGGTAGAGCGCCTGTTGCTTCTCCACTTTCTCCCTTGTCTTTGTCAGGATGACATCCATCTGCCGCCCTGCCTCTGCAAGGATCTCCTCCGCCTGCCGCCCTGCCTCTGCAAGGATCTCCCCTGCCTTCCTGTCCGCCTCTGCAAGGGTCTCCCCTGCCTTTCTGTCCGCTTCTGCAAGGATCCTCTTTTCTGCTTCCCCGGCCTCTCTGAGCATGCGTTCCTTTTCGGTGCCGGCATGGTCCAGAATGGTCGCCGCAGTCTCCTTTGCACCGCCCAGGATCTCCTCCGCCTTTCCTTCTGCCTCCTCATAGAGCTTCTCCTGTGTGGGGATCTGTGCCCGCAGTCCTGCGTTCTCTGCCGCAAGCTGCATCTTTTCCAGATACAGTTCCCTTACTGCCTCCTCGTTCTTCTGCCCATAGTACTCCACCAGCTCCCTGATGTAGAGCACGACTTCCTCACGGTCATACCCTAGGACGGCTGTCCTTAACTTTTCTATTTCCTTAACAAAATTCCTGTCTTTCATGATCTGTCACTTCCTTATAATCCCTTTTTCAGGTACAACAGGGGCAGCCTGCGCTGCCCCTGTCATGTCATCCTGCAAGTTCTCTTGAAAGTCTTGATTCAAACACTGCAAGAGCTGCCATGCAGCCGGCTGTAATGACTGCGCCGGCTATATAGATCGGAGTATCTGCCACACAGTGCCTGCCTGTCACAGCCAGTAAGATGCCCGCTGATATATAGGCTGCACACATCACCACCTGGGCTGCGATACATTTTTTCTGCGTCTTCCGCAGTGCTTTTCTTCTTTCAGAATCCATGGTCCTTATCCTCCTGTTCCTCGTATTTCTGCCATGAATGGGTCTGACAGGGATCTTTCCTGTTCTGCCCGCTCATGTCAGATGTTTTGTAAGTAAGTATTTTGGAAAAATTACATATATCATTTTGGTTTGTTGTTTGTAAGTTTAGATGATAGGTCTTTCTTGTTTTTTTATTGTCCGGGGATATGTGGATATCCCCGGGATTGTTTTTTCGTTCTGGTATCTTTTGGGGTTACTGTCTTACTCTCCGTCAAGTTCCTCACGGATCTTCCGGATACGCAGGACTGTGTATCCTGCGATCACAAGGATCAGGATGACTGGATACCAGTGGAATCCGCAGTCTGCGAAGCTGATGTGTCCGTCTGCATCACTGCTGTCTGCTGGGATACTGTCGTCTGCGTTTCCGCTTCCGTCTGCACCTGCTCCGGTCTCTGTGCTGTTAGCGACATCTGTAGTATCATCTGAACCTGTATCTGCATCCGTGCTGTCTGCTCCGGTCTCTGTACCGTCTGTCACATCCTCACCATCCGCCTGGTCTGACTCGTTGTTGTTTCTGTTGTTCCTGTTGTGTTTGTTGTTTTTGTTTCCGCCTGACGCATTGTTTCCATCCGCTGCGGCGATATCTGTGGCATTGGTCTTGCCATCTGTGACACCGGTATTGGTTCCGTTCGCATTTCCATTGCTGTTTCCACCGCTGGTGCTTCCATTATTGCTTCCGTTTCCGCTGTTATTGCCGCTTCCGTTTCCGCCATTACCATTTCCACCGTTGCTGTTGTCACCACTGCCGGAGCCGCCGTTATTGTTTCCGTTATCTCCGCCATTGCTGCCACCATTTCCGTTATTGTTGCCGCCGTTATTGCCGCCGTTTCCGCCGTTGTTGTCTGGTTTGCTGCCGTCACTGCCGGAACTGCCGTTGTTTCCACTGTTGGAGCCGCCGCCGTTTCCGCCGTTGCCCGGATCCTTGCCGTTTCCACCATCGCCTCCGGTTCCACCGTTGCCGCTGTCAGAGTCTCCGCCATTTCCGCCAGTTCCTCCGGTGCCGTTGTCAGAGCCGCCGCCATTTCCGCCGTTGCCTCCGGTTCCGCTGTTGGAGTCTCCTCCGTTTCCGCCTGTTCCACCAGTTCCGTTATTGGAGTCTCCTCCATTTCCTCCGTTGCCTCCGGTTCCGTTGTTGGAGTCGCCGCCATTTCCACCGGTTCCACCATTGCCGTTGTTGGAGCCGCCTCCATTTCCACCGTTTCCTCCGGTGTTGTCACCGCCGGTTCCACCGGTTTCGCCTGAGCTTCCTCCATTTCCGCCGGAGCCGCCGTTACCTTTGTCTGAGTCGCCGCCATTTCCGCCGCTGCCGCCACTGCTTGTGCCGCCGTTGTTATTATTTTCTCCTGTGGAGCCGTTTCCGCCGTTTCCACCGGTTCCACCGTTTCCGATGTCGGATTTTCCGCCGTCTCCGCCATTTCCACCGGATGTTGTTCCACCGTTATTATCGGTCTTTCCCGGCTGTGTGGTCTCGGTTCCTGTACCGCCGTTTCCACCGTTTCCGCCCGGGTTCGTGTTATCTCCTGTTGCGTTTCCGCCGTTTCCTGCATCACCGCCTTTGACAGTTCCGCCAGGATTGATGGTGATGGTCTTATCGCCTGCGCTGATTCCGGTTCCACCGTTTCCACCATTGCCAGGGATACCGGCTGCGGAATCTCCGCCTTTACCGCCGTTTCCACCAGTCACCGTTCCACTGACCGTCGGAGTGATCTTGCCGTTACCATCGATACCGGCTCCACCGTTTCCTCCATCTTTGCCTTCTGTGCCGTCTGCACCGTTTCCACCGGTCACGTTTGCGTTGCTTCCAATGATAATTCCGGCATCTGCCGTATCACCACTGGCTCCGATACCGGCTGCTCCATCCGGATGTGCGGCAGAACCGTCCCCACCTTTGATGGTGCCGTTTACGATCTCAAGATTCGTTCCCGGATGTTCGCTGCTGTTCGCATCCTTGACAAATTCCAGTCCCGGTTTTGCTGCATTATCATCATCTGCCTTGTCACCTGTGATGGTATGTCCGCCAAGGTCGATCCTGATATCGCCCCATGTGTCCGGGATCTGTACTGTCTGGTCAATGTCCTTCTTTACGGTCACCTTGTAGTTTCCGTTATCATCCACTGTGACTTCCACGTTGGAGTTTTCCGCTTTTTCTGTGCTGTCTGTGGCATTGTTGCTGTTTGTATCGCCTGCGCCTTTCTCTTCGAACTGCTTCGCAATGTCCGCTGCGTCCACAAGGGAAGTCTTTCCGACTGTGGAGCCGAAATTACTGTGGCTGATCTTGTATTCCGTTGCTTTTTTCAGACCGGATGCAATGCCTTTTCCATTTTCATCTGTCTTGAATTTCAGTGTGTGTCCGACCGGATTTCCGGATGTGTCCAGTTCACGCACGCTGTACTCTGTTTTTGGCCGTCCTGTAAAGGTGAGCGTATGGGCTGTCTGTCCGATGACGGCCGGTTTGTCATCCGTCACTTCCACCGTGATGCTTGTCGCAGCCCCTGCGCCTGCCTGGAAGGTAAGTGCCGCTGCATAGATGCCCTTGCCTTTTGCGGTCAGTTCATCTAATTTGTCCTGGTCTACGGTCACGGTTGCCGTGATGTCATCACCGTTTGCACCATATGCCTTCACATTGGCACGGTTCTTTGCATCAGACGCTGTCAGGTTTCCGACATCGTTCACATGGATGACGAAATCATCCGCTGCGATGCTGCTTCCGTCTGCCCCGTTCACCACGTTTGTGCGGTATACCGGGATGAGCGTCACTTTATCTGCCGTCTGGCTGCTGATGACCGTTGTCCCATTATAGACTTTTCCGGTGTTTGCCTTATCCACCCAGACAAAGAAGCTCTCGTTGTCCGCTTTCAACCCGTCTGTCACTCTCTGCATTTTTGCAAAGACTGCCTCAGCGATCGTTCCGCCGTCAATGACGGTGATGCGCTCCCCACTGCTGATCTGTGCACCGTTCTGGTCTTCAAAGATGAACTGGTGCTGTTTTTCCAGATCGACCGTCACCTTCCATGCCTGATAGATGCCGTGTGTGGTATGGGTATAGACGCCTGCCACACTGTCGTATTCGAGTGCCCTGTCTTCCAGTGCTTTTTCGATGTCGATCGGATAACCATTGACTGTGATGCCCTTTAAGCCGTAGCCGTCATCCGGTTTGATCTTGAGCACCAGCGGAGCGTTGTTCTTTACGATCCTTGTGTATGTGCCGGAATTTTCGTTCCATGCGCCATCATCATTTAAGAGTTTTCCGTTGTTTACCGTAACCTCCACTGTCTGTCCCTGCTCAAAGGTCACGTTCAGTGCCTGTGGCTGTTTTACTTTCTGTGTCGTATAGGTATAGGTCTTTGCACCGGTATTCCGGAGCGTTGCAGACACATCCATTCCCGCATGCTCCGGTGATTCTGACACGTCACTCCAGTAAGCTGTAGGAGCCAGTCCGTTTGCTGTCGTGTCTTTCAGTGTTACCTCCACCGTCTTATCATCTGCCACGATGACATGCTGGAACTGTGATGCGCCTGTCTCTTTTGTGACCAGTGTATTGTCTGTCACTTCTGCCGTTCCTCCTGTCACATGGAGATGTACGATGTGGGATGGCGTAAAGACTGCTTTTAACGTCACATCCGCTTTTGTCGGCGTGTATGTTATCTCATAGCTCTTTTCTGTCCAGTTGAATGTCGCTGTGGCAAACAGATTCTTATTCCCATCTGTCGTATCCGTCAGGGCTGTCAGGATGGAAAAACTCTCTCCCTTCTCCCCGGTCAGGTCTGAATAGTATCTGTCGTCAAAATCATCCGGTGTAAAAGTAAGTGTCAGTTCCTCATTCCTGTTTATCTGGATGCTTCCATCGTCAGCCAGCTCATAGGTGTTGCCGGATGCATCCACTGCCTTGAAGATTCCCTTTGCGCCGCCGGCTGTGAGTCCTTCCACATTTAAGGTTGTGAGCTGGCGTTTTGCCGCAGCATTGATGGTGATGTCACCGGTTACCTGAGGGATCGTCACTGTGATGCTTCCATCTGTTTCCTCTTTGCATACCTGTGCAAACGGCAATGTCTCTGCCGCTCCGGTATCACTTTTTTTCATTGTGACGGTAAAGTTGTCCTTATCGAGGTCAAAGTATGCCTTAGGACTGATCTTTACCTTGTACTGCTGTAAGTATCCCGGGTCAGCCGGTTTTGCGCCGCCGGAGATCTCTGCATTGTTCCCGGTCGTGACCGCCACGTTGAATGTTCCGAGATAGTATCTCTGTACGCTGTCGGTCGCATTATAGGTTACTCCGTCGATCACGATGCTCTCACCTACCGGGATTGTGACATAATCACGCGACGGATATCCGCTGTTTGTCGTGCTGCCCTGGCTGACAGTCACGCCATTTGCCGGTGCTGCCCCCACTTCATGTCCGAACACGTCTGCACTTGCCCCGGAAGGGATCTTTACATCTGCTTTTTTGTCTGTATTCCTCCGCTCCACGGTCACTTTATCCGAAGCGTTTCCTGTCCCTTTGGTCTTGACGGAGTCTGTATCATCTAACCTGATCTCTGCTGTCTTGTCTGCAGGAACTTCTGCTTTTGTCACCAGTTCATTCCGGTACATGGCATCCGGGATGTAGACCAGGGTGATGGCATCAAAACTCTGATTGGTATATGTGTATGTCACATCCCCGATCTTTAAGGTGAGTGCGCCTGTCGTGTTATGGTTCTTGAGATATGGTGTATCATCCCCTGTACCGTTTGGCACAACGACCGATGATGCGCCTGCCGGGGTTGTCACCTTGTAAGTATTATGGTCTACCGGACTGTAAACGTTCAGTGTTCCGTTATCCGATACATTAAGTGTTCCGTCTTTGAGTGTAACGGTTCCATCTGCTGCAACGTCAAGCGTTACATCCACCGCATCACCCGGTGCGGAAAACCATGTACCATCCTTGCTCTTTAACTGCACACCTTTTTTCAGGGTTCCGCCTGTCACTGCTGTGACGGTATCTTTTACAATCTCGACTGTGTCTCCTGCCTGTGCCGTATCCAGTGCATCGGCAAGAGGGGCATATTTCACGCCGTTTATCACAGCCTCAGCATCCATTGGTGCTACCAGTACGTTGGTCTCACCTTTTTTGGTGTTATCCGGCTGTCCCGGGTCGGCTCCGTCAGCGTAGCCGCCGAATTCGACGATATAAGGACGCTTCACATAATCATTTGCCCATATATCATTATCATCATTTAATTTATAGCCCATACTAGGTTCTATCGCCGCATGAACATTTGATCCGCAAATAGGTTCTCCCGGATACCATAAATATGTAGCTACCGGTGTTCTATATTCCGGTCCACATGCCCAATAAAATCCCTTTGTTGCAGTACTTAATTCATCATCATATCTTACTACTTGTTTTATAACATCCTGATCCTCAAATTTGTTTCTTTCATCATCTACAGTTCTTGTTCCACTAGTCCATGCGCCTGTTCCCTGAACGATTGAAGCCATATATGCCCTCTCTTCATCAGAAGTAATCGTGCCAAGATATCCTTTTTGTCCAGCAAGCATATATTTTTTGGATGCATTATATGCCCCAGTCCACGACAGAGGATTTGTTACTGCTAAATAATAGTGTCCATTTTCAGGCCATTGCGATAATTTCATCCCCGCTTCAAGATTTTCAAATCCTTTATTTTCATTTGAATCAACAGATACATATACATTCATATCATTCACATAATCAAATACCATAGAATGTATTTTTTCCTGTAGTTCTTGAGTTGAAATTTTATTTCCAAAAATCCATGTAGCAGATCTCTTATATGCATCTGTTGCAATAGCATCCCTAATAATACTATCCGGTAATGTACCATTAGATAATGTAATTGTCATCATACTAATTTTATCACCATTTGTATTAACCTTCGCATTTGTATACTGAAAATGCTGATGTGTCTCATCTGTCCACACCGGTGTTCCCAGATTTACGGTATAGTTCCCCTGCACATTTGCATAGGTCGCTATTCTTTCATTTACTGCATAAGATTCCACCGGTTCTTCCGCTGCGACTACTTTTACAGTCCTGCTGAAGTTTATCACTTCCTGTGTTGCATTTGCAGTTTTCGGAGTCTGCTCTTCTGTAATGTTTACAGTATCTGTATCCGAGGACTCTTCTTTTACTGTGTCTGTATTTCCATCATTCTGATTTTCTGATCCTTGTGCCTCTCCGACACCTGTGGATGTTCCCTGCGTCTGCCCTGCATTTCCGCTGTCTGCCGGGTCTTTTGCACTGTCCGCTTCATCCTCATCTGCCGACTGATCTGGCTTGTCCTGATCTGCGGTATCTGTACCAGAAGTCTGGTCATCCCCTTCCGGTGTCTGATCTGTATTTTCTATCGTTTCCGTGGTATCTACTGTTTCTGTGCCAGACACCGTCTCAGTGCTTTCTATAAAATCCGCACTCTCTGTGTTCTCCACACTTTCAGTTTCACTTACACTGCTTTCCTTTTCCGTCAGTGCGTATGAGATCTCATAATCTCCTGCCACATTGATGTCAAAGTTTCCTGTGTCAGTGACGGACAGGGTATATTTTTCACTGTCATACGTGATCCCTTCCGTCAGGTCATAGTCTGTCACGCCCTGTGTGAGCGTCAGTTCAGGTGCATCATAAGCTTTGCTCTGCTCTTTTGCACCTACGCCGTGGATCGATCCGATGAGCAGTGCGGCTGCCATCACAAATGTCAATGCACGGTTTGCTTTCGTCCTTCTCATAGGTTTCCTCCTTAATTTTTATTGCATGAAGAAAGCTCCACAACATAATGTAGATTATGTTGTGTGGAGGAATGGCTCCTTTGCCCGGTTTCACCGGGATTTTGAACAAATTTATAAAATTTCTGGTTTTTAGCAGTTATTTACGGATGTAGTATAATTAGAAAAACATGATTTCCAGCTGTAAAACCATGAAATACTGAAAAAATCAGGCGTTTACAGAAGTCTGGTCTTATTTTTGTGCAAAAATGACAACAATATCCTAGAGAAGTACTATGATATTAGTGCTTCTTTTATAAAAGTGGGGTTTTTTGTCGAATTCTAGCATCAGACTAATTGACATTTATCGGATTTTTTGATAAAAAAATAATATTTGGAAGTTATTGGTAATAATTACCATACTTTCATCTGAATGCATTCACAACATAATCTACATTATGTTGTGTCTTTTTTATTTCTGTCGTTCAGACGACCAGATCCAGACGCTCCAATTTTTTGACATGGTCTTCCTCTGTAGTCGCTAAGTAGATCCTTGTGGTATTGATACTGCTGTGTCCAAGGATATCTGCAAGCTGGCTGATGTTTTTATGTATGCTGTAGTAGACGCGTGCAAAGAAATGGCGGAGGTTATGTGGAAATGCTTTCTCCAGTGCAACGCCTGCTTTTTCGGCGTTTTTTTTCATTTCTGTCCAGATGTTGCTGCGGTCTACCGGGTTTCCGTTTTTTGTGATGAAGACTGCGCCGCTTCTGATGCCTTTCTTTTTGCAGTAGTCGAGCAGTTTCATTTTCAGTTTGTGTACGAGATAGATCTCGCGGTGTTTTCCTTTGCAGGATATGCTGATCTTTCCGGTGCCCACTGCCTCCACCGTGACCGATGCAAGTTCACTGATGCGCATGCCGGTGCTGCCGATGATCTCGATGATCATGGCAAGGCGGAGGTTGCCATTCTCTTTTGCAGTTGCGATGAGTTTTTCGTATTCGGCGCGCATCATCTCTTTTTCCTGCGCATAGATGTGGTTTGGCTGGGTCTTGAAGATCGTGATGAAACAGTCGTGCCAGCCTGTGTATCCGAAGAAGCCGTTTAAGGCGATGAGCATGCTGTTAGCGCTGGACGGCATGTATTTGGCTTCGAGATGTTTTTTGTAGCGGATCACGCATTCTTTGGTGATGTCTTTCTGTTCCTGTGTCTGCAGCCAGGCGGTGAAGGTGCGGATGTCGCGGATGTATTTGTCGATGGTATTCTGGGATTTTTCCTGTATATAAATATGATCTTGATAGGATTGTATGGTATTTTTGTCGATTGTCCTCATGTTGTTTCCTCTCATGCTGTTCTGATTTTCTGCCCACGGATCTCCGGGGAAACCGGGGGATAGTTACAGTATACTGGGTGATTTTGATGAGGACAATCGGGATGGGGGAATTGGAAGAAATTGGCAGGAGGGGCTGGAGTGGAAAGAGCCAGCTCCTGACGGGCTGGCTCTGTGATGGGTGGGTTTGTTTTAGGTGGTTTGGATCTGGGGTGCCTGGCGTTGACCGATTTCTTTGCCGGCTTCCTCGCCCTGCTGATATGCTTTTTCTGCGACTTCTTCTGAATATTTTCTCATTACTTCACACACTGCGTTTACACCTCCCTCTTCATGTTTCAGATAATACACACGGTTGGTTAATTTCGGAAATTTGGCATTATCTATCTCTTTCTGCAGAAAACAGTCCATGTATTCTGAAATAGTTGTTCCGTCTTTTACTGCAGTATTGACGAATACACGCTCCAATCCGTCGTCTACTTTTTCCTGTGTTTCCCGGATCACGCTGTCCACGTGATAGATCACCCTGCCACGTTTAAAGATATCGAACTCGGAAATATACACAACGATCAGATCGATCGTCTCCTCAAATTTATCATCCGTCTGCGAGTCCCGCACCGTGATGACCGATGCATTGAACCGCACTCTTTTTAAATGGTGATCCTTGTTAGATCGCTGCACTTCCACGTTACACTTTTTTCCATTTCCAAGGATACAGAGTGCATCCAGACGGACAGATCGCCCATACAGGTTTTCCGAATGATCTATGTTTATTATATAGAACCCCTCAAGATTCTTCAAGACTGTTTGCATGGATTTTTTAGTTACTGTTCTAAATTTGTGTCTGTCATTTTCTCCTGCTGAGTGGTCCACCGATGTGGTGATGGATTTTTTTGTTATGTTAGCTTATTTTGTAACTTTGATTTGATAAAAAAGATAGGTTTATTGTAAGGGGCTGGGTGGGGAAAGTCAAGAAATTAATTGACTTTTCCTGCTCAATTTTCTTTTCCTGATATTTTCTGATACTTACTCTGCGAAAGATACTGTTCATTCTATTTTCCTCCAATCATATTTCTGCACTCATTTAAAAGCTCTCATCGCCACGCTTCATCTCCAGCGCTGTCCCATCCTTCCAGTCACAGCAATTGCGTAAGTACTCCGCCTCCGTGTTCAAAAAGTTTTCCGCATTTGGCGGCAGCACAATCGGCTCAATCGTATTGTTTTCGTAATTGCAGACATAAATGGTTTTGACACAATTTAAAAATACCCTGTCAAATCGCATTTTTTTCTTTTCCTGTGTATATCTCATATATTCAAACAGTGCACCTGCATCAATATCATTCTCGTCGGTCGGATGTAGAAAAAGATACAAACCATTGTAGTGCTTATGGATATAATTTGCATTTAGTTTTTCCAGTTTGCGGTCAAAACGATATTTCGCCTTGGAAAGATAATCTTGCTGCACAGTATTATCTGGCAGAATCGCCCAAAACCTTCCATTGTAAAAATTCAACCGCTCTCCATATTTATCAAACGCCAAAGAAGGTAGTTCCTCTTTCCGGCAACCAAGATATTTTTCGATAAAACTCTCCTCCTGCCCGTCATCCGGCAAAAGTGCCTGACTGACTTCCAGCCCGAAATCCATGTTTGGATTAATCCAGTCCGGTGATTCACTTTTCACAAAATACGGCTCATATTCCTTCCACAGATATTTCAATGATACTGCCGCATAAATTTCATTCAAAAGCTTTTCATATGCCACCCGATTTACCTGCCTTTTCTTCTACAATTTTATTGACGAAACTGTTTTTTTCCTATACGATGATTGTACCATAGTTTATTACAATTTTCCCGAAAGGATTCAAAATATGAAAAAAATAAAACAAATTTTAGCAATCATCGGCGTGATCATTCTGGCTGGACTTTATATTTCTACTATCGTCTGTGCAGTTTCTGCCAGCGAAAATTTTATGAACATGCTCATGACATCTATTTATGCTTCTGTGATCATCCCTGTTTTGATCTGGGCATACAGTTTTATTTATAAGCTGATCAAAAAAGATTCCGAAGAAAAAGATACTACAGCGCATTAAAAAAATCAGCACCTGAACAAATTTCCTGTCAGGTGCTGATTCTGCTTTTATCTTATTTATTCTTCTGTGTTCTCAACTGTCTCCGTGCTTTCTGTATCCTCTGTGACTGTCAGCTCCTCAATCGTTTTTGAAAAAGCATCCGCAAGAGACGTTTCTGTCAGATAAATGCTTCCTCCATCAGCTGAAATAATATAGTATGCATTCAAAGTATCATTTTTATTTCCTACAAAAAGAGAAACAGACCCTTCACTTGTTGTGTAGGATATCAGATCTTCCGGCTGGTCAAATCCAAACTCTTTCAGATCTGTATAATCACTGATCTCTTCTATTGCTGTCAGCGATGACAGTGTTGAAAGCATGCTGTCGATCGCTTCTTCATCCATATCCAGTGATGTGTCTCCGTCATAGGTCCATGTATCCCCATCCTTTGTAAAAGTATACGTCACATGGTCAACCTCATAAGAAAATGCTGTGATCGTGTCAACGTCCACTTTGGAAATATAAATGGTAGAAGCCTCTTCTTCCGCTGTTTTCTCTTCCTCTTTATTTTTGTTATACCATTTCATTCCGAAGGTGGCAGCAATAAGCACTGCCAGCACGATCAGAATTACAATAAACTGAATTTTCTGTTTTTTCATATTCTATCTGTCTCCAATCTTGATTTTCTATCATCTATTGTTTTATTTTTTTCTTCTTGATGCCCATATCACAATTCCAAGAATCATCATAATGACCGGAAGCACGATCATCAGACCAAGCCCATACAGGATCCCTGCCGCTGCATCCACCGTGATGGCGCTGAGCGTGTAATCTTTTGTCGGGATCACACTTGTTGCAAGATCAGAATCGCCAACCATCTGGGCAATGATATCTGTAAACATAGCGCTGTTATTTCCGGAAACGATCTGGTCTGCACTGTCTGCAAACATTTCCACAGATCCGGCGACCACTACTTTTGCGACTGTATCTTCATCGATTGTTTTTTCCATGGCAACTGCAACCGCAAATGGTCCTGCAGCATCTCCCTCTTCCAGCTCTGATGTTGTTGCATTTGCTGCATCTGTCTTGGATACTGCTTTATCTGTCGTCTCCAATAATGCTGTATAAGTTGTATCATCTGTATCTTCCCCATAGGTGATTGCCTCGCTGTATGGAGCAAAGATATATGAACCGCTGACGGAACTTGTATATGCACTTGAATTTACGTCAGGAAGCAGGTAATACGGTGTATTGCTGTAATAATAGGATTTATCATTTTCCATGACAATGCCGGAAACACGCTCCATTCCGCAGGCTGACAGGATCGACTCGAAGTTTTCCAAACCCTGTGCCTGGAAATTGCAGGTGATCAGCACTTTTCCACCCTGATTGATATAATCGATCACTTTGTTGGCATCATCCTCCGAAAAATCAGTCGTCGGTCCATTGATAATAAGTGCTGCTGCATCTTCCGGAACCGCATCCTCTTTTAATAATGCAAGGTCAGATAAAGTGATATTTGCTTTTTCAATTGCTTCTGTAAATCCACCGGATAAAGCTGTTTCCCCATGTCCGGATACCTGATAAATCACCGGAAGCTCTGTGGAATCCATGGTCACATACTGAATCGCACTTGTAAGCTGTCCCTCTGCATCATATCCATCAATGCTTCTGGAATAACTGCTGTAATCATAACTATAGGTATACACATCATTGTAATCAATAACTCTGGAACGCTCGCTGCTCACAACGATCATGCTGTTTGAAGTTACAGAACTGTCTGTATACTGCGCAGCAAAAGTCGGGTTTGCAGCCGGATTGATATAGGAAACTTTGATGTGATCCGACAGGGATTCATATCTCTGTAATGTCTCATCCAGCTTTGTATCTTTTGATGCATCGGACACCAGCACATAAATTGTCACATCCTCGTCGAGACTTTTCAGATAATCCTTCGTATCGTCTGTGATGGAATAAATTTTCGTTGAAGTGACGTCAATGGATGTCCATGTTGCCGGAAGTTCTGCCACGAACAGGTTCACAGCAACGGTCACTGCCACCATTGCAATGATCATTCCTGTTGAAAATACACCTGTCGATATTTTTTTCGAACTGATGCTCCAGCGGCGTTTCTGAACGGACTGCCCTGTCAGGAACAAAAGTAATCCAATGATCGTTACGTAATAGACAATTCCCGCCACATCCAGTGTCCCATTCATAAAGTTATCAAGCGGCGTATAAAAATCGTAGCAGCCTAAAATTTTTGTCAGAAGATTTCCGCTCTCTGAAATCAGATTGCAGATGCTTCCCATCATATAGCCGGCAAATAATGCAACAAATGTCAAAACTGCGGAAATCACCTGGCTTTCGGTCAATGAGGAAATAAACATACCAACGGCAATGCAGGCGCAGCCATACAGCCAGAATCCAAGCACTGCTGCATAGGATTCCCCTAATGGGATCGTTCCGTAGGACATTAACAGCAATGGTGTGATCGCAATGATCACCATATCTATGGTAAATACAAAAGCCATTGCGAGATATTTTCCCAATACTACTTTTCCCACAGATACCGGTGCAGTCAGGATCAACTGGTCTGTTCTGCTGTGGCGTTCCTCCGCAAAACTGCGCATAGTCAGCACAGGTACCGTGATCAGCATGATAAATGCGATCGCCGACAGTGAGTAAGAAATATAAGGATAGCCTGCGCGCAGATTGTAAACATAAAAATATAGTCCATAGAGTACAAGAACTGCTGCAATAAACAACCATCCTGTCACCGTCTGAAAGTAAGCTTTTACTTCTCTTTTTAATATCGCAAACATTATTCCCCGTCCTCCTTACTCTCTTTTCCAAAATGAGACTTTACAAAATGGAGTTTTTTCTCCGGCAGAACTTCCTTCTGTGTCCCCTCTTTTTCCGTAAGTTCGAGGAACACATCCTCAAGAGATTTTGAAACGGGAATCATCTGCAGAATGACAAATCCATGGTTGACACAGGAAGCAAACACCTGTTCCCTGATATCCATTCCCGGTTTTGCGATCAGATTCAGATGTACACACGCTTCGTCCTTCTGCTCTAATGGAATGCATTTTTCAACTTCTGCGATCCCGGTGAATGTCTCCTGCACTGCCGCATTGTCTCCTTTGATCAGAAGTTCGATCTCCTGCGCCCCGGACATCTGTTTCATCAGATTCTCCGTGGAATCGCCTGCCACTAATTTTCCTTTGGAAATAATGAAAATGTGATCACACACTGCAGATATTTCAGACAAAATGTGCGAACTTAAAATAACCGTATGATTTTTGCCAAGTTCTTTGATGAGGTCACGGATCTCTATGATCTGTTTTGGATCAAGTCCGACCGTCGGTTCGTCCAGAATGATGATCTCCGGATACCCTAACACTGCCTGTGCAAATCCGACTCTCTGCCTGTAGCCTTTTGACAGGTTACGGATCAGTCTTGACTGCTGTGCAGTGATTCCGGTCGTCTCCATCGCCTCCTCCACATATTTATTTCTCAGACTTTTTTCGAGTTTCTTTAACTCTGCCACAAAGTTCAGATACTCCCTGACTGTCATATCCACATAAAGAGGCGGGATCTCCGGCAGATATCCCACACATTTTTTTGCTTCTTCCGGCTGTGCAAAAATATCAAATCCGTTGATTTTTACCTCTCCGCTGGTTGCACCTAAATACCCTGTAATAATGTTCATCGTGGTGGATTTTCCGGCGCCGTTTGGTCCTAAAAATCCATAAATTTTTCCTGGTTCCACAGTCAATGTCAGATCATTCACTGCAATATGGTCGCCATATTTTTTTACCAGATGGCTGATCTCGATCACAATCTTTTCCTCCTTACTTCCGGCTCGCATGAAAATCGCGAAATCCGTCTGTTTTCACGAATTTCGCAACTGTCGGTTTTCGATAGTATTATCTTATCGAAAAAATGTGTTTTCTTTTGGAAAAAAATGTGATAACTTTGTGAAACGACGATTTTTTCTCTTCTTAAATACCTGTTATTTAGACATATATATTGTATTTCTTCAGATCCTCTTTCACCTGCCCGATCGTCTCAAAGCAGATTCCGTGGATTCCGGCTTTTTCGGCTCCCTCGATATTTTCCATCCGGTCATCGATAAATACACATTCTTCCGGTTTCAGTTTGTACTGATTTAACAATGTTTCATATATTTCAAGATCCGGTTTGATCTGCTTCACTGTATAGGAAAAAATCGCTCCGTCTGTCAACGGCAAGAAATCCAGTGCATTGTCTTTTGTTCTCCGGTAAGTCCAATCCCCATAATTAGAAAGAATATACACATGCAAGCCCTCTTTTTTCATATTGGAAATCCATTCTTTCGTATAGGAAAACTGTTTGATCGCCAGCTCCAGATGATTCCAGAACAGGTCGATCTCTTTTTTATATTCCGGTGCCTTCTCATAAAATGCCTGTAGGATCTGTTCATCTGACCAGACGCCACGGTCTGTCTCAGACCAGACCGGAGTATTGACCGTAGCATCCGCAACTGCTTTCACTATCTTATCATCAAATCCAAGTTGTTTCATTGCGTCTTCCGGCTCCCACACCACAAGAACTTTCCCGACATCTAAAATAATATTTTTTATCATAAATGCTCCTTCTTCCTTGTTTTGTCACAAAAGGCAGGGTGCACTGCACGCCTGCCTCAGTCTTTTTATTTATTGCGGTAAATGATATCTTCTCTGCCTGGTCCGTTGGAAACCATTGTGATCGGGTATCCGATCTGTTCCTCAACAAACTCAATATATTTTCTGCAGTTTTCCGGAAGATCCTCGTATTTCTTAATTCCACGGATATCACATTTCCATCCCGGAAGTTTTTTGAATACCGGTTTTGCCTTCTCTAATTTTGCAGTTACAGGGAAGTCTGTAGTAACTTCTCCGTCGATATCGTATCCAACACATACCGGGATCTCATCTAAGTATCCTAATACATCAAGTACGGTAAGTGCTACATCGGTTGTTCCCTGCAGACGACATCCATATTTACTTGCAACACAGTCATACCATCCCATTCTTCTTGGGCGTCCGGTTGTTGCTCCAAATTCACCACCGTCTCCACCGCGTCTTCTCAGTTCGTCTGCCTCATCTCCAAAGATCTCGCTAACGAATGCTCCTGCTCCTACTGCGGAAGAGTATGCTTTACTTACTGTTACAATCTTCTTGATCTCATATGGTGGGATGCCTGCTCCGATCGCACCGTATGCTGCTAAAGTAGAGGAAGATGTTACCATTGGATAAATTCCGTGATCCGGATCTTTTAAAGTACCAAGCTGGCCTTCCAATAAGATCTTTTTGCCTTCCTTAATCGCTTTGTCTAAGAATAAAGAAACATCTCCGACATATGGAGCGACCATGTCTCTGTACTCATGCAAAGTAGCTAATAACTCTTCTTCTTTTAATAATGGTTTGTGATACATATGCTCAAGCATAATGTTCTTTGTCTCGCAGGTACGTTTTACTTTTGCCTGCAATAATTCCTCATCGAATAACTCACTTACCTGAAAACCGATCTTTGCATATTTGTCTGAATAAAATGGTGCGATACCGGACTTGGTAGAACCGAAAGAATTCTTTCCAAGACGCTCCTCTTCATACTGATCGAAAAGAACGTGGTAAGGCATAACCATCTGTGCTCTATCTGAAATCATGATTTTTGGTGCAGGCACATTGCGGTCTGTGATTGATTTGATCTCACTCATTACTTTCGGGATATCCAGTGCGACACCGTTTCCGATAATGTTGGTGATGTGGCTGTGGAATACACCGGATGGCAATGTATGTAATGCAAATTTACCATAGTTGTTTACGATGGTGTGACCTGCATTTGCTCCACCCTGAAAACGGATAACGATGTCCGCTTCATCTGCAAGCATATCTGTGATTTTTCCTTTTCCCTCGTCGCCCCAGTTAGCGCCTACTACTGCTGTAACCATTTGATTTTCCTCCTGCATAAAAAAAGTGATGGTCTGTAAAAACCATCACACTTTCCTGTTTTTACTTTATGATTATACACGAATATATGTCATAAGTAAAATTAATATTCATTATATTTGATATAATTGTTTATTATATCATGATATTCCATATGCCATCAGACACCATTGGTTTCAGAAACATGGAAACCAAAAGCGTAACTGCCAGAATCAGGACAGGTTCATATCGTACCAAAATTCCTTTCGAATCCACTGATTTTAAAGAGAACGGAAAAGAAAATCTTCTGCTTATTTCATATCCCAGCACAGTTCCTGCCGTATTGGTGATCAGATCATCAATATCCGTAAGCCTGAATGTAAATATCTGTAATAGTTCAATCCCCAGTGATACCGCGAGTCCCATGAAAAACATGGTTTTGAAAGACCGGTAATTCTTCCAGACCGCAGGTACAAAAAATCCCATCGGTATAAATAAAATGATATTCAAAATCGTATTTTTCATATATGCAAACGGACTATTTACAATGTCTGCAAACGGTATCAGATTCAGACCAAAATCCATCTGAAATATCCCAACCGCAGGAACACCCACAACTGAAAACAAAGCAATCGCATAAAATGCAAATATCAGTTTTACACAAAATGGTTTAAATTCCCATTTCCTGTAGATTGTACACTGCAAAATAGCCAAAGCAGGAATCACAAAAATAGCAGCTGAGACACAATCTATCCCGATCGATAATAAACGCATCATTGACGTTTCCCCCTAAATATCCTGATCCTGCATATAAATTTATCATATTACTGCCCGTAATCCCATTGATATTCTATTAAGATTGATGAAGAATTGATGAACTTTTTCTGACATTTTTTCACTACGGAACAGGCAGAAAATCATATAATTTTTCTGCCGCTGCCGACATCGGCGCACGCTCGTTTGAGACAATGCAAAACTCGCGTTCCGGTATCGCCCTATCAAATTTCAATACGAATAATTCCCCGCTTTCGATATATTTTTCTGCGAAATCCGACACGACACTGGCAACACCGAGGTTGCGCACTGCAAACTGGATGAGCATATCGCTCGTCGCAAGTTCAAATTCCGGCCGGACAAATGTGCCGCGCTCTGCCAGATAATCCTCCACATATTTTCTTGTGGAAGTGCTGCCCTCTAAGCACATGACCGGAAGATTTTCAAGCTCTTTATAGCTTAATTTTCCACCTTTTAAATACTCAAACTTTTTTCCCGCCACAAAGACATCCTGAATTTTGCGGACAGGTGTCATTTTAAAATCATATTTATTGTTCACCGGGGTACTGATGATCCCAAAATCAATTTTTCCGTCCTGCAAATGTTTCAACGTCTCCGGTGTCGGGGCATTCGTCACAGTCACTTTGATCTGCGGAAATGCATCATGGAACGTCTCCAGATAAGGAAGCAGATAAAACTGCAATGTCATGTCACTGGCACCCACACAGATTTCTCCGGCATCTAAGTTTAACATCTCCGAGAGTTTTTTCTCCCCGGTGAGGATTGTCTCATATCCTTTTCTCACATATTCTGCAAGCAGTCCGCCTTCTTTTGTCAAGCGCACGCCTTTGGATGTCCGCACAAAGAGAGCACAGGAAAGATCACTTTCTAAATGCTTGACTGCCTGGCTGACTGCCGGCTGTGAGATGGAAAGTGCCTCTGCTGCGAGGGAGATACTGTTGTATTTGGATACATAATAAAAAATTTTGTAGTATTCGAGGTTTGTCTGCATTATTTTACTCCGTGATTTTACTGTGACTTGCAAATAATTGCTTTCTTATTATAACAGTTTCCCACGAAAAAATCTTTTCTTTTGCGAAAACAAAAAAATTATATTTTTGCGCAAAAATAAACATTGTCTTTTTGCTGTCCATGCCTTATACTAAGTTGCTGAAACGTAAAGAATATGCGTGTTGAGGCTAAAAAACACGGACAGATTTTTAACTATTTTATAAATCAAGGAGTACAGATTATGACAAAAGACATGACAATGGGAAGCCCGCTCAGAATGATCTTACTTTTTTCCGTTCCGGTTTTACTGGGAAATATTTTTCAGCAGTTTTATAACATGGTGGATACGATCATTGTCGGGCAGTATCTTGGTGAGGATGCTCTGGCTGCGGTAGGCTCTACCGGATGTCTGATGTTCCTTGTATTAGGATTTGCAAATGGTATTGCGCAGGGATTTGGCGTTATGGTCTCCCACGCCTTCGGTGCAAAAGATTTCAAGCTGTTAAAGCATTATGTCGCACTCTCCCTGATACTGACTGCCATTGTATCGTTACTTCTGACTATCCCTACAGTGGCAGCTTCCAGACAGTTTCTTATTTTAATGAAAACACCGGACAATATCTTAGGACTCGCAGACTCTTATATTAAAGTCATTTTCGCAGGTATCCTGCTCACGATGTCCTACAACGTTGCCGCCGGTATTTTAAGAGGGATCGGCGACAGCAAAACACCGCTGTATTTTCTGATTCTCTCTTCCTTTTTAAATATTGTGCTCGACCTGTTTTTGATCGTCGTCGTAAAACTTGGAACCGCAGGCGCTGCCTATGCAACGATCATTGCGCAGGGTGTCTCCGCACTGCTTTGCTTTATTTATATGTTCCGCAAATTCGACATTTTAAAAACCAGCCGGGAAGATTACTATCTCGACGGATACGGTGTGTTCAATATGCTTTCCATCGGTATTCCGATGGCGCTCAACTATTCCATCACCGCTATCGGAACCATGATCCTGCAGGGTGCAGTCAATATTTTCGGTTCCAGTGTTGTGGCTGCCTTCACTGCCGCCTCCAAAGTGGAAAACCTCTCCACCCAGACCATGCCGACACTCGGCACTGCGATTGCCACCTACTGCGGTCAGAACCTCGGCGCAGGAAAATACAAACGTATCTACGAGGGAATGCGCAAAGGATTTTTCATCTGCATTTTTATCTCGCTTGCTGCCTCTGCCATCTGCGTATTCGGCGGACGTTTTATTGTGAGCTGGTTTGTGAGCAATCCTTCTGAAGAAATTTTCGACTATGCCATGCAGTATCTGAACACCATCAGTTTCTTCATGCTGCCGCTCGCATGGATTTTCCTTTACCGGAACGCCCTGCAGGGCTTAAACCGCGGACTTGTTCCAATGTTAAGCGGTGTTGTGGAAATGGTGTGCCGTATTATCGTAATCGCCGTCACCTTAAATCCGTTCGGTTACTGGGCAGTCCGTCTGGCAAGCCCGATTACATGGCTGTTCACCGGAATCCTTCTGATCGTAACGTATTTTATCTGGGAAAAACAGAGCCGGAAAAAACATTCCGGTTCATCGGACTAAAATTTTAGTTTTCCACCCCACTTCTGAACAGTCTCCACAAGCTGTATCAGATACCGGAACACCGGCTCCGTGATGACTGCGAACACGATCATGAGCATTGCACATTTTCCTGTGACCGCCGTGATTGCAAACAGTTCACTGAAAAACAGCATACAAAATAACCAGCCGATGACCATCGCTGCGATCAGGATCGCATGCGGTGTTGTCATCGGTTTTGCTATATGATAAAGGATCATGAAGCCGACAACTGCGATCAGGATCGTGCACGACGTGGAAACGCACTCTTTTTCCACTCCGAACTCCCTGCAGAAAATCACCAGACCGCTCACCACGATAAAATCTGTAATCCCAGCCGGAAGCGCCTGGATCAGGACATTGGTAAGAAAATGCCCATGGATCTGATTCCGGTTCTGCTCCAGCGCCAGAAAAAATGACGGAATCCCGATCGTAAAAACACTGATGAGCGACACCTGCGATGGCTCCAGCGGATAATCAATCAGAAACAGCATGGAAAATACGGCTAACAGCATGGAGAAAATGTTCTTGACCAGATAAAGGCTGGCAGTGCGCCCGATGTTGTTCACCACCCGCCGCCCTTCCATGACAACCGCCGGCATTTTATTGAAATCGTTATCGAGCAGCACAAGCTGTGCCACATGCGAAGCCGCCTCACTGCCTGATGCCATCGCAATGCTGCAGTCTGCATCTTTTAACGCAAGAATATCGTTCACGCCGTCTCCGGTCATTGCCACGGTCTTTCCCTGCTCTTTTAATGCCTGCACCAGAAGACGTTTCTGCTCCGGTGTCACCCTGCCGAACACCGTGTATTTTTTTGCTGCCTTCCGCACTGCCTCCGCTGTTTTCAACGTTGCTGCGTCCACCTGTTTTTCCGCATGGCGGATTCCCGCTTTCTTTGCAATCTCCGATACCGTGACCGGATTGTCCCCGGAGATTACTTTCACTTCCACTCCCCGCTTGGAAAAGTAACGGAATGTATCCATTGCCCCCTCACGAATTGCATTGTTGAGCAGGATAAATGCAATGGGAGTTGCATTTTCTGTCAGTTCTTTTCCATCCAGATTCCCCTCATACTCTGCAAATACAAGCACACGATATCCCTTTTCCAGAAATACTTCGATTGTTCCCTGAACAGCCGCATAATCCTGCCGCAGCACAAATTCCGGTGCGCCGACCACATAAGCTTTTCCTGCCAGAACCACTCCGCTGTATTTTGTGGCAGACGAAAACGGGACGATTTTTTCTGCACTGTTTTCCATCGGCTCCGTAAAATACTGCTGCAATGCCTCCATCGTTGCATTGTCGCACGGCAGGGCACGCACACAGTCAGAGAGCAGCTTTGCAATTTTATTTTTGTCTTCCGATTGCTGGTCTGCTTCCTGTTCTTTCGCTGCAAGGTTCTGGTCTTTTGCAAGGATAAACTGTGCCACTTCCATTTCCGGCACGGTAATGGTTCCGGTCTTATCCACGCACAGCACATTTACCCGCGCCAGTGTCTCGATACATTTCATGTCATGAATCAGTACCTTTTGTTTTCCAAGCCTCATCACCGACACCACCATCGCCACACTTGCAAGAAGGTACAGACCTTCCGGGATCATTCCGAGAATGGCCGCCACCATGCCCGTCACACTATCTTTCATCGTTGCCCCAGAAAAAAAGTACTGCTGTAAAAACAGGATCGCCCCAATCGGCAAAATGATCACGCCCACGGTCTGCACAAGGCGGTTCAACGCCCGGATCATCTCCGACTGCTCGCCCTCTTTTGTCTGCGTCGCCTGCAGCATCAGTCCTGAAATATAAGAATCTTTTCCCACTTTTTCGAGTTTTGCCATGCACTCTCCTGATATCACAAAACTTCCCGAAAAAAGGGAATCTCCATCTTTTTTTACAATCTCATCGGCCTCCCCTGTGATCAAAGCCTCGTTGACTGTGATATTGCCGGATAACACCAGTGCGTCCGCCGGAATCTGTCCACCTGCTGAAAGCGTTATCACATCATCCTGCACCAGTTCATCCGCCAAAACCTCCTGATTACTTCCGTTGCGCCGGACCGTGATTTTCGGTGTATTTAATATCGTAAGATCATCCAGGATTTTTTTGGAACGCAGCTCCTGGATGATCCCGATCAACATATTTGCAATAATAATAGGTAAAAAAGTAAGATCCCGAAAAGATCCCACCACGATCAGAAGGATCGTAATGATCAAAAAAATAAGATTATAATAAGTTACAACATTTGAGCGGATGATCTGTGCCACTGTCTTTGTGGAAGAATCTACGCTTTCATTCGACAACCCTGCTTTTTTCCGAAATTCCACTTCAGCAGTGGACAGTCCACTCATATTCTGGCACATTCTGCATCTCTCCATCTCACTTTATGATGCTTTAGTATGCCCTGTTTTTTGTTAAACTATTTGAACAATCGCTAACTGTTCTTTATTTTGCTTTTAGTGCCCAGACAGCTTTGATCTGGCTTCTGATTTTTCCATAGTCCCATTTCTGGCCACTGCGGTATAAAGAAAACGGATCGTTAATGGAAAATCCTTCATCATCATAGTCATAGAGCAGGATAAAATGTCCCCCTGTAGTGAAATCTCCCTGCCGCACGGAGCAGATCACGATATCTCCCTGATCTAAGTGCTGTTTGATCTCAGTCTGGCTGATATTGATCTGCTCGGAGCGGACACCGTAAGCTGCCGCCCCCTCTGTCATAAGCGACCACATCGTTCCTGTGCCGGACATATAAAACCCTTCCTGCATGGCAAATTTTGCGATTGCGGCCGGAGTTGCCTCCTCATTTCCAGTCAGCGCAACTACTGCCATCGCCAGTGTTGTCGGACCGCATCCGCTGATCGCGACATTGCTGTCATCCCCATATGCAAGGCAGCCCCAGCGTTTATCCCACTGTAAAAAGAGCGGATATTCTTCCTGTAACTCTTTCTCTGTCAGTTCTGCTTTATCATAATCCCTTGTGTTCCCTTTGTAATCAGCTACAAATGCGATCATTTCCGGATTATTTGCCAGATTGATCAGTAATTTTTCCGGATATTTCTCTGCATTTTCCACGATCTGTGCGTAGCGTTCATCTGACGCTTCCATCTGTTCTAACTGTCTGATTGCCTGATTCAAGGAATAATCTACCGGTTTTGATAACACAACCTGTGGAATCTCCGCGAACGGATCATTCGTTTCTTCGCTGTCTGCCGGTTCTTCGACAGTTTCTGTAGCAGACTGTTCCAGTTTTTCAGTTCCATCTGCTGTTGTTCCATTATCTACGTCATTTGTAATTTGATTTTCTTTTTTCTCTTCATCGGAGTTATCCTGCGCTGATGCCAGCACTTCTTCTGTTTTTCCAAGTTTGATCTCAGGAAAATATCTTCCACAGACACATCCCAGTAAAAAAGATGTCAAAAGCATTACACTCAAAACGATTTTTCTTTTCCGTACAAGCTTTTTCTGTCTCAGTCTTCTTTCGTCTAATTCTGACTGATTCTGTATCTGGCGCTGATTCTGCTCCTTCATCTATCGGTAACCTCTCTCGTATTTCTTTCTTGCGTAGCGTGTTCTATTATATACATAAACCCTGCAATTTTGCTACCCTCTTCATAAAATATTAATAAAACTTTGGGTTTTCTTTGGAATACTTACAGAAAAAACAGGTGCCAAATGTATGATCCATTCAGCACCTGCCCTGTCCTGTCTGTTTTTATTTGTTGCTGAGATATTCGTGAATACCCTTAGCTGCTGCTTTACCGGCACCCATCGCAAGGATAACAGTTGCTGCACCTGTCACAGCGTCACCACCGGCATAAACACCTTCTTTGGAAGTTGCACCAGTCTCTTCTTCCGCAATAATGCATTTTCTGCGGTTGATATCAAGACCTTTTGTAGTGGATGAGATCAGAGGGTTTGGAGAAGTACCAAGTGACATGATCACAGTATCTGCCTCGATCTCATATTCAGAGCCCGGAATCTCAACCGGACTTCTTCTTCCGGAAGCATCCGGTTCGCCAAGTTCCATTTTGATCACTTTTGCACCCTTTACACAACCGTTTTCATCCACTAATAATTCGGTTGGATTCTGGAGAAGATCAAAGATGATACCCTCCTCTTTTGCGTGATGTACTTCCTCTTTACGTGCCGGAAGTTCTTCCTCACCACGACGATATACGATATGTACCTCTGCGCCAAGTCTTCTTGCTGTTCTTGCAGCGTCCATTGCCACGTTACCACCGCCGACTACAATAACTTTCTTACCAGCTTTGATCGGTGTATCGTAATTGTCTAAGAACGCTTTCATAAGGTTATTTCTTGTTAAGAACTCATTGGCTGAGAATACACCCATTGCCTGCTCACCAGGAATACCCATAAATCTTGGAAGTCCTGCACCGGAACCAATGAAAACTGCCTCAAAGCCCTCGTTGTCCATCAACTCATCAATTGTAACGGATTTACCGATGACAACGTTGGTCTCAATCTTAACCCCTAATGCTTTCACGTTTTCCACTTCAGCGGCAACAACCTTCTGCTTTGGAAGACGGAATTCAGGGATACCATAAACTAACACACCACCTGCCTGATGTAATGCCTCGAAAATCGTCACATCATAACCAAGCTTTGCAAGATCTCCTGCACAGGTAAGACCTGCCGGGCCTGAGCCGATCACTGCTACTTTATGTCCATTTAACTTTTCTGCCTTTTTCGGTTTAATGCCATGTTCTCTTGCCCAGTCCGCAACAAAACGCTCTAATTTACCGATCGCTACAGGCTCTCCTTTGATTCCACGGATACATTTTCCCTCACACTGTGTCTCCTGTGGACATACACGGCCACAGACTGCCGGAAGTGCGGAAGACTCACTGATCACATGATAAGCAGCCTCAAAATTACCTTCTTTTACTTCTGCGATAAATCCCGGAATATTGATAGATACCGGACATCCTTTCATACACTGTGCATTTTTACAGTTTAAGCAACGGGCAGCTTCTGCCATTGCTTCTTCTTCATTATATCCCAAACATACTTCTTCAAAGTTCGTTGCACGAACGGCTGGCTCCTGCTCACGAACCGGAACTCTAGTTAATACGTCCATTTTTTCCTCCTGATTCTATGTAACTGACCAGACAGCATTCTCTCTGATCTGACAAATTTCTGATTTTTAACTGTTACAATTGCCACATCCGCCGTGATGTGTTGCACCTTCCTGTAATTTCAACATTGCTCTTCCCTCTTCGGTCTTGTACTGAGCCTGTCTTCTCATCGCCTGATCAAAATCAACCAGATGTCCGTCGAACTCCGGTCCGTCTACACATGCAAATTTCACTTCATCGCCGACAACCAGACGACATGCACCACACATTCCGGTTCCGTCTACCATGATCGGATTCATGGAAACAACCGTTGGAATTCCTAATTCTTTTGTCAATTTGCAGACAAATTTCATCATGATCATTGGTCCGATTGCCACACAGTGGTCATAACGGTTACCATTATCCCAGAGTTCCTGCAGCTGTGCAGTACCGGTTCCCTTGAAACCGTACGAGCCATCATCCGTTGTCACATAAAGGTTTGTGGCAACTTTTTTCATCTCATCCTCTAAGATCAGTAAATCTTTGTTACGGGAACCCATGATAACATCACAGTCAACGCCGTGCTCATGCAGCCATTTTACCTGAGGATAAACCGGAGCTGTACCAACACCACCTGCAACAAATAAAATTTTCTTTTTCTTTAATTCTTCAATATCTTCATGAATCAGATCAGATGGACATCCCAAAGGTCCAACAAAATCTTCAAAAGCATCCCCTTCCTGTAAGCTAACCATACGCTCTGTGGAAGCTCCTACGGTCTGGAATACGATTGTGATTGTTCCCTCTTCTCTGTTGTAATCACAGATGGTAAGTGGAATACGTTCACCCTCCTCATCAATTTTTACAATAACAAACTGTCCCGGTTCGCAATACTGCGCAACACGAGGAGCCTTGACATCCATAAGATAAATCTTGTCTGCCAGTTTTTTTCTTCTAACGATTGGATACATGTTTTTCCTCCTTGTATATACTCACTGCCTTATTCATTTCTCCTATTATAAATCCCCTATGAGAAAGAATCTCGCTTGCGAGATTCTCCGCCTGCGGCGGGTCGCAGTATGCGACATACTTCTTATCCGCCGCAGTGCGATCCTTGCGGAGCATTTTTTATGTAATAGGAACGAAGTTTCCTATTACATGAAAAATACAGTTTTATAGCATTACTTTATATAATAAAGGAAAAGCCATTAGATTTCAACGGCTTTTCCTCGGTTTTACAGTATTTTACTATAATGATTATTTATGGAACCCATTCTTTTTTGTTTCCATCTATACAATATTATTATGCCTCCACTTTGGAAAACAGAATTCTGTCATTATCCAATGCCTTTCCGGCACGGACTGCAAACTGCTCTAACAGATCATCCACTGACATCTTTTCCCGTTCTTCCCCGGAAACATCCAGCACAATATTTCCCGAATCCATCATGAGGGTACGGTTTCCAAGTTCAAGCGCCTGATGCATGTTGTGCGTGACCATAAGGCAGGTGATGTTCTGCTCTGACACTATCTTTTTTGTGAGGTTCAGTACTTTCTCTGCGGTGGCAGGGTCTAAAGCTGCGGTATGCTCATCCAGCAGCAAAATCTTAGGAGTCACCATCGTTGCCATCAAAAGTGTGAGTGCCTGACGCTGTCCACCGGACAAAAGTCCGACCGGCTGCTTCATACGGTCTTCTAACCCCATGTCAAGCAGTGCGAGCTGCTCTCTGAATTTTTTCTTGTCCGCAGCCTTGATCCGGCTGAAATAGGCATTCTTTGAAGTAGTCGTGCGCAGGTAGGCAAGCGCCATATTCTCCTCGATCGTCATATGTGGTGCAGTTCCCTTCAATGGATCCTGAAACAAATGACCGATCACTTTACTGCGGACATGCTCTTTCTGATAGGTAATGTCCTCACCATCCAGCATGATCAGTCCTTTGTCTGCAAAAAAGGCTCCTGTTATCGCATTAAACAGCGTTGATTTTCCGGCTCCGTTGCTTCCTACGATCGTTGCAAAATCCCCCTGCTTTAAGGTGAGATTCAGATTTTTTAATGCACATTTTTCATTGACAGTTCCCGGATTAAAAGTTTTGCTGACATCGCGCATCACAAGCATTGCGTTCTTCTCTGCCATTATCTTTCTCCTCCTTCGCTGTCATTTTTCGTAATCTCCTGAACGTATATCTGGTTCTGAGCCTTTGCGGCACGTTTCTGCCGGTAAAAATTCATCTGCTTTTTCAGATATGGGAATGCGATCGCCACGGCTACAATGATTGCAGAAACAAGTTTTAAACACTCTGCCGGTACATTTAATCTCAGGGCAACTGCCACGATAAAACGATATAGGCAGCTTCCTAAAATAACGCCGGTCACACGCTGTAACATACCGCCTTTTCCAATGATAGATTCCCCAATGATCAGGCTGGCGAGTGCGATCGTTACCATTCCGGTTCCAAGATTGATATCACAGGATTTCTGATACTGTGCAAGCAGACCGCCGGAAAGACCGGTCAGGGCATTTGCAACACAAAGTCCGATCGTGATCATGGCACTTGTATTAATGCTGGAGGCTCTTACCATATCCGGATTATCTCCGGTTGCGCGGATGGAAAGTCCAAGCCTTGTATTTAAAAAGAAAGAGATCAGCACTCCTACAATGATAACGATCAGTGCAGCCACGATCAGTTTATACCATGTTCCACCGATCGCTGTTTTTGCCCAGGTAAAAACGGATTCACAGTTGAATAAGTTCATGTTGGAAGCGAATCCCATTACTGCAATATTAATTGTATACAATCCGGTATTTACGATGATTCCCGCCAAAATGGACTGAATCCCCATTTTTGTCTGTAAGAAAGCGGTCACAAAACCGGAGCAGACACCTGCTGCCATCGCTGCAAATAATCCCAATATCGGATGACCTGCAAGCGTCACCGATGCACAGACGGCACATCCCAATGTAAAACATCCATCGGTCGAAAGATCCGCAATGTTTAAAATACTGAAGGATATAAATAATGCCAGTGCGACCAGTGCATAGATAAAACCAAGTTCTAATGCACTCTGTACAATTGATAATGTAATAATGGAACCCATACCTTAATTAAACTCCTCTGCTGTTACTGTCTCGATCAATTCGGAACACATATCTTTAAAGATAGAATAATCGATTCCGACTTTTTCTGCAATCTCTGTATTTACGGTTACGATACCGCTGTCTAATGTTTCTACCGGTGTTGTGGCCGGATCTGCTCCGTTTGCAAGAATGTCTGCAACCATGTCTGCTGTCTTTGTTCCAAGTGTCTCATAGTTGACGCCGTATCCTAAGAATGCTCCGTTTAAAGCAAAGGAATCTGCACTTGTGTAGTGAGGGATACCTGCGTCTGCAAATTTTTCAAAAATCGCAAGTTCTGCTGTCATAACAGTGTTGTCCTGTGGTGTAAAAATAGCGTCTACTTTTTCTGCTACCAGGGAATCTGCTGCTGCCTGGATCTCACCGGTTGTTGTACCTGTTTTTTCTACATAGGAAATCCCATGTTCATCGCAGTAATCTTTTGCCGCCTGAATAGCACTTGCGGAAGAATCCTGGCTCTTATCATACAGCAATCCGATTTTTGCTGCATCCGGATCCGCTGCCAAAATGAAATCCATGATCTGTGCCACATCAATTGCATCGGATGTTCCTGTAATATTGGCACCCGGAGCATCTGCACTTGCTACAAGTCCTGCTCCGACCGGATCTGATACTGCGGAAAATACAACCGGGATCTGATTATCTTCCGTTGCGTTCTGCATGATCATTGCTGCCGGCGTTGCGATCGGAATGATCACATCGACGCCCTCTGCCACAAGATCTGCTGCGATCTGATTTAAGGTAGAGGAATCTGCCTGACCATTATAGGTGTAATCTGCATAATCAAATGTCACACCAAGTTCTGCTCCTTTTGCATCCAGCTCTGCTTCAATTGCTTTCTCAATCTGGTTTAAGGATGCATCATCTACATACTGTACGATTCCAACTTTGTACACGGTTTTGTCTGCAGTATTCTGTGCAGTGTCCTTTGCGGTATCGGCTGCGTCTGCACTGCTCTCTGTTGTGTTCGTGCTGTTTCCTGCATTGGATGTGTCTGTGCTGTTTCCGCATCCACCGATCATTGCTGCTGCCATTGCCATTGTCAATACTGCTGCCATCATTTTTCTCTTCATCATTTTTTCCTCCAAATTTTAAGAATGTTTTTTTGAAAGAAATCCGTTTTGAAAGTTATAAGAATCATGTATTGCGGTTTTGTTTGCAAGTAAACAAAAACCGTCTCAAGCTGTTGCTTGAGACGGTAATAAAATCTTATTATCGCGGTACCACTCATCTTGACCATCCGGTCCACTCTCTCATGTACTATCATACACGCCTGATTGATAACGGGTTCGGTTCCCGGTGACTCCTACTGCTGATACATGGCTCTGTATGCTTTATGTATGTTGTTCAGGTCACCCTCGAAAGTCCATTCAGTAAAATGATCCATACTGCAATCCCACCACCTGCAGCTCTCTGTAATATCAACAGATTACTTACTACTCTTTCTCAACGGTTTTTCTTTATGGTGTTACTTTAATACATTAACGTATCTTTGTCAACACCTTTTTTTATTTTTATGAGAAGTATACGAGTTCATCTTCCGGCTTCTCGGCTGGAGTTATGGAAATTGGATACAATACAGGACCTTTTCCCTTGTACTCTTTTGCGAATTCTACGTGTACTTCTGCTGTGATATTGATCCAGGATTTGTGCGGAATTTCATCCTCCCTGTCGTATTTCGTTTTGAAGCCGATGAAGGTAACATCCTCCACACAGCAGGTCATTGCAAAACGTCCCGGAACCATAATTCCTTTTTTCAGTTTGTCCGGATTGTATACAAGTGCTAAGAAAGAAACTTTCTTACCCTCATACTTTTTCGGATTGTCCTGACAATCCATATACCAGATCGCATAATCTGCATCGGAAATTTCAATCTCATCCGCAGTAATGTCAAACGGTAACTCCTCCGGTCTCTCGTCAAGTGTTCCGTCCGCACGCTCATAGACAAGCTGTGCTTTCCGGTTTAATGCCTTGACATTTCTGCGGTATTTTCCTTTGTCTGTACTGTCATCACAGCGATTGAAGATCACGACATCTGCGGAAAAAAGCTGTTCCATGATCATTGTACGCATATTTGCAAGATACATATCGAAAGTCGTTGCATCTACCGTGGCAAGCTGCTGTACGATCATCCAGTACTTTGGAAGTTCCATATCCATGAGTGTTCCCATCTGCCAGGTTCCGTTGTACTCTAAGAATACCTGCTCCGGCTGGTACTCGGTATTTACTTTTTTCAAAAAGTCCTCTGTAAAATCTGCCTCACTGTCTACCATGACAAGTTTTACATTATTTTTTTCAAGTTCTTCATCCGTAAACTCTGCATCGCCGTCTTCACAGCAGATGACAAGGCTTTTTCCCTCTTTTGCAAAACCCTGCTCAAATAAGGTGTCTTTGATGAGGGAGGTCTTTCCACTGTCCATAAAACCGGTAAATAAATATACTGGTATTTCGTTCATATATATTCTCCCTTATTAAATTCCGAATAACTCTTCTAATCTGTGTTCGTCAATGTTGCAGCCGATCACACAAAGTCTTCCTGTATAGTCAGGCTCGCCGTCACGAAGCTCATATTCACCCGGAACCATGTCAAAATAAATCCATGTGCCATTCTCATCTTCTACCATTCCCTTGGCACGGAGGATTGTTCCGTAATCATCTGTCTCGCAGAGAGTCTTTAATACATCCTCGATCTTTTCCTTCGTGAATTTGTGAGGCGTCTCTTTGCCCCAGCTTGTAAACACTTCATCTGCATGATGGTGATGATGATGCTCATGGTCATGGCATCCGCAGGTGCAGTTTTCGTCATGTTCATGATGGTGCTCATGGTCGTGGTCATGGTCTTCATGATCGTGATGATGTTCATGTTCGTGGTCGTGTTCTTCATGATCGTGATGGTGTTCATGGTCGTGGTCGTGATCATGCTCATGTTCTTCGTGATCGTGGCATCCGCAGGTGCAGTTCTCGTCATGTTCATGATGATGTTCGTGATCATGCTCATGATCGTGGTCTTCATGATCGTGGTCATGATGGTGATGTTCATGCTCATGCTCCTCTGCCTCTTCTTTGGCATGCTGCTCAGCCATCAGTTTCATCTCAAGAGAATCTGCTCCCTCGATCACTTTTAAGATCTGCTCGCCTTTGATTGCATCCCATGCTGTTGTGATGATTGCAGCCTTAGGATTCAGTGACTGGATCTGTTTTACACAAAGTTCTAACTGCTCAGGTGTTGCATTCTGGCTTCTGCTCAGTACAACAACTGTAGCATATTCAATCTGATTATTAAAAAATTCACCGAATGCTTTCATCTGCTTGCTCGCTTTTAAAGCATTTACGACAGTTACGAGTCCGTTTAATTTAACGTCTTCCTCTTTCTCGATATCGATCACAGACTTCATAACATCGGATAACTTACCGACACCGGATGGCTCGATCAGAATGCGGTCCGGATGATATTTGTCAATCACTTCGTGAAGATTCTTTCCGAAATCACCTACTAATGAGCAGCAGATACAGCCGGAATTCATCTCGGTGATCTGGATTCCTGCATCTTTTAAGAAACCGCCGTCGATTCCGACTTCACCGAACTCATTCTCGATCAGAACGATCTTCTCGCCCTTAAATACCTCATCGATCATTTTTTTAATAAATGTGGTTTTTCCTGCTCCTAAGAAACCGGAAATAATATCAATTTTTGTCATAATAAATCCACTCCTTTTTATGTCTTGATAATATGCAGAATGCAGATTATCATGGTTACATTGTATTATCTTTGTCTGTCCGGATCACACTTTCTGCCCGAACATTCCTATTTTACTCGATTATTTTACAAAATGCAAATTTTGTGCAATTTTTAATAATTATTTTATACCCTGTTTATTTTTATCCATTATATCCGAAAACACTTCTGCATATCCCTGTATGTACCGAGAACCAAAAGGGTATCTTCACTGCTTAATTCCATATCCGGGCCAATCGCCATATTCATCTTTCCGTCTGTTTTGATCGCCAGAATACTGATGCTGTACTTTTTACGGATATCCAGTTCACCGATCGTTTTTCCGATCCAGCCTCCCGGCACCTCCACCTCAAAAATAGCATGAGAATCATCCACTTCGATATAATCATGGATATGATCTGCCGTATAGCGGATCGCTGCCCAGTTGGCGATCTGTTTTTCCGGATAAATGACCTCGTCTGCTCCGTTGCGAAGCAGGAACTTTGCCTGTACATCCCGCTCTGCACGCGATATGACCATTTTAGCGCCAAGTTCTTTCAAAAGAGAAGTTGTCTCCAGGGAATTCTGGAAATTGCCTCCGATCGTCACAAAACAAATATCATAATTTTTGATTCCAAGCGACTCCAGAAAATTCTCATTGGTACTGTCACCGATCTGTGCGTCTGTAACATACGGAAGAATTTCATTGACAAGATTTTCATTCTCATCCACAGCCATCACTTCATGTCCAAGCTCATTCAACTGGTATGCAACATGCTTTCCAAATCTTCCGAGTCCGATAAGCAAAATATTTTTCATTATAATTTTCTCCTTTATCCAACAGTTATTTTATCAAGCGGTCTTTTTGCCCCGCTCTGGATTTTTACTGAAATTGCAGCATATATAAGTGTCAGTCCGCCAACTCTTCCAAGATACATCAAAACAACCAATATCAGATGTGATACCAGTCCAAGCTCCGTTGTGATCCCTAATGTAAGTCCTGCCGTGCCCACTGCAGATGCTGTTTCAAAAAGGCAATCCGACAATGCAACATGTTCTATCTGACTGATTGCGATTCCTCCTGCGAAAAACAGGAAGAAATACAAAATAGCGATCGTTGCCGCATTTTTTACCACTGTATTATCGAATCTTCTTCCAAAAACCTCTGTCTCCGGTTCTCTTCCGAATGTCGCAAACGCATTCAGTATCAACACTGCGATCGTTGTTGTCTTCATACCTCCCGCCGTCGATCCGGGAGATCCACCGATCAGCATCATCAAAATCATGATTGCTTTGGAAGAATCACTCATTGCTCCAAGATCTGCCGTATTAAAACCTGCCGTCCGAAGAGTTACCGACTGGAAAAGAGATGCCAGTATTCTTTTTCCTACAGAAAATCCGGTAAAATCAATCAGAAAGAAAAAAACAGCCGGTAGTAAGATCAAAACAGCGGTGGTAACGAGGATAATCTTACTCTGCAGACGGTAACGTTTCAAGTTCCATTTGTTTGTGCAAAAATCATCCCATGTCAGAAATCCGATGCCACCGATCACGATCAAAAGCATGATCACAAGATTGATCAATGGATTGGCAATATATCCTGTCAGAGATGGAAATGTCTGTTCCGTCGTTCCAAGTATGTCAAAACCTGCATTGCAAAAAGCCGATACCGAATGGAAGACTGACATCCAGATTCCTTTCCATCCATAATCCCTGCAAAATACAGGAAGCATGAGAATGGCACCGACCAATTCGATCAGAAATGTTCCCTGTAGAATAAATTTCGTAAGCCGGACAATTCCACCTACCTTCGGTGCTGAAATTGCATCCTGCATCGTGCTCCGCTGCATTAACGAGATCTTTCTCCCCGATACCATTGAAAAAGATGCAACCACAGTGATGACTCCCAATCCACCGGTCTGGATCAGAAGTAAGATCACTGCCTGGCCAAACGCTGACCAGTAGCTTCCTGTATCCACGACCACAAGTCCTGTCACGCAGACAGCTGATGTCGCAGTAAATAAAGTCTTATCAAACGGTGTCACAACTCCGGCAGAAGATGAGATCGGAAGCATTAAAATAATTGCTCCAAGTAATATCACACCTGCAAATCCAAATGCGATCATCTCAAACGATGACATTTTCTTTTTTTTACGGATACGTTCCGGCATATCAATTCTCCTCTTTTTCTGCTGCTTTCATTTTATTTGTGGAACTGCATATTGTAAAGCTTTTCGTAAGTTCCCTTCCTGGCTATCAGTTCTTCATGTGTTCCTGATTCTTCGATACCATCCTCAGATAAAACAATGATCTTCTCTGCGTTTTTGATGGTGGAAAGCCTGTGTGCAATTACAAATGTGGTACGGTTTTTTGCAAGCTTCTCCAATGAATCCTGTACTACTTTTTCACTCTCATTGTCAAGTGCGGAGGTTGCCTCATCAAAAATAAGGATCGGTGGATTTTTAAGGAAAACCCTTGCGATGGACAATCGCTGCTTCTGTCCGCCGGAAAGCTTGATCCCGCGCTGTCCGATGTCCGTCTCATAACCGTTTGGAAGTGACATGATAAACTCATGCGCATTGGCGTTTTTTGCTGCCTCGATGACTTCCTCTCTTGTCGCATCCGGTTTTCCGTAACGGATATTATCAAAAACAGTTCCAACAAAAAGATACACATCCTGCTGCACAATGCCGATGTGGTCGCGCAGACTCTTTAAGGTGAGATCACGGACATCTTTTCCATCGATTTTTACTGCGCCGCCCGTCACGTCATAGAAACGTGGAATGAGGGAACAGAGCGTACTTTTTCCTGCGCCGGAGGAACCGACTAATGCCATGTAAGCCCCCGCCGGAACATTTAAACTGATATGATTCAACACTTTTTCCGTGTTTTCCTCATACTGGAATGAAACATTTTCAAAAGTAATATCTCCCTTTACATCCTTAAGTTCCACTGCATCTTTTTTGTCCTCGATATCCGGACAGATGGCGAGGATCTCCTGAAAACGCTCAAACCCGGTATAACCGTTCTGGAACTGCTCTGTGAAATCAATGAGGGTGCGGACAGGATCCGTAAACACACTGATATAGAGCATAAATGTGACAAGGTCGCTGACATCCACACTGCCTTTTGCGATCAGCACCGTACCTGTCAGGATCACACTGACCTGAATGAGTGTCGTAAACGCTCCAAGCCCTGCCTGATAACTTCCCATGTAAAAATAGCTGTTTTTCTTGGCTGCAAGGAAACCGTCATTGCCTTGTTTGAATTTACGGTTTTCAATCTCTTCATTGGCAAAAGATTTTACCACCCGGATACCGGATAAGTTATCCTCGATCTGCGCATTGATGTCTGCGATTTTTACACGGTTCTGTTTGAATGCGAGACGCATTTTTTTATTCAGGACAAATGCATAGATCAGCATGAACGGCAGAATTGCAAAGGCTGCAACTGCGAGCATTGGGTTGATGTTCACAAGAATGATCAGTGCTCCGGCAATTTTGATCACGGACAGAATGATGTTCTCAGGTCCATGATGCATCAGTTCGCTGATATCAAAAAGATCGGTTGTGATACGGCTCATCAGCTGTCCGACTTTCTGGTCATCATAAAAGGAAAAGGACAGTTTCTGGTAATGTGCGAAAATTTCCGCACGCATGTCATACTCGATTTTCGCTCCCATCACATGTCCGTAATTACAAATGTAGAATTTGCTGTAACAGTCAACCGCCACCAGCGCAAACAGTCCAATGGCAATGTAAGCTGCCTGATGCAAAATTTCTGCCGGCTCACGGTACACAAGATTGTAGGTCACATACCGCACGACCAGCGGAATGATCAGGGCAACCGCCGCAGAGAGCGTTGCAAAAAACATGTCTGTCCAGAACACACGCATGTAAGGTTTATAATAGGTGAGCATTTTTTTCATGGTTCCACTTTTTTTCATAAATTCCGGTTCTCCTCTGCATAAGATAAGACTGATACATTCTTTTATGCATCAGTCTCATTCAAATTCATATGATATTATTTTAGACGTAAAGCTGAAATTGTCAAGCTTTTCCCCTACGCCGGATATGCTGCTTATTTTCTCTTTTCAAACCCATACACCCATTTTCCACGCAAAAATAAAGCAAGGAAAATGACCGAACTAATACTCCAGGTCAATGGATACGCCCAGAAGATCACGCGGATATCCGGGATAAAATGAACCGTAACCGTGATATAGCTTACACGGAACAGACACCATACACACAGCATGACGATCATTGGAACCGATGCATTTCCCGAACCACGAAGCACCGCAGCGATGCAGTGGGAAAAAGCCAGCAGAAAATAGAACAATGCAATGGTTCTCGACTGCATAACTCCATAATGTACTACATCCGGTTCACTGTTAAAGGCTGCAATAAGCACCGGTGCGGCTGTATAAATCACAACTCCGATCAATTCTGCAATGATAATCGAACAGAGAACGCCAAATCTCGCTCCTTTTTTTGCACGGTCATACTGCTTTGCACCAAGGTTCTGGCTGACAAAAGTGGTCAGCGCCATCGTAAAACAGGTCACCGGCAGAAACGCAAATCCTTCGATTTTGGAATAAGATCCACATCCCGCCATCGCCATTTTCCCAAATGCATTGATATTTGTCTGCACAAAAACATTCGCAATGGCGATCACAGAATTCTGAAAACCGGACGGCACACCGTTTTGTATGATCTGCCACAGCATCTGGCTGTCAAAACGGATTTTATTTAACTGAAGCCTATATTCTTCTTTTGCTCTCAGAAGATGAATCAGACATAAGAATGCACTTATAAATTGGGAAATCGCTGTTGCCAAAGCGGCTGCACCGACTCCCATCCCCAATCCTGAAATAAAGAAAATATCCAGCACCACATTGATACAGGAAGAAATGATCAGATAAATCAGCGGATGTCTGCTGTCGCCAACCGACTGCAAAATCCCGACAAAAATATTGTACATGATCACTCCGATAGAGCCTGCAAAATAAGTGCGGAAATAGGTGATAGACTCCGGAAGCACCTCTGTGGGTGTTCCCATCAGCACCAGGATCTTCGGTGCTAAAAGCATGCCGATCACTGTCAATGCAATTCCTGCTGCAATTCCAAACGCAACCGTTGTGTGGATTGCTTTCTCCAGATTTCCCCTGTCTTTCGCTCCATAATATCTGGCAATTACAACACCTGCACCCATTGCGATGCCATTGATAAATCCAACCATCAGAAAAATCAGATTCCCGGATGAGCTGACTGCCGCCAACGCATTGCTGCCGAGATAATTTCCTACGATCAGTGAATCTGCCGTGTTATACAATTGCTGAAACAAATTTCCAAGAAACAGCGGAATCGCAAATAAAATAATTTTTCTGGAAATGCTTCCCTCTGTCATTCTTGTTTTATCTTCTGTTCTCATCATTACTTCCTCGTATCTTTTTCTGCCCTGCGCTCTGACTCTAATAATAGGTACTATCTATAGTATAGTTTTTTTCGTGTAAAAAGCAGATGATGAATGAAACATTTGTTGCAACCTATACTACAAATGTAGCGATTCCAACGTGCCGTCCGGCATTTGCAACATCTCTTGCACATCTTGACAAACGGGTATATAGCCACCTGTACCGCTACCGCCTACCTTTGCTTCCGTCAATA
>OLZW01000333.1_pt1 | contig 40902 bp, 35 predicted proteins | sample 1674281 | NCBI WGS metagenome assembly OLZW01 (sample SAMEA103958157, study PRJEB25191) | human gut metagenome | biome: human-associated habitat [ENVO:00009003]; feature: intestine environment [ENVO:2100002]; material: feces | place: Germany | collected 2013/2015
AGCAAATCATGCTATGATGAATATCGTTCCCTGATGAGCATGAATATTTGCGATTACGCTAATTACCCCACAAAACGGTAAAACCAATAGGTGGGGATTTCAATGCGGAGTATGTCCGGCAGCATAAAAACCATCAAATCGGCTTGCGAACACAGGAAAGTTACATTTTAAAGTGCTGGCTTTTGAAAAGCCTATTGAGAACCGAGCTATCGCCGTGCTACAATGTGTGTACACACAAGTGAGAGCTTCGTCGGATGGAGAATTTATTGTCTTTTACATTCAATATGGACAGCAATCCAGAGGAGGACCTTAAAGCGGTCAACGAGTATTGATCTTCGGAGCAACCTCAGGTCGGAGGAGCGTTATGATAATTAACTGCGTATGGGAGCATAATGGCAACGACACCTTGCTTTATGCCACAAATTTTGTCGGTGCATATACCCGTGGCGAAAGCCTTGAAATCGCAAAGACAAAGATGCCACAGGAAATCGTTTCTTATTGCAGCTGGCTGGGCATGGAGGCCGTAGGCAAAACAGAAATCGTGATCGTCGGAGAAAAACGCTCCGAGCTTACAATTCGGGATGCGGATTCCGATGTGCTTTTTGAAAGCGAACAAGCACAACTGACAATAGAAGAATATGAGACGCTTAAAACCCTTGCGTTGAAGTCAGCAAAGGATTTCCTTGCATTGTACGAATCTATCCCGGATAAGAACGCAGCCGCCGCACCGGAACGCAAGACCTTTTACGGACGAGTCCCCCGCACAGCAAATGAAATGTACGAGCATACAAAGAATGTGAATACATATTATTTTGCGGAGATTGCTGTGGATGCCGATCATGACGGCAACATATACGAATGCCGCAAGCGGGGATTTGAATCGCTTGAATCTAACCCTGATTTTCTGCAAAATACCGTCAGAAAAGGCAGCTATGGTGAGGATTGGTCACTGCGTAAAGTCCTGCGCCGTTTTATCTGGCATGACCGTATCCACGCAAGAGCCATGTATCGAATGGCGATAAAAGTGTTCGGGGCGGAGAATGTGGTAAATCCGTTTTACTTTTTTGATGAAGGAGTTTTAACATAATGGCAAGAACCGAAACGGTTGAATTTACAAATATGTGCATCGAGTACGATCTTGTGAGCTATATTTCCGTGGATGAGCTGCTAAAAGCGGAACAGGCATGACCGAAATCATGCCTGTTCCAAGAAATTTGATTTCACTGTCTTACCAGCAGGGAGCTTGCGTCCGTTCCCTACAACAAAAAGCAGCCCCGGTATGCACAACGCATACCGGGGCTGCCCTGTTTTATAAGTATCAGTAGTTCATAATGTCCTTCACAGCACCGGACATCGAGAAGAGCTTGGCGGACAGATGGTCGAGGTAGACGATGCCGAGCTTGTTGCCCGTCTCCTCATTATACATATCGGCCAGCTGGGGCATGACCTGGAACGCGGCGGCCTGGGCCTCGGGGCTGTTGTCAAAGTTCGCCGTGCCCTGCACGCGCAGCCACTCGCCGCGGTCATTGGCGGCGCAGATCTCGAGGTTCGTGTTGTCCAAAAGCTGCTTGTAGGCGGCCTTGTGCTTGCCCAGGGCAATGCACAGGTGGCCGTTGTACCACATGGCAAAACCGATGGGACGCACGCGGGGCAGATAGCCATCGACGGTGGCAAGGTAGAAGGTGGGATTCTCTTTCAGAAATTCCATGATTTCTTCATTTGGTTTCATGGTGTAAACCCTCCCGCAATATTACAGTGTGGCCAGCGCCGCTTTGATGCGTGCGGCGGCCTCCTTGGTGCGCTCGGCATCGCCGAACGCCGTCAGACGGAAATACCCCTTGCCGCAGGGGCCGAAGCCCTCGCCGGGGGTGCCCACAACATGGGCGTGCTCGAGCAGCCAGTCAAAAAACTCCCAGCTGCCCATCTCGTTGGGGCAGCGCAGCCAGATGTAGGGGCTGTTCTTGCCGCCGCAGTACCAGACACCGGCCTCGTCCAGCGCTGCCGCAATGACAGCGGCGTTGGCGCGGTAGTAGTCGAGGTTCTGCTGGATCTCCTTCATGCCCTCGTCGGTAAAGACGGCCTCGGCACCGCGCTGCACAACATAGGCGACGCCGTTGAACTTCGTAGTCTGGCGGCGCAGCCACATCTTGTTCAGCTTGCCGCCGGCCAGCGCCTGCGGCACGACGGTGTAGCCGCAGCGCGTGCCGGTGAAGCCTGCGATCTTGGAGAAGCTGCACACCTCGATGGCAACCTCCTTCGCGCCCTCGACCTCAAAGATGCTGCGGGCGAGACCCGGCTCGGAGACGAAGCACTCGTATGCGGCGTCAAACAGGATGACCGCGTCATTGGCCTTCGCCCAAGCGACCCAGGCCTTGAGCTGCTCGACGGAGTAGGTCGCGCCGGTGGGGTTGTTGGGGCTGCAGATGTAGACGATGTCCGCGTGGGGGGCCTCGTCCGGCATCGGCAGGAAGCCGTTCTCCGCCGTGGCGGGCAGGTAGAGAATCTTGCGGCCCGCCATCACGTTGTCATCGACGTAGACCGGGTAGACCGGGTCGGGAACAAGGATCGTGTTGTCCTGACTGAACAGGTCCAGCAGGTTGCCCAGGTCGCTCTTGGCACCGTCGGAGATGAAAATTTCGGACATGTCCAGCTCGACACCGTGGCCCGCGTAATACCTGCGGATAGCGTCGCGCAGGAACTCATAGCCCTGCTCGCTGGGAATATAGCCGTGGAACGTACCCTTGTGGCCCTGCTCCTCAACGGCCTTGTGCATGGCCTCCGTCACGGACGCTGCCAGCGGCAGGGTGACGTCGCCGATGCCCAGACGGATGACGTCTGCCTCGGGATGGGCCTTCTGGTAGTCGGCTACCTTGTGGGCAATGGTGCTGAACAGATAGCTCTCGTTCAGCTCGGCGTAATGCGGATTCAGCTGCATGATAGTCCCCCTCGTTTATACCTATATAAATTTACTTTACCACAATTCGCGGCGGTGTGCAATAGAATTTGCAAAGGGAATTTTTATGGGTGATTTGTAGGGGAGGGTCTTGACTCTCCCGTGAGGGATAAATCTCTCCCCTACTGTAGGGGGCGGCGTCCTCGACGCCCCGCGGAGGGGTCAAGACCCCTCCCTACAATCCTCCCCGTACAGGCTCTCGCACCTCTCGTCGATCTCCCTTGCGGGCAGCGACACGGCCATGGCCACCGCGGCGCTGTAGCATTCCTCGGGGGTGAAGCCTTCGCCCGCCAGCGGGAAGTGCTGCAAAATCTTCTCGACCAGTTCGTCGTAATAGCGCGCGTAGAGCACGCCGCGGTCTGTGATGTAAATTTTGCCGTACCGCCGCCGCACAATGACCCCCTGCTTCATCAGGCTGGTCAGGATGCTGGTGACGCTGGGCTTGGTCACGCCCATGGCCTGCGCCAGTGCCAGCGGCGAGACCTCGGTGCTTTGCTGCGCCAGATGGTGGATGGCCAGCAGATAACGCAGGTTGGAATCGGTCAGGGTCAAGGTACATCTCTCCTTATACCAAACTAAAAGGGGGCGCGGGCCACGAACGGACCCGCGCCCCCTTCAGGCACTTATGCTTTACTTACTGTGGCAGGCACCGCCGCAGGTCTTACAATTACCTGTGCAGCCGCCGTGACTGCCGCAGCCGCCGCCCCCGCAGGAGCCGTCACAGCAGCCGAGGCCGCCGGTCTTGTGTTCATGATACAAGAGCCAGCCGGTACCGCCAAACACGAAAATCGAAACGATGATCGTAGGCAGGTTAAAATTAGCAGCTAAAAACTCCATCATAAAAAGTCCGCTCCTTTCCGGAAGAATACGGTAGTATTATACATTCAAGATTACTTGGAAGCAACAGCCTTCTTGGAATCGAACGAAACCTCGTTGACACCCTCGTACTTGTTGGGGCGGAACAGCAGGTAGATCGTGAAGGCGATAATAGCGACAGCCACGATGGTGAAGAAGTTGAAGCCGACCTCACCGGTGATCAGGCCGCCGATCTGGTAGACGACCAGAGAGGCGCAGTAGGCAAACAGGCACATATAGCCGATGGCGATAGCAGTCCACTTGCCGTTGTTCATCTCGCGCTTGATGGCGCCCATAGCAGCGAAGCAGGGAGCGCACAGCAGGTTGAAGATCATGAAGCTGTAAGCGGAGATCGCGGTGAAGCTGGCAGCAACCTCGGGCCAGATCTCGTCGCCGTTGTCAGACAGCTCGTCAGCATAGTGATACAGAACACCGAAGGTACCGACGACATTCTCCTTGGCAATCAGGCCGGAGATGGACGCGACGGTTGCACGCCAGTTGCCGAAGCCCTGCGGGATGAAGATCCAGGAAATTGCGCTTGCAACGATAGCCAGGATGGAGTTGTCCTGATCCTCGACCATCGTGAACGCGCCGTTCTCGAAGCCGAAGCCCTGCAGGAACCACAGGATGATGGTGGCAGCCAGAATGACGGTGCCGGCACGCTTGATGAAGGACCAGCCGCGCTCCCAAGTAGCGCGCAGGACGTTGCCCCATGCGGGCACATGGTAAGCGGGCAGCTCCATAACGAACGGAGCAGGATCACCGGCGAACAACTTCGTCTTTTTCAGGATGATGCCGGAGATGATGATGGCTGCAAAGCCGATGAAGTAAGCAGAGGTGGCGACCCAGCTGCTGCCGCCGAACAGAGCACCGGCAATCAGGCCGATGATGGGCATCTTGGCACCGCAGGGAATGAAGCAGGTGGTCATGATCGTCATACGGCGGTCACGCTCGTTCTCGATGGTACGGGAAGCCATAACACCGGGAACGCCGCAGCCGGTACCGACCAGAATGGGGATGAAGCTCTTGCCGGACAGACCGAAGCGGCGGAAGATACGGTCCATGATGAAGGCGACACGAGCCATGTAGCCGACATCCTCCAGAATGGACAGCAGGAAGAACAGAACGAGCATCTGGGGAACGAAGCCCAGAACCGCGCCGACACCGGCGACGATGCCGTCCATGATAAGGCCGTACAGCCAGCCAGCAACACCGATGCTCTCCAGGAAGCCGCCGAGGGCATTCGGGACGATCTCACCGAACAGAACATCGTTCGTCCAGTCGGTGGCAAAGGTGCCGATGCCGATACCGCCGTCCGCAACGGAGGTGCCCATCGAGATGGCGTACATCAGCCACATGATGGCTGCGAAGATCGGCAGCGCCAGGATACGGTTCGTGACGAACTGGTCGATCTTATCGGAGACAGTCAGGTTCTCGGTGCGGGGCTTCTTCTTGACGGCCTTGTCAACAACGCCGTTGATGTAAGCGTAGCGCTGGTTGGTGATGATGCTCTCGGCGTCATCGTCCATTTCCTTCTCGCAGTCGGTGATGTGGGCATCGATGTGGTCTAGCAGCTCTTTGTTCAGGTTCAGCTCAGCCTGGACCTTGTCGTCGCGCTCAAACAGCTTGACAGCGTACCAGCGCAGGAAGCGGTTATCGACCTTGCCCTGAATGGACTCCTCAATGTGGGCGATGGCATGCTCAACGCTGCCGGTAAAGACGTGAGGCAGCTCGCCTGCCTTGCCCTTCTTGGCGGCGGCGACGGCCAGCTCGGCAGCCTTCTCGCTGCCCTCGTTCTTCAGGGCGGAGATTTCGACGGCCTCGCAGCCCAGCTCGTTGGACAGCTTCTTCAGGTCGATCTTGTCGCCGTTCTTGCGGACGAGGTCGATCATGTTGACGGCCATGACAACGGGGATGCCGAGCTCGATCAGCTGGGTGGTCAGGTAGAGGTTACGCTCGATGTTGGTGCCGTCGATGATGTTCAGGATGGCGTCGGGCTTCTCATTGACGAGGTAGCCGCGGGCAACGACCTCCTCCAGCGTGTAGGGAGACAGAGAGTAGATACCGGGCAGGTCCTGGATCACGACGTCGTCGTGCCCCTTGAGCTTGCCCTCCTTCTTCTCAACGGTAACGCCGGGCCAGTTGCCGACATACTGGTTAGAACCGGTCAGGCTGTTGAACAGGGTGGTTTTACCGCAGTTCGGGTTGCCTGCCAGAGCAATTTTAATTGCCATTTGGTTAAACCCCTTTCTTTACTTTTTCAGAACTCACTCAACTTCGATCATTTCGGCGTCAGCCTTGCGGACGCTGAGCTCGTAGTTGCGGACGGTCAGCTCCATCGGGTCGCCCAGAGGTGCGACCTTGCGGACGTAAACCTTGGTGCCCTTGGTCAGGCCCATGTCCATGATGCGGCGCTTGACAGGGCCCTCGCCGTGCAGCTTGGCAACGGTGACGGTCTCGCCGACCTGTGCATCTTTCAGAGTCTTCATACTTCGTTCCTCCTCTTGGTACAATCAATCAAACAGCCGAGGGGCTGTGATTCCAGATTTTTTACGCAACGATAATGCGCATGGCCAGGGTCTTATCCAGCGCGATGCGCGCTTCCTTGACCTGAAGGATGAGGTTGCCGCTGATCTCATTGACCACGGTAACGGTCTCCCCCACGACAAAGCCAAGCTCGGCCAGATGCTGGCGGACCTCATCCTTGCCGGTGATCTTTCGGATGGTAACGGTATCGCCTGCTTTAGTCATCGTTAAAGGCATTCCACACACTCCCCTTTTGCAATTCTGCAATATATTAGCCTATGCTAACGCATGGAGCAAAAGCATGCGGTTAGAACGCTCTAACCGCTTACAATGGTAGTTTACCACCACTAACTCACGATGTCAATACGGAAGTTAGGCTGACCAAACAGGTTTGTGAAAAGTAGATAGTTATTACTAACTTGAATTGTGCAGTTTTGAATAAATTGTGAAAGCATCAGGGCAGAAGCCGGGCAGTGATGCGCGCTTACGGAAACCACCCGGTAGGGGCCGGGCATGCCCCGCCCGCAGCCTACCTGTAACGCCGCACTTGCGGGAAGGCCGAGGGCCGGGCGTGCCCCGCCCCTACAGACAGCAAAAAAGCCGGAGGGACCTCTCTCCCCTTCCGGCATATTCAATATCTTATTGCCCCTTTTTCTGCTTCCGCGTCTCTGCCAGATGCCGCACCGCCAAAATGGGATGGTGGAACAGCATCCGCGGACCGCTCCAGCGCATGACCTGGCGGATGCGCTCCCGCATCTCGGGCTTGTAGCAGTGCGTTTGGCAGACGCTGCAGAACGTTTTGGTCGCTATATGCGGGCAGTGGTCCACCCGCGCGTCGGCGTAGTCTCGCAGGACCGCGCAGTCGGGACAGAGCCGGCCCTTGGGCGTGCCGTGATGGCCGCGGCAGTATAGCTCAATCATCAGGCCGACAGTGGCCTTTTCCTGTTGGCGCTTCTTCTCCGGGGCGTCGGGGACGCCGCCCCCTACAGTGTTCGTAACAGCCATCAGCTCATCCTCCCGTTTTCCACAGAGTACGTCGTGTCAGCAATTCGCATCGTCGAGGCGCGGTGGGATACAAGCACCACGGTCTTGCTGGCCCGCTCCTCGGCCAAACTGCGCAAGATGACGGCCTCGTTCAGGCTGTCGAGGTTGCTTGTCGGTTCGTCCAGTAGAATAAACGGTGCATCGTGCAGAAATGCCCGCGCCACACCGAGCCGCTGCCGCTCGCCGCCCGAGAGGGTATCGCCCAGCTCCCCGACGGGCGTGTCGTAGCCCTGCGGCAACGTCATGATAAAGTCGTGGATGGACGCCTTCCTGCAGGCTGCCACGACCTGCTCATGGGTCGCGTTCCGGTTGGCAATTTTGACATTCTCTTCAATACTGTCATGGAACAGCACGGTGTCCTGCTCGACGAAGCTCTCCGCTGCGCGCAGCGACGCCGTGTTGATGCCCTTGATGTTCTCGCCGGAGATCTCGACCCGGCCTAAATCCGTGTCCCAGAACCGCATGAGCAGCTTGAGCAGCGTGGATTTGCCGCTGCCGCTGCGGCCCGTGATGCCTACGATGCCGTGCTCCGGGATGTGCAGGCTGACCTCCTTCAAAATCTCGCTGTCGCGGTAGCCGAAGGTCACGCGGCGGGCGTCGGCACCGCGGAACACAATGTCCCTGCCGTCGGTGACCTCGCGCACAGCGGGCTGCTCATCGAGAATATCCAGAACGCGGTTGCCCGCGGCGAAGGTGCTTTGCAGCCCGGTGCCGAGATTCGCCAGCGCGATGACCGGGCCGAAGCTGCTCATGAGTGCCACAACGCTGACGAGCGCACCGTCAAACCCGATGGCGCCCGCCATGAACAGGCTGCCCGCCAGCGCCAGCATACCGGCGTCCAACAGCAGGATGATGGCCCCGGTCACGGCCTGTGCCGTGCCGCCGGCCTCCTTCAGGCGGCGCTCCTGCCCGGCCAGCGCGTCGGTGCGCTGGTTGATTTGCGCCAGCCGATGCGCGCCGTCGTTGTATTGCAGGCTCTCCCGCACGCCACGCAGGCTGTCCAGCACAAAGCCGTTCAGCGCGCCGAACTCCGCGCGGAAGCTCTCGCCCGATTTGCGCGCACCTCTGGCGGCTGCCACGGGCACGCCGATGCCGATGACCGCATAGGCCAGCGCCGCGTACAGTCCCAGCGCGGGTGCATAGCTGCCCATAAAGCACGCCATAACGACGCTTACGATGACAGCAATGCAGATGGGCGAGATCGTGTGCGCGTAAAAAACCTCCAGCAGCTCAATGTCAGCGGTCAGCACGGCGATCAGGTCGCCCTTGTCGCGGCCCTCCAGCTTGGCGGGGGCCAGCTGGCGCAGCACGCCAAAGACCTTGTCCCGGATGAGCGCCAGCAGCTTGAACGCAATAAAATGGTTGCAGCCCTGCTCCGCGTAGTGGAGCACGCCGCGGGCTACGGCCAGAATCGGCAGCAAAATACAGGCGGTCTTGAGCACAACGGGCACAGAAAAATGCAGGCTGTCCAGCAGCGCATACACACCCAGAACCGGGATGAAGATGGCGCAGAGAAAGCCCGCTACGCCCAGCAGAACGGCGCAGACCATGACCGGGGCGAGAGGGCGTACCAGCCCAACAAGGCGGTACATGACGTTGAAATTGCCGCGAGTACGTTTGTTTTCCATCACTGTGCCTCCTTTCCGTAGTTTTCCAGTGCCTGCTGGCGGTTCCACAGGTCGGCGTACAGCCCGCCCTGCGCCAGCAGTGCCTCGTGCGTGCCCTGCCCCGCCGGATGGCCGTGATCCAGCACGTAAATATTGTCCGCCTTTGTCACGTTGGCAAGGCGGTGGGAAATCAGGATGACCGTCTTGCGCCCGGCCAGCCGGTGGATGCCCGCCATGATGTCAATCTCGCTCTCCACGTCGATGTTGGACGTTGCCTCGTCAAAAATGTAGACGGGACTGTCATGCAGCAGTGCGCGGGCCAGTGCCAGCCGCTGCCGCTGGCCGCCGGACAGGTTGCCGCCGCCCTCGGTCAGCGGGGTGTCCAGTCCGTCCATCGAGCGCAGGAAGTCCGCCAGATTCACCTGCTCCAGCGCGCCCCACAGCGCACCGTCGTCTGCGCCGGGCGCGGCCATCCGCAGGTTGTCGGCAACCGTACCTTTAAAGAGGTGGCTGCCCAGGCTGACGAGCGTTACATTTTTGAGCAGGCTGGCCTCGCTGACGGCGGAAAGCTCCTGCCCGCCGATGGTCACATGCCCCGTGTAGCCGGACACGCGCCCGGTCAGCACGGAGGCAATCGTGGACTTGCCGCAGCCGCTCTCGCCCACCAGCGCGGTGAAGCTGCCCTGCGGGAAGTCAAGATTTAAGCCATGCAGAGTCTCTTTTTCAGGCGTGTAGCCAAAGTGCAGGTCACGGCAGGCAATCGCGCAGTCCGCGCCGAGCTGGGCGGTCCTGGCGCTGCCCTCGGGCAGGTCCAGCAGCTTGAAAATTTTGTCGCTGGCGGCCATGCCGTTCATGGCAACGTGGAAGTACGACCCCAGCGCGCGCATCGGCAGGAAGAAATCCGCCGACAGCAGAATGATGCAGAGCGCGCCCGACAGCGCCACACGGCCCGCGGCGAACTCCTTCGCGGCCACGATGATGCCCAGCGCCGCGCCGCCGTAGGCGATGACGTCCATGACGATGATCGAGTTGAGCTGCATCGTCAGCACCTTCATCGTCACCTTGCGGAAGTGCTCGGCCTTACGGTTCATGGCCGCGTGGCGGGCTCCGTCGGCCTGATAAATCTTGAGCGTGGTCAACCCTTGCAGGTTCTCCAAAAAGCTGTCGCCCAGCGCAGCGTACCGGCCCCAGTACTTGCCCAGCAGCTTTTTAGCAAATTTCTGCACAGCCACGATGGAAACCGGGATCAGCGGCACGCAGATCATCAGGATGAACGCCGCGTGCAGACTGACTGGGGCCAGCGCAATAAACAGCGTGACCGGTGCGATCATGGCGTAGAAAAACTGCGGCAGATACGCGCCGAAGTAGGTCTCGAGCTGCTCGACGCCCTCGCCTGCCAGCTGCAAAACCTCCGCGGTGGGCACGGCCTGGGTGTAGCTGCCGCCCAGGCGGAGCAGTTTTTCATAAATGGCGGCGCGCAGCGTTTTTTTGACGGTGCAGCTGGCGTTGTAGCTGGCCGACGCCGCGCCGCGCGTGCAGAAAAAGCGCACGATCAGCGCACCGAGAATGTACAGAAGTGCGGTGGGCAGGTCCGGCGTGCCGTCCAGCAGCCCCGCCAGTAAGCGGGACACGGCGAAGATCATCACGATGTTGGCCAGCAGCGCAAGGAATTGCAACACAACATTCCACGCAATGTACCGTTTGGAGTCGCCCATCATCGAAATCAGACGTTTGTTGATCATCATAAGCGGTTGTTCCTTTTTTACATAGTGCGGTAGAGGCCGGGACATACCCGAAAAATCACACCTTTTCCTTCGTGCGCAGCGGCAGGTAGCCTGCGTCGCGGATGGCCTTGCGGATGACCTCCTCGTCGGCGTCGGCCTTCGTCCAGACCGTCACGTTCCGGGCGCTCAGGTTCACTTCGGCCAGCGTGTCGGGCAGGGTGTTCAATGCGTTTTCCACATGGCGCTGGCAGTTCTGGCAGGTCATGCCGTCCACGCCCATGACGAGGCGGTGCGGATAGTGGCTCTTGTTGGTGTCCGCCGCCCTGACCTTTTTAGCGGGGGCGTCATGCTCACCGCAGCAGCCGCCGCCGTGGCGCAGATGGTGGACAAAGCTGTAGATGCCGTAGCCGACGGCAGCCACCAGAATCAGAACAATAATGACGTTTTCCATAAAAAACCTCCCGGTTAGTGTTTTCTAATTTGACTTAGAATATACTAACTTCTGCTTTGCTTTTTGTCAAGAGGTATCTTTTTTGATACTGCCCGGCAGGGACTGCACATACCCGGCTCCTGCCGCGCAAACAAAGAAGGAGGGGCATCGCTGCCCCTCCCGGTATGGATGGATATGGAGAAAATCAGGCATTGGCCAGAGCGGCGCCAAGGGCTGCACAGGCAGTCTCGGCGTCGCCGTCGGGGGAGCCGTTGGCCATGACAGGCTCAACGACCAGACGGGCACCGGCGGCCTCGGCGTCCTCGGCCCAGGTGCGGATCCACTCGCCGTCACCCCAGCCGTAGGAGCCGAACAGGCCAACGGGTTTGCCACTCAGAGAGCCGCGCAGATCCTGGTACATCGGCTCGAACTCGCTCTCCTCCAGCTGCTCGGCGCCCATGGCGGGGCAGCCCAGCGCAAAGCCGGTGTAGTCGCCGGCGGAGGAAACGTTGAACTCGGAGGCGGTGAACTTGTCAACAGAAGCGCCGGCGGCGGCAGCTGCGTTGACGACCAAATCGGCCATGGCCTCGGTGTTGCCGGTGCCGCTCCAATAGATAACTGCGATCTTGCTCATAAATAACTACTCCTTTTATAATTTTTATGGTGCATCGTCAGGCGGCCACTGTCAGCCGCCTGATCGGGGTGCCGTTGTAATAGCAGCGGGCGTAGATGCGCTCGCACTTCTTATAGCGGTCAAACTCTGCCTGCGCGGCGGTGGGATCGGTGTAGACCTTCCAATAGCCGCACGCGGTAAAGTTTTTGCCGCGGTTTTGGATGAACCCGATGACATCCGCCAGCGGGTAGCCCAGAAAAACGCCGATCTCATGCGGGAAATCTCCCTCACAGCAGAGCCTTTCGGCCAGTTGGTCCAGCAGCTCGTCTGCGGTGCCGGGGGTGTAGCCCTCCCCCGCCAGAAAGTCCAGCATGTGCGGCGCTGCCAACAGCCTGGCCACACGGGCCGGGCGGTATACATAGACCAGCACAGCCCCGGTGCGCGGGCACTGTCTAAGCACCCGCACCGTGACCCCGCGGGGCGACAGCTCGGCGTGCCAAGCGGCGGCCATGGCGGCGGCATCCTGCCCGGGCGCGGGCTGGTAGCGGAACAGACTGGCAGGCTTGAGCCCCGCCAGTGTGGGGGCACATAGGGTGGCCAGGTCGCAGGCAAAGCTGCGCGGGCGGGGGATGACACGCGATTGCTGCATGAGATGACTCCTTACCTCTACAATAGTTAGTAAATGCTAACCATCAGCCCCATAAAACCGCCCAGCACGGGGAGAGAACCGCACCGGGCGGGCTATGGTTGTTCCGAAGGTCGGATACTTGCTGCGGTTAGCCTTAACTAACGCTAACAATATAGCATGTCAAACACGAACTGTCAAGGGGTTAAGCAAAAAAAGTGAGGAGTGAGGAGTGAGGAGTGAGGAGATTGCGCTGCGTTAAAACTCTTAACGGACTTTTCGCATTATGCGCGTGCATCTGTTACCGCTCAATGTGCAGGAACGGATGTTATCTCCTCTCTAAACTTAGTAGTTGCTGCTCTTCAGCTCAAAATAGCTCTGCGGATGTGCGCACACCGGGCACTTGACCGGCGCGTGCTGACCGATATAGACGAACCCGCAGTTGCGGCACTGCCAAACCTGCTCGGTCTCGCGGGCGTAGACCTTGCCCGCCTCAATGTTGGCGGCCAGCGCTTTGTAGCGCGCCTCGTGGTCCTTCTCAATCGCGGCGACCATCGTGAACAGCGCGGCAATCTGGGTAAAGCCCTCCGCCTTCGCCTCGGCGGCCATGCGCGGGTACATCGAGGTGTGCTCCTCGTTCTCGCCCGCGGCGGCCATCTTCAGGCAGGTCAGCGTGTCGGGGATCTCGCCGTTTTCCATCAACAGCTTGAACCAGATCTTGGCGTGCTCCTTCTCGTTGTTGGCGGTCTCGGTGAAGATGGCGCTGATCTGCTCATAGCCCTCCTTCTTGGCCTTGGACGCGAAATAGGTGTATTTGTTCCGGGCCTGGCTCTCACCTGCGAAAGCCTCCCACAGGTTTTTCTCGGTCTTGCTGCCTCTGAGTTCCATAATGAATACCTCCATTGAAATAGGAATAAGTCTTATATTGACTTTATTATAGCATACAAACAGCCCCGGTCAAGTAAAAATTCGGAATGGAATCTTGGCGATTTTGCACAGACGGTTGACAAAGCATACATTTTAGTGTACTATCTGAATAAGATATATTCTTAAATCAGAAAAGGAGGTCTGCCCGTGACCCGCCAACGCGCCCTGATTTCGGGGATCATGCGTGAAAAATGCCCGGAGCATCTGACCGCTGACGAAATTTTCAGCCATGCGCGGCAGGCCATGCCGCACATTGCGCGCGGCACTGTGTACCGCAACCTGAAATTGATGGAGCTGGACGGTGAGATCGGTCACCTGGAAATGCCCGACGGCCCGGACCGCTACGACGCCAACCCGACCCCCCACGGCCACCTGCTGTGTGACAGCTGCGGCGACCTGGCCGACATGCCGGTGGTGGGGCTGATCCGCGACATTGAGTCCGCCATCGGTACCGAGGTACGCGGCTACACGCTGACGATCCGCTACATCTGCCCGAAATGCCGCGCCAAAAACGCGCAGTGAGGTTCTGATTTATGGCAAAACAGCGTGACCCTGTAATAGATAGTATGCGCGGCATCGGCATTGTGCTTATGGTGCTGGGGCATTCGGGCTTTCCCGGGACGGACTTCATCTACCTGTTCCACATGGCCCTGTTTTTTATGCTGAGCGGCTGGCTTTTCAGCCTGCGCGGCGGGCCGGTGCACTTTATCAAGCGCAAAACCGTCACGCTCTGGCTGCCCTTTGTGCTGGCAAACACCGCCTTTACCGTGCTGAGCAACCTGCTTTTAAAGCTGAATATTTTGACGAGCGATGAGCGCATTTTGCAGCTTCCCGGCAATGCCGTCACAACGCCCGTGACAGTGAAGGATGTGATTGGCCGCACCGTGCACTGGTGCGTGTTTGACGGCGGCACCCAGCTGGGCGGCGCGATGTGGTTCATCCAAGCACTGTTTCAAGTATCTATTCTGTACGCTTTGGTGGAATTTATTCTGCAAAGGCTGCTGCATGGTGCCGATACGCTGCTGCCGCAGGGACTTTTTTCCGGCGTGCTGCTGTGGGTGGGCTGGCGCTGCGGGCTGGCCGGATGGAATGTGTGGGGGCTGGGCATTGCGGCCAGCTGCTACTGCCTGTTCTACCTGGGCACGGTCCTGCGGCGCACGACGCGGGAAAGCATACCGGCGTACCAGCGCGGTATTTTTGCCGCAGCGGCCTTTGCGGTGCTGCTGATTCTGGGGCGACTCGGCTCTGTGGGTCTGGCGGGCAATGGATACAGCAGCCCGATTTTCCTGCTGGCTGCCAGCCTGGCGGGCTGGGTGCTGGTGCGGGAGGCCGCGTGCCTGACCGCTCCCCTGCCCTGTGTCCGGGCGGCGCTGGCCTATTTGGGCCGTGCGACGATGCCGATTGTGATTTTACACTTTTTGAGCTTCAAGCTCGTGACCTGGCTTGGCCTGCTGGCCACAGGCGGAGAACCGTATCTTCTGGCCGCATTCCCGATTTACTTTACGGGCGGGGCCTGGTGGCTTGCCTACACCGCCGCGGGCCTGGTTCTGCCGCTGGCAGCAAATGCGGTGTATAAGAAAATAAAAAATACCGTCTTAGCACATTGATGTAAAAAAAGAGCCCCGCGGGGCTCTTTTTTCTTGCCTTCCTCTGCGAGACAGACTCCCCCGATACGGGGGAGGTGGCGCTTGCGCCAGAGGGGGCCAAGAAAATGCTTGATTTGTGACACATTCCCGCTCCCGTCGGCGTTATAAGGGTGAAAGGAGGCAAGCCGATGCAAAACGAACAGGATTTAGAAAAGCTCGTACATGCCCATACCGCTGCACTGCTGCGGTACTGCACCGGCCTGCTGGGGTGCGAGGCCGACGCACAGGATGCTGTGCAGAAAACCTTCATCAAGGCGTGGCAGCAGCGCCACACGCTGCGCCATGACGGCACCGACAACGAGCGCGCGTGGCTCTACCGCATCGCCTACCGCACCTCGCTGGACATGCTGCGGGCAACCAAACGCGCGGCGGCCTACCCCACCCCGGAGCCGCTGGAGCAGGACCCGGGTATCAGCGACGAGCTGCGCGCGGCGCTGAACACGCTGGCCCCGCTGGACCGGGCGTTGATTCTGGAGCGCGTGCTGGACGGGCTGGATTACGCCGCGCTGGCACGCATCCACGGGCGGCCCGCCGCCTACCTGCGCACGCGGTACCACCGCGCCAAAAAGCAGCTGGCACAGAGATTGAAGGAGGGTGAGCACGATGAAGTATGACCGTGAAGAAGCGTATTTACGCGAAAAACTGACCGACGGCCTGCACCCGGCAGACGTGGACCTGTGGCCCGCCGTGGCCGAGCACCTGCCCGATGCCCGCCCGGCGCGGCACTGGCGGCGGCTCTGCATCTGCCTGGCCGCGCCGCTGCTGATCGCCGCCGGGGTGCTGGCAGGCACGGCGGAGTTCACGAACCTGCGCGAAAACCCGCGCCCGTCCTTCGCCCCCGAGGCCAACACCGGGTACGCCATCACGTATGAGCGGCAGTATTTCACGCTGGATGGGGATTTAATGGCGGGGCTGGTGGCAAACCATAACGGGGAGACGGCGGCGGACGGCACGAAGCCCGCCAGCGGTTCGATGAGCGGAAGTCTTCACCCCTCGGAGAAGGATATGCGGAATGTTTATGCCAAGGCGGCGCGCGGCTATGGCAGCTGGGACGAGATGACCGCGGCGACGGGCCTTCCGCTGGTGCAAAACGCGGTGCTGGATGCGGGTGAGACGGATGACGGCTCGGCCATTGCGCTGTTCACGGACGATTTGCCACAAATTCCGGTGGGCACAGATGGGCGGGTCTTTATGGTTCTACCAGAAGAGTACCCCGCCGGGTTTATCCCCATCGGGCGCGGCGAAACGCCGGAAAAGCTCTATCTGCGCGTCAGCAAAAAGCTGGGTGACTACAGGGTGGAATTGATGGCAGTTGCCTATTTGGGCGACTCCCCGCAGGAAACAGCTACGGCCATATTTGAAGAAAAAAGTGCTGGGCTGACATGGGAATGTGAAAGCTACCCCATGGCCAACGGAAACACCGCATTGATCCCCCACTGCACAAGCAATCCAACCTCGATGCCGTGGACGCAGTCGGTGGCCTACTTTGCACAGGACGGCATTTTGTACAAGGCCATATGCCGCCCGACGGGCAACTGGTTCAACGCCTCGCAGGAGGACATTTGGGCAGAACTGAAAGTCATTTTGGACGGATTTGCGTAATATTCGGCCAACGTAGGGGGCGGCGTCCCCGACGCCCCGCGGATGCCGTACACGTCCCGGGAGGGATAAATCCCTCCCCTACGCCCCCTTTTCCGGGAGAATGTAGGGCGGGGTGCCCTCACCCCGCCGCGGAGGGGGCAAGACTCTGCCCTGCAAAGCAGCCCCAAAAGGGGCTTTATACCAAAAAAAGAGAGAAGAACCTTCGCCCTGTGTGAAAATTCTTCTCTCTTTTTCTCTTTTATCTCTCCTCCAGCGGCACATACTCCCTTGTCTGCATGATGCTCTGGTAGGCCGGGCGGATGATCTTATCCACGTTGACAAGCTCCTCCATGCGGTGGGCGGACCAGCCGACGATACGCGCAACCGCAAAGATCGGGGTGTACAGCTCCACCGGGATGCCCAGCATGTCATACACAAAGCCGGAGTAGAAGTCCACGTTCGTCGAGACGCCCTTATAAATATGGCGCTTCTCGGCAATGACCTGCGGGGCCAGCCGCTCGATCGTGTTGTAATACTCAAAGTCGCGGCTGCGGCCCTTGGCGTCGGCCAGCTGGTGGACAAAGCTCTTGAACACCACCGCGCGCGGGTCGCTCAGCGAGTAGACCGCATGGCCCATGCCGTAGATCAGGCCCTTCTGGTCGAACGCCTGGCGGTCCACAATGCGGCCCAGATAATCAGCCATGGCCTCCTCGTCCAGAGGGTCGGCGACGTGGGCGCGGATATCGTCCATCATCTTCATGACCTTGATGTTCGCGCCGCCGTGCTTGGGGCCCTTCAGGCTGGAAAGCGCCGCCGCAATGACGGAGTAGGTATCCGACCCGGACGAGGTGACGACGCGGGTCGTGAAGGTCGAGTTGTTGCCGCCGCCGTGCTCCATGTGCAGCAGCAGGGCAATGTCCAGCACGTGGGCCTCGAGGTCGGTGTACTTCTGGTCGGGGCGCAGCATCTTCAGCAGGTTTTCCGCCGTGGACAGGCTCGGGTCGGGGCGGTGGATGTACATGCTGCCTCCGCACTCATAGTAATTGTAGGCGTGGTAGCCGTAGACCGCCAGCATCGGGAAAACGCTGATGAGCTTGATGCACTGTTCCAGCTGGGTCTGCAGGTCGGTCTTGCCGATGTCGTCATCGTAGCTGGCCAGCGTCAGCACGCTGCGGGTCAGCGAGTTCATCAGGTCGTGACTGGGGGCCTTCATGATGACGTCGCGCACAAAGTTTGTCGGCAGGTCGCGGCATTTGGCAAGGCAGGCGGTGAAGCTCTCGAGCTGCTCTTTGTTCGGCAGGTCACCCAAAAGCAGCAGATAGGCCGCGCCCTCAAACGCATAGCGCTTGCCGCGCAGACCGCGGATCAGGTCATAGACATTGTAGCCGCGGTACCAGAGCTTGCCCTCGCAGGGAACCTTCTGGCCGTCGCGCTCCTCAAAGGCGTCGATGCGGGAAATGTTCGTGATGCCCGCCAGCACGCCCTTGCCGTTTTTGTCGCGCAGACCGCGCTTGATGTCGTATTGGGCAAACAGCGTGGGATCAATGCGGTTGTTGGTGACACATTCCTCGGTAAAAATGCGGGCTTCCTTTTCAATGGCTGCGTAGTCGCTCATGGTGACGGCCTCCCTTTCCCTTTCTTGTCCGTGTGTGGTAAACACTTTGTAGCAGCAGCGGGCTATTCTACAAATCGTATAACGTATAAATCTATTATACAGGGAAATTGGACAGTCTGTCAAACAAAGTTTTTGTGAACAAAATGACAAGTTGCCACACTGTAGGGGGCGGCGTCCTCGACGCCCCGCGGAGGGGTCAAGACCCCTCCCTACAAGGCCACAATAAAAGGGGCGACAAACAAAAAGGGAGAGGCTCTCCCTCTCCCATGAAACGTGATTATACTTTTACTCCGCCACCAGCACCGTCACGCTCGTCGGGGCCAGCTCCAACGCATCCCGGAAGCAGGGGCCGAAGGGTGTCACACCGGCGTGGACGCCGTCGCTTACTTTGCGCCAGGTACCGGCGGGCAGGCTGGCCCACTGGCGGGTGCGCTCGGGGTTGTAGTAGACGGCCAGCTGACCCGCCGTGGCCGTGCCGTCGTTCTCCGGCACAAAGCCGATGAGCCAGCCCGGCAGAGCCAGAATAAACGGCTCCGGCTCCCCTGCCGCGCCGCTCAGCCGCGGATAGGCGCGGCGGATGGCCAGCATGCCGCGGTAAAACGCCGTCAGCGCGGCAAACTCCGGGCGGTGGGCGCGGGTCCAGTCCAGCCGGTTCGTGGCCAGCGGCCCCTTGTAGCTGTTGTGGTCGCCGTGCTTGGTGCGGCCCCACTCCTCGCCCGCCTGCATAAAGGGCAGACCCTGGCAGGTCAGGTAGATGCCCGCCGTCATGCGGTTCTGTGCCAGCAAATCGGCATCGGGGCAGTCGTAATCGCCGCGGCGGCCCACGGCGGCCAGCTTGTCCCAGAGTGTGTAGTTGTCATGGGCGGAGACGTACTGCACGACCTGCCCGGCGCACTTGGGCCAGAAGCCGTGTGCGCCGCTGCGCCACGCGCTGATCGAGTGCAGCACATCGTAGCCATGCTGCGGTGCGCCGTTGACATAGCCCGCGTTGGCCGCATCAAAGACGTTGCCCTTGATGCAGTCCCGCGTGTCATCGCAGAAAAATCCGATGCGTTCATGCAGCGCGTCGAGGGCGCGCTTGTCGGCGGGGCGTGCGCCGCCTTCAAGGTTCGTGCCGCCGCCCATCCAGGGCTCGCCGTACAGTAAAATGCTCTCGCCGCCGGGCAGACTGTCCAGCGCGGCGCGGATGGCGTTCATCGTGTCCACGTCTTCCAGCGCCATCAGGTCAAAGCGGAAACCGTCGATGTGGTAGGCTGTGGCCCAGTACAGCACCGACTCGACCACGTATTTGCGCACCATCGGGCGCTCGCTGGCCAGGTCACAGCCGCAGCCGGAGCCGTTGGTCATCATGCCGTTGGGCCAGCGGCGGTTCCAGTAGCCGGGCACGGTGCGCTCCAGATTGCTCTCGCCGTGGTAGGTGTGGTTGTAGACGACGTCCATCACGACGCCCAGCCCCGCGCGGTGCAGCGCGGCGACCATGGCGCGGCACTCCTTGACGCGCACCTCGCCGTGGAACGGGTCGGTGGCAAAGCTGCCCTCGGGCACGTTGTAGTTCTGCGGGTCGTAGCCCCAGTTGTAGCCGCCGTCGGGGCGGGACTCGTCCACCGTGGCGTAGTCGCAGATGGGCTGTAATTGCACATGGCTGATGCCCAGATTCTTCAGATAATTCAGGCAGGTCGGGTGTTCGCCGTCGTTGTCCAGTGTGGTGTCATCGGGCGTGAAGCCCATGAACTTGCCGCGCCACTCCGGTTTTACACCGCTGTGCCCGTCAGCGGAAAAGTCCGCCACATGCACCTCCCACACGCTGCGGGCGTGGGCCGGGATGTCGGGGCGACGGTCCTGCTCCCAGCCGTCGGGGGCGGCCTGTGTCAGGTCCACCACCATGCCGCGGGTGCCGTTGGCCCCGGCGCTGCGGGCGTAGGGGTCCACGACCTCATGCACGCGGCCATCCGGGAAGTAGATGCGGTAGATGTAATACGTCCCGTGCAGGTTGCCGGGCAGCACAATGGCCCAGACGCCGCCATCGCCGCGGCGCATTTCGTGTACGCCCAGCTCTTTTGCGCCCGGCTCGGCGTCGGTGCCGGTGGCATACAGGCAGACCACGACCCCGCAGGCAGTGGGAGCCCACAGCTTGAAGGTGGTTCCCTCCGCCGTTGGATTTGCGCCGAGGTCGCTGCCGTGGTAATAGGGCAGCTCACAGGCCTGATGCCAGTTCATGGGTGATCGCTCCTTACAAATAGTCTGCATTTATTGTAGCAGGTGGAGCGACAGTTTGCAAGGGAAACGTTTCAACGCCCAGCGGAAACCTTTGCATCCGGCATCCCATGTAAAGAAGCCATACACAAGCAAAAATCCCCTGCCCGTGCGGACAGGGGATGCGGTTGCTTATAGAGGTGGATTACTCGCCCAGATGCCAGATGTCCTTGTTGTACTCGGCAATCGTGCGGTCACTGCTGAACAGGCCGGCCTTGGCAATGTTGATGACGCACTTCTTGCGCCAGCCCAGCGGGTCGCAGGCGTAGTCGCTCAGGGCCTGACCCTTGCGCACCACATAGGCGTTGAAGTCGGGCAGCGTCTGGAACCAGTCCTTCCAGACCAGCTCGTCGTGCAGGCGGCGCAGGTTTTCCTCATGCCCGGCGGCCAGCATCTCCGGCCCGACGAGGAAATCGACGGCGCGGCGGATGTTGGGGTCACCCTCCACCCACTGGCTGGCCTGATAGTCGCCCATCTCATAGCGGTGGATGACCTGATCGGACGTCTGGCCGAAGATATAGATGTTCTCATCGCCGACCTGCTGACAGATCTCGACGTTCGCACCGTCCATCGTGCCAAGCGTCAGCGCACCGTTGAGCATGAACTTCATGTTGCCGGTGCCGGACGCCTCCTTGGAGGCCAGCGAGATCTGCTCCGACAGGTCGCAGGCGGGGATGAGCTTCTCAGCGGCGGTGACGTTGTAGTTTTCCACAAAGACAACCTGCAGATACTTCGACACAACTGGGTCCGCCGCAATGACCTTAGACAGGGTCAGCAGGGCGTGGATGATGTCCTTGGCAATCGTGTACGCCGGGGCAGCCTTGGCACCGAAGATGCTGACCAGCGGCGTGGCGGGCAGATGCCCGGCCTTGATCTCATGATACTGGTGGATCAGGTAGAGCAGGTTCAGCTGCTGGCGCTTGTACTCATGCAGGCGCTTGGACTGGATGTCGAACATTGCATCCGGGTCAACGGTGATGTTCTGCGTGCGGTGCAGCCAGTCGGCCAGTGCGCGCTTGTTCTGCGCCTTGACGGCGGAGAACTGCTGCAAAATATCGACATTTTCCGTGTAGGGCAGCAGTTTTTCAAGCTCGGCGGCGTCCTTGCGGAAGCCGGAGCCGATGAGTTTTTCGATCTCGGCGGTCAGTGCCGGGTCGCACTCCAGCAGCCAGCGGCGGAAGGTGATGCCGTTGGTCTTGTTGTTGAATTTTTCGGGGTAGAGCTGGTAAAAGCCGTGCAGCTCGCTGTTTTTCAGGATTTCGGTGTGCAGATGGGCAACGCCGTTCGTCGAGTGGGTGAAGTGGATGTCCATGTGGGCCATGTGAACGCGGTCGTCCCCGTCGATGATGGCCAGACTCTCGTCGGTGGTGCGGGTGCGGGCCAGCGTGTCGAGCTTTTCAATGATGGGCATGAGCTGCGGCACGACGGCGTCCAGATAGGCGCGGGGCCACTTTTCGAGCGCCTCGGCCAGAATGGTGTGGTTCGTGTAGGCACAGGTCTTTGTGACGATCTCGACGGCCTCGTCAAAGTCGATGCCCTTCTCCCCCAGCAGGCGGATCAGCTCGGGGATAACCATGCTGGGGTGGGTGTCGTTGATCTGGATGGCGGCGTAGTCGGCCAGATCGTGGTAATCACAGCCGCGGGCGGCACACTCGGCCAGAATCAGCTGGGCCCCGGCGGAAACCATCAGGTACTGCTGGTAGACGCGCAGACGGCGTCCGGCCTCATCGGAGTCATCGGGATACAGGAAAAGCGTCAGGTTTTTGTCGATGTCGGTCTTGTCGAACGTGATGCCGTCGTGGACGATGCTCTCATCAATGGTGTCGAGATCGAACAGATTCAGCGTGTTCGTGCGGCCCTCGTAGCCCGTGACGGCCAGCTTGTACAGACGGGCGCTGTAGGTCTTGCCGGCCAGCTCGACGGGATAGACCGTATCCGTTTTTTCCGCCCAGGAGTGGGCGGTCAGCCACGGGTCGGGCAGCTCATTCTGGACGCCGTCCTTGAAGGACTGGTGGAACAGGCCGAAGTGATACCGCAGGCCGACACCGTCGCCGGGCAGGTTCAGCGTGGCGAGGGAGTCAAGGAAACAGGCGGCCAGACGGCCCAGCCCGCCGTTGCCAAGGCTTGGCTCCGGCTCGACCTCCTCAATATCGGACAGGTTTTTCCCGACAGCGGCCAGCGCGGCGCGGGTGTCGTCGTACAGCCCTAAATTGATAAGGTTGTTGGACAGCAGCTTGCCGATCAGAAACTCGGCGCTGATATAGTAGAGCTTGCGGCCCGTGACGGGACGGACGCGGGCGGCGCTCTGTTCGCGGACGATGTCTAACAGGGCCAGATAGATTTCCTGATCCGTGCAGGCGGTCAGGGGCTTGTTGGTTCTGGCTTCCATCGCAGCAGTCATATTCATAAGAGGTTCCCTCCATTTGTGTATGAGCTTCTTGGGTACAACTTGGTTATACCACACAAAACGTGCATCTGACTTGCAAAATACCCGCAACTTATGGTACAATACTATCATGCGAGGTGAAAATATGGCGAAACAAGAGCGTTTACGCGAAGCAAAGCAACACGGGGCCGCGTGGTTCCCGTTCAATATCTACCCGTGCACGATCCCGAAGGATTTCCCGCAGGTGGCGCTGCACTGGCAGGACAGCATGGAGCTGGTCTTTGTCAAGAAAGGGCGCGGCATCGTGCAGGCCGGGCTGACGACCTACACGGCACAGGCGGGCGACATTTACGTGTTTGCCCCCGGCGTGCTGCACGCCCTGCGCCAGCTGCCCGGTGAGGCAATGGAATATGAGAACATCATCTTTGAGCTGGAGCTGCTGGGCGGCGCCGGTGACATCTGTGCCGAGAAGTACCTGCTGCCGCTGCAGAGCGGACGTCTGGCTCTGCCCATGCGCCTTGGCCCGGAAGACTGGGGCTACAACTGGGCAGTGCGGTGCCTGCATGCGGCGGAGGAATTCAACAAGATCAAAGACGTGGGATATGAACTCTGTATAAAGGGCGAGCTGCTGCTGTTTCTGGCGGCGCTGGTGGGCCGCGCCGGAGACCTGCCCCCTGCCGATACCCCCGATACCCGGCGGCTGAAAACCGTGGTGCAGCTTGTGAATGAGGGCTACGCGGGGGCGCTGCATGTGACCGACGCAGCGGCGGCCTGCGGATGCAGCCCCAGCCATTTTATGCGCTGGTTCAAGAAAATGACCGGCCAGGGCTTTACCGAATACCTGAACGAGCAACGCCTGAACGCCGCCGCCGATGCCCTGCGCAGCGGCAGCGACACCGTGCTGGCGATTGCGGAACAATGCGGGTTTGAGAATTTGTCCTACTTCAACCGTCTGTTCAAAAAGCGGTACGGGATGACGCCGCGGGAATACAGGGGGAGAAAATAAAAAAGCCTTCCCCCGAGGGGGAAGGTGGCCCGAAGGGCCGGATGAGGGGCGAGTCTGCGGCGAAATCCCGTGAACGGGTGGCTGCGGAAGCTTTGCCCTCATCAGTCCGCTTCGCGGACAGCTTCCCCCGAGGGGGAAGCCTGAAATTATGCCTTTTTGCTGTAATCCCGTGCGCCGTAAATCGCCGTGCCGACGCGGACGATGGTCGCGCCCTCGGCGATGGCGGCGGCGTAGTCGTGGCTCATGCCCATGGACAGAATGTCCATCTGCGCCCGGTCATAGTGCCGGGCATCAGCTCTGGCCAAAAGCTCCCGCATCTGTGCAAAAAAGCGGCGGGTCTCGGTGTCGTCGGCGTCGGCGGGCGGGATCGCCATCAGGCCGCGCAGACGGACGTGCTCCCTGGCGGCGGCAGTCTCCAAAAGCGGGAACAGGCTGTCGGCGTCCACGCCGCTCTTGCTGACCTCCTCGCCGATGTTGATCTCGACGAGAATGTCCTGCACCAGCCCCAGACGGGCCGCGGCGGCATCGATCTTATCCAAAAGGCGTGTGCTGTCCACGCTCTGGATCAGCGCGGCGCGGCCTACGACCTTGTTGACCTTGTTCGTCTGTAAATGCCCGATGAAGTGCCCGGGCTTGCCGTTGTAGGCGTTCGCGTCGGTCTTTTCGACCAGCTCCTGCACATGGTTTTCACCGAACAGGTCAATGGGCAGGTCGGCGCTGTAGCGCACCTCCTCCACCGTGCGGGTCTTGCAGGCGGCGCAAAGGCGCACCTCTGCCGGGTCGCGGCCTGCGGCCTTGGCGGCAGCGGCCATCGTCTCGCGGATCTTCGCGACGGCCTCGGCCATCTGCTGCTTCTGGGCTTCGGGGATCATCGCACTTCCTCCTGACTGTAAACGGCGCGGGAACCGCCGATGAACGGCGGACGGGTGCGGGCACAGAGCAGAATTGCCTGCCCGATGTGGTCCATCGACAAGCGCACCGGCACAGCCACGCGGCGCAGGTGCATACCGATCAGCGTGCCGCCGATGTCCATGCCCGCGGCGGCCCTGACCTCCTCCACAAGGACGGGGTCGTTAAAGCGCTGCCAGCAGTTCGTGGCCCAGCTGCCGCCCGCGTGGGGCTGCGGAATGGCCGAGACGATCTGATAGCCGTTGGCCTTAGCGGCCTCGCGCTCAATGACGATAGAACGGTTCAGATGCTCACAGCACTGGGCGGCCAGATAGACGCCCTGCTCCTGCAATGGCGGCAGCACGCCCGCCAGCACGGCAGCGGCAGCCTCCATGCTGGAAACCTTGCCGATGCGCCCGCCCATGATCTCGCTGCTGGAGCAGCCGACCACAAAAATATCTCCTGTTTCAAGGTGCGCAGCTTCGAGCAGTTCTTCCGTGGCCTGCCGTGCCTGCGCGGTAAGTTGCGTGTAATCCATGGATAATGCCCCCTTTGGTTACTATTATAGCAGGGGTGTCAATAAAAGAAAAGCCTTCCCCCGCGGGGGAAGGTGGCCCGCAGGGCCGGATGAGGGCGACCCTGCGGATGCCGCTCATAAATGGGTGGCTGCGGGAGCTTTGCCCTCATCAGTCCGCTTCGCGGACAGCTTCCCCCGCGGGGGAAGCCTTAGAACCAACCTGCGTCAATTTGTCAAGCCGTCACATCCTCAAACTGACTGTTGTACAAATCGGCATAGAACCCGCCGGCTTCGATCAGCTCGTCGTGGGTGCCCTGCTCGACAATGTCGCCCTCGCGCATGACCAGAATCAAATCGGCATCGCGGATGGTAGACAGACGGTGCGCGATGACGAAGCTCGTGCGGCCCTGCATCAGGCGGTCCATAGCCGTCTGGATGCGCTGCTCGGTGCGGGTGTCAACGCTCGATGTCGCCTCATCGAGGATCAGGATGCGGTTGTCCGCCAAAATCGTGCGGGCAATCGTCAAAAGCTGCTTCTGGCCTTGGCTGACGTTGGAGGCGTCCTCGTTCAGCTCCATCTGGTAGCCGCCGGGCAGCGTGCGGATAAAGTGGTCGGCGTTTGCAGCCTTCGCGGCGGCAATGACCTCCTCGTCCGTGGCATCCAGACGGCCATAGCGGATGTTCTCCATGATCGTGCCCTTGAACAGCCAGGTATCCTGCAGCACCATGCCGAAGCCCTCGCGCAGGTCGCTGCGGTCAAAGTCCCTGACGTTGTGGCCGTTCAGCAAAATTTCGCCGGAATCCACATCGTAGAACCGCATGAGCAGCTTGACCATTGTGGTCTTGCCCGCGCCGGTGGGGCCGACGATGGCGACCTTCTGGCCGGGCTTGACATTGCAGCTGAAATTGTGGATGACGGTCTTTTCCGGCGTGTAGCCGAACTTTACATGGTCAAACGTGACCTGACCGTCGATGCAGGCGGGGTCGGCGCGACGGGCAGGGTCGGCCAGCTGGTCCTCCTCGGGCTCGTTCAAAAATTCAAAGACGCGCTCGGCGGCGGCGGTCATGCTTTGCAGCATGTTGGACACCTGCGCCAGCTGCTGGATGGGCTGGGTGAAGTTCTTGACGTACTGGATGAACGCCTGAATATCGCCGATGGTGATGGCGCCCGCTGCGGCAAAAATGCTGCCGACGATGGCAACGGCCACATAGCCCAGGTTGCCCACAAAGTTCATAATAGGCTGCATCAGACCGGACAAAAACTGCGATTTCCACGCGGATTCGTACAGTTTATCGTTTGCGGCGTTGAAGTCGTCCAGCACGGCGGCCTCGCGGTTGAACGCCTTGATGACGTTGTGGCCGGAGTAGACCTCCTCGACCTGACCGTTGACAACGCCCAGTGTCGCCTGCTGCGCCTTGAAATACTTCTGGCTGAACTTGACGACCACCAGCACCAGCGCCAGCGAGACCGGCAGGATCAGCAGGGCGATCAGCGTCATTTTAGGGCTGATGGACAGCATCATGATGAGCACACCGACCATCGTTGCAACGCTGGTGATCAGCTGGGTCACGCTCTGGTTCAGACTCTGGCCCAGCGTATCCACGTCGTTTGTAATGCGGGACAGCACCTCGCCGACGGTGCGCTTTTCAAAGTAGGCCAGCGGCAGGCGGTTGATCTTTTTGCTGATCTGGTCGCGGAAGTCGTAGCAGACCTTCTGCGACAGGCCGGACATGAGCCAGCCCTGAATGAAGCTGAACGCCGCGGACAGCAGGTACATGCCCAGCAGGAACAGCAGCACCTTGCCGATGTAGGCAAAGTCGATGCCGCCCACGCCGCGCAGCTTGGCGATCCAGCCGGTGGCCAGCGCCGTGGTGGCCTTAGCCAGGATCTTCGGCCCTGCAATGTTGAAAATGGTTGACAGAACAGCAAAAACAATGACGACGACCAGCGACAGCTTATACTTGCTCATAGCGGCCAGCAGCTGGCGCAGCGTGCCCTTGAAGTCCTTGGCGCGCTCCGTCGTCATGCGTCCGGGTCTTGGCATATCACTCACCCTCCTTCTGCAAATTCAGTTCCTTCTGGCTCAGCTGGCTGCGCGCAATTTCCTGATACGCGGGGCAGCTTTCCATCAGCTGGGCATGGGTGCCCTTGCCGACGATGCGGCCCTCATCCAGCACCAAAATCTGGTTCGCGTGCAGCACGGTGGAGATGCGCTGCGCCACAATAATGACCGTGGCGTTGTCGGTTTTAGCCTTCAGCGCACGGCGCAGCGCCACGTCGGTCTTGTAGTCCAGCGCCGAGAAGCTGTCGTCAAACAGATAGATCTGCGGGTGCTTGGCAATGGCGCGGGCAATCGAAAGGCGCTGCTTCTGCCCGCCGGAGACGTTGCTGCCGCCCTGGGCAATCGGGCTGTCGAAGCCCTCGAGCTTAGCGGAGATGAACTCCGTGGCCTGGGCAATCTCGGCGGCCTGCTCTGCGTCGGCGTCGGTGATGTGGTCGCCGCCGAACTTCAGGTTGGATGTGATCGTGCCGCTGAACAGCACGCCCTTCTGCGGCACATAGCCCAGCTCGTCGTGCAGCTGTGCCTGGGTCATGTCACGCACGTCAACGCCGTCAATCGTCACGCTGCCCTCGGTCACATCGTAGAAGCGCGGGATCAGGTTGAGCAGCGTAGATTTGCCGCAGCCCGTGGAGCCTATGATGGCCGTTGTCTCGCCGGGTCTGGCCGTGAAGCTGATGTGCTCGAGCGCGTCCTCGTCGGAGCCGGGATAGCGGAAGCTGACGTCATGGAACGCCACAACGCCGTGGGTGCCGTCCGCGGGCAGTGCCTTGGGCGCAGCGGGGTCATGGATGGTCGAGGGGGTCTTGATGACCTCGTCAATGCGGTCCGCAGCCACACCGGCGCGGGGCAGCATGACGGCGACCATCGAGAGCATGAGGAAAGACATGACGATCTGCATCGTGTAGGTGATGAACGCGATCATCTCACCCACCTGCATGTTGCCCAGATCCATCGCCTTGCCGCCGAACCAGACGATGAGCAGGCTCGTGCCGTTCATGATGAGCGTCATAAACGGCATCATGGCGACCATCGTGCGGTTGGTGAACAGCTGGGTCTTCATCAGGTCGGTGTTGGCCCTGTCAAAGCGCTTTTCCTCAAATTCCTCGCGGCTGAACGCGCGGATGGGCATAATGCCGGTCAGGATTTCGCGGCTGACAAGGTTCAGCCGGTCCACCAGGACTTGCATCTGCTTGAATTTCGGCATGGCTACGTTCATCAAAACGGCGATGAGCGCCAGCAGCGCGGCCACGGCCACAAAGATGATCCATTCCAGCCCCGTGTTGCCGCTGGCAACGTGCATGATGCCGCCAATGCCCAAAATGGGCGCGTAGGCTACCATGCGCAGCAGGATCACGCAGACGAACTGCACCTGCTGGATGTCGTTCGTGGTGCGGGTAATCAGCGAAGCAGTGGAAAATTTTTCGATTTCGGCGTTGGAGTAGCCGACGACGGTCCTGAACACGTCGCGGCGCAGGTCACGGCCAATGGCGGCGGAGACGCGGGACGCGATAAAGCCTACGGCGACGGCCACGGCAACCATGAGCAGCGTTAAAGCCAGCATCTGGCCGCCCGTGCGCAGCAGATAGGACATTTGCACGTCATGGGCAATGCCCTGAGCGTCATATTCCAGCGCGACGAGCAGCATGGCTTGGCTGGACAGGCTGTCGGCGACGGTCTCGTCCAGCTGGGCGAGACCGTCCGTCAGCTGGCTCTGCAGCATTTCCCGTGCGCCGGGGGCCTGGGACGCGGCGGCCAGCTGCGTGGCGACGGCGTCGAGGTCATAGGCCGTGGGGGCCACGGTGTCGGTGGTACCGGCGGCAGTGGCGGCATTCTTTGCCGCGGCCATGTACAGCACAACGTCCGGCGTTGTGAACGCATTTTCCAGCGCGGCGGTGTCCGCATCCGGCTTCAGTGTGCGCACACCGTCCGCGTCGGGGTCGGAGTAGGCTTCGTCCGTCAGTGCGGCGTCGTCCTCGGACATGAGCAGCTCGAGCGCCTGCAGCGTTGTGCTGCGGACGGTGTCGGGCACGGGGCTTTCAATGCCGCCCTGCTGGATGCCGGTGTCCACAATTTTGCTTGTGTAGTCGGGCAGGCTTAAATCGCAGTATGCCTGCACGATGAGCAGCACAACGACGGCCAGGCAGGCCGCCCAGTGCCGCCCCAGCTGCTTAAAAATTTTCGTCATGCGGGGGTTCTCCTTTCAAATCGGTTTTCATAGCGGCGTTCTCGGCCTCGATGGCGGCGAGCAGAGCGTCCTTTACGGCGTTGGCCTGCGCCAGCTGCTCCGGGGTCAGCCGCGCCATGATGCGGGCAAAGTAGTCGTTCATGGCCTGCTCATTGGCTTTGCGGGCGCGCTCCCCTGCCGGGGTGATGCGCACCAGCGTCTTGCGGCGGTCCTTTGGGTCGGTCTCGCGGACGATGTGGCCGTCCTGCTCCATCTGACGCAGCCCGCGGGAAATCGCCGGCATAGGCTGGTGCATCTGCCGCGCAATGTCCGAGACATAGATCGCGCCGTCGCAGCCGTGCTGCTCAATGAGATTGTACAGACTTTGCAGCATGCCATAGCGGCATTTGGGCTGCCCGGCCAGTGCCATGCGCATCCCGCGCCTGGACAGTGTGTGCAGCCGCGCCACAAAGCGGAACACCCCGCTCAGAGAAGGGGTTTCAGTGCCCATTGGTGAACACCTCCTGTTAATAGTTGGCTTATGTTAATTATTAAAGCGTGATAATAATACACCCTCCTGCACCGCGGTGCAAGAGGGTGTAAGGAAGTTTTAAGATTTGTTCATAAAGTGGGGAGGCTTTAGGCTTATTCCTTCACACACGCAAGATTGCTCAGCGTCACACCCTTGCACAGCCCCAGCGGCAGGGCGACGGACGGCTTGGTGATGGTAATATCCTTAAAGACAATGTCCTCGACCTCATAGCCCGGCTTGTCAAAGCCTGCGATCTCGATCGGGGCGGCACCGTGCCGGCTGCGGTCATGGTCCAGCACCTCGGCGGTCAGGGTCAGCCGCTCAAAGAAACAGTGCTCGAGCTTCGGCGGGGCACCGGCGGGCACACCGTCGTCATTGTACGGTACGCTGTGCAGCATGACGCGGGGCGTGATGCAGTCCCGCACGGTCACGCCGCGCACATAGCCGCCGCGCTTGGGCGTGGCCTTGATCTCGATGCCGGACAGCGAGTTTGCCAGATCGCAGTCCCAGATCTGCACGTCCTCCACGCCGCCGCTCATCTCGCTGCCGATGCAGATGCCGTGGCCGCAGTCACTGCGGCAGTCAAACACCCGGATATGCGCGCAGGGACGGTTGATTTCGTTGCCCTCGGGGTTTTTGCCGCTCTTGATGGCGACAGCGTCGTCCCCCGTGGAGAACTCCGACGCAAACAGCGTGCAGTTCGTTGAGGAATCCGGGTCCCAGCCGTCGCCGTTCCAGACGCCCTCGGACACAAAGGTGCAGTGGTCGGTCTGGATGTCGTCGCAGTAAATCATGTGGACATTCCAGGACGGGCCGTTTTTCAGCGTGATACCGCTGATCCAGACGTTCTCACAGTTGCTTAAATTGATAAGCCGCGGGCGGACGCGGCCCGGGATCGTGTCGCTGTTCTCGCAGCTTTCGACGAGCTCCCGGTTGTCGTCCAGAAAGCTCTTGATGCGGGCACGCTCGTCCTCAATGATCTTGCGGGCCAGCTCCTGCCCGCCGCCGCAGATCGTGCCTCTGCCGCGGATGATGATATTGCGGCAGTTCGGGCCGGTCTTGTGGTTCATGTCGCCCGCGTTCAAAAGGCTTGAGTAGCAGCGCATCTCGGTGCCCTCAAACCGGCTGGGGATGCGGGGCGAATAGTCGTGAATGTTCGTTGTGCCCTGCAGGACCGCGCCCTTGGCCAGATAAATTTCCAGATCGCTGTGCAGCCGCAGTGCGCCGGTCAGGAAATCGCCCGCCGGCACGTACAGAATATCGTCCGCGCCGCAGTCGTTGATGGCCCGCTGTAAATTGTCGGTGTTCAGGATGTGGCCGTCGCCCTTGCAGAAGTAGGGCGCGGCGGTAATGTCGATGCGGCGTTTTTCCCTGCCGAACTGCAGCGTGGCCGAGCCGATGCAGTAGCTGCCGCTGACCACGTCCACCCGGAAGGAACTGCCGTAGCTCAGCCCCTCTATCGTAAAATGGGTGCGGTCTGTGCGGCCAATGGCCTCACCATTCAGGGAGACCGTGTATTCCGCCCCGCTGGGCGCGGCGGCGGGTTTATCCCAGTACAGCACCGCGTAATCTTCGGTGCAGCGTATATTCAAATTACCTTGTTTCATGGTGACGTCCTTTGGTTATGGGGAGTTTGCTCTTTCTTACATATTGTACCACAGTGTGCGCGTTTATCCAAGACTTGGGGGTGACAAAATACGCGGGCTGAAATGCTGCATGTTTTTACACTTTGCAAGGTTGACATTTATAATCACATCTGCATAGTGGGGATATAGAGAAGTAGGGGCCGGGCATGCCCGGCCCGCGGCTTTGCCCATAGGGCTCGTTTACGGGCGAGAGAGGAACGATACATGTTAAACCGGTTTTCACGCACGCAATTACTGCTCGGCAAGGAGAGCATGGACCGGCTGCTTTGCTTTTGTGCGGGATGTATGGTACAATAGGGAAACACTGTAGGGGCCGGGCATGCCAGGCCCGCGGCCTGCCTATAAGCGGGCGTCCCCCGTGAAGCTGCGGGCCGCACATGTGCGGCCCCTACTGCGCGGCGATTTATACTGCACGAAAGGAGCTGCCATGGACAAGGCTATATTTGAAACGGCCCATCTGGCGGCCCTGAACGACCAGCAGCGCGCGGCGGTGGAGGCGGTCAACGGCCCGGTGCTGCTGCTGGCGGTGCCGGGCAGCGGCAAAACCACCGTGCTCATCACCCGGCTGGGCTATATGACCGAGGTCTGCGGCATTGCGCCGGAAGCCATCCTGACAATGACCTACACCGTCGCCGCCACGCAGGAGATGCGCGCCCGGTTCGCGGCGCGGTTCGGCGGCGAATTGGCCGCACGGCTGGAGTTCCGCACCATCAACGGTGTGGCGGCGCGCATCATCGCGCTGTACAGCCGCATGTATGGCCGTACCCCGCCGGAGCTCCTCCGCAATGAGAGCGAGACCACGCCGCTGCTCATGCGGCTATGGCAGGACACAAACCACGAGTACCCCGCCGAGAGCACGGTCAAGGATCTGCGCACGGCCATCACCTACATTAAAAATATGTGCCTGACCGACGCGGAATTGGACGAGCTGGAAACCGACATTGAGAATCTGCCCGACCTGTACCGCGGCTACCAGAAGGCGCTGAAGGCCGCGCACAAAATGGACTACGACGACCAGCTCTGCTTTGCGCTGCAAATCCTGCGCGGTGCGCCTGCGGTTGCGGCGGCGTTCCGCAAGCGGTACAAGTATTTCTGCGTCGATGAGTCGCAGGATACGTCCAAGGTACAGCATGAAATTATCCGCGTGCTGGCGCAGGAAAGCGGCAATATCTTTATGGTCGGCGATGAGGACCAGAGCATTTACGGCTTCCGCGCCGCCTACCCCCAGGCGCTGATGGACTTTGAAAAGACCTATCCCGGCGCACAGATTTTGCTGATGGAGCAGAACTATCGCTCCACAGAGCCGATTCTGGAGGCTGCCAACCGCTTTGTGGCGCGCAACCGCTATCGCCGCCCCAAGACCATCGCACCGACGCAGGGCCCCGGCGCACCGCTGCAGATCGTCACCGTGCCGCGCCGCGCCGACCAGCTGCCCTTCTTGTTTGAGACGGCGCAGCACTGCGATACCGAGACGGCGGTGCTTTTCCGCAACCACGAGAGCGCACTGCCCATCATCGACCTGTGCGAGCGGCGGGGCATCCCCTACGCCTGCAAGGCAGTGGACCAGACCTTTTTTACCAACAAGATCGTCCGCGATGTGACCGATATTTTCACGCTGGCCGCACACCCCGCGGATGGGGAAACTTTTCTGCGCTGCTACTACAAATTTGGCGTGCCCGTCACCCGCGCACAGGCGCTGTTTGCCTGCAGTCAGGCGCGGCAGTACGGGCAGGGCTGCTGGATGGCCCTGCTGAATGAGGACAGCATCCGTCCGCGCACCCGCGCTGCCATGGCTGACGTGGCGGACGGTCTGGCGCGTCTGCCCAAAATGGCCGCGGACGATGCGGTGCGGTTCCTGGCCGACCAGCTGGGCTACGGCAAATATCTGGACAAAAACGGTATGGACCGCACGAAGCTGGCCGTGCTGGAAATGCTCGGCGCACAGGAGCCGACGCCGCGGCACCTGCTGCGGCGGCTGGAAAAGCTGCGCAGCATCATACAAAGCCATGAAAATCCGCCCGGGTGCAGGTTTTTGCTTTCGACGATCCACTCGGCCAAGGGGCTGGAATATGACCGTGTCATTTTGTTGGATGTGCTGGACGGCATTCTGCCCGCCAAGCCGGAGCTGTGCTGCCGCACGCCCGGTGAGACACAGCAGTATGAGGAGGACCGGCGGCTGTTTTACGTGGCCATGACCCGCGCACGGCAGCAGTTGGTGCTGTTTGACTGCGCGGCGGAGCGCTCGGCCTTTGTGGATGAGGTGCTGTCCGGTCTGCCCGGCCACCGCAAACGCCACGACGCCGAGCCCGCGGGCCGCCGCACACCCCCGCCCGCGGCACGCGCCCCGCTGCCGCCTGTGGATGTGGACAGCATCACCGCCGTCGGTGCCCATGTGCGGCATGCCGTCTTTGGCCCCGGCACTGTGGAAAGCGTTGCGGGCCGCCGCGTGACCGTGCGCTTTACGGCAGGTTCGCGCACACTGGACGCCCAGGTCGTCGCGGAGCGGCATCTGATGTGGGCGGAGTGAAATGAGAGGAGCCTTCCCCCGAGGGGGAAGGTGCCCGAGGCCCCGACCGAGGGCGGATGAGGGGAAAGTCACCGGATATTACCCGTTAATAGGCTATAAGGCGGACTCTGCCCTCATCAGTCCGCTTTGCGGACAGCTTCCCCCGAGGGGGAAGCCAAAGAGGTATTTTGATGAAAAAAAATCTGCTTCTCGCCACAGGCGGGACGATTGCAAGCCGCCCTACGGCGGCGGGCGGGCTGGCCCCGGCCATCACGTCAGAGGAGCTGCTGGCCTGCGTGCCCGAGCTGGCTGACCTGTGCGAGGTCAGCGCTGTGCAGGTGTTCAACCTGGATTCGACGAACGTCGGCCCCGCGCAGTGGCAGAGCATCGTGCGCTGCATCAAAGAAAATTATGATGCCTACGACGGCTTTGTCATCGCCCACGGCACAGACACGATGGCCTACACCGCCGCGGCGCTCAGCTACATGGTGCAGAACAGCGCGAAGCCCGTTGTGCTGACCGGCAGCCAGAAGTCCATCTACAACCGCGATACCGACGCGCGCAACAACCTCTACCGCGCGTTCGTCTACGCGGTCAGTGACGGCGCATGGGGCGTGCAGCTGGTGTTTGATAACAAGGTCATTCTGGGCACACGCGCGCGCAAGACGCGGACGCGCAGCTTCAATGCGTTTTCCAGCATCGACTACCCCGAGACCGCGGTGTTCCGCGATACGCGGCTGGTGACGTTTCTGCGCCGCCCCGCGGACCAGCCGCCCGTGCGGTTCTATGTAAGGCTTGAACCTGCCGTTTTTGTGCTGCGGCTTGTGCCGGGCATGCGGGCGGACATCATCCCGCTGCTGGCCCCGCACTACCGCGCACTGGTGCTGGAGAGCTTCGGCGTCGGCGGCCTGCCGGGCGGGGAGCACGGCGAGATGTTCGCCGCTCTGCGCCGCTGGTGTGAGAGCGGGCGGCTGGCGGTGTTTACCACGCAGGTCCCGCATGAGGGGTGTGACCTTGCCGTCTATGAGGTGGGCCGCGCCGTCGGTGAGCTGCCCGGCGTCCTGGAGGCCCGCGACATGACCCCCGAGGCTGTCGCCGTCAAGCTGATGTGGGCGCTAGGCCAGACCGAGGACCGGGAGAAGGCGGCACGGCTGTTTGAGACGCCGATTGAATACGACATAATGTAAAGATGAGAAGCCTTCTCCCCCCGTGAGCAGGCTTTAGAAAGCAAAGGCTGTCCCGGGCATGCCCGCCCCTACAGGTAAGCTCTGATTACAACGTGGCTACGACCTATTTTCAAACTTATTACATATTTTGTGAACAAACATTACATAACATGTAAACATTAGCACTCTCCTCTTGACAGTGCTAATGTTCGGTGCTATTATAGAGGCGTTCCAAGGGAAAGAGGAACGGAAGGACCGAATCCCCAAAGGGAACGCAACAATGTGTATCAAAAGTCAACCGCTCACAAACAAAACGGGCGGCCGATGAAAATTGGAGGAATGACTTATGATGATGGTTCCGTATATGTTCAATGAGGCTTTGATGGATGATCTGTTCAGCAACGATTGGGAGCACGATTTTGACCGCGCCATGAAGGCCGCTGCGCCCCGCGGTATGTTTGGCAAACGTGCCGCCAATGTGATGAAAACCGATGTCCGCGAGAACAAGGACAGCTACGATGTGTTCGTTGATCTGCCCGGCTTCAAGAAAGAGGATGTCAAGCTCGATCTGGACAACGGCTATCTGACCATCAGCGCCCAGCGCAATGAGGAGCTGGACGACAAGGACAACGAGGGCCGCTATATCCGCCAGGAGCGTGCTACCGGCAGCTGCGCACGCAGCTTCTATGTCGGCAAGGAACTGGAGCCCAAGGACATCAGCGCTAAGTTTGAGAACGGCATCCTGACCCTGCATCTGCCCAAGGCCGAGGCCAAGAAGCTCGAGCCGAAGCAGACGCTGATCGAGATCGAGTGATTGCAAAAAAATGTGCAGCCATGCTGTACCGAAGGGGCGCATTCTATAATGCGCCAGCTTGGCAGCATCCCGTTGTGAAAAAAGATGAACGCAGGGTAAACGTCCACGGGCGGATATAGAATCCGCCCCTACAGAGTCCCTGCTTTAAAAATCATCAGGCCGCAGCCCAAAATTCCGGGCTGCGGCCTTTTGTTTTGCCGCAAGGTGTGCTATACTTCCATATAGATGAAAGAAAAGTACAGGGAGGTCCTGCCCGTGCAATATTCCGATGAGCATCTGCGCTATCTGCGCCTGCTGTCTCAGAAATACCAGACCGTGGCCGCCGCGGCCAGCGAGATCATCCGCATTGAGGCCCTGCTCCGTCTGCCCAAAGGTACCGAGCACTTCATGAGTGACCTGCACGGCGAGCACGAAGCGTTCGTACATATATTAAACAGCGCATCGGGCGTCATCCGTGAAAAAATCGACACGGTGCTTGGCAACGGTGTCCCCGCCGAGGAGCGTGCCGAGCTGGCGACGCTCGTCTATTATCCCAATCAGAAGCTGCCCGAGCTGAAAGCCCGCCAGAGAGACCTGCACGCCTGGTATCGCATGACGCTGCTGCGGCTCATCGACCTGTGCCGGTTCGTGTCCAGCAAGCATACCCGCGACCATGTGCGCCGCTGTCTGCCGCAGAACTGCGGCTACATCCTCGACGAGCTGCTTCACGCCCACTTTGAGGACCACGACAAGGACCAGTATTACGGCGAGATCATTGAGAGCATCATCCGCTATGACCGCGCCGACGCCTATATTATCCGCTTCTGCGAGGTCATCAAGCGGCTGGCTGTGGACCGTCTGCACATTGTGGGCGATCTGTTTGACCGCGGCCCGCGCCCGGACCGCATTCTGGACAGTCTCATGGCGCATCATCAGGTGGACATCCAGTGGGGCAACCACGACGTGGTCTGGATGGGCGCGGCAGCGGGCAGCCCGCTCTGCATTATGACCGTGCTGAAAACAACGCTGGCTTACAACAATCTGGACACGCTGGAGGGCGGCTACGGCATCAGCCTGCGCCGCTTGGAGCGCTTTGCCCAGCATACTTACGCGGATTCCGATGTTTCGCGCTGGCTGCCCCACGCCGACCAGCGCACAGCGGCAGGCGACCTGACCGCCGCCGCGCGGATGCACAAGGCCGTGACCGTTATGATGCTCAAGCTGGAGGCGCAGGTCATTGCCCGCAACCCGGATTTTGATTTGCAGGGCCGCGACTTTTTGAACCACATTGACTTTGCCGCGGGCACGGTGGACTATTTCGGCACGACCTATCCCCTGCTGGACTGCGACTTTCCCACCGTTGACCCGGCCAACCCCGCCGCGCTGACTGCCGACGAGGAAAAGATCGCCGCCGAGCTGGTGCGCAGCTTTGCCGAGAGCGAGCGCCTGCAGCGCCATGTGCAATTTTTGTACGCCCACGGCGCGTTTTATAAAATGTGCAACGGCAATCTGCTCTACCACGGCGCAGTGCCGATGACCGAGGACGGCGCGTTTGCGGCCATTCGGTTTGAGGGCACCGCCCGCAGCGGCAAGCAGCTGTTCGACTACTGTGACCGCCGCGCCCGCCAGGGCTACAGCGCGCCCGCGGGCAGCCCGGCACGGCTGGCCGGACAGGACTTTTTGTGGTACCTGTGGTGCGGGGCAAAATCGCCGCTGTTTGGCCGCAGCGCCATGACGACGTTTGAGCGGCTCTATATTGCCGACCCGGCGGCCCAGGTGGAAATCAAGGACCCCTACTACAGGCACATTGCCGACCCGCGCACCGCCGAGCATATTTTGCGCGAATTCGGCCTGTCCGGCGAGGGCAGCCACATTGTGAACGGCCATGTCCCGGTCCGTGCTATCGAGGGGGAAAGCCCCATCAAGGGCGGCGGACGGCTCATCATTATTGACGGCGGCTTCTGCCGTGCCTACCACCGGCGCACCGGCATAGCCGGCTACACACTGGTCTATAACTCCCGCGGGTTGATCTTGCGCACCCACCAGCCGTTTGAGAGCGTGGACAAGGCCATCCACGAGGACGAGGACATTGCCAGCAAGAGCGAGTATATCTATACTGCGCCCCAGCGCATTCTGGTGCGCGACACCGACGAGGGCGGGCGCAAGCAGGCGCTGATCCGTGACCTGACAGCCCTGGTCGAAGCCTACCAGAGCGGTGTGATCGCGCAGGGCGTGGCGCAGGAAATGTGACAGTTGAAATTTGCACAAATTGTTCTATAATAGGGAAATAGTGGGATGCCTGTAGGGGCCGGACATGTCCGGCCCGGTACCTACCCATGAGCACACACCGGCGGGAAACCCGCGGGCCGGGCGTGCCCGGCCCCTACAATGCGGTGTCTACAGATACATAAAAGGAGACGATTTAACCATGGCTTGCACCACCATTCTGGTCGGCAAAAATGCGTCCTACGACGGGTCCACGATGATCGCCCGCAACGACGATTCCGGCTCCGGCCATTTCACTGCCAAAAAGTTTACCGTTTTTCAGCCGCAGGACTACCCCGCGGTCTATAAATCTGTCATTTCGGGCGTCGAGATCCCCCTGCCCGGCGGCGGCCTGCGCATCACCGCGGTACCCAACGCTGTTGAAGGCAAAGGCCTGTGGGCGGCCAGCGGCGTCAACGCGGCCAACGTCGGCATGACGGCTACCGAGACTATTACCTCCAACCCGCGCGTGCTGGGCGCTGACCCGCTCGTCAAGGGCGGCATCGGCGAGGAGGACATTGTCTATCTGGTCCTGCCCTATGTCCGCTCCGCGCGCGAGGGCGTCCGGCGCCTTGGCAGTCTGCTGGAGCAGTACGGCACCTACGAGATGAACGGCATCGCGTTCCAGGATGTGGACGAGGTCTGGTGGCTCGAGACCATCGGCGGCCACCACTGGATGGCCCGCCGCGTGCCTGATGACGTCTATGTGGTCATGCCGAACCAGCTCGGCCTTGACACGCTCGACCTGGACGACGCGCTGGGCGAGCAGAAGGAGTTCATGTGCTCCGCCGACCTGCGCGGCTTTATCGACAAGTACCATCTTGACCTGTCCCTGGACGGTGCGCTGAATCCGCGCGACGCCTTCGGCAGCCACGACGATGCCGACCATGTCTACAACACGCCCCGCGGCTGGTACATGCTGCGCTATTTCAACCCCAATACGTTCGCCTGGGACGGCCCGGACGCTGACTTTACGCCGCGCTCCGACGACCTGCCCTGGTGCATGGTGCCCGAGAAAAAGATCACGCCCGAGGACGTAAAGTACGTGCTGTCGAGCCATTATCAGGGCACGCCGTATGACCCCTATGCGGCCACGGCTTCCGAGAGGGGCATCTACCGTCCCATCGGCGTGAACCGCAACGACTTTATGGCACTGCTGCAAATGCGCCCCGACGTACCGGAGGACTTCCGCGCTGTGGAGTGGCTGGCCTTTGCGTCCAACGCCTTCAACACGATGGTGCCCTTCTACGCCAACGTGGACACGACGCCGGAGTACCTGTCCAACACGACGGGCGATGTCTCCACCGACAACTTCTACTGGGCCAGCCGTCTGCTGGCCGCCATGGCCGATGCGTCCTACGCAAAATCGGTGTTCCACATCGAGCGCTACACGCTGAGCGTCGGCAGCAAAGCCAACGGCATCATCAACACCTATGACGATGCCCAGCGCGGCGAGGCCGACCCCGCCGCCCGTGCCGCCCTGCGCACCAAGGCCAACGAGGAGTTGGCCGCTATGGTCAGGGCCGAGACGACGGACGCCCTGAATAAGGTTCTGTTTGAGCTGAGCAGCGGCATGAAGAATGCGTATTCGCGCTCGGATGCGTAAATGATATTGAGAAGGGACGTGCCGGAGGGTGCGTCCTTTTTTGCTGGTACACCTGCAACGCAGGGACGCATTCTATATGCGCCCGCAGGCCGCGCGGTATGCGGAACGGTAGGGGCGGATATAGAATCCGCCCCTACCGGGATACAATATGTAAAATTCAAACTATTTTACAATAATGTCACAATCTTTGAAAGAATTTGAACTTGCTTTTATGCCGAAACCTTTGTATAATAAATGTCAGGATGGGGCACTAGGAGGCTGACTTAGTCCCCTTGTCCCCCCCCATTCAGCCAAAAGTATAGAGAAAGAGGTATATGTAAACATGGCAAATCTGGATTTGACTAAGTATGGCATTACCGGCGCGACCGAGATCGTGCATAACCCCTCTTATGAGATGCTGTTCGAGGAGGAGACCAAACCCGAGCTGACCGGCTATGAGAAGGGCCAGGTCACCGAGCTGGGCGCTGTCAATGTCATGACCGGCGTTTACACCGGCCGTTCCCCCAAGGACAAGTACATCGTCGTGGACGAGAACTCCAAGGACACCGTTTGGTGGACCAGCGACGAGTACAAGAACGACAACCACCCCATGACTGAGCAGACCTGGTCTGCCGTGAAGGACATCGCCAAGAAGGAGCTGTGCAACAAGCGCCTGTTCGTTGTCGATGCCTTCTGCGGTGCCAACAAGGACACCCGCATGGCTATCCGCTTCATCGTGGAGGTGGCCTGGCAGGCACACTTTGTCACCAACATGTTTATCAAGCCCACCGCTGAGGAGCTGGCTAATTTTGAGCCTGACTTCGTTGTTTACAACGCCTCCAAGGCTAAGGTTGAGAACTACAAGGAGCTGGGCCTGAACAGCGAGACCTGCGTTGCCTTCAACATCACCAGCAAGGAGCAGGTCATCATCAACACCTGGTACGGCGGCGAGATGAAGAAGGGCATGTTCTCCATGATGAACTACT